>UEZJ01000011.1_pt1 | contig 44665 bp, 50 predicted proteins | sample 1903791 | NCBI WGS metagenome assembly UEZJ01 (sample SAMEA4776353, study PRJEB27445) | saltern metagenome | biome: Hypersaline environment; feature: solar saltern; material: Pellet | place: Spain | collected 2012-08 | depth 0 m | reverse complement strand
GCCGGGCCTTCGCCGCCAAGCCGCGCAACCACGCGGTTAAGGTCAACCGCAAGATGTACCGCGGCGCGCTGCGCTCGATCCTTGCCGAGCTGCTGCGCCAGGATCGGTTGCACGTGGTGCGCTCGTTCGATGTCGACGCGCCCCGGACGAAGGACGCCAAGGCGAAGGTCGAGAAGCTGGTCAAAAGTGACGATGCACTGGTCGTCACGAAGTCGGTCAGCGAAAACCTCTACCTGGCAGCACGCAATCTGCCCCGGGTGGATGTGCGCGACACCGAGGGGCTCGACCCGGTGACATTGCTCACCCATGAGCATGTGATCGTCACCGTGGACGCCCTGGGGCAGATCGAGGAGTGGCTGGGATGAATCAGGAACGCGTCTATCAAGTGCTGCGCGGGCCGCATGTCTCGGAGAAGAGCACGGTCATTGCCGATGAGGCCAATCAGGTCGTCTTCAAGGTCGCCGTGGATGCGACCAAGCGAGAGGTCAAGGCCGCCGTTGAGCAGCTCTTCGAGGTCAGGGTCCGGGACGTGCGCGTTGCCAATGTCAGCGGTAAACGCAAGCGCTTTGGCCGACTCGAAGGCCGCCGGCCCGATTGGAAAAAGGCCTACGTGGCGCTGGAGCCGGGCAACGAGCTCGACTTCATCGGCGGCGTGGAATAAGCGAACAGGACTGAACGAACATGGCACTGCGTAAAGCAAAACCCACTTCCCCCGGCCGGCGGTTTGTCGTCCAGCCGACCAAGGAAGGGCTGTACAAAGGCGAGCCCCATGCGCCGCTGGTCCGCAAGCTGAGCAAAAGTGGCGGGCGCAACAACCATGGCCGCATTACCACGCGCCATATCGGCGGCGGGCACAAGCGTCGTTATCGCACCATCGATTTTCGGCGCAACAAAGACAGTGTGGCCGCCCGCGTGGAGCGGATCGAGTACGATCCCAACCGCAGCGCCAACATCGCGCTGGTGCTCTACCGGGACGGCGAGCGGCGCTACATTATCGCGCCCAAGAATCTGAAGGTGGGCCAGGAAATCCGCTCGGGGGTGGGTTCGCCGATCAAGCCCGGCAACAGCCTGCCGTTGCGCAATATCCCGCTGGGGACGCAGGTCCACTGCGTCGAGCTGCGGCCCGGCAAGGGCGCGCAGATGGCCCGGTCGGCCGGGGCAAGCGTCCAGCTGGTGGCCCGCGAGGGGGCCTACGCAACACTGCGGCTTCGCTCCGGCGAGATGCGCAAGGTGCTGAGCGACTGCCGGGCGACGGTGGGCGAGGTCAGCAATGCCGAGCATTCCCTGCGCTCGCTGGGCAAGGCCGGCGCTGGTCGCTGGGCCGGGCGTCGTCCCACCGTTCGCGGTGTGGTGATGAACCCGGTAGACCATCCGCACGGCGGTGGCGAGGGCCGGACCTCCGGTGGTCGTCACCCGGTCACGCCCTGGGGCGTGCCCACCAAGGGACACAAGACACGCAGCAACAAGCGCACGGACAAGCTCATCGTGCGCCGTCGCAAACGCTAAGAACAGGGGTGGATGAACTGTGCCACGCTCGATTCGTAAAGGCCCGTTTATTGATACCCACTTGCTGAAGAAGGTTCAGCAGGCGGCAGAGGCCAACAGCAAGCGTCCGATCAAGACCTGGTCGCGTCGCTCCATGGTGGTGCCGGAAATGGTCGGGCTGACCATTGCCGTGCACAACGGGCGCCAGCACGTGCCGGTGCTCGTCAACGAAAACATGGTCGGACACAAGCTCGGCGAGTTTGCGCCGACGCGGACCTTCAAGGGTCATGACGCCGACAAAAAGGCGAAGAGGTAAGCAATGGAGACCGCGGCCAAACTTCGATACGCCATCATCTCGCCGCAGAAAGTGCGGCTGGTGGCTGATCAGATCCGCGGGCTGCCTGTCGGCCGGGCGCTCGAAATCCTCGAGTTCAGTCCGCGCAAGGCGGCCGGCATTGTGCGCAAAGTTGTCGATTCGGCGATCGCCAACGCCGAGCACAACAACGGCGCCGACATTGATGAATTGCGCATCGCCCGTATCCAGGTGGATGAAGGGCCGATGTACAAGCGCATTCAGCCCCGGGCGAAGGGCCGGGCAAATCGTATTCTCAAGCGCACCAGCCACATCGTTGTGGCGGTAGCCGAGGACTAGGGGTCAAGGCATGGGTCATAAGGTTCATCCCACGGGTTTCCGGCTCGGTATCACCGAGGAGTGGCGATCCATGTGGTACGCCGACAGCAATCGGTTTGGCGATCAGCTGCATACCGATCACCGGATTCGCGAGTTCATTCGCGCCCGGCTGTCGCATGCATCGATCAGCCGGATCCGCATCGAGCGGCCGGCCAAGAACGCGCTGATCACCATTCACACGGCCCGGCCGGGCATTGTGATTGGCAAAAAGGGCGAGGACATCGACCGGCTGCGTCGGGAGCTGACCCAGCGCATGGGCATCCCGGTGCACGTCAACATCGAGGAAATCCGCAAGCCCGAGCTCGACGCCCAGCTGGTGGCCGAGAGCGTGGCCCAGCAGCTCGAGCGTCGGATTATGTTCCGGCGTGCCATGAAGCGGGCGGTGGGTAATGCCATGCGGCTCGGGTCCCAGGGCATCAAGATCCAGGTGGGTGGTCGGCTCAACGGCGCCGAGATCGCCCGGACCGAGCGCTACCACGAGGGCAGCGTGCCGTTGCATACCCTGCGTGCCGACATCGACTACGGGTTTGCCGAGGCAAAGACCACCTACGGCGTCATCGGGGTCAAGGTCTGGGTGTTCAAGGGCGAAATCCTCGATACAGACACCGCGCCCAATCAGCGGGCCGCGGCCGGCTGAGGCGGTAGCAAGGGAGTCAGACAGGCATGTTGCAGCCAAAACGCACCAAATTCCGCAAGCAGCAGAAAGGCCGGAATACCGGTCTCGCGAGCCGCGGCGACAAGGTCAACTTCGGCGAGTTCGGGCTCAAGTCGACGACGCGCGGGCCGGTGACGGCGCGGCAGATCGAGGCGGGGCGCCGGGCGATCAACCGTCACGTCAAGCGTGGCGGCAAGATCTGGATCCGGATCTTTCCGGACACGCCGGTGACCTCCAAGCCCCTGGAAGTCCGTCAGGGCAAGGGCAAGGGCAACGTCGATCACTGGGCCGCGAAGGTTCAGCCGGGTCGGGTGATTTACGAAATCGAAGGGGTTTCCGAAGAGGTGGCGCGCGAGGCGTTCCGCCGTGCTGCCGCCAAGCTTCCGGTGCAGACCCGCTTCGTTGAACGGACGGCGATGTGATGAAGGCAAGCGAGTTGCGCGACAAGGACATCAAGGCCCTGGAGGCCGAGCTGCTGGAGAAGCGCAAAGAGCAGTTCAACCTGCGCATGCAGCAGGCGACCGGGCAGCTGGCGCGGCCCGATCAGATGACACGGGTGCGGCGGGATATCGCCCGCATCAAGACCGTGATCAACGAGAAGATCAAGGCAGGCGAAACGGCATGAGCGAGACAAAAAGCGTCAAGCGCACGGTCAATGGTCGGGTGATCAGCACGGCCATGGACAAGACGATCACGGTGGCGGTCGAACGCCAGGTGCAGCACCCGCTGTATGGCAAGTACATCCGCCAGACCACCAAGGTCCAGGCCCACGACGAGGACAACAGTTGCCATAAGGGCGACTGGGTGGCTGTCGAAGAGTGCCGGCCGCTATCCAAGCGCAAGAGCTGGCGTCTGGTGGAAGTGCTGGTCCGGCAAGCGCAATAAGCAACGAACATACAGAGAGCTAATCGCCATGATTCAGATGCAGACGCTGCTTGGCGCGGCGGATAACAGCGGGGCCCGGGAGGTTCAGTGCATTAAGGTGCTGGGCGGCTCGAAGCGTCGCTACGCCGGCATCGGCGACATCATCAAGGTAAGCGTCAAGGATGCGATCCCCCGGGGGCGTGTCAAAAAAGGTGAGGTCTACTCGGCGGTCGTGGTTCGCACCCGGCGCGGTGTCCGCCGCCAGGACGGATCGCTGATCCGCTTTGACGGCAACGCAGCGGTGTTGTTGAACAACAACCTCCAGCCCATTGGCACCCGCGTGTTCGGGCCGGTGACACGGGAGCTGCGCACCGAGCGTTTCATGCGGATTATCTCGCTTGCTCCGGAGGTGCTGTAAGTCATGCGCAAGATCAGAACCGGTGACGAAGTGATGGTCATTGCCGGCAAGGACAAGGGCCGGCGCGGCCGCATCACCCGGGTCATCCCCGAGCGGGACCGCGTGGTGGTCGAGAATGCAAACATGGTGAAAAAGCATCGGCGGGCCAACCCCCAGGCGAACGACGCCGGCGGGATCATCGAAAAGGAAATGCCGCTGCACCGCTCGAACGTTGCCATCTACAACCCCAATACGGGCAAGGCCGACCGCGTCGGCGTCCGTGTCGAGGAAGACGGCAGCAAGGTGCGCTTTTTCAAATCCGACAACAATCCGATTGACTAGGGTGCCGTGATGGCCAGATTGCGGGAACAATACAACAGCGAAATCATCTCGGCGCTATCCCAGCGCTTCGAGTACGCCAATGCCATGCAGGTGCCGCGGCTCGAGAAGATCGTGATCAATATGGGTCTCGGTGAGGCGGTTCGCGACAAGAAGGTGATCGACAATGCGGCAGAGGACCTGGCGGCGCTCGCCGGCCAGAAGCCCATTGTCACCTACACGCGCAAGGCCGTAGCCGGATTCAAGATCCGCGAGAACTGGCCGATCGGTGTCAAGGTCACGCTGCGGCGGGAGCGGATGTACGAGTTCCTCGACCGGCTGATCAACATCGCCGCCCCGCGGATTCGGGACTTTCGGGGTTTTTCGCCGCGGTCGTTTGACGGGCGTGGCAACTACAACGTCGGGCTCAAGGAACAGTTGGTGTTCCCGGAGCTCGAATTCGACAAGATCGACGCCATTCGCGGCATGGATGTCTCGATTGGCACGACCGCAGAAACGGACGAGGAAGCCCAGGCCCTGCTCGAGGGTTTTGGCTTTCCTTTCCGGAAGTAAAGAGGGCAGGAAATGGCCAAGGTTTCCATGGTCCAGCGTGAGCTCAAGCGCGAGCGGCTTCGCAACAAATACGCGACCAAGCGCGCCGAGCTCAAGGAAATTATTCGCAGCCCCGGATCCTCGGACGAGGAGCGGGCGGCGGCCCAGGAGCAGTTGCAGAATCTGCCCCGGAACGCCAGCCCGGTGCGTGGGCGCAACCGGTGCAATGTCTCGGGACGGCCGCGGGGTTACTACCGCAAGTTCGGTCTCGCCCGGAACATGCTCCGCCAGGCCGCCATGCGCGGTGAGATCCCCGGCCTGAAGCTGTCCAGCTGGTGATTGGCATGGGCAAGGGTAATCAGGCAAGGAACCAGGTGACGCGAACATGAGCATGACCGATCCCATCGCGGATATGCTGACCCGCATTCGCAACGGTCAGTCCGCCGAGAAGACCGAGGTGACAATGCCGGCTTCCAAGTTGAAGACCGCTATCGCCCGGGTGCTGAAGGATGAAGGTTACATTCACGACTACCGCACCGAGGGCGACGAGAAAAAACCCTCGCTGGTGGTGTCGTTGAAGTACTACGAAGGGCGGCCCGTGATCGAGGAGATCCAACGGGTGAGCCGGCCGGGCCTGCGCCGCTTCGAGGGCAAGCGGTCACTGCCGCGGGTCCGCGGCGGACTCGGGACTGCCATTATTTCCACCTCGCAGGGGGTTATGACCGACAAGGCGGCACGTGATGCCGGCCATGGCGGCGAAGTCCTCTGCGTTGTGTTTTAACGACGGGGCGAGCACGTCATGTCGAGAGTAGCGAACAACCCAGTGACCATCCCGAGCGGTGTCGAGGTCAACCTTGGCGCCGATCGCGAGATCAAGGTCAAAGGCAGCAAGGGCGAGCTGGCCCATACCATCCACGATTGGGTGGATGTGGCGCAGCAAGAGCAGACGCTGACGTTTGCCGCCAACCAGAAGCGCCAGGATGCAGTGGCGCTGGCGGGGACCACCCGGGCACTGGTCAACAACATGGTCCGGGGTGTCAGCGAGGGGTTTGAAAAACGCCTCCAGCTGGTGGGTGTGGGCTATCGGGCCCAGGCCCAGGGCAATAAGCTCAATCTCACGCTCGGGTTTTCCCACCCGGTGGACTACTCGGTGCCCGAGGGCATCAGCGTCGAGACGCCCAGCAACACCGAGATCGTGATCAAGGGTATCGACAAGCAGCAGGTCGGCCAGGTGGCGGCAGAGATCCGCGCCTACCGTCCGCCGGAACCCTACAAGGGCAAGGGCGTTCGGTATGCCGATGAGCGAGTCATCATGAAAGAAGCCAAGAAGAAGTAATGGCGATGGAGAAGAAGGCAGCAAGACAGCGGCGGGCGCGCAAGGCGCGGGCCAAGATGCGGGAGCTGGGGACGGTTCGGTTGACCATCCACCGGACGCCGCGCCACACCTATGCTCAGGTGATTTCCAGCGATGCCAGTCGCACGCTGGTGGCCGCCTCGACGCTCGAGAAGGACGTGCGCGGCGAACTGAGCAATGGCGGCAATATCGAGGCAGCCAAAGCGGTTGGCCGCGTCATTGCCGAGCGGGCATCGGCGGCCGGGATCACCGAGGTGGCCTTCGACCGCTCGGGCTTCAAGTATCACGGGCGGGTGCAGGCGATTGCCGATGCGGCCCGCGAAGCCGGACTCAAATTCTGAACAGAGGCACGTAGGCGATGGCGACCAGTGATGTAAGCGGCGAGGGCCTTCGCGAGAAGCTCGTCACGATTAACCGCGTGGCCAAGGTGGTCAAGGGCGGACGGCAGTTCGGCTTTACCGCCCTGACCGTGGTCGGTGACGGGGAAGGCGCGGTTGGCTTTGGGTATGGCAAGGCGCGCGAAGTGCCGCTGGCCATCCAGAAAGCCATGGAAAAGGCACGGCAGAACATGCGCACCGTCAATCTCAGCGGGCCGACGCTGCAGTATCCGATCACCGCCAACCATGGCTCGAGCAAGGTGTTCATGCAGCCGGCCTCCGAGGGCACGGGCATCATCGCCGGGGGCGCCATGCGCGCGGTCTTCGAGGTGGTCGGTGTGCAGGACGTGCTGGCCAAGGCCATCGGCTCGCGCAACCCGGTCAATGTGGTCCGGGCGACGATCAACGGACTGAGTGGCTACAGCTCGCCGGAGCTTGTCGCCGCCAAGCGGGGCAAGACCGTCGAAGAGGTGCAGGGCTGATCATGGCAAAGGCAAAGCAGTTACGCGTGACCCTGGTGCGCAGCCTGTCCGGGCGCCTGGCCGGGCACAAGGCCTGCGTCGCGGGGCTTGGGCTGCGTCGGATGCATCACAGCGTCGTCGTGGCGGATACACCGGAGAACCGGGGCATGATCAACAAGGTCAACTACATGCTCGCGGTCGAGGAGGTCTGAGGCATGCGACTGAACAAACTCCGCCCCGCCGAGGGGTCCCGGCCTGACGCCGAGCGCGTCGGACGCGGGGCCGGCTCGGGCATGGGCAAGACTGCCCGGCGCGGTCACAAGGGCCAGAAAGCCCGCAGCGGCGGCTTCCACAAGGTGGGATTTGAGGGCGGTCAGATGCCGCTCCAGCGGCGGGTGCCCAAGGTCGGGTTTCGCTCGCGCAAAGGCCAGTACGTGGCCGAAATCCGGCTCTCGGAACTCGGCGCCGTTGAGGGGAACGTGGTCTCGATGGCGACCCTTCGGGCCGCCGGGCTGATCACTCGCAACGCACGCTCGGTCAAGATCATCGCCTCGGGCGAGGTGAGCCGCAGCCTGACCGTCGAGGGTGTGCGCACCACCGCCGGTGCGCGGACCGCCATCGAGAAGGCCGGCGGCAAGGTCGAGGCCTAAGTGGCGGGACCCGGCGCAACGGCGGGAGCCATGGGCGGACTGGGTCGGCTGACCGAGGTCCGCCAGCGGCTGACATTTGTCGTGCTGGCACTGGTGATCTATCGGCTGGGCGCCCATATCACCATTCCGGGGATTGACCAGGCCGCACTCGCCGAGATGTTCGAACAACAGGCCGGCACCATCCTGGATATGTTCAACATGTTCTCCGGTGGCGCGCTGGGTCGTTTGTCGATCTTCGCCCTCGGGGTGATGCCCTACATCTCGGCATCGATCATCATGCAGTTGATGACTGCGGTGATCCCCTCGCTGCAACAGCTCCGCAAGGAGGGTGAGCAGGGTCGCCGGCAGATCACCAAGTACACGCGCTACGGCACCCTGGGCCTGGCACTGGTTCAGGGGATCGGGATTACGGTAGCGCTGCAGAATCAGGGCGTTGTCCTGAGCCCCGGGCCGAGCTTTGTGTTCATCGGCACAGTCACCCTTGTTACCGGCACCATGTTCCTGATGTGGCTCGGCGAGCAGATCACCGAGCGCGGCATCGGCAATGGCATCTCGTTGATCATCTTCGCCGGCATCGTCGCCGGGCTGCCGGCGGCGCTGGGGGGCACCCTCGAGCTCACGCGGACTGGCGAGCTGGGGATCCCGACGGTCTTGATCCTGCTGGCATTGGCGATGGGTGTGATCTGGTTCATCGTGTTCATGGAGCGCGGCCAGCGTCGCATCACGGTGAACTACGCCCGTCGTCAGCAGGGCCGCAAGATGTATGCCGGGCAGACCAGCCATCTGCCGCTCAAGATCAACATGGCCGGCGTCATCCCAGCGATTTTTGCCTCCAGCATCATCCTCTTTCCCGCCACCATCGGGCAGTGGTTCGGCGAGATGGAGGGGCTTAGCTGGATGCAGCGCCTGGGCCAGACCCTGAGCCCGGGGCAGCCGCTGTACATCGCCTTTTATGCCGCGGCGATCATCTTCTTTTGCTTTTTCTACACCGCGCTGGTGTTCAACTCGCGGGATACCGCCGATAATCTCAAGCGCTCCGGCGCGTTCATCCCGGGGGTTCGCCCGGGTGAGCAGACCTCGCGCTACATCGACAAGGTGATGACACGGCTCACCCTGGTCGGGGCGGGTTACATCACCGCGGTGTGTCTGCTGCCGGAGTTCCTCATTCTGTACTGGAACGTGCCGTTCTATTTTGGCGGGACATCCCTTTTGATCATCGTGGTGGTGGTTATGGATTTCATGTCCCAGCTCCAGGCCCATCTGGTTTCGCATCAGTACGAGCCGTTGATGAAAAAGGCCAACCTCCAGGCGCATGGGGGTGCCGGCGGCGGCATGCTGCGCTAGAGACAATGACCGACCGTGCATGGCGGCACGGTCTTTGCTAATATTCGCGCCCTTTTGCGGGGCGACAGGACACTCGGAGACAGGACGATGAAGGTAAGGGCATCGGTTAAGAAAATCTGCCGGAACTGCAAGGTCATCAAGCGGGGCGGCACCGTCCGTGTGATCTGCTCGGATGCCCGGCACAAGCAGCGTCAGGGCTGATCGTCCATCGCTTTCGGCTTGAACCCAATCGGATAACCCGGCTACACTAGCGGGTTTCCGCGAGAAAAGAACAAATTCGGAGTAACGGCTCATGGCCCGTATTGCTGGCGTCAATATCCCCGCCAACAAGCACACGGTAATCGCGCTGACCTCGATCTACGGGGTGGGGCGGACGCGTGCGGCGCAAATCTGTCAAACGGCATCGGTGGCTCCGGACCGCAAGGTCAGCGAGCTCAACGATGACGAGCTCGAAAAGATCCGCGCAGCGGTCAACGAATACGCCGTCGAAGGCGACCTGCGTCGTCAGGTGGCCATGGATATCAAGCGTTTGATGGACATGGGCTGCTACCGAGGCATCCGGCATCGGCGCGGCATGACGGTCCGGGGTCAGAGCACCCAGACCAACGCCCGCACCCGCAAGGGGCCGCGGCGCGCCGTTACCCGCTAACAACTAACAGGACTGAGCAGACATGGCCAAGCCGACCACCCGCACCCGCAAGCGCGTCAAGCGCACGGTTGTCGACGGGATCGCGCACGTCAACGCGACCTTTAACAACACCGTGATCACCATCACCGACCGTCAGGGCAACGCCCTCGCCTGGGCCAGTGCTGGCGGCAGTGGCTTCCGCGGTTCGCGCAAGAGCACGCCCTTTGCCGCCCAGGTGGCATCGGAGCGCGCCGGCGAGGCGGCCAAGGATTACGGGCTCAAGAACCTGGAGGTGCGCGTCAAGGGACCGGGCCCGGGGCGGGAGTCGGCGGTCCGCGCACTGAACAACGTGGGTTATCGGGTCACGAACATCGAGGACGTGACACCCATTCCGCACAACGGATGCCGGCCGCCTAAAAAGCGGCGCGTCTAAGCAGGGGTTTAATCAATGGCACGGTACATCGGACCGACTTGCAAGCTGGCCCGCCGTGAGGGCACTGACCTTTACCTGAAAAGCGGCGTCCGCCCGCTCGACAGCAAGTGCAAGCTCGACACACCGCCGGGGCAGCACGGCCAGCGCCGGGGCAAGATCTCCGACTATGGTCTTCAGCTGCGTGAAAAGCAGAAAGTCCGCCGGATGTACGGCGTGCTCGAGCGTCAGTTCCGCAAGTACTACAAAGAGGCGGACCGCCGGAAAGGCAATACCGGCGAGAACCTGCTGCAGCTGCTCGAGTCGCGGCTGGACAACGTGGTCTACCGGATGGGCTTTGCGGCGACCCGCGCCGAGGCGCGTCAGTTGGTCGCCCATCGCGCGGTGGAGCACAACGGGCGCGTGACCAACGTGGCCTCCGCGGAGGTCAAGCCCGGCCAGACGGTAAGCATCCGCGAGCGGGCGCAGAAACAGCTGCGCATCCAGGCGGCCATCGAGATGGCCCAGCAGAGCGGCATCCCCGAGTGGCTCGAGGTGGATACCAAGGCATTCAAGGGGACGTTCAAGCAGTTGCCGGATCGCGCGGATCTTGCCGCCGAGATCAACGAGCATCTGATCGTCGAGCTTTATTCCAAGTAAAGGCGCGATTGGCGTCTTTGCCGAGCAGGAGTGTTTTACATGCAGGGTCAGTTTAAGGATTTCCTTAAACCTCGGGTGGTCGATGTGGACGCGGTCAGCGACAAGCGCGCGCGGATCACGTTGGAGCCCCTGGAGCGCGGTTTCGGTCACACGCTGGGCAACGCGCTGCGGCGGGTGTTGCTCTCCTCGATGCCGGGTTATGCGGTCACCGAGGTCGAAATCGATGGCGTGCTCCATGAGTACACCGCCATCGAAGGGGTTCAGGAGGATGTCGTCGACATTCTGCTCAACCTCAAGAACCTGGCGGTGCGGCTGACCGGCCGCGATGAGGCCACCCTGCGGCTGCAGAAAAAAGGCCCCGGTGTGGTGACGGCCGCCGACATCGCCGCCGAGCAGAACGTCGAGGTCAAAAACCCCGAGCTGGTGATCTGTAATCTCACCCAGGAGGGCGAGATCAGCATGTCCATTACCATCGGCAGTGGCCGGGGCTACGAGCCGTCGACCGCCCGGGATCCAGAGGAAGAGCGCACCATTGGCCGTCTGGCGCTGGATGCGACCTACAGTCCGGTGCGTCGGGTGGCCTACAACGTAGAAAGCGCCCGTGTCGAGCAGCGGACCGATCTGGACAAACTGGTCATGGATATCGAGACCAGTGGGGTGATCGAGCCGGAAGAGGCGATTCGCCTGGCCGCGGGCGTGCTGCGGGACCAGCTTTCGGTATTCGTCGACCTGGAAGGCGGCGAGAGCGAGGTGGCGCCCAAGCGGCAAGAGCCCGAGGTGGATCCGGTGCTGCTTCGGCCCATCGATGATCTGGAGCTCACGGTACGTTCTGCCAACTGCCTCAAGGCCGAGGCCATCCACTATGTGGGTGATCTGGTGCAGAAGACCGAGGTCGAGCTGCTCAAAACACCGAACCTTGGCAAGAAATCACTCAACGAAATCAAGGAAGTCCTGGCACAGAACGGGCTTCAGCTGGGTATGCGTCTCGAGAACTGGCCGCCGGCCAGCCTCGCGGGTCGCGACCGGGCAACAGGTTAAGGGGTAGCGGCATGCGACATCGCAAGTCCGGAAGGAAACTCAACCGCAACAGCGCCCACCGTCAGGCGATGTTCCGTAACATGTCGGCATCGCTGATCGAGCACGAGGCGATCCGTACCACGCTGCCCAAGGCCAAGGAGCTTCGCCGGGTGGCAGAGCCGCTGATCACCCTCGGTCGCAAAGACACGGTGGCGAACCGGCGGCTGGCGTTTGCCCGGCTGCGCGACAAAGAAGCGGTCAGCAAGCTGTTTGATGAGCTGGGGCCGCGCTACCAGGAACGCCCCGGGGGCTATCTGCGTATCCTAAAGGCCGGGTTCCGGGCCGGGGATAACGCGCCCATGGCCTTCGTGGAGCTGGTGGATCGACCCGCTGCCGAGGCAGTCACCGACGAGCCGGACGACGAAGCGGTGGCCGAAGCCTCTTGATCAGGCTCTAGGGAGGGGATTGCATGAAAGCACCTGTTCGTGTCGCGGTCACCGGCGCAGCCGGCCAGATCGGTTACAGCCTTCTGTTTCGCATTGCCTCGGGCGATATGCTCGGCCCGGATCAGCCGGTTGTCCTTCAGCTACTCGAGGTGCCGCCGGCGATGGACGCCGTGCAGGGCGTGATGATGGAACTCGAGGATTGCGCGTTTCCGCTGGTCGCGGGGATGAGTGCCAGTGATCAGGCCGAAGAGGCGTTCAAGGACGCCGACTACATTCTGCTTGTGGGCGCCAAGCCCCGGGGGCCGGGCATGGAGCGCAAGGACCTGCTCGAGGCCAACGCCGCCATCTTCTCGGCGCAGGGCAAGGCCATCAACGATGTGGCAAGCCGGAACGTGCGCGTGCTGGCTGTGGGTAATCCGGCCAACACCAACGCCATGATCGCCCAGCGCAATGCGCCGGATCTGGATCCACGCTGCTTTACGGCCATGACCCGGCTCGACCACAACCGGGCGCTGGCGCAGCTTGGCAACAAGACCTCCAGCCATGTCACCGACATCAAGCGCATGACCATCTGGGGCAACCACTCGGCCACCCAGTATCCGGATATCAGCCACGCCACCGTGGCGGGCACACCGGCGGCTGATCAGGTCGACCAGAGCTGGCTGGAAGAGAGCTTCATCCCCACGGTGCAGCAGCGGGGCGCGGCCATCATCAAGGCCCGGGGGCAGTCCAGCGCGGCCTCGGCAGCCAGTGCCGCCATCGATCACATGCGCGACTGGACCCTGGGCACTCCTGCAGATGATTGGGTCAGCATGGCCATCCCGTCCGATGGCAGCTATGGCATCAGCGAGGGCATCATCTACTCTTTCCCGGTTCGCTGCGTGGATGGGCGTTACGAGATCGTCCAGGGGCTGGATGTGGATGATTTCTCGCGCGAGCGGATGAACGCCACCGAGCAGGAGCTCGTCGAGGAGCGCGACGCGGTCAAGCACCTCCTGCCCTGAATCCGCGGCGGTCAACCGCCCGCGAACACAGGCCGGCGCCGTTAACCCGGGGTCGGCCTTTTTATATCCAGCACCTCAGCAAGGAACCGTCCGGTATGCGAATCCGGGCATCGGGCCACGGCCTCCGGGGTGCCGGTGGCCATGACCCGGCCGCCGCCACTGCCCCCCTCGGGGCCGAGATCGATGAGGTGGTCGCAGCTTTTGATGACATCGAGGTTGTGCTCGATGACCACCAGGGTATTGCCCTCATCCCGAAGCCGTTGCAACACGCCCAACAGCTGGGCGATGTCCTGGAAATGCAGGCCGGTGGTGGGCTCATCCAGTATGTAGAGGGTCTGGCCGGTGCCGCGTCGGGAAAGCTCGCGAGCCAGCTTCACGCGCTGGGCCTCGCCGCCGGATAGCGTGGTGGCGCTCTGGCCGAGTTGCACATAACCCAGCCCCACCTCCATGAGGGTCTCAAGCTTGCGGGCCAGCACCGGGATGCTGGCGAAGACCTCGGCCGCCTCGCTGACACGCAGCGCCAGGACTTCGGCCATGTTGTAGCCCCGGTAACGGATCTCCAGGGTCTCGCGGTTATAGCGTCGGCCTTCGCAGATATCGCAAGGGACAAAGATATCCGGCAGAAAATGCATGGCCACCCGGGTGACCCCCTCACCCTGACAGGCCTCGCAGCGGCCGCCCTTGACGTTGAAGCTGAATCGCCCGGGGCCGTATCCGCGCGAGCGGGCCTCGGCGGTGGCGGCAAAAAGCTCGCGGATGGGGGTGAACAATCCGGTATAGGTGGCCGGATTGGATCGTGGGGTCCGGCCGATCGGGCTCTGGTCGATATCCACCACCTTGTCCAGATGCTCGAGCCCCTCGACCGCATCGCAGTCCACCGATGCCGCTGCGGCCCCGTTGAGTCGGTGGGCGGCCACCGGATAGAGGGTGTCATTGATCAGCGTCGATTTGCCGGAGCCGGAAACGCCGGTGATCCCGATCATCAGCCCCAGTGGCAGGGTGACATCCAGCGACCGGAGGTTATGGCCATGGGCGCCACGCAGCGTAATGGCCTTCTCGCCGGGCGGAAAGCGCCGCGGGACGGGGATGGTGCGTCGGCCCGAGAGGAAATCGCCGGTCAGTGACCCTGGATGCGCCATGACCTCGTCCGGTGTGCCGGCGGCGACAATGGCACCCCCCTCGCGGCCGGCCCCGGGGCCCATGTCGAGGACGTAATCGGCGGCGCGGATCGCCTCCTCGTCATGCTCGACCACAATCACCGTATTATCCAGATCGCGCAGGTGGCGCAGGGTGTCGAGCAGGCGCTCATTATCCCGCTGGTGCAGCCCGATGGAGGGCTCATCGAGGACATACATCACCCCCACCAGCCCCGCGCCGATCTGACTGGCCAGCCGGATGCGCTGCGCCTCGCCGCCCGAGAGGGTCTCGGCGCTGCGATCGAGACTCAGATAGTCCAGCCCCACATTGTTGAGAAACCGCAGCCGCTGGCCGATTTCACCAATAATCCCCTCGGCAATGGTGGCCCGGGCGCCCGTGAGCCCCAGGTCGTCGAACACCTCGGCCGCCGCACCGACCGAAAGCCGGTTGATGGCGGGCAGATCCCACGCCCCGACCCGGACATGACGCGCCGCCCGGGTAAGCCGCGAGCCGCTGCAGGCCGGGCAGACGCGGCGGGTCAGAAAACGCCCGAGCTCCTCGCGGACCGCCGCCGAGTCGGTCTCGCGGTAGCGCCGGGCCATGTTGTTCACCACCCCTTCGAAGGGATGCTGGCTTACCGCCCGGCCGCCGCGGCTGCCGGCATAGTGGAAGTCGATGGCCTCTTCGCCGCTGCCATAGAGGATAATCTGGCGGATCGACTCGGGCAGTGACTGCCAGGGAGTGTCGACGTCAAAGCCGTAGTGGTTGGCGAGGTCATTGATGATCTGGCCGTAGTAGGCATTGCGTCGATCCCAGCCCCGGACCGCGCCACCGGCCAGCGACAGCGAGGGCTGGCGGACGATGCGCTCGGGGTCGAAGAACTGCTCCACCCCCAGGCCTTCGCAGTCGGGACAGGCCCCATGGGGGCTGTTGAACGAAAAAAGCCGGGGCTCGAGCGCATCCAGCGCATAGCCGCATTCCGGACAGGCATACCGGGCCGAGAAGACCCGTTCGGGCCAGGTCGGATCATCGATATCCGCCAGACAGGCCATGTCATCGCCCAGCGCCAGGCAGGTCTCGAGCGAATCGGCCAGGCGGGTGGCAATATCGCCACGCACCCGAAAGCGATCGACCACCGCTTCGATGCGATGGCTGCGCTGACCGTCGAGCCGCTCCAGCTCGTCGAGTTCGACTACCTCGCCGTCCACCCGGACCCGGATGAATCCCTGACGACGCAGCTCGGCGAGGGTCTCGCGGTGTTCGCCCCGGCGATCCCGGACCACCGGCGCCAGCAGCATGAGTCGCCGTTCGTCTTCCAGGCCCATGATCTGGTCGACCATCTCGCTGACACTCTGGGCTTCGAGGGCATGGCCATGATCCGGGCAGTAGGGTGTGCCGGCCCGGGCAAAGAGCAGACGCAGATAGTCGTGGATCTCGGTGACCGTGCCCACGGTCGAGCGCGGATTGTGCGAGGTGGATTTCTGCTCGATGGCGATGGCCGGTGAAAGGCCCTCGATGCGGTCGACATCGGGCTTTTCCATCATCGAGAGAAACTGCCGGGCGTAGGCCGAGAGGGACTCGACATACCGGCGCTGGCCCTCGGCATACAGGGTGTCGAAAGCCAGCGAGGACTTGCCCGAGCCGGACAGCCCGGTGATAACGATCAACCGACCGCGCGGCAGCTTGAGATGGAGGTCGCGCAGGTTATGGGTACGCGCCCCCTCAATGACGATGGCGTCCATGGGCTTTCCGGTCAAAACAATTTGTTAGTATACCGCCGTTGATCAAGACCGACCGAGCGGGAGCAGCAGTGCACGGGAAGAGCGGATCCGGCGCCGGGCCGATGACCACCGACGAACGCCGGGCCACCGCTGGATTGTCCATTATCTTTGGGCTGCGCATGCTGGGGCTGTTTTTGATCCTGCCGGTGTTCGCCCTCTACGGCCAGGACCTGGCGGGCGCGACGCCGACGCTCATTGGCCTTGCCATCGGCGCCTATGGCCTGACCCAGGCCGTGTTGCAGATCCCATTCGGCATGCTCTCCGATCGCATCGGCCGTCGCCCGGTCATCATGCTCGGCTTGCTTTTGTTTGCCGCCGGCAGTGGGGTGGCCGCCGAGGCCGAGAGCATTGTCGGCGTCATCGCGGGCCGGGCCCTGCAGGGTTGTGGTGCCATCGCCGCCGCGGTGATGGCGCTGGCCGCCGATCTCACCCGCGAGCAGCAGCGCACCAAGACCATGGCGCTGATCGGCATCAGTGTCGGGGCCGCTTTTCTGGCCGCGCTGCTGATCGCCCCGGCGGTTGCCGCCGGGCTGGGGCTGCCCGGGGTGTTCTGGACCACCGCCGGCTTTGCGGTGTTGGCGATGCTGCTTTTGTTTTTATTAGTGCCCGCCGGTGGCGAGGCCCGCTTTCGTCCCGAGGTCAACGCCCGGGCGGGTGGCTTGCCGGTGGTGCTCCGGCACCCGGATTTACTCAGGCTGGATCTCGGGGTGCTGGTGCTGCATCTGGTGCTCACCGCCAGCTTTGTCGTGCTGCCAATCATCCTCGAGCAGCGGCTGGGGATCGGCCGGGGTGATCACTGGATGGTCTATGTGCCGGTTCTGGTGCTGTCGGTCGGCGGGATGGGGCTTTTGATCAGCATCGGCGAGCGACGTCGCATCCTTCATCGCCTTCTCGCCGGCGTGGCCATTCTGGTGATCGCCGCCGATCTGCTCCTGGCCGGCTTTTCCCATCAGCTTTGGTTGGTGGTGCTGGCCCTTTTTGTGTTTTTTGTCGGGTTCAACACCCTCGAGGCCAGCCTGCCATCGCTTTTGACGCGCTTTTCGCCGGCGGGCCTGCGTGGGACGGCGCTGGGGGTGTATGCCACCGCGCAGTTCATGGGGGCATTCCTCGGTGGGCTGCTGGGCGGGATGATTCAGGGCGCCTTTGGCGTCTCCGGCGTGTTTGTTTTTTGTGCCATCGCCGCGGCGATATGGCTGGTAGTGGCCCTGGGACTGCGGCCACCGGCGGATTTCCGCGCCCAAGCGGATCAAATGGAGACCCCATGAGTGATTTGATACCGCCCTATGGCGGCACCCTCAAGGACCTGAGACTGGACGCGGCGGCTGCCGATGAGGCCCGGGGACGGGCACTCGAGCTGCCCGGCTGGGACCTCACCGAGCGACAGCTCTGCGACCTGGAGCTGCTGGCCAACGGCGGGTTTTCGCCGCTGGATGGTTTTATGAACCAGGCCGACTACGAGCGGGTCGTCACCGACATGCGGCTTGCCGACGGCACCCTCTGGCCCATGCCCATTACGCTGGATGTCAGCGAGGCGTTTGCCGGCCGCCTGGCCACCGGCGACCAGGTGGTCCTTCGCGATCCCGAGGGTGTGGCGCTTGCCATCCTCACCGTATCGGATATCTGGCGGCCGGACCGTGCGGCCGAGGCCGAGGCGGTTTTTGGCACCCGTGATACCGCGCACCCGGGCGCGGCCTACCTGCTGCAGCGCAGTCATCCGGTGTATCTGGGCGGCCGGGTCGAAGCGCTCGAGCTGCCGTCGCATTATGATTTTCCGCATCTGCGGCTTACCCCGGCCGAGACCCGGGCCCGCTTTGCACGCAGCGGATGGCGGCGGGTGGTGGCCTTTCAGACCCGCAACCCCATGCATCGCGCCCATGTCGAGCTGACCTTTCTGGCGGCGCGACAGGCCGAGGCCAATCTGCTGATCCACCCGGTGGTGGGCATGACCAAGCCGGGTGATGTGGACCATTACTCACGGGTGCGCTGCTACGAGCATGTCCTCAAGAAATACCCCGAGCAGACCACCGCGCTGTCCCTTCTGCCGCTTGCCATGCGCATGGGAGGGCCGCGTGAAGCGGTCTGGCATGCCATCATCCGCCGCAACTACGGCTGTACGCATTTCATCGTGGGTCGCGATCATGCCGGCCCCGGCAAGGACAGTCAGGGCGACGAGATCTACGGCCCCTATGACGCCCAGGCGCTTGTCACCGAGCATGCCGCGGAGCTCGGCATCGAAATGGTGCCGTTTCGGATGATGGTCTACGTCCAGGAGCGGGCCGGGTATGCCCCCATCGACGAAGTGGACGAAGCACGCGAGACGGTGATGAACATCTCCGGGACCGAGTTTCGCCGCCGAATGCGGGAGGGGCTCGAGATCCCCGACTGGTTCGGCTACCCCGAGGTGGTGGCGGAGCTGCGGCGGACCTATCCGCCCCGCGCGCGCCAGGGGTTCACGCTTTTTTTCACCGGGCTTTCGGGCTCGGGCAAGTCCACCGTGGCCAATGCGGTCATGGTCAAGTTAATGGAGCGGGGCGGCCGGGCGGTCACCCTGCTGGATGGCGATGTGGTGCGCAAGCACCTCTCCAGCGAGCTGGGCTTTTCCAAGGAACACCGCGATCTCAACATTCGCCGCATCGGCTTTGTTGCCGCCGAAATCACCCGCAACGGCGGGGCGGCAATCTGCGCGCCGATCGCCCCCTATGCCTCGACACGCCGGGATGTGCGGGCGATGGTCGAGGCCGCCAACGGCGGGTTTATCGAAATCCACGTGGCCACGCCCATCGAGGAGTGCGAGCGTCGCGATCGCAAGGGGCTCTACGCCAAGGCGCGGGCGGGACAGATTACCGGGTTCACGGGGATTGATGACCCCTACGAGGCCCCGGTGGAACCGGAGCTGCGGATCGATACCACCGACTGCACGCCGGACGAGGCGGCCCAACAGGTGCTGCTCAAGCTCGAGTCGCTGGGCTACATCGATCTGCGTTAACCGTCCGTCGTAAGGCGTTTGGCTTTGTTCGCCGAACGGGTAGAGTGCAGAGGTCAAGCGGGCGGTCGAAATCGCCCGGTCATCCGTCAAGGGAGGTCAATATGGCTCGTGGAGTGAACAAGGTCATTCTCATTGGCAATCTGGGGGCCGATCCGGAGGTGCGCTATTCCGCCGCCGGCAGCGCCATCACCAATGCCCGGGTTGCCACCACCGATCAGTGGAAGGATCGTCAGACCGGTGAGCAGCAAGAGCGCACCGAATGGCACCGGCTCGTTTTCTTTGGCCGGCTTGCCGAAATCGCCGGCGAGTATCTGAAAAAGGGCTCGAAGGTGTATGCCGAGGGTCGGCTACAGACCCGCAAATGGCAGGGTCAGGATGGGCAGGATCGTTACACCACCGAGGTAGTGGTCAACGACATGCAGATGCTCGATGGTGCCGGCGGCGGTATGGGGGGCGCCCCCCAGAGCGGTGGCATGGATCAGTCGGCACCGGCGGCCAGTGCTGAGCCGGCGCCTCAGGCCGCACCGGCGGACGACTTCGACGACGACATCCCGTTTTAATCGGCACGCGCCGATGACGACAGCGAGCGCATGGCCTGCTCGATGCGGGCCACGATCGCTCGCTCATCGGCACCATCCTCACCCGGCTCGATGGGCGCGCCAATGCGGATCACCACCCGGCCACGTCGCGGCCAGAGTTGTCCGACCGGCAATACCTGATCCGTCCCCTCGATCCAGACCGGCACCACCGGCCGCGGCTGGGCCTTGAGCAGCATCCCGATGCCCGGGCGAAGGTCACCAAGGCCCTCGCCGGTATGGCGCTCGCCTTCCGGAAACCAGACCAGCGGATGGCGGCGCTCGAGACAGGCCGCCGCCAGTGCCAGGCTGCGGCGCGGCGCCGAGCCCGGGTCGATGGGCAGGATGCGGGCAATGTCACTAAAGCGACGACGCAGCGCGGTGCTGAACAACAGCCCCGTCCACCCGGCCCAGAATAGCCCCGGCAGATGCCGGCGGGGCAGAATGGCGGTGAGCACGATCGGATCAAAGGCGCTGAGGTGCCGGGGTGTGATCAGACAGCCCGAGAGCTCCGGCCATTCTCCCTCGACCTCGATGCGGGCATAGCGACGACTGATCAAAAGGCAACCGGCGAGGACCACCCGGGCGGCCAGATGACGCAGCACCCCACGAGGGGCCAGGGCCCGTTGGTCGCGATCATCGAGCAACGACGCCGGCTGCTGGAGGGATGCCACCAGATGGGAGCCGTCGGCATCGGGCTCGACCTCCCGGGCCTGGATGACCGCCTGCAGCAGGTCACGGACCGTGGTGACTTCGGCAATGGCCTCGTCGGCCAACTCGACGCCGCTTTGCTCGCGAAGCGCAAGCGCCAGGTCAATCCAGCCCAGCGAATCGATATCCAGATCGCGATGAAGGTGGCTATCGGGTGTAAGACGCCGGTCGGCAAAGCGTGACGCGAGGTAATCCCAGGTTTTACCGGCCACCGGATCACTCAGCAGGGCCTGATCCTCGGGCATCATCGCCTCGATGGCGATGGGTTCGGCGCGCGGGGGCTGCGTGCCGGCGGCCAGCGCCTCATAGCGGCGCTTGAGATGGGGGCGTCGCAGTTTACCCAGACGGGTGCGGGGCAGGGGGTCAACGCTGACCTGTATCCGGGCGATGGCATGGTGGCCGGGTAACTGACGGGCCGCCGCGGTCACCGCCGCCTCGGCGTCGGCCGGGTCGTGGTCGGGTTCGGGCACGACAACGGCAGCGAGCCGATCGTCATCCGCCAGTACCCCGGCCTCCCGCAGGGCCGGTTGCGCATTGAGCACCCGCTCGATGCGCTCGGGATCGATGTTCTCGCCCCCGGGCAGCACGATGGTGGCGGACAACCGGCCTTGCAGATGCAAAAAGCCATCGTCGTCGATCCACCCCGCATCGCCGGTATGCAGCCAGCCATCGGCGTCGATGGGGCCATCGCCGGTCGGGCTGCCGCGGTAGCCCTCAAAGACATTGTCCCCCCGGGCGCAGACCTCGCCGTCGATGATGCGCAGCGACACACCGGGCAGGGGGCGGCCGGCGGTCTCCAGCCGGGCTTCTCCGGGCGGATTGAGGGTGAGGATGGGCGAGGTTTCGGTCAGCCCGTAGCCGGTTGCAACCTGCCAGCCCAGCGTCTGCAGCCGTCGCCCCAGCCCCGGGTCGAGCGCCGCCCCCCCGCTCACCGCCAGTCGCAGCGTGGGCGCCAGGCGCTTGATCACTGGACGGAATAGCCAGCGTCCCGGATGAAGGCCGGTCCTGCGCCGACACCACTGGGCGCCGGTCATCAGCCATTCGAGCACACGCCCACGCCAGCGACGGCCGTCGGTGAGTCTGGCCTCGAGCCTTTGCCAGAGCGCCTCGTAGAGTCGCGGCACCCCCAGCAGGATGGTGGCCCGGCTCTGGTAGAGGGCCCCGGCAATCCGGGGGCCGACCAGCGAACGCGGCATGATGAGTGTCGCCCCCAGGCCGATGACGGTCAGCAGCCCGATGCTGAACGGATAGACATGGTGCAGGGGCAGTGGCAGCAGGACCCGATCATCCGGCCGGGCGATGCCCTCGGCGATGAGGCCCTGGACATTGCTGAGAAGGTTGGTGTGGCTCAACGGCACCCCTTTCGGGGGGCCGGTGGTGCCAGAGGTGTAGAAAATCACCGCCGTATCCGCGCCGTCGGGAAGCTGTACCGGGGGGGCAGACGACTCGACCGTGTCTGCTCCGGGGGGCGGCGCGGGCAGGGGTTGGGGCGATGGGCCCGGCCACTGGATGTCGCTGTCGATGACGGCCGGGTCGGCATAGATGCGCGCCGGTGCGGCGTCGTCGAGGACATGCTGTAGATCGGCCCCGCGCATTTGCGCGTCCACCGGGACCAGGGTGCAACCGGCCTTGAGCACCCCCAGCGCGGTGATCACCCAGGCCGGGCTGTTGGCGGCGATGATCATGATCTGATCACCCGGGCCCAGTTTTGCCGCGGTCAGTTCGCTGGCCACACGCCGGGCGGCCTCGAAGAGCTGGCGACGGGTATAGTACTGCTCGCCCGCCTCGGTATAGGCCACCAGTGCCGGGGCCTCGGCGGGGGCCTCGGCGTTCTCGAGGAATGTGGTCAGGCTCTGGGTATCCATCGTCAGCGTAACCCCCGATAAACCGGATAATCGGCCAGGGCCAGCATGGCCGTATCGCCGTCGGTGTCCCCGTAAGCATAAACGGGGGTGTAGGCCTGCGGGTCAAGCCGCTCGGTCAGCCGCCGGACCTTTTCCTCGCCCCGGCAGTTGGGGCCGGCCAGCTGCCCGGTCAACCGTCCCTGCTGGCGCTCGGCCCGGCTTGCAATGACCTCGATGCCCAGACCCTGCGCCCAGGGCTCGATCCAGTCCTGGAGCGATGCCGATATCACGATCACCCGATGGCCCTGCTCGATGTGCCAGTGCAGGCGCGCCTCGGCCATGGGCCTGAGCAGTCGGGGCAGCCCATCGGTGGCATATTCGCGGGCCAGACCGGCAAACTCGCCCTCCGCCATGCCGCCAAAGAAGGCACGCAAAACGGCCGTTTTGGCGATATCGCGATGGACCCGACCCAGTGGCACCCCCAGCAGCGTTGGCACCAGCGGCAGGGCGCGCCGGGCCACCTGCCAGGGCCCGAAGGCGTGATAGAGCAGATCGCTTAGCGTATCGCGCCGGGTCAGCGTGCCGTCCAGATCAAAAAGCGCCAGGGGCCGTTCGTGGGTCATCCTGTCCTTCCATCGTCTCTTGATCCGCCATTCTGCCGTTGCGGGCGGCGGCTTGCACCTGCGCTGGGCCGTCGGACGCTGGTCAGGACCGGGTCGGCGCAGTAGAGTTCGCGGCTGGATTGCGACATACACAGCCGATCGATGGAGGCCAGGGCCATGGCAACGCCGCATATCAGCGCCGAACGGGGGGATTTTGCCGAGACCGTGCTCATGCCGGGGGATCCGCTGCGGGCCCGGGTGATCGCCGAGAACTACCTGGACAACGCCCGCGAGGTGACGAGCACGCGCAACATGCTCGGCTACACCGGGACCTATCGGGGCGCGCCGGTCTCGGTGATGGGCTCGGGGATGGGGATCCCCTCGATGTCCATTTACGCCTTTGAGCTCTACACCCAGTACGACGTCGAGAAGATCATCCGTGTCGGCACCTGCGGGGGGGTCAGCGATTCGGTGGCGGTCCGCGACATTATCGTTGCCATGGGGGCGTCGACGGACTCGAGCGTCAATCGCACCCGCTTTGGGGGGCACGATTTTGCCGCCATTGCCGATTTCGGCCTGCTCGAGGCGACGGTCGGTGCGGCCCGGGCGGCGGGGATCGAGGCCCGCGTGGGCAATGTCTTTTCCTCCGAGCTTTTCTACAACCCCACGCCGGATTTCTTCGCCATGATGCAGTCCCATGGCATTCTTGCCGTCGAGATGGAAGCCGCCGGCCTCTACGGCGTTGCCGCCGAGACCGGCAAGCGCGCGGTGAGCATCCTCACGGTCAGCGACCATGTCATGACCGGTGCCTCCACCAGTGCCGATGAGCGGCAGAACAGCTTCCAGGACATGATGAAGGTGGCCCTGGAGGCGGCCGCCGGCGCCAACTGAATCCACCAGGGAGGGGATCGATGCGCATTACCATTTTCGGGACCGGCTATGTGGGGCTGGTCACCGGTGCCTGCTTTGCCGAGGTCGGTAACGACGTCATCTGCGTGGACGTCGACGCTGGCAAGATCGATCGGCTCAATGCCGGTGAGATCCCCATCTACGAGCCCGGCCTCGAGGCCATGGTGGTGCGCAACCATGCCAGCGGGCGTCTGCGCTTTACCACCGATGCCGCCGAGGCGGTTGCCCATGGCGAGTTTCAGTTCATCGCCGTGGGGACGCCGCCGGATGAGGATGGGTCGGCGGATCTACGGCATGTGCTGGCGGTGGCCGACAGCATCGCGACGTCCATGCAGGATTACAAGATCATCGTCGATAAATCCACGGTGCCGGTGGGCACCGCCGACCGGGTGCGCGAGACCGTCCGCCGGCGGCTGGCCGCCGAGGGCCGGGCGGTGGACTTTTCGGTGGTCTCCAACCCCGAATTCCTCAAAGAAGGCGCGGCGGTGGAGGATTTCATGAAGCCCGAGCGGGTGATTGTCGGCTGTGATGACGCCCGGGCCCGGGATGCGCTGCATGACCTTTATGCGCCGTTCAACCGCAACCACGATCGACTGATCAGCATGGATGTTCGCTCGGCCGAGCTGACCAAGTATGCCGCCAACGCCATGCTTGCGACCAAGATCAGCTTCATGAACGAGCTCGCCAACATTGCCGACCGCGTTGGCGCGGATATCGAGCGTGTCCGGGTGGGGATGGGATCGGATCCACGCATTGGCTATCACTTCATCTATCCCGGGGCCGGCTATGGTGGCTCCTGCTTTCCCAAGGATGTCCAGGCGCTTGCCCGGACCGCCAACGATGTGGGGTATATCCCGCAGTTGCTCGAGGCGGTGGAAGAGGTCAACGCCCGGCAGAAGCATTATGTGTTCAACCGCATTCGCGAGCATTACGCGGACGGCTTGCAGGGGCGCTGTTTTGCCCTGTGGGGGCTGGCGTTCAAGCCCAACACCGATGACATGCGCGAGGCGGCCAGCCGGCGGTTGATGGAATCGCTCTGGGAGGCGGGTGCTGAGGTTCGGGCTTTTGACCCCAAGGCCATGGAAGAGACCCGCCGGATCTACCCCGGCCAGCCGGGGTTGACCCTTTGCGACCGCCCCGAAGCGACCCTCGAGGGGGCCGATGCGCTGGTGATCATGACCGAGTGGAATGTCTTTCGCAGCCCGGACTTCGACCTGATTCGCGATCGCCTGGCGGCGCCGGTGATTTTTGACGGGCGCAATCTGTTCGACCCCCACGCACTCCAGCAGCTCGGCTTTCATTACTACCCCATCGGCCGGCCGGTGGTGGCGCCCGAAGCGGGGGATGGGCCATGACGGCGGCGGATCCGGGGCCGGTGGTGCATCCGGTCATCCTCTGCGGCGGGGTGGGGTCGCGGCTGTGGCCGCTGTCGCGCGAGCACTATCCCAAGCAGTTTCTGGATGTCGGCAATAGCGGCCGGACCCTGGTGCAACAGACCCTCGAGCGCTTGCAGGGGCTGCCCTCGCTGGCGGCTCCGGTGGTGGTCGCCAACGAGGCCCATCGATTTCTGGTCGCCGAGCAGCTGCGGGACAACCCCCTGGGACAGGCCCGGATCCTGCTCGAGCCGGTGGGCCGGAACACCGCGCCGGCACTGGCGGTTGCCGCCCTGGCTGCGCTGCAGCAAAGCGACGATGCGGTGCTGGCGGCCTTCCCCGCGGATCACCTGGTGGCCGAGCCGGCCGCCCTGCGCGAGGCGCTGGGGGATGCGGTGGAGGCTGCTGCAAAGGGCTGGCTGGCTACTTTCGGCATCGTGCCCTCCCGGGTGGAGACCGGCTATGGGTATCTGCAGGCCGGGCCATCGCTGCCCGGTCAGGATCGGGTCTATCGTGTCGAGCGTTTCGTCGAAAAACCCGATGCCGCCACCGCCGAGGCCTATGTGGCCGCCGGCGACCATTACTGGAACTCGGGGATGTTTGTCCTGCGCGCCTCGGATTATCTGGCGGCACTGCAGGCCCATGCCCCGGAGATCCTGCGTTGCTGCGAGGCGGCGATGGCAGCGGCGGTGGCCGATCTGGATTTCATCCGGCTGGATGAGACGGCGTTTGCCGACTGTCCGGCGGATTCCATCGACTATGCGGTCATGGAGAAAACCGATGCCGCGGTGACCGTGCCGCTGGAGGCCGGATGGAGCGATCTGGGATCGTGGGCGGCGCTGCTGGAGGCCGGCACGGCGGATGCCGAGGGCAATGTCCTGATGGGGGATGTCATCGCCGAGCAGAGCTCGGGCAACTACATCCGCGCCGAGAGCCGGCTGGTGGCCACGGTGGGCCTCGACAATCATGTGGTGGTGGAGACCGGCGACTCGGTGCTGGTGGCATCCCGCGAGGCGGTTCAGTCGGTCAAGGCCGTCGTCCAGCGCCTGCAGGCGGCACGACGACACGAGGCCATGGAGCACCGTCAGGTCCATCGCCCCTGGGGCAGCTATGAGGGGCTGGTTCGGGGCGATCGGTTCCAGGTCAAGCGCATCGTGGTCAACCCCGGGTGTCAGCTGTCACTGCAAAAACACCACCACCGCGCCGAACACTGGGTGGTGGTCAAGGGGACGGCGCGGGTCGTGCGGGGCGAGGAGACTTTTCTGCTCAGCGAGGATCAGTCCACCTACATCCCCCTGGGCGAGGTCCACCGCCTGGATAATCCCGGCAAGATCCCGCTGGAGCTGGTCGAGGTTCAGTCCGGGAGCTATCTGGGCGAGGACGACATCACCCGCCTGGAAGACGTCTACGGCCGCTGAACCTCGGATTGTCCGGGCCGGGTCGCGCTAGTATTCTCTGCGCCATGACGCAGAAAGTTTATGTTCGCACTCACGGCTGCCAGATGAACGAGTACGACTCGGCCCGCATGGTCGATGTGCTGGCGGCGGAGGGGGACTACGAGCGGGTTCAGAGCCCCGAAGCGGCGGATATCATCCTGCTCAATACCTGTTCGATCCGGGAGAAAGCCCAAGAGAAGGTCTTCTCGGAGCTGGGTCGGTGGCGGGCGCTGAAAGCGGACAAGCCTGATATGCTCATCGGTGTCGGTGGGTGTGTCGCCAGCCAGGAGGGCGCGGCGATCGCCGAGCGGGCCCCGTTCGTAGACATGGTATTTGGCCCCCAGACCCTTCACCGCCTGCCGGACATGGTTAATCGGGCGCGGGAGAGTCGCCGTGCGGTGGTGGATGTCAGCTTTCCCGAAATCGAGAAGTTCGACCGGCTGCCCGAGCCGCGGGCCGAAGGGCCCACGGCGTTCGTCTCGATCATGGAGGGCTGCAGCAAGTACTGCAGCTTCTGTGTGGTGCCCTACACCCGGGGTGAGGAAATCAGCCGTCCCTTCGAGGATGTGCTCGCCGAATGCGCCGAACTGGCCGAACAGGGGGTGCGCGAAGTCACCCTGCTGGGGCAGAACGTCAATGGCTATGCCGCCCACGGCCCCGAGGGCGAGGCGGCGGATCTGGCGTTGCTGATCCACTATATTGCCGCCATCGACGGCATTGACCGGATCCGGTTCACCACCTCGCATCCGCTGGATTTCACGCCCAGTCTGGTGGACGCCTACGCCCAGGTGCCGGAGCTCGTGGATCATCTGCATCTGCCGGTGCAGAGTGGCTCGGACAATGTCCTTGCGCTGATGAAGCGAAACCATGGCCGGGAGCATTTTCTTGACCTGATCGCCCGGCTGCGGGCCGCTCGCCCGGGGATCGTCATATCCTCGGATTTCATCATCGGCTTTCCCGGTGAGATGGATCGGGACTTCGAACAGACCATGGATCTGGTCGAGCAGGTGGGCTTTGATCAGTCGTTTAGCTTTATCTTCTCGCGCCGGCCCGGGACCCCCGCCGCGCAGCTGCCGGATGCCACGCCGCTCGAGAGTAAAAAGGCCCGCTTGCAGCGGCTTCAGGCGGTGCTTGATGACAACGCCCGGGGCATCAGCGAGGCCATGGTCGGCGGGGTCGAGACGGTGCTGGTCGACGGGGTCTCACGCAAGGACGAAGGCGAGCTCAAGGGCCGCACCAGCAACAACCGGGTGGTGAACTTTCCTGGCAACCCCCGGCTGATCGGCCGCTTCGTGCGGGTGCGCATCACCCGGGCGATGGCCCATTCGCTGCGCGGTGAGATGCTCGACATCGACCCGGTCCTCGAGCCGGATCTGCATGCCAGCGCGCCGGATGCCGAATCCGTGGCGGTGTCATGACACGGAAGGCGTTTTGAGCACCGGGCATCCCGAGGCAGTGGATTTTACCCTGGCACCGGCCGACAACGAGCGCCTGGCCAATCTCTGTGGCCAGTTCGACGAAAACCTGCGACAGGTGGAAAAACGACTGGGCGTGGAAATCGAAAACCGCGGCCACCGTTTTCGCATCATCGGTGAGGATGCAGCGGCATCGGTGGCGGGCGATGTGATCCGGGCACTCTATGATCACACCGCCCGTGAGGTGATCGGCGCCGAGAATGTCCATCTGCAGCTGCGCAGTGCCGAAGCCGACGCGGCCGACGCCCGTCTGGAGGCCGACACCGAGGACGAGGGCCCGGCGGTCAGCATCCGCACCCGCAAGGGCATGATTCGCGGCCGGGGGCCCAGCCAGCGTTACTATCTGGACGCCATCCAGCGCCATGACCTGAACTTCGGGATCGGGCCGGCGGGCACCGGCAAGACCTACCTGGCCGTCGCCTGCGCGGTCGAGGCGCTGCAGCAGGAGGCCGTCCAGCGGCTGGTGCTGGTCCGGCCGGCGGTGGAGGCCGGCGAGCGGCTCGGTTTTCTGCCCGGGGACCTGGCCCAGAAGGTCGATCCCTATCTGCGCCCGCTCTACGATGCGCTTTTCGAGATGCTCGGCTTCGAGCGGGTCAATAAACTCATCGAGCGCAACGTCATCGAGGTCGCCCCGCTCGCCTACATGCGGGGCCGGACGCTGAACGATGCGTTTATCATCCTCGATGAGGCGCAGAACACCACCGTCGAGCAGATGAAGATGTTCCTCACCCGCCTGGGGTTTGGCTCGACGGCGGTGGTCACCGGCGATGTCACCCAGATTGATCTGCCCGCCGGCCGGGCCTCCGGGCTGCGGGATGCCATTGATGTCCTGCGGGATGTCGACGGTGTGAGTTTTAGCTTTTTCAATGCCCGGGATGTGGTCCGTCACGACCTGGTGCAGCGCATCGTCCGCGCCTATGACGTGCGCGGCGATGACGCCGACTAGCCGCGCCATGCCCGAGTTGATACTGCACTCGGCGGTGGACGCTGTGATCCCGTCCGAAGCGGACTTCCGCAGGTGGGTGACAGCCGCGCTTGCCGATCGCCGCGGCGACTGGGAGCTGGGCATTCGGGTGGTCGACGCCGAAGAGATGCGGCGGCTCAATCGTGACTATCGCGGCAAGGATCGGCCGACCAATGTCCTTGCCTTTCCGGTCGATCTGCCGGACGGTGTCGATCTGCCCTTGCTTGGCGATCTTCTCATCTGCGCCCCGGTGGTGGCCCGGGAAGCCGCCGACCAGGGCAAGGCCGAACATCAGCACTGGGCGCATCTGACCGTCCACGGGGTGTTGCACTTGCTTGGCTTCGATCATCTGGATAGCGTGGAGGCCGAGGCAATGGAGGCCGAAGAGCGGCGGGTGCTTGCAGAGATGGATATCGCCGACCCCTATCGCAGTGATCCGGCGGCGGGTGAACCGATCGGTTAGTGCGCTGTATCCAGCGCGCTAACCCATCGACCATCCGGTCGCCAGATGAGGCCTTACGAAGGCATGAATGATGAGCAATCCGGGAGTACGGCTTCCGGTCACCCGGGGTGGCTGAAGCGACTCGGCCAGACCCTCAATCGCCACGAAATCGAAGATCGCGAGGGGGTCGTGCAGACGCTGCGCGCGGCGCATCGGCGCGGCATTCTGGATGCCGATGCGCTTTCCATGTGCGAAGGCGTGCTGCATGTGGCCGACCTGCAGGTTCGTGACGTGATGATCCCTCGCTCCCAGGTCTCGGCGCTGCGGCGCTCGGAATCGGTCTGGGATCTGCTGCCGGCAATCATCGAAAGCGGCCACTCGCGGTTTCCGGTCACCGGCGACAGCCGGGACGATGTCATCGGCATTCTCATCGCCAAAGACCTTCTGCCGTATCTCGACCCTCAGCACCAGCGCGAATTCCAGCTCCGCGAACTGCTCCGGCCGGCGCTTTTTATCCCCGAGAGCAAGCGCCTGGATGCGCTGCTCAAGCTCTTTCAGGAAAGCCGCAACCACCTGGCGGTGGTGGTGGACGAGTACGGCGGCATGGCCGGCATTGCCACCATCGAGGATGTCATCGAGCAGATCGTCGGCGAGATCGACGACGAGCATGATCAGGATGAGGCCTCGTGGATCTTGAGCCGTAACGACGACGGCCGCACCGTGGTCAAGGCCCTGACGCCCATCGATCTTTTCAACGAGCATTTCGGCAGCGACTTCAGCGATGACGAGTTCGACACCATCGGCGGGCTGGTGGCCAACGGCTTCGGCCATGTGCCGCGGCGCGGCGAGCATTTGATGCTCGATGACTTTCGCTTTGATGTGGTGCGCGCGGATAGCCGCCGGATGCATCTGCTCCTGGTGACCCCACCGGACGCGGCAACGCCCTCCGGCCAGGAGGCATAAGCGTTGATGGCCATTGGCGCCCGGCTGCTGCTGGCCCTGCTCAGCGGTCTGTTGCTGGCGGTCGGTTTTGCGCCATTCAATAGCTTCTGGATCCCGGTGCTGGCGCTCGGTGTGGTCTTCTCGCTGCTGGGCGCCAACCGTCGCGGGGGCGAGGTCTTCGCCCTTGGCTACGTCTTCGGGCTCGGTTACGCCGGTCTGGGGGTGTACTGGATTTTCCACAGCATTGCCGATTACGGCGGCGGGCCGGTGGCGGCGAGCGTGGCCACTGCGGTTCTGGTGGCCTTGTTTGCCCTGATTCCCGCCCTGGCCCTGACCCTGGGCTGGTGGGTCGGCCGGCACTGGCGTCGGGGGTTGTATCTACTGGCCCTGCCCCTTGCCTGGATCTGGGTGGAGTGGGTGCGGAGCTGGTTTTTAACCGGGGCGACGTGGTTGAGCCTGGGGTATACCCAGGTGGACACGCCGCTCGGGGCCTATGCCCCGTGGCTGGGCGTCTACGGCCCGGGGCTCGCCGTGGCGCTCATGGCCGGGGCCCTCGCCTGGTGGCTGCGACGCCCCCTGTCGAGGCGCTTGGCCGAGTCGCTGGTGGTGGTTGTGATCGTCACGACAGGCGGGCTTTTGCTGCCCTCGCAATGGGGCCAGCCGGCGGGCGAGCCACTGACCGTGGCGCTTTTGCAGGGCAATATCGAGCAGTCCCGCAAATGGGACCCGGACGAGCGCTCGGCCATTGTGGGTGAATATGCCGCGCTGACTCGCCAGCAGTTGGGCGCCGATCTGATTGTCTGGCCGGAGACGGCGCTGCCGGTGTTCTACAAAGGGGCCGAGGACTGGCTACAGTCGTTGGCCGGCGAGGCCCGGGCGGCCGGCAGCACGCTGGTGCTCGGTGCGCCGGTGGCCCGGGGCGAGCAGCGCTTCAACGCGGTGGCCGTCCCGGGCGAGACGCCGCAGTTTTACTTCAAACGACACCTGGTGCCTTTTGGCGAGTACGTGCCATTTCGCAAGGTGGCCGGCGGTATCCTCGATTTTGTCGGCACCCCCCTTGGGGATTTCAAGCCCGGCACATCGGCAGCGCCCCTGATGGCCGCCGGCCAGCCGCTTGGCGTGAGTATCTGCTATGAGGTGACGTTTGGTGCCGAGCTCGCCGATGCGCTGCCGGCGGCGCGGATCCTGCTCAATGTCAGCAATGATGCCTGGTTCGGACGCTCCAGCGCCCCCTGGCAGCATCTGCAGATGGCCCGCATGCGGGCGCTCGAGACCGGCCGGCCGATGATCCGGGCCACCAATACCGGCGTCTCGGCGATCATCGCAGCGGATGGTGAGCTCAAGGCCAATACGCCGCTTTTCCAGCGGGCGGTGCTGCGCGGTGAGGTCACACCACGCGAGGGCGCCACCCCCTATGTGCGTTGGCGGGACTGGCCGCTGGCGGGTGTTTCGACGGCGCTGCTGGTTGGGCTGCTGGTGACCGGGCGGCGGCGGTTTGCGCTCTTTCGTCAGCTTTAGTGTCGGTTACACTGGTGGCGCCACGGACAGGAGGGCAACCATGAGTGAAGATCCGGACCGCCAGTCGTCCCAGGTCCACGCCTACGAGCGCATGCTCGAGCGCCTGCGCGAGCGCCTCGAAGAGACCGGCGAGGCGGTGGAACATGGCTTTCGCGACGCCCTTGAGACCGTCCGCGAGCGCAGTATCGAGCTCGGTGAGCTCACCCGGGACGAGGCCGACCGGGTGGCGGGCTATCTTCGACGGGACCTGGAAGACGCTGCGGAGTACGTGGAAAAGGCCCGCGGGACCTATGGCGATTGGCTGTACATGGATCTACAGCTTGTCGAGCGCTGGATGTGGGATCGGTTTGCCTCGGTGGCGGATCAGACGCGGCTGCAGTGGCAGGCGTTCAATCGCGAATTGCAGGCGGCGGCGAGTTATCATACCGGCGAGATCACCGGGCCGGGGACGCTGGTCTGCGACGGCTGTGGCGAGCGCCTGCACTTCGCCCGGGCCGGTCATATCCCGCCATGCCCGAGCTGTCGCGGTACGACCTTCCAGCGGGCGGCGCGGCGGACGTCGCACTGAGCATAGATGCATTGGCCATGGCCGACGGGGTATCCTCTCGCGCCATGGAAAAGCACTACGACCCCGCAAGCATCGAGGCCGACGCCCAGGCCTACTGGACCCGTGAAGGCAGTTTCCAGGTCGAGGAACGTCCGGATCAGGAAAAATACTACTGCCTGTCCATGCTGCCCTACCCCAGTGGGCGGCTGCACATGGGCCATGTCCGCAACTACACCATCGGTGATGTCATCAGCCGTTTCCAGCGGATGCAGGGGCGGAATGTGCTCCAGCCCATGGGCTGGGATGCCTTCGGGCTGCCGGCGGAAAATGCGGCGATCAAACGGGGCGTACCGCCGGCCGAGTGGACCTATCAGAATATCGACCACATGCGCCGGCAACTCCAGCGCATGGGCTACGGCTACGACTGGCGGCGCGAGGTCACCACCTGCGATCCCGACTACTATCGCTGGGAGCAATTCATGTTCACCCGGCTGTTCGAAAAGGGCTTGGTCTATCGCGCCAGGGCGGTGGTCAACTGGGATCCGGTGGATCAAACCGTGCTTGCCAACGAACAGGTGGTGGACGGCCGCGGCTGGCGCTCGGGTGCGCTGGTCGAGCGTCGCGAGATCCCGCAGTGGTTTTTGCGCATCACCGATTATGCCGACGAATTGCTCGAGGGGCTGGATCGGCTGCCCGGCTGGCCGGACGCGGTCAAGACCATGCAACGCAACTGGATTGGCCGCTCCGAAGGGGTGGAGCTGGACTTTGCCCTGGCCGACGGGGGTGAGCCGCTGCGGGTCTACACCACCCGGCCGGATACCCTTTTCGGGGCGACGTACATGGCGGTGGCGGCCGACCATCCGCTGGCGGTCGCCGCGGCGGAACGGGATCCGCGGATTGGTGATTTTCTCGCCGAAATCCGTCGCGGTGCAGTCACCGAAGAGGCCCTGGAGAAGCTCGAGAAAAAGGGCATGCCGCTGGGTGTCGAAGCGATCAACCCGCTCTCGGGCGAGCGTATTCCGGTCTGGGTGGCCAATTTCGTGCTCATGGGCTACGGCACCGGCGCCATCATGGCGGTGCCCGCCCACGATCAACGCGATCACGAATTCGCCCGCCGCTACGGGTTGCCGATCCGTCAGGCGGTGGGGCCGGCGGATGGCAGCCCGATTGATGTGCAGGCCGAGCCCTGGACCGCCAAGGAAGGGCTTGTCACTGTGAACGCCGGCGAGTTTACCGGGCTGGATTTTGACAAGGCCTTCGAGGCCATTGCCGATCACCTCCAGGCCCGGGGCATCGGCGAGCGGCGGGTCAACTACCGGCTCCGCGACTGGGGTGTGTCGAGACAGCGATACTGGGGCTGTCCCATCCCGATCATCCATTGCGATGATTGCGGCCCGGTCGCCGTGCCCGACGCGGATCTGCCGGTGACTCTGCCCGAGCAGGTGAGCTTCAGCGGTGTGCAATCGCCGCTCAAGACCGATGCCGACTGGCGGGCGGTGGATTGTCCGTGTTGCGGCAAGCCGGCCGAGCGCGAGACCGATACCTTCGATACCTTTGTCGAGTCATCCTGGTACTACGCCCGCTACTGCAGCGCCGATGCCGATGCCATGCTCGATGAGCGAGCCAATCACTGGTTGCCGGTGGATCAGTACATCGGCGGCATCGAACATGCGGTCATGCACCTGCTCTACTTCCGGTTCTGGCACAAGCTCATGCGCGATCTGGGCTGGGTGGACAGCGATGAGCCGGCGACCAACCTGCTCTGCCAGGGCATGGTGCTGGCGGAGGCCTATTACCGCGACAGCGACGAGCATGGCCGGGAGTGGATCGCGCCGGCCGAGGTCGCGGTCGAGCGCGACGGCAAGGGCCGTATCGTCGGGGCCACCCGGCGCAGCGACGGCGCGGCGGTAGAGGCCACCGGCTGGACAACCATGTCCAAATCCAAGAACAACGGCGAAGACCCCGAGACGCTGGTGGCGCGTTTCGGCGCCGATACGGTGCGGCTTTTCACCATGTTCGCGGCGCCGCCCGATCAGGCGCTGGAGTGGCAGGACAGCGGTGTCGAGGGGGCTTCGCGCTTTCTCAAGCGACTCTATTCACTGGTCGTCGAGCATGTTCAGGCCGGCCCTGTGCCCGCCGATGCCGACGCGGCGGCGCTGGACGACGAGGGCCAGGCGTTGCGGCGCAAACTCCACCAGAGCATTGCCAAGGTGACCGACGACGTCGGCCGGCGTTATACGTTCAATACCGCCATCGCCGCGGTCATGGAGCTTTGCAACGCGCTGGGCCGTTTTGATGCCACCACCGGGCCGGCCCGTGGGTTGCGTCAGGAGGTGCTCGAGGCGGTGGTGCTCATGCTCCAGCCCATCACGCCGCATCTCAGCCACCGCCTCTGGCAGGATCTTGGCCGGACCGGTGCCGCCGTCGACCAACCCTGGCCGCAGGTTGACGAGGCCGCGCTGGCGCAGGACGAGATCGAGCTGGTCGTCCAGGTCAACGGCAAACTGCGCAGTCGCATCCGGGTGGCCGCCGAGGCGGCGGAGGAGGCCATTCGCGAGCAGGCCCTCGCCGATGGCAACGTGCAGCGCTTCATCGCGGATCTGCAGGTGCGCAAAGTCATTGTCGTGCCGGGACGGTTGGTCAACGTGGTGGCCAACTGATGCGCCTGGCAAACCTGGCCTTGGTGCTGTTGCTGTCGATCACCATGGCCGGCTGCGGCTGGCAGCTGCGTGGGGCGGCCGGTGGCGGATTCGGTGACCTCGCCATCGCCATCGAAGGCGGGGTCAGCCAGCCGATACTCGATCAGGTCGGCCGGCAGCTGCGCGATCTCGACGCCCGGGTTGTGGCCGACCGCCAGGCAGCCGAGCGGGTGCTGGTGATCCGGGATGTCCGGGTCGATCGCCGGACCGTTGCCACCGATGCCGACGGGTTCGCCGAGGCCTATGAGTTGCGCTACCGGATCGATTTTCGTCTCGAGCCGGGCGGACGCAGCGGGGGCGATGTCGATATCGGTCAAGCGCAAACGGTTCGAGCCACCGCTGCCTATGCAGCCGCCGCCGACGACAACCGGCAGGGCATGCAGGCCGAAGACGCCGAGGCTGAGGCACTCGAGCGGGATCTGCGTGCGCAGGCCATCGACCTTTTGCTCGCCCGGGTCAGCCGGCAGTTGTAGGGGTCATGGGCGAAGTTCGCATCGAGGCATTCGCTCAGCATCTCGCCCAGGGGCTCAGCCCGGTGTACCTCATCGCCGGTGAAGAGCCACTGCTCGTCGAAGAGGCGCTGGATGCCGTGCGGCGAACGGCGCGGGCGGCCGGCCATGACGAGCGCGAAGTCCTGCATGCCGACAAACAGTTTGACTGGGCTCGGCTGACCGCAGCCAGCGATAACCTCTCGCTTTTCGGTGGACGGCGGCTGATCGAGCTGCGGCTGCCGGGGGGGCGCCCCGGCAAAGAGGGCAGTGCGGCATTGAAGGCCTTTGCCGGCGCCCCGCCACCGGATACCACGCTGGTGGTCGTCACCGATCGGCTCGAGGCCGCCCAGCGCAAAAGCGCCTGGGTCTCGGCCATTGCCGGGTCGGGCACCTATACCTATGCCTGGCCGCTGCAACGGCAGGCGGTGCCCAAATGGCTCGAGCAGCGTGCCCGATCCCGGGGCGTTCACCTGGATGCCGAGGCCGTGACGCTGCTGGCCGATCGCAACGAGGGCAACCTGCTGGCCATGGCCCAGGAGATCGATAAGCTGGCGCTGCTCGCCGGCGAGGGGTCGCTGGACGCGGCGGCGGTGGCCGAGGCGGTGACCGACAGCGCCCGCTATGCGATCTTTGATCTGCCCGAGGCGGTGCTTGCCGGGGCCGTCGGCCGCAGCCGGCGCATCGTCGAGCGCCTGCGGGCCGAGGGCGAGGAACCGGTGTTGGTGCTCTGGGCGCTGGCTCGCGACCTTCGCGCCCTGGTCGATATTCAGGCGGCGCTGGCGCGTGGCGAGCGAAGCGCGGCGGTGATGGCGCGCCACCGCATCCTCAAGCGCCGCCAGACACGGTTTGATGAGCTGGCGCGCGCCCTTCCGCAGCCTCGACTGATGGGGTTGCTCTCGCGGGCGGCCGCGGTGGATCGGGTGATCAAAGGGGCGGTCCCCGGCCGGCCCTGGGATGAATTGATAGTATTGTCCAGCCGGGCGGCACGGGTGGCCGCCCGCGGTGCAACAACGGAGGCTGGCGCATGAGCGAGGATTCCACCCAACCAATCGACGATATCCCGGCCTACATGCGAGCGCTTGGCGAGGCTGCCCGGGCCGCCGGGCGCCATCTGGCGGCCACCGACAGTGGCCCGCGCAACCAGGCGCTGCGATTGATTGCCGAATCCATCCGCGACGCCGCGCCGGCGCTGGCCGAGGCCAATCAACGCGATCTGGATGCCGGCAAGGCCGCCGGTCTGGATGCCGCACTGCTTGACCGCCTGGCGCTGACCGAAGCCCGTATCGAGGCGATGGCCGAGGGGCTTGAACAGATCGCGGCACTGCCCGATCCGGTCGGTGCAGTGACCGATCTCGATCCCATGCCTTCGGGCATTCGCGTTGGCCGGATGCGGGTCCCGCTGGGGGTGGTGGGGATTATCTACGAGTCCCGTCCCAACGTGACCGCTGATGCCGCCGGGCTTTGCCTGAAATCGGGCAACGCCTGTCTTCTTCGGGGTGGATCCGAGGCGCTGCACTCCAATCAGGCCATCGCCGAATGTATCCGCGGCGGGCTCGAGGCGGCGGGTCTGCCGTCTACCGCGGTTCAGGTGGTGGGGACCACTGACCGCGCGGCGGTGGGAGAGTTAATCACCCTGGATGATTATGTCGATGTGCTGGTGCCACGGGGCGGCAAGGGGCTGATCGAGCGGATCATGCGGGATGCCACGGTGCCGATGATCAAGCACCTCGACGGCATCTGCCATTGCTATATCGATGCCAACGCCGATGCGGACATGGCCGAGCAGGTGGTGGTCAATGCCAAGACCCAGCGATATGGCACCTGCAACACCCTCGAGACGCTGCTGATATCGGCCGCCATGGCGCCGGAGATGCTGCCGCGACTGAAGGCGCGTTTTGATGCCCATGGTGTCGAGCTTCGCGGCTGCGAACGTAGCCGCTCGCTGGTGGATGGGCTGACCGCGGCCACCGAGGCCGATTGGGATACCGAGTATCTCGCCGCCATCCTCTCGATACGGGTGGTGGATGATCTGGATGAGGCCATCCGGCATATCGCGCGCCACAGCTCGGGGCATACCGACGCCATCGTGACCAACGACTACGCCCACGCCCAGCGCTTTTTGCGCGAGGTGGACTCCAGCTCGGTCATGGTGAACGCCTCGACCCGCTTTGCCGATGGGTTTGAATACGGTCTGGGGGCCGAGATCGGGATCAGCACCGACAAGCTGCATGCCCGGGGTCCGGTGGGACTCGAAGGACTGACCACGCAGAAATACATCGTCCTTGGCGAGGGCCACGTCCGCGAATGAGCAATGCCGGCATGGCCCCGCTGGCACTGCTGGGCGGTACCTTTGACCCGGTTCACTACGGGCATCTGCGCCCGGCCATCGAGGTTCGCGAATCACTGGGGGCCGATGAGCTGCGGTTGATTCCGGGGCATGTCCCGCCCCATCGGCCGCAGCCCCGCCTGGCGGCCGCTCGGCGGGCCGATCTGCTCGACCGGGCCGTTGCGCCCATTCCGGGGCTGGTCGTGGACCGTCGCGAGTTGGTGCGGGCCGGGCCGTCCTACACGCTGGATACCCTGCGCGAGCTGCGCCGGATGATTGGCGACCGGCGGCCGCTTTGTTTTGTCATGGGCGGCGATGCCTTTGGGGGGCTCTGCAGCTGGTATCAATGGCACAAACTCACCGACTATGCCCATCTGGTGGTGACCACCCGGGCCGGCTACACCGCGACGCCGGCGACGGGGCCGCGGGGTGCGCCACCGCAATGGTTGCCGGACCGCCAGGCGGCTACGGTGCAGGCCTTGCGGGCCCGGCCCGCGGGGCTGGTGTATTTTCAACCGGTTTCAAGGCTGGAGATTTCGGCCACGGCCATTCGGCGATTGCTGGCCCAGGGCCGCTCGGCCCAGGGGTTGATGCCTGACTGTGTCTGGCAGCCCGTCGCCAGCCAGGGGCTTTACGGTTACCCACAAGTTTGACGGGCCCCGGCCCGGGAGGATGGAAGCCATTCATGACTGACGCCCAGACCGCTGCCGAGACCCTCTGCGACCAGGTGGCCGAGGCCCTCGACGATATCAAGGCCGTTGATCCGCGCATCATCGATGTCCGTGGCCAGACGGCGATCACCGACTTCATGGCATTCGCCACCGGTAATTCGCGCCGCCATGCGCGGGCCATTGCCGAGACGGTGATCGAAGCCGGCCGGGCCACCGGCCAGCCGCCGCTGGGCGTCGAAGGGATGGACGACAGCGAGTGGATCCTGGTGGATCTGGGTGATCTGGTGCTGCATGTCATGCTCGAGGATGTCCGCGACTTCTACCGATTGGAGCGGATCTGGGGCGTGGAGCAGGTAGCGGACTGAGCCCCATGCGGCTGCAGATCGTGGCAGTGGGCCGGCGTGCGCCGGACTGGATCGAGACCGGTTTTAAGACCTTTGCCCAGCGCATGCCCGCCCATCTGCCATTGTCGCTTCGGGCGGTGGACGCCGGCGCGGCCCGGCGGGGTGGCGACTGGCAGCGGGCCCGGGCCCAGGAGGGTGAGGCGCTGCTGGCCGCCACCGGCGCGGCCCGGCGCATTGCCCTCGACGAAGGCGGCCGGGCCTGGTCGACCCGGGATCTGGCAGACTATCTCGACGATGCCATGCAGCAGGGACAGGATCTGGCATTTATGATTGGGGGTGCTGACGGACTGCACAGGGACTGCCTGGCAGCGGCGGAACGTCGTTGGTCATTGTCGCCGCTCACGCTCCCCCACATGCTGGTTCGGGTGGTGGTTGCCGAACAGCTATACCGGGCCTGGACGCTGCTCTCCGGGCATCCCTACCACCGAGGTTGAGCGCGCCGTGTGCGCAGGAGATTGCAATGAGCGACTCGCCCCTTTCTTCGGAATCCCCCGATCTTTGCCTCGCCTCCGGGTCGCCGCGGCGGCAGGCGTTGTTGACCCGCATGGGGGTGCGGTTTGTCACCGTCGCCCAGGATGTCGACGAGCAGGTGCTGGCGGATGAATCACCCGAGGTGTTTGTCATCCGACTGGCGCTGGAAAAGGCCCGCGCCGGGCTCTCGGGCCGCCCCACCCCGGACACCCCGGTACTCGGCGCCGATACCGCGGTGGTGATTGATGATGAGATCCTCGGCAAGCCGCAGGATGCCGACGCCGCGCGGGCCATGCTCGAGCGCCTGGCGGGCCGGACCCATCGGGTGCTTACCGGCGTGGCGCTGGTGGATGGCGAGCAAGAGGCGACCCGGTTGTCGCTGAGCAGTGTCAGCCTGCGGATGATCGACCCGGCCGAGATCGAGGCCTATTGGGCCAGTGGCGAGCCGGCGGACAAGGCCGGCGCCTATGCCATCCAGGGACTGGGCGGGGTTTTCGTCGAGCAGCTCGAGGGCAGCTATTCCGGGGTCATGGGGTTACCGCTTTTCGAGACCCATGATCTGTTGGGCGAATTCGGCATCGCCTATCAACGCCACTGGGCGACGGAGGCCCGGTGAGCCAGGAGCTGCTGGTCAATGTCACGCCGCAGGAAACGCGGGTGGCGGTGCTGGACAATGGCAGCCTCCAGGAAGTCCATATCGAGCGCACCCGCAGTCGTGGTCTGGTCGGGAATATCTACCAGGGTCAGGTCTCGCGGGTGCTTCCGGGCATGCAGGCGGCGTTCATCGACGCCGGTCTGCAGCGCACGGCGTTTTTGCACGCCTCGGACCTGCGCGCCCGGTATGCGGCGGCCACCGGCGAGGGGGGTGATCCGCCGCCCATCCAGCAGCTGTTGCGCGAGCAGCAAAAGCTCATGGTGCAGGTGGTCAAGGATCCGATCGGCAGCAAGGGGGCGCGGCTGACCACTCAGATCGCGATCCCGGCGCGGACCATGGTCCTTTTAGCGGGCAATCCGGGGATCGGTGTCTCGGCCCGCATCGAGGCCGAGACCGAACGCGAACGGCTGCGCTCGCTGGCGCAGACGATCACCGCGGCCACCCCCGAGGATGGCTGTATCCTGCGTACCGCGGCGGAGGGCGCGGACCAGGCGGCATTGCAACGCGACTGGGACTTCCTCCAACGGCTCTGGGCCGATATCCGACGGCGCGCCGAACACGCCCAGCCCGCCACGCTTTTGCACGAGGACCTGCCCCTGGTGCTGCGCATCCTGAGGGATCTGGTGGGCGAAGAGGTCGAGCGGGTGCGGGTGGATTCGCGGGAGTGGCACGAGCGCATGATCGACTTCAGCGAGGCATTCCTGCCGGATGCCGGCTCGCGGCTCGAGCATTACCCCGGCGAGCGGCCCATCTTCGATCTCTATGGGGTCGAGGACGAGATCCAGCGCGCCCTGCAGCGCCGGGTTCAGCTCAAATCCGGGGGGTATCTGATCATCGACCAGACCGAGGCGCTCACCACCATCGATGTGAATACCGGCGGGTATGTCGGCCACCGCACCCTCGAAGAGACGATCTTCAAGACCAATCTCGAGGCCGCCCAGACGATTGTCCGGCAGCTGCGGCTGCGCAACCTGGGGGGGATCATCATTGTTGATTTCATCGACATGGAGGAGGCCGAGCATCAACGGCAGGTCCTGCGGGCGCTGAGCAAGGGACTCGAGCGGGATCACGCCCGCACCCAGGTCTCGGCCATCTCCAGTCTCGGGCTGGTGGAGATTACCCGCAAGCGCATTCGCGAGTCGCTGCAGCATCAGCTCTGCGAAGTCTGCCCGACCTGCGCCGGCCGGGGCTATCTGAAAAGCGCCGAGACGGTCTGCCACGAGGTCACCCGTGAGATTCTGCGTGAGGCCCGCCAGTTCGAGTTCTCGCGTTTGCTGGTGCTGGCCGCCCAGGACGTCGTGGACCGGGCCCTGGAAGAAGAGGGGGATGGGTTTGCCGAGCTGGAGGCTTTCATCGGCAAACCCATCGAATTCCAGGCCGAGCCGCTATACAACCCCGAGCAATTCGATGTGGTGTTGATGTAGGCATGTCGCTGCGTCGAACACTCCATCGCTGGATCTGGCCGCAGCGAGGCGAGCGGCTCAAAGCCACGATCGTCTACGGGTTGGTGGCGATCGTCATTGCCGCGGCGGTGGCACTCACCGGGGTGCGGCTGGTCTTTGCGATCGCACCATCGCTTACCCAGGTGGTCGAGACAGCGCTTGCCAAGCGCCTGGGGCGGCCGATCACCATTACCCGACTGGACGCCGAGCTCCAGGGCTGGCGCCCCGGCCTGACCCTGGAAGGCGTGGCCCTGGGCCTGCCCGCCGGCGTCGATTCGCCCCTGGAATCGCCGCTGCGGCTCGAACGCTTGACGCTGGGCATCGAGCCCTGGGAGAGCCTGCTGGCCGGCGAACTCAGGCTGCATTCGCTGGAGGCGGGTGATCTGGCCATCACGCTGCGCCGTGGCGCATCCGGTAAGTGGCGGCTCTCGGGGCTGGCCAGGGAGCCGGCAGCGGTTGGCGTCAATGCCCCGCTGGGCTTGCTGCAGCGCTTGCCGGTGGACCGGTTGTTGATCCGTGACGCCAGCGTGACCATTGCCGATGGGCGCAACGACACCCGGGTGACCTTTGCGCCCGCGGCGCTGCGCTGGCAGCGCGAGGCCGCCGGCCAGTGGCGGGTGGCGCTGGATGGCCGGGCGGGTGATCAACGCATCACCGCGAGGGCGGATGTCAACGCCGGTGACAACCTGGGTGCCCGCATCTATGTGGATTTCAGCGACCTCTCCCCGGACGGCATGGCACCGATTGCCGGCAATCTCATCCCGTCCGGGTTGCAGGGGCGTTTCTCGGGCGAGGCCTGGCTCGCGTGGGACGAGCAGGGCCTGCGCCGGGGGACGGTTGCATTGCGCGGCGATTCGCTGGGGTGGCTGGCCGGCGGGGTCGAGCGCTTTGCCGGTCGCATTGGGCTGAGTCGTCAAGCCGGCGGCTGGCAGGGCGTGGTTGTCGCTGACGAGGTCGCCGGCGATCATGGCGTGTGGTCATCGCTGCCGCCGATCGGTGTCGCCCGCAGCGATGACCAGTCCCCCTGGCGTCTTGCTGCCCCGGCCCTTGATCCCGGCGCGCCGGGTTATGCCGCGTTGCAGGCGATGACCGGTGTGGCGGTCAAACGGGGCGGCCTTCGAGATCTGTCCCTGGTCTGGGATGGGCCCCAGGACTGGCGCTTTGAAAGCCGGTTCACCCGGGTCCGTGTGAATGGCGGGCCCCCGGATGTGACGATCGAGGATGGGCAGGGTGCGCTTGCGATGGGCCCGGTCGGCGGACGCGTGGACTTTGCGGCGGCGGGGTTGAGGGTGGCCGCGCCGGCGCTGCTTCGTCAGCCGGTGGGCTTGCAGCAGATCAGCGGGGCGCTGGCCTGGGCCCATGGCGAAAGCGGCCCTCGGGTGATGGCGGTCGAAGGGCTCGAAGCCCGTTACGACGAGGCCGATCTGCAGCTCGACGCCCGGGTCTGGCCCGCGCAATCCGAGCGCTCGGCGTGGGTCGATCTGACAGCCTCGGTGGGGTCGATGCCCGCCTCGGCGGCGATGCGCCATCTGCCGGTGGGGGTGATGGATGATCGGTTGGTGGCCTGGCTCGATGGCGCCATTGGACCGGGCCGGCTGAGCGGCGGTCGGCTGCGGTTTTTGGGTCCGCTGCAGTCGTTTCCGTTCGATCGGGGTCGGGGCGTGTTCGACCTGCGGCTTGACCTTGCCGATCTGGTTTTTCGCTTCTCCCGACAGTGGCCAGCCATTGAGGCGCTCTCCGGGGTGGTGCGGTTCAACAATCGGGCGCTTGGCATTCGTGCCGATGGCGGGCGGATCGGTTCGCTCCCCGTGGTGGGTGGCAGCGCCCGGATCGAGGACCTGTGGCGCCCCCGGCTTTTGGTGAATGCCGGTTTGAACGGGCCGCTATCCGCCATGCAGTCGGTGCTGGCGCAATCACCGCTTGTGCCCTCCGCGGCGTTTCTGGACGGCCTGACCCTGGAGGGTGCGGGCGCACTCGATCTGACGCTTGGCTTTCCCTTTGAGGGGCGTCCGGTGTCGGTGGACGGGGTCCTCGATATGGATGGTGCTGGGCTCGCCCTCGAGCGGCCGGCTATCCGCATCGATGATTTAAGCGGTGCCATCCGCTTCGACGAGCGGGGCCCGGCCTGGGACAACCTGCAAGGCCGTCTTGGCGATCATGTCCTGGTCTCGCAGGCATCGACCACCGGGCCGCCGGATGACGGTGAGATGCGGATCCAGATCAATGCCCGTCTGCCCATATCGGCCATCCCCGGGGGTGGGCCCTTCGCCGAGGGTGCCGAGGGCGTGGCACCCTGGCGGATGGTTTTGCAGCGGCCGGCTTTTGGCGGCGACCCACTGCGTCTGGCGGATACCCGATTGACCCTCGAGACGGCCCTGGATGGGATCGCACTCGATTGGCCGCTGGGGCTCGACAAGCCGGCGGATGCCCGGACCCCGCTGGCGGCGGAATTCGTCTGGCAAGGGGCACGGGCGCTGCGGTTTGATATCGATTATGACGACCGGCTGCGGCTGCAGGGGCGGCATGCGGATGGTCGCCTCCAGGCCCTGGGCGGGCGTCTGGGCGCCGGCGAAGCGGTGGCGCCACCGGCCAATGGGACGCGGCTGGTGGGGGCATTGCCGGTGCTGGCCGTGGATGCGCTGCTGGGCGGTGGCGACGGTCAGGCGGGCCGCCGGCTCGAGGATCTGCCCGAGCCACTGGATGTGGCGGTGGCGCTGGATGGATTCAGGCTGGGGCGTTGGCAGGTGGGCGAAACCCGGATCGAGGCGATGGGCGAGGCCGATCGCTGGCGGATTGGATTGACCGGCGCTGCGCAGGGTGAAATCCGTTGGCCCGGGGAGGATGAGCGTCTGACAGTCCGCCTGGAGCGGCTCGAGGCGACCGTCCCTTCGACACGTTCGCTGCCGCCACCCTCGGCCGCCTCGGCCGCCCCCGAGGCGGTCCGCGAGCCGG
>UEZJ01000010.1_pt1 | contig 46881 bp, 48 predicted proteins | sample 1903791 | NCBI WGS metagenome assembly UEZJ01 (sample SAMEA4776353, study PRJEB27445) | saltern metagenome | biome: Hypersaline environment; feature: solar saltern; material: Pellet | place: Spain | collected 2012-08 | depth 0 m | reverse complement strand
CCGGCGCTGAGCCCGGCGGTGCGTCATCTGGTGGACGAACATGGCCTCGATCCATCCCGGATCCCGGCCACCGGACGCAACGGGCGGATCCTCAAAGAGGACGTGTTGCGCTACATCGAGCAGGGCGGTGGTCAGGCCGAGGCGCCTTCAACCCCCGCGCCAGCGCCGGCTTCGGCCCCCGCCGGCGAGACGGCCGCTCCGGCTACGCCGACGGCCGCCATGCCCACCGGCGAGCGCGAGGAACGACGGGTGCCCATGACGCGGCTTCGGCAGCGGATTGCCGAGCGACTGGTCGAGGCCCAGCAGACCGCGGCCATGCTGACGACCTTCAACGAGGTCAACATGCAGCCGGTGATGGACATCCGCAGCCGCTACAAGGACCAATTCGTCAAGACCCACGACACCAAGCTCGGGTTTATGTCGTTTTTCGTGAAAGCGGCGGTCGAGGCGCTCAAGCGCTTCCCGGCGGTCAACGCCTCCATCGACGGCACGGACATCCTCTACCACGGCTACTACGATATCGGCATTGCGGTGTCCACCGAGCGCGGCTTGATGGTGCCGGTGCTGCGCGACGCCGATCAGCTTTCGTTTGCCGAAATCGAAGCGGCCATCGCTGACTTTGGCCAGCGCGCCCAGCAGGGCAAGATCGAAATCGACGAGCTCACCGGTGGTACGTTCACCATCACCAACGGCGGCATTTTTGGCTCGCTGGTCTCTACCCCCATTCTCAATCCGCCGCAGAGCGGCATTCTGGGGATGCACAAAATCCAGGAGCGCCCCATGGCCGAGAATGGACAGGTGGTGGTGCGACCGATGATGTATCTCGCCCACTCCTACGACCATCGCATCATCGATGGCAAGGAGGCGGTGCAGTTCCTCGTCACCATCAAGGACATGCTTGAAGACCCGGCACGACTGCTGCTCGAGGTCTGACCCAACCGAATTCGGGAGTGATCATGGCGGATTCATACGACGTTATCGTCATCGGCGCCGGTCCTGCCGGCTATGTGGCGGCCATTCGCTGCGCCCAGCTGGGCATGGGTGTGGCCGTGATCGACGAATACAAGCGCAAGGACGGTGAGCCGTCGTTGGGCGGCACCTGCCTGAACGTGGGGTGTATCCCCTCCAAGGCGCTGCTTGACTCCAGCGAGCACTACCATCGGGTCGAGTCCGAGCTGGCCGGCCACGGCATCAAGGTCGAAGGCGCCAGCCTGGATGTGCCGCAGATGATCAAGCGCAAGGACAAGGTGGTCTCGGACCTCACCGGCGGGATCAAACAGCTGTTCAAGGCCAACAAGATCGAGTGGCTGCAGGGGCATGGCAAGCTCATGGCCGAGCGGCAGGTCGAGTTCAGCCCCCACAAGGGCAAGGCCCGTCAGCTCAGCGCCGAGCACATCATCCTCGCCACCGGCTCGCGGCCCATCGAGATCGGTGCCGCGCCCCTGGATGGCGAGCGCATCGTCGATTCCGCCGGCGCCCAGGAATTCCAGGAGGTACCGAAGCGGCTGGGCGTCATTGGTGCCGGGGTGATCGGGCTGGAAATGGGCAGTGTCTGGAACCGACTGGGCGCCAAGGTGGTGCTGCTCGAGGCCCAGGACAGCTTCCTCTCGCCGGTGGATCAGCAGGTGGCGCGGGAAGCGCGCAAGCTTTTCGAAAAGCAGGGCCTCGACATCAAACTCGGATGCCGGGTGACCGAGACCCGCAAGGGCAAGACCGTCAGTGTCCACTACGAAGACAGCGACGGTAAGCAGTCGCTGCAGGTGGACAAGCTCATCGTCTCGGTTGGCCGTCGCCCCAACACTGATGGCCTGGCCTCGGAGGATGCGGACCTGCTGACCGATGAACGCGGCTTTGTCCACGTCAACGACCACTGCGAGACCAACATCCCCGGTGTCTATGCCGTCGGTGATGTGGTGCGCGGGCCCATGCTCGCCCACAAGGGCTCGGAAGAGGGGGTGATGGTCGCCGAGCGCATTGCTGGCCACGCCGGGCATGTCAACTACGAGACCATCCCCTGGGTGATCTACACCGACCCCGAGATCGCCTGGGTGGGGCATACCGAGGCCCAGCTCAAGGCCGCCGGCACGCCTTATCGCAGCGGCAGCTTCGGCTTTGCGGCCACCGGCCGGGCCCGGGCCATGGATCGGGCCGACGGGATGGTCAAGATCATCGCCCATGCCGAAACCGACCGGATCCTGGGCGTGCACATGGTCGGGCCCCAGGTCAGCGAGCTGATCGCCGAGGCCACCCTGGCGATGGAATACGAGGCCAGCGCCGAGGATCTGGCACGAACGATCCACGCCCACCCGACGCTGTCCGAGGCGGTGCACGAGGCAGCGTTGTCGGTGCACAAACGGGCGATTCACAAGGCCAACTAACGGCCGCAAACAGCCAGGAGGAGGAGAGATGGCTGAGAATACCGCAGGACTGCGGGGGATCACGGCCGGCGAGACCGCATTGTGCACGGTCGGGCAGTCCGGTACCGGACTCACCTACCGCGGCTACGACATCCACGACCTCGCCGAGCATGCCGAGTTCGAAGAGGTCGCCTACCTGCTGCTGTACGGCCGGCTTCCCACCCGCACCCAGCTCGAGGCCTACCGCGAGCGGCTCCAGGGGATGCGCGAACTGCCCCAGCCGTTGCGTGAGGTGCTCGAGCGCCTGCCGGCGGATGCCCACCCCATGGATGTCATGCGCACCGGCTGCTCGGTGCTCGGCAATCTCGAGACCGAGGCGGATTTCAGCGAGCAGGACTGGCATATCGACCGCATGCTCGCCACCTTTCCGGCCATGATCACCTATTGGTATCGCTATGCCCGGGATGGCGAGCGCATCGACACCCGCAGCAGCGAGCCAAGCATTGGTGGGCATTTCCTCTCGCTTTTGCATGGCAAGCCCGCCGATCCGCTGCATGTCAAAGTCATGCATGCCTCGCTCATTCTCTACGCCGAGCACGAGTTCAACGCCTCGACGTTTACGGCGCGGACCTGTGCCTCGACCCTGTCGGATATTCATTCCTGCATCACCGGGGCCATCGGGACACTGCGCGGGCCGCTGCACGGCGGGGCCAACGAAGCGGCGATGGCCATGATCGAGCAGTGGCGGACCCCGGATGAGGCCGAGCGCGAGCTCATGGGCATGTTCGAGCGCAAAGAGAAGATCATGGGCTTTGGCCATGCCATCTACCGCAAGCAGGACCCCCGCAACGCCATCATCAAGGCGTGGTCCCGGCAGCTGGCCGAGCAGGTGGGCGATGATCATCTCTACCCCGTCTCCGAGCGGGTCGAGGCGGTCATGGACCGTGAAAAGGGGCTGTTCCCCAACGCGGATTTCTTCCACGCCAGCGCCTATCACTTCATGGGGATTCCCACGCCGCTCTTTACCCCCATCTTTGTGATATCGCGGCTGACCGGCTGGGCTGCGCATGTCAAAGAGCAGCGGGCGAAAAACCGCATTATCCGGCCCAGCGCCGATTACACCGGGCCGGAGCTGCAGCCGTGGGTACCGATCGAGGAGCGAGGCGAGTGATGACCGAAGTCAAAGTAAGAAGTGCCGAGCGGCCCGAACCGGACGCCCTGCTCCGGCAACTGGCGGACTATGTCACCAGCACACCGATTCAATCGGATGAGGCGTACAGCACCGCGCGCTACTGTCTGATGGATACGCTGGCCTGCGGCATGCTGGCGCTCGAGTACCCGGCCTGCACCAAGCTGCTGGGGCCGGTGGTGCCCGGTGCCGACATGACCGGCGGTGCCCGGGTGCCGGGGACGCCCTGGCAGCTCGACCCGATTCAGGCGGCCTTTAACATCGGGGCCATGGTCCGCTGGCTGGATTTCAACGACACCTGGCTGGCGGCCGAATGGGGTCACCCCTCGGATAACCTCGGCGCCATCCTGGCGCTTGCCGATTGGCAGGCCCGCCGGGCGGTGGCGGAAGGCCGCGAACCGCCGGTGATGCGTGATGTGCTCACCGCCATGATCCGCGCCCACGAAATTCAGGGCGTCATCGCGCTCGAGAACAGCTTTAACCGCGTTGGCCTGGACCATGTGCTGCTAGTCCGCCTGGCCTCGGCCTGCGTGAGCAGTGGTCTGCTGGGCGGCGATCACGAGGATGTGATGACCGTGGCCAGCCACGCCCTTCTGGATGGTGGGGCACTGAGGGCTTACCGGCATGCCCCGCAGGCCGGGCCGCGCAAGAGCTGGGCGGCGGGGGATGCCTCATCCCGCGGCCTGCGGCTGGCTTTGATCACGCAGACCGGCGAGATCGGCTACCCGGCGGCGCTTTCGGCGCCGACCTGGGGCTTTGAGGATGTGCTTTTCAAGGGCGAAACGGTCAACCTGGCGCAGCCGCTGGGCAGCTATGTCATGGAAAACGTCCTTTTCAAGATCAGCTTCCCCGCCGAGTTCCATGCCCAGACCGCCGCGGAGGCGGCGATGACGCTGCACCCCCAGGTCGCCCATCGCCTGGATGAAATCGATCGCATTGTCATCGAGACCCAGGAAGCCGGCGTGCGGATCATTGACAAGACCGGGGCGCTGGGCAATCCGGCGGACCGGGACCACTGTATCCAGTACATGACTGCCATCCCGCTAATCTTCGGCCGGCTGACCGCCGCCGATTACGAGGATGATGTGGCCGCCGACCCACGGATCGACCGGCTTCGCGACTGCATGGAAGTCCGCGAGAACGAGCAGTTCTCGCGGGATTACATGGATCCGGACAAACGCGCGATTGGCAACGCGGTGCAGGTCTTTTTCAAGGACGGCTCGCAGACCGATCGGGTGGCGGTGGACTACCCCATCGGCCATCGCCGCCGTCGCGACGAGGGCATCCCCGAGCTGGTGAGCAAGTTCGAGCGGGCCCTGGCGACCCGCTTTGCCCCGCGGCAGGCGCAGCGGATCGAGGCGGCCTGTGGAGATCAGAACCGACTCGAGGCCATGCCGGTCAACGAATTCATGGATCTGTGGGCGCAGTGACGGCATCCTTGCCGTCATGAGGATGTGGATCGGTAAACTCCTGGGCGCGGTCTTCGGCGGACTGGCTGGCGGCTGGGTCGGCGCCCTGATCGGGCTGATTGTCGGCAATTGGTTTGATCGCGCCCTGGCAAGGGGCGGTATGCGGGGTTTTGCCGGTGGCGGTGGCCACCGGCAGATGGTGCATGCGGCGTTCTTTCGCAGCGCCTTCGTGGTCATGGGCCATGTCTGCAAGGCCGACGGCCGGGTCACCGAGGCGGAAATCCGTGTGGCCGAGCAGGTCATGGATCGGATGGATCTCAACGCCACCCAGCGCCAGGAGGCCATCAGCTACTTTCGGGCCGGCCGGGATGGCGAAGCCGATCTGGACCAGACCCTGGAGGAATTCCGGCGCTATTGCCGCGGGCATGTGCAGCTTGTCCGGCTTTTTCTGGAAATCCAGATCCAGGCGGCGCTGGCGGACGGTGCCTTTGATGACGCCGAACGCGGGGTGTTGCGGCGGATTGCGCTGGCGCTAGGGCTCTCCGAGGCCGATTACGCCCGCCTCGAGACCATGATGGGCGGTCATGCGGCCGGCCAGACCGGCGGGGAATCCCAGCTCTCGGCAGCCTATGACACCCTGGGGGTGGGTGCGGACGCCAGCGACGCCGAGGTCAAGCGGGCCTGGCGCAAGCTCATGAGCGAACATCACCCGGACAAGCTCGTCGCCAAGGGACTGCCCGAGGAGATGATGCGCATCGCCAAGGAGCGGGCCCAGGAAATCCAGTCCGCCTACGACACCATCAAGCAGGCCCGGGGCCTGCGCTGAACCCTCAACCCGCTCGTCTGTCGGAACAAGTCATGATGCAGATTCGCAACTCCTCATCGCGCTGGGGGGCCGGGGCGCAGCTGCTGCACTGGCTCATGGCGCTGGGCATTGCCACGGCCATGGGGCTGGGCTGGGTGATGGTCAACCTGCCGATGGGAGCGCTCAAATTCCAGCTATATGCCGTGCACAAGAGCCTTGGCATCACCCTGTTGGCCCTGGTGATGCTGCGGCTTGTGTGGCGGTGGCTCAACACCACGCCGCCGCTCCCGGGCCAGCTGCCCCGCCACGAGCGCTGGCTGGCTCATGGCGCCCATCGCGCGCTCTATGCACTGATGCTGCTGATGCCGCTGTCGGGGTATGTCATCAACTCCGCCGCCAATTTTCCGCTCAATGTGTTTGGCCTGGTCCAGATCCCCAACCTGACCCCGGAGAGCGAGGCGCTGGGCGAATGGGCCAGTCGCATCCACCTTGCCCTTTTCTGGGGGTTTGTCCTGGTGCTGGCCGGGCATATCGGTGGCGCGCTTCGGCATCACTTTATTCTTCGGGACGACATCCTGCGGCGGATGTTGCCCGGTCGCTCACCGCGCTAACCCTGGAGCATCGCCATGCGTGCGTACCGTTTCCTTGCCCTCGCCCTTGGTCTTGCCGCCATGCCGGCGCTCGCGGCGGATCGCTGGCAGATCCAGCATCCGGACAGCCGGCTCGGCTTCGAGGCCACCCAGCAGGGCGGTCAGTTCGAGGGCCACTTCGCCGACTACAGCGCGCAGATGCGCTTCTCGGCGGATGACCTGGCCAATAGCGGGTTTGATGTGCGCATCGCCATGACCAGCGTGGATACCGGCAGTGGTCAGCGGGACAATGCCCTGCCGGACAAGCCCTGGTTTCATACCGAGGTCTTTCCCGAGGCCCGCTATGTCACGCGGGAGATCCGCCGCACGGATGACGGCTACGAGGCAGTGGGCGATCTGACCATCCGTGACAACACCCACGAGGTGATCCTGCCGTTTACCTGGCAGGTGGATGGCGACACGGCGATGATGGATGGCTCGGTGGTCATCGACCGGACCCGGTTCGGGGTCGGCCAGGGCGAGTGGCAGGATCCGCAGGTGGCTGGCCACGACGTCGAGGTGATCGTCGATCTGACCCTGGATCGCGTCGCGGATTGATTTCCCCAGCGGTGACCGCCGGTCGCCAGGCGGGCCTAATAAAGCCCCAGAAGCCAGGCCAGAAGCGGCACCAGCAGCGCGGTCAGCGCCGCGTTAAGCCCCATCCCCAGACCGGCATAGGCGCCGGCCTTGTCGCTGTGCTGAAACGCCCGGGCGGTGGCGATGCCGTGGGCGACGACCCCCAGGGCAAAGCCTTTGACATCGGCATTGCGCTCGCCGAACAGTCGCATCAATGGCACCCCCGCCACCGCGCCGGTGATGCCGGTAAAGATCACGAATACGGCCGTCAACGAGGCCTTGCCGCCGAGCTGTTCCGAGGTGGCCATGGCAATGGGGGTGGTCGCCGATTTGGGCATTAGCGAGATCAACAACGCCGGTTCGAGCCCCAGCATCCAGCCGATCGCCACCGCGGCGAGGATGGCGCTGACCGAGCCAACCACCAGGGCGAGGACCAGCGGCAACCACTGTTTCTGCAGTTGCCGGGCCTGGGCGTAGAGCGGTATGGCCAGCAACACCGTGGCCGGGCCAAGCATGAAATGGATGAACTGAGCGCCGTCGAAATAGGCGGTGTACGGGGTGTCGGTGAGCAGCAAAAGCCCAACGATACTGGCGACCGAGATCAGTACCGGATTGAGCAGGGGGAACTCGTGACTGGCCAGAAAAAGCCGGTGGGCGATGGCATAGATGCCAACGGTGACGGTCAGCCACAGCAGAGGCTGTTCGGCCAGATACACCCAGATGCCGACGAGCTCGCTCATCCGTGTTCACCCCGGCGTTTGAGCAGCAACCGCAGGGTCAGGGCGGTGACCAGGATGGCCACCAGGGTGCTGGCGATCAGTGTGGTGATCAACGCCAGCCAGCGATCGGCGATCAGCCCGAGGTAGGCGACCACCCCCACCCCGGCGGGGACAAAAAGCAGCCCCAGGTGGCCCAGCAGGGCGTTGGCAAGCCCCTCGAGGCCGGCCGGCGCCCGGCCGCGGATCACCAGCACGATAAAAAGCGTCAACATGCCCAGGACCGGCCCCGGAACCGGCAGCCCGGTCAGGCGCACCACCACCTCACCGGCGAGCTGCAGGGCAAGCACGATGGCAATGAGTCCGGCCATTGGACGTCAGTCCCCTTCAAGCAGACGGTCGCGGGCCTCGTTGAGGCGCGCGGCAAGATAATCGGTGCCCCCCCGGTCGGGGTGGAGTTTTTGCATCAATCGCCGGTGGGCGGCAAGGATGGTCTTGCGGTCGGCGTCAATCGCCACCCCCAGCATCTCGGCCGCTTCGTCGCGGGTCATGGGGCCATCCGTCGGCCGCGGCGCCTCGGCCGCGTTGCCATTCTGGCCCCGCGCCGCTGCCGATCCGCCCAGAAACCGGGTGATCCAGGGTAGAAAGCGTAACAGCGAGGCCAGGCGCCAGATAAAAGGCAAAGCCGCCCCCACGGCGGCAAAGATCCAGTTCAGCCGGCCGGTTGCGGCCAGGATTACCGCTAACGCGCCGATCCCGCCGAGCAGCAACATCGGCGCGCGTGCCCGCAGCCAGGCCCGGAAGCGCCCGGAGAGCATGAAGGCGAGAAAAAAGATAAGCAGTGCGGCGCTGAATAACCGGATCATGAGCGCTGGTCCTGTGATGACTGCAACGCCTTGCAACGCTCGCGCCACCGCTCCAGGCGCTGTTCGTAGAGATCGAACACGCAGGGGTCGCAGCCACTGCCGCAGCACTCGTCCAGATCCGGCTCGCGGGGCGGCGGCGGCAGCTTGGCGGGTTGGCGGGAGGCTCGGCTCATGGCATCAACCGGTCACAAAGGCATGGGCGTGACGTAGCAGGACCACGACCACCGCGGCGACGGGCAATGCCAGCAGCACGCCGGCAAAGCCAAAGAGCTGCCCGCCGGCGAGCACGGCAAATATCACCGCCACCGGGTGCAGGCCAATGCGGTCCCCCACGAACAATGGTGTGAACACCACCGATTCCAGCATCTGGCCGGCGCCATAGACAACCCAGACCAAAAGCACCGGGATCAACCACTCGGGGTGCTGGAATATGGCCGCAGCGCTCGCCGCAATGATCCCGACGATAAACCCCAGATAGGGCACCACCGCGGCCAGCCCCGAGAGCAGGCCGATCAACACCCCCAGATCCAGGCCGATCAGCCACAGCCCCAGGGCGTAGAAAAGCCCCAGGGCGATCATCACCAAAAGCTGACCGCGCAAAAAAGCGCCAACGACCTCATCGCATTCCATCGCCAGATGCCGCAGCGTGGGCTGCCAGCCCGTCGGGACGAGGTTGAGCATGCCGGCGAGGACACGCTCCCAGTCCCGCAGCAGATAGAAGGCGACCACCGGGATCAGCGCGAGGGTGGCGATGGCGCCGGCCAGCGCCAGACCCGATCGGGTGACGCGCTCGAGGACAATCGCGGCCACGTTGCCGGTGGATTGCCAGTCGGCGGTCACCGCCTCGCGCAGCGCCCCCAGCTCGATGGCCCCGGCATCGATGCCCATGGTCTGCTCCAGCCATGGCACAGCGCTGCCCTGCAGCCAGCCGAGCATGGCGGGCAGTTGGCCGCGCAGCGTCTCGAGCTGGCGGCCGATCAGGGGCACGAGCATCAGCATGGCCAGCAGCAGGATGAGGGTGAGCGCCAAAAAGACAACGCTGGTTGAAAGCGTCCGGTTCAAGCCCAGGCGCTCGAGCCGGCGGGCCAGGGGGTCGCCCAGGTACGCCAGCAGTGCACCGGCCAGAAACGGTGTCAGGATGGGTTGCAGCCAATAGACCAGCAATCCGGTGAGAACCACCAGGGCGAGCCCCAGCCCCAGGCGATAGCCGCGCAAAGCATCATTCATGGGTGGCAGGATAGCCCAGTGGGTCGCGGGACGCAGCCATGGGGGGTACATCACAGCGTCATCCGCGCTAGGGTAGTCTCATGGAAATACCCCAACGAAGGAGGTATGGCATGCGCAATCCCAATCGCGTGCTCACCTGGATCATGGTTTTTCTGGCCGCCGTAGCGGCGGCGGCCGGCGTGCTCTATGCACCGCTCAGCGAGGCGTTTCTGGCCAACCCGGTGTTCAACGGCATGATCATCGGGGTCTTGCTGGTGGGGCTGGTGATCAACTGCCGCCAGGTGCTGGTGCTCAAGCCCGAGGTGGAATGGGTCGAGCGCTTTCGCCATGCCGAGGCCGGCGATGCGCCGTCGCTTGCCGGCAGCCGGCTGTTGGGGTCGATGGCACAGATGCTCACCGGCCGCCGCGGTGATCGGCTCAACCTCTCGGCCATGTCGTTGCGTACGGTGCTGGACGGGATCCGCTCCCGGCTCGACGAATCCCGGGATGTGTCCCGCTACCTGATCGGGCTGCTGGTGTTTCTGGGGCTGCTGGGGACCTTTTGGGGGCTTTTGGATACCCTGCGCGCCGTGGGGGGCGTGATCGCCGGTCTGAGCTTTGAAAGCGGCGATGCCGGCGCGGTTTTCACCGCCCTGCGCGACGGGCTGCAGGCGCCACTGACCGGTATGGGCACCGCCTTTAGCTCATCGCTTTTTGGCCTCGCCGGTGCGCTGGTGCTCGGCTTTGTCGATCTGCAGGCCTCGCATGCGCAGAACCGGTTCTACAATGATCTCGAGGAATGGCTGGCGGGGCAGACGCGGCTATCCAGTGGTGCGATCAGCGGCGGCGACGAAGGCTCGGTGCCCGCCTATATCCAGGCCCTGCTCGAGAATACCGCCGATAGCCTGGATAAACTCCAGCGGGTCATGGCCCGGGGCGATGAGGAGCGGCGCAGCGTGGATGCGCGCATCATCGAGCTGACCGAGGAGATCTCGCGACTCGCCGAGCAGTCGGCCAGTGAACAGCGCGGGTTGATGGGGCTCACGCGTACCCAGGCCGAGCTGCAGGGGGTGCTCACGCGTCTGGCCGACGCCAGTGAGGCGGATGAAAGCCGCGAGGCCGCCCTCAGCGAGCAGCTCAAGGCGATGGCTCAGGGCCTGCAGGATCTGCGGGCGGAGCTGGCGAGCGATCGCGAGCGGCTCATCGGTGAGCTGCGCGATGAGGTCCGGCTTTTGACCCGCACGGTCTCTCATCTCAACGACAACGACCCGGATTGATCGGCCATGTTGGGCAGCCCTCGGCGTCAGCGTGATACGGTGAATATTTGGCCGGGATTTGTCGATGCCCTGGCCACCATCCTTTTGGCCTTTGTTTTTGTGCTGCTGCTCTTTGTGGTCGCGCAGCTCTATCTCAGCAGCCAGCTGAGTGACCGCAACGAGGCACTGGCGTCATTGCAAGCCGAGCTCGACGCGATGGCCGAAGCGCTGTCCCTCGAGCGGGATGAGCGTCGCCGCCTCGAGGAAGAGGTCTCCGGGCTTTATGCCGAGCTGTCGGCCACCCTGGCGCAAAGGGACGAGGCCCGTGAGTCGCTGGCGGTCTCCGAGTCAGCGCTGGCGGCGGCCCGGGAGCAGGTCGCCGCCGGCGAGGACGATCTGCGGGCGAGTCTGCTGGAGATTGCCACGCTGCAACAGAAAATCATCGACTTGCGCAGCGAGCTGGCGGGTGCCGAGGCACGCACCCGGGCCGCCGAGGAGACGGTGGAAGCCCGCGAGATGCGCATACAGGATCTGATCGCCGAAGTCGAAGAGCGTGAGCGCGCCTTGCGCGAGGAGCAGACCCTGACCGCCGATGCCGAGGCGCGAGTGGAGGCGCTTCGGCGACAGGTCCGCTCGCTTCGCGAGCAGATCAGTGCGCTTGCCGAGGCCCTGCGGATCGAAGAGCAGACCGTTGCCGAGCAGCGTACTCGCATCGACACACTGGTGGAGCGGTTGAACGTCGCTCTGGCCGAAGAGGTGCAAGAGCTCTCCAGCTACCGGTCCGAGTTCTTCGGTCGATTGCGTGAGGTGCTCGGTGATATCGAGGCGATCGAAATCGTCGGGGATCGCTTTCGCTTTCAGTCCGAGCTTTTCTTCGACACCGCCTCGGCCGAGATCGGCCCGGCGGGTGAAGCGCGACTGGCCCAGGTGGCCGAGACCCTGCGTCGGGTCGCCCAGCGCATCCCCGAGGAGATCGATTGGGTCCTGCAGGTCGAAGGCCACACCGACCGCCGCCCCATCAACACCGAACAGTTCCCCTCCAACTGGCAGCTCTCCACGGCAAGGGCCCAGTCGATCCTGGATTCGCTCATCGATGAGGGGATCCCGCCACAACGCCTGGCGGCGGTGGGTTATGGTGAGTATCAGCCCGTGGCCGAGGGCGACAGCCCCGAGGCGCTGGCCCAGAATCGCCGCATCGAGCTGCGGTTGAGCAATCGGTAAGGCGGCACGGGACGGGCATGAGACTGCAACGGTGGTTGGCTGTGATGCTACTGGGCGTGGTGCTGGCCGCTACCGTCCAGGCCACGTCCGCCCGGGCGGACACGGCCGTGACCGCGCCGGTGGATGGGTCAATCAGCCTGAACGACGCGGTCGCCTATCTGGAAGACCCCGCCGGCACCCTGACCATCGATGCCATTCGCACTGGCGAGGCCAGTGATCGGTTTCAACGGTTTGCGGGCGATGATACCCCCAATTTCGGTCTGAGCGATTCGGCCTGGTGGTTCCGCCTCCGGTTGCAGGCACCCGCGGCGGCGTCGCTGTCCTACTGGCTCGAGATTGGCTACTTTGGTCTGGTGGATGTGCGTTTCTACGCCCCGGGGCAGCCGGTGATGGCCACCGGCTACAACCAGCCGGTAACGCAACGCCCCCGGGTTCACCGACATTTCGTCTTCCCGGTCGAGCTTTCCGTCGACCAACCCCGCACGTACTACCTGCGGGTGGCCTCCAACGGTTCGGTCACCGTCCCCCTGCGGCTGTGGACGCCGTCGGCCTTTGACTTGTCCGACACCATCCGGATTGCCGGGTTGATGGCCTACTTTGGTGTCCTGCTCGGGCTTTTGATCTACAACCTGTTCCTCTATGTTTCGTTGCGCGAGCGGCAGTACGGCATCTACTGCGTTTTCCTTGTCTTTGTGGGCCTGGCCATGCTGGTGCACAACGGCTTTCGAAGTTACCTGCTGTTGCTGTGGCCGGGTTGGCCGGACACCCTGGGGACCAATTCGCTTTTCTCGATGGCCGGGGTCTTTGCAGTCTGGTTTTTGCGGGATTTTCTCGAGACCCGACAGGCGCAGCCGATTATCGATCGCTGGCTTTTGGGGTTGATGGCGATTTTTCTGGGGATCGCCCTGCTGCCGGTGGTTGACGCGCCGGTTCGCGTCGGCTCGGTCTCGATCAGCGTCGCCGGCGCGCTGACCGGCCCCATCCTCTTGTGGGTGACGCTGCGCAGCTGGTTGCGCGGGTTTTCCGGGGCGCGTTACCTGATGCTGGCCTGGGCGGTTTTGTTGGTGGCTGCCACCGTCCAGGCCCTGCGCAATTTCGCGATCATTCCGACCAACGTGGTGACCGGCAACCTTTTGCAGATCGGCTCGTTGCTCGAGATGCTGCTGCTCTCCTTCGCCCTTGCGGATCGTATCCACAGCGAGCGCCGGGCCCGCGAGCGGGCCCAGCAGGAAGCCCTCGACAAAGAGCGGCAACTAGTCGAGGGCCTGCGCGCCTCCGAGGCCAAGCTTGAGAGCTTGGTCCAGCAGCGCACGGCAGATCTCTCGCGGGCGCTGGATCGGGAGCGGACAACGCTGGAGAAGTATCGCCAGTTTGCCGGGCTGATTGCCCATGAGTTTCGCAATCCCCTGGCGATTATCCAGGGGCAGGCCCAGGTGGCCCGCAAAGAGCGGGACTATGGTGTGGGCGAGCCGTTGCAGCGTTTCGAGTCCATCGAGGGCGCTGCCGGCCGCCTCGAGCAGCTCTTCGAGCAGTGGCTCGAGAGTGATCGCATGGAAAAGGGCGAGCACACCATGCAGCGCCAGCGCCTGGAGCTCTCGGAGTGGCTGCCGAAGCTGCTGGCGCCGGGCAATCTGCGGGTGGATCACCCCCTCGAGCTGACAACACAGCAAGCCACGGTGCTGGCCGATGAGGCACTGCTGGGGAATGCCATCAACAACCTGATCGACAACGCGGCCAAGTACTCATCCAACGGCACCCCCATTCAGGTGGACGTTATCCGCGCCGACGGCGAAGCCGGCATCCGCGTGCGGGACCGCGGCGTCGGCATCCCGCCGGAGGAGCATAATCGGGTGTTCGAGCAGCACTACCGCTCGCCCAACAACATCACCGCCCGGGGCATGGGGATCGGCCTTTTCCTGGTCTCGCAGGTCATGCAGGCCCACGATGGCCGTGTCACGGTCGAGAGCAAGCCGGGCGCGGGGAGCGACTTTACGCTCTGGCTAAAAACGCTCTAGCGGCATCCTAGACCGCATCCAGGCCATCGGCGGCGATAAAGCCCGGCCCGGAGCGGTCCGGCCCGGGGCGGTCGAGTCGATCGGGGTCGGCCTCGAAAAAGTCCGGGCGCATCATCTCGAGAAACCGCCGGGCCTGGGGTGAGAGAAACCGGCCGCGCCGGGACATGGCGCCATAGGTGCGCTTGGGGAAAATCTCGGGCAACGAGCGCACCACGATGCCGGGGTAGTCCTCGGCGAGGCAGACATTGCTGACAATGGCGATCCCGAAGCCCAGTGAGACATAGCGCTTGACCGCCTCCCAGCTGCCGACCTCGAGACGGATCCGATAGCGGATGGCGTGCTGCTGGAAGACCAGGCTGATCAACCGCCAGGTGGTCATGTTCTGTGGCGGGATGATGTAGTCCTCGACGGCCAGATCCCGCATGGTGATCACATCCCGCCGTGCCAGAGGATGGTCGGGTGGGGTGATCAGCGACAGGCCGTAGGAGTAGATGGCCCGGTAGCGAAGCTCATCGGGCATATCCAGGATGGCGCCAACGGCAAAGTCCACCTGGTCCTGGCGCAGGGCGTCCATGAGCTCGCCCACCGACAGATGGTGCAGCCGCACCTGGACATTGGGGTGGTGTTCCATGAACCGCTCCAGCGTCGGCGGCAGCAGGTAGAGCGTGGACGACTCGCCGGCACCAATATCCAGTCGGCCGCTGTCGAGTGGCCGGTTGCCCTCGGCAAAACGGCCGGCCAGCCCGTCGATGGCCTCGACCAGTTTGTGGCCCTCGGCATAGAGCTCTTCGCCGTCGGGGGTCAAGCGAATCCGTGGGCCCCGGCGTTCGAAAAGGGTGATGCCCAGTTCCCGTTCGAGGGCCTGGATTTGCAGCGACACCGAGGGCTGGGTGACGCCAAGGCGTTCGGCGGCGCGCGAGATGCTGCCGGCCTCGGCAGCAAAGCAGAAAGCACGCAACTGACGCAGGCGATCCTGGCGATAGGTCTGATCCAGTGGTACCGGCATGGTCGGGTCCAATTATTAATAAAAAAAATGCTATGTATTGAATACATTACCTTGTGCAATGCTGCGACGCCACATATGGTGCAGTGCGTAGACGGCCAGACCGTCCACGGCAATGACCAGGCCTTGAGGAGGGCGATCGACGATGAAAACCATGAAAACGGCAGCCGAGATCGAAAAAGACTGGGCCAGCAACCCCCGTTGGGCCGACGTTAAACGCCCTTATCCGGCCTCCGAGGTGGTTCGTCTGCGCGGCACCGTGCCGGTGGAGCACACACTGGCCACGTTGGGCGCCGAGAAGCTCTGGGATTACCTCACCAGCGGTGATCTCGACTACGTCAACGCCCTGGGGGCGATGACCGGCAACCAGGCCATGCAGCAGGTCAAGGCCGGGCTCAAGGCGATCTATCTGTCGGGATGGCAGGTGGCGGCCGATGCCAACCTGGCCGGCACCATGTACCCGGACCAGTCGCTGTATCCGGCCGACTCGGTGCCATCGGTGGTCGAGCGCATCAACAACGCCTTGATGCGCGCCGATGAGATCCATCATGCCGAGGGTGATGACAGCGTTGACTGGATGCAGCCCATCGTCGCCGATGCCGAAGCCGGCTTCGGGGGTGTGCTCAACGCTTTTGAGCTGATGAAAGGCATGATTCGCGCCGGAGCGGCCGGCGTGCACTTCGAGGACCAGCTGGCCTCGGTCAAGAAATGCGGGCACATGGGCGGCAAGGTGCTGGTCCCCACCCAGGAGGCGGTGCAAAAGCTGGCCGCGGCCCGGCTGGCGGCAGACACCATGGATGTCCCGACGCTGCTGGTGGCCCGGACCGATGCCCTGGCGGCGGATCTGATCACCTCGGATGTGGATGAGTACGATGCACCGCATATCACCGGTGAGCGCACGGTAGAGGGCTTTTTCCGCACCAACGCCGGTGAGGCGCAGGCCATCAGCCGCGGCCTTGCCTATGCGCCATTTGCCGATTTGATCTGGTGCGAGACCGGGACCCCGGACCTTGGCTTTGCCAAGCGCTTTGCCGAGGCCATCCACAAAGAGCATCCCAATACGATGCTGGCGTACAACTGCTCGCCGTCGTTCAACTGGCGCGGCAAGCTGGATGAGAAGACCATCGCCAGCTTCCAGAACGAGCTGGGGGCCATGGGCTACAAATTCCAGTTCATCACCCTGGCTGGCTTCCACAGCCTGAACTACTCCATGTTCGAGTTGGCCCGCGGCTACAAGACCCGCCAGATGGCGGCCTACTCCGAGCTGCAGGAAGCCGAGTTTGCTTCGGAGAAGGATGGCTACACCGCCACCCGCCATCAGCGTGAGGTGGGGGCCGGCTACTTTGACCAGGTCACCCAGACCATTCAGGGCGGGGTGTCCTCGGTGACGGCCATGACCGGCTCCACCGAAGAGGAGCAGTTCAAGTCTGCCTGAGTGGGTAGTGATCGCCACCCACTGACTTTACGGGGGCTTCGGCCCCCGGTTTTTTATCCGGCCGCGGCTCAGACGCCGTACTTTTCGTCCAGGGCCAGGTAATCATCGGTGCCAATCACCGCCTCCCGGCCCTTGAAGGTCACCATCTGCTCCTGCATCGCGGCGCTGTGGCCGTCACGACGGATCGCCGCCAGGGTCTGCTGCATCCCCCAGATGGCGGCACGCTGGGTGTCGCTGGGGATGATGATCAGACTATAGCCCAGTTCACCCAGCCGGTCGGCCGGCATAAGCGGCGTCTTGCCACCGTGGAACATGTTGATCAGCTTGGGCTGGGGCAGGTCCCGGGCGATCTGCTCGATCTGTTCTTCCGAGGTCGGCGCCTCGACGAAGATGGCATCGGCGCCGGCCTCCATGTAGGCGTGGGCGCGGGCGATGGTGGGCTCGTATCCCTCGACGGCCAGCCCGTCGGTGCGGGCGATCAGCACCATGTCGGGATCATGCAGGGCATCCTTGACCGCCCGGATCTTCTGCGTCATCTCGCGCTCGGGGACGATGGACTTGTCATCGTAGTGGCCGCATTTCTTGGGGAAGACCTGGTCTTCGAGATGGAAGCCTGCCACGCCCGCCCGCTCAAAGGCCCGGGCGGTTTTCTGGGCATTGAGCGCATTGCCGTGACCGGTATCCGCATCGGCGATCAGCGGGATGCCGGTGACATCCACCATCTCCTCGAGCCGACGGGTGATTTCATCGAGGCTCATCAAGCCCAGATCCGGCACACCGGTGCTGCGGGCGATGCCACCACCGGTGGCGTAAACCGCCGAGAAACCGGCCTGTTCGACCAGTCGCGCCGAGAGGCCATCAAAGGCCCCGGGGGCGACGACCGGTGGGTTGTCGGCGATGAGCTGGCGCAGTTGCTTGGCGGCTGACATGGGCTCCCTCCTGCTTTGTTTTGTTAGAGGGCCGGATTCTCGCCGATATCAGCCGGTGATGCCATCGCCGCTATGGCGTTCGCTTTATACTGATCGCTGGTTGACCCGCGCCGATACGGCCTCGGGGGTTTCCACCCGCTCGGAGTAGCGATCGACCAGGTAGTCCCGACAGCCGCGGGTCAGGCGGGTGAACTTCACGAGCTCTTCCATCACATCGACGATGCGATTGTAAAAAGGCGAGGGTTTCATGCGCCCGTCCTCGTCGAACTCCATGAAGGCCTTGGGCACGGATGATTGATTGGGGATGGTGATCAGGCGCATCCACCGGCCGAGGATGCGCAGCTGGTTGACGGCGTTGAAGCTCTGCGAGCCGCCGTTGACCTGCATGACCGCGAGGGTCTTGCCCTGGGTCGGGCGCACGCCCCCCATGTTCAGCGGGATCCAGTCGATCTGCGCTTTCATGATGCCGGTCATGGCGCCGTGGCGCTCGGGGCTCGACCACACAAACCCATCCGCCCAGGTCGCCAGCTCGCGGAGTTCGGCCACCTTGGGGTGGTCGGCCTCGGCGTCATCCGGCAGCGGCAGGCCGCTGGGGTCAAAGACCCGGGTGTCCGCGCCCAGGCGACGCAGCATGCGTGCCCCCTCCAGCGCGGTGAGCTTGCTGTACGAGCGCTCGCGCAGCGAGCCATAGAGCAGCAGGATACGGATCGGTGCCTCGCCGGCGGGAGTCAGGAGCGAGGCATCGTCGATGGGCCTGAAGGCGGCCTCAACCAGGTTGGGTGTGGTCTCGTCACTCATGTTCCGGGCCTTTGTCGCACCGTGGGCGCCCGCTCGTACCAGGGCCGCGAGCGGTTCACCAGTTTGACGAGGGCCAGCATGACCGGCACTTCGACCAGCACGCCCACCACGGTGGCGAGCGCGGCCCCAGAGTTTAACCCGAACAGGCTGATGGCAACGGCGACGGCCAGCTCAAAGAAGTTGGACGTCCCGATGAGCGCGGCCGGTGCCCCAATGCTGATGGGCACGTGCCAACCGCGGGCCCAGAGGTAGGCCAGCCCGAATATGCCGACGCTCTGGATGATCAGCGGGATCGCGATCAGCGCGATGACCAGGGGCTGGTTGAGGATGCGCTCGCCTTGAAAGGCAAATAACAGTAAGACCGTGACCACCAGGCCCATGACCGTGATCGGCTTGATGCGCCCGGTGAATCGATCGACCGCGGTCTGTCCCCCCTGGCCGAACAGATGCCGTCGGGTCAGGGCACCGGCAATCAACGGGATCACCACGTAGAGGCCGACCGACAGCAACAGCGTCTGCCAGGGCACGATGACCTCGGCCACCCCCAGCAAAAGGGCGACCAGTGGGGCAAAGGCAAAGATCATGATGAGGTCATTGATTGCGACCTGGACGAGCGTATAGGTCGCATCGCCGTCGGTGAGCTGGCTCCAGACAAAAACCATCGCGGTACACGGCGCCGCCCCCAGCAGGATCATGCCGGCGATGTAGGCCTTGGCGTCGTCCGCCGGCACCAGGCCGGCGAAAAAGCCTTCGAAGAACAACAACGCCAGCCCGGCCATGGTGAACGGCTTGATCAGCCAGTTGATGACCAGAGTCACCGTGAGGCCTTTGGGTCGATCGCCGGCATGGCGTAGCGACGCAAAGTCCACATTGATCATCATCGGATAGACCATGGCCCAGATGAGCACGGCCACCACCAGGTTCACGTTGGCGATTTCAAGGCCGCTCAGCCATTCAAAGGCGGTCGGGAACAGCTTGCCGAGCGCAATCCCCGCCACAATGGCGAGCCCGACCCAGACGCTGAGATAACGCTCAAACCGGCCCATCACCTCGCCGGTGGCACGCCGGGCGGTCACGTCACATTGTGCAGTCATGACTCACACTCGCTTCGATTTCTGGCAATGGCACGGGTGACGTGGCGCACGTCATCGGCATGCGGTGCCTGGTCGGCCAGGGATTCACAGATGGCATTGAGGGTGGTGCGCAGCCATTCGGGTCGATCCCCGCAGAGTTGATAATGGATCCATTGCCCACTACGGCGTGTCTCCACCAGGCCGTTATCGCGCAGCGTGGCCAGGTGGCGGGACATCTTGGGCTGGCTGACCCCGAGCGCTTCGGTGAGCTCGCAGACGCAGAGCTCACCCCGACGGTTGAGCAGGACCATCGCACGCAGGCGGGTCTCATCGCCAAGCAGCCGAAACAACCCGGTGGGGGTCAGTGCATGGCCGGTATCGGTCTGACGGGCTTCCATCACTCGGTCTCCGGCCGGGTTTTGCCAATGGACTCGAGCTGGTCCTGGAGCTTGAGCCGATCCAGCGAAGCGATGGGCAGATTGGTGAAAAGGCCAATCCGGCTGCGCAACGCGATAAACGCATCGCGAAAGGCGCGCTGGCGGACTTGGTCCGGACCCTCGACCGCCGCCGGGTCGGGCAGGCCCCAATGCGCGGTCATGGGCTGACCCGGCCAGACCGGGCAGGGCTCTGACGCGGCCTGGTCGCAGACGGTGAACACGAAATCCATTTTGGGCGCGTCCGGGCCGCTGAAGGCGTCCCAGTTCTTGCTATGCAGCCCCTCGGTCGGGATCCGCATCTGCTCGAGGAGCTCGAGCGCCAGTGGATTGACCTGCCCGGCCGGGAAGCTGCCCGCGCTGTAGCCGGTGAATTGGGCCCCGGCCGTATGGTTGATCAATGCCTCGGCCAGGATGCTGCGGGCCGAGTTGCCGGTGCAAAGAAACAGTACGTTGTAATGCGCCATCGTGGGTTACCGTTGTCCATCGATGGCAGCATTGTATCTGCTTCCGCATATATACGGTGTTACAGATATATGACGCTATCGGGGCGCGAAATATCCGCCACTCCCACCGCCCGCGGGGAAGTTGCCGTCGGGGGCCGAGCCGGTGCTGGCGCAGGCGCTTAGAAGCGTGATAGCGATTAGGAGGATTGTCAGCCGACCCAATTTCATGATGATTTCCTCTGGCAAGAACGTCGCCATCGGACAAGTTGTTCGACTTCGTGTTCCTGATCGGCTGACGGCTTTTTATCCTCGCCCCAGATAAGGCATTTTTGTCGCCATCACAGTCATAAACTGCACATTGGCCTCGAGCGGTAAGTCGATGATGTAGCGCACCGCATCGGCTACATGCGCGATATCGATGACCGGCTCGCGCATCACGCTACCATCCGGCTGCGGGATGCCGGCCTTCATGGGCTCGGTCATGGGGGTTTCGGCATTGCCAATGTCGATCTGGCTGCAGGCGATGTCATAGGCCCGGCCGTCGAGGGTGATGGACTTGGTCAATCCAGTGATCGCGTGTTTCGAGGTGGTATAGGCAACGGAGTTGACCCGTGGTGCATGGGCAGAGATCGAGCCGTTGTTAATGATCCGCCCGCCGGCCGGGTCCTGCCCGCGCATCATTCGGAAAGCGCCCCGCGCCATCAAAAAAGCCCCATCCAGATTGACGCCAAGCACCCGCCGCCAGTCGTCGTAGCTGACATCGGCGGTTTCGGTCGAGGCCATGAAAGCGCCGGCGTTGTTAAAGAGCACGTCCACACGCCCCCACTGACTGGCTACCTGCGCGTAGATCCGGTCAACTGCCTGCGGGTCCGATACATCGGCGGCGATGGGTAGCGCCTGATCCGGATGGGTGGCCGCGAGGGCCTCGAGAGGCTCGCAGCGGCGGGCGACGAGGGCCACCCGATGGCCATCGGCCAACAGCGCTTCGGCAACGCCCCGGCCAATGCCCTGACTGGCGCCAGTCACCACTGCCACCTGCTCAGTACGGGCCATGGGCGCATCTCCTTTTAGTGGCATCTTGCCGCGCAAGGCATCGAAAGTGGTGGGCCCACCAGGATTCGAACCTGGAACCAAAGGATTATGAGTCCTCTGCTCTGACCATTGAGCTATGGGCCCGCTGATCGGGCGGGAGTATACCGGCGAGCGTACAGGGTGTCGCCGTTACCGCCTTGGGCGATGCGGGCCTATTGCTCGTCTAAGAAGCTGCGCAGCCCATCCGAGCGGGTCGGGTGGCGGAGCTTGCGCAGTGCCTTGGCCTCGATCTGGCGGATGCGCTCGCGGGTGACGTCAAACTGCTTGCCGACCTCTTCGAGGGTATGGTCGGTGTTCATGTCGATGCCAAAGCGCATGCGCAGGACCTTGGCCTCGCGTGGTGTGAGCCCCGAGAGGACCTCGCGCACCGACTCGCGCAGCCCCTCGCGGGTCGCCGAATCCACCGGCGACATCACCGAGGTGTCCTCGATGAAATCACCCAGATGCGAGTCCTCGTCGTCGCCAATGGGGGTTTCCATCGAGATCGGCTCTTTGGCGATCTTCAGGACTTTGCGGACCTTGTCCTCGGGCATTTCCATCCGCTCGGCAAGCTCCTCGGGGTGGGGTTCGCGGCCCATCTCCTGGAGCATCTGGCGAGAGACGCGATTGAGCTTGTTGATGGTCTCGATCATGTGGACCGGGATGCGGATGGTCCGCGCCTGATCGGCAATGGAGCGGGTGATCGCCTGCCGGATCCACCAGGTCGCGTAGGTCGAGAACTTGTAGCCACGGCGGTATTCGAACTTGTCCACCGCCTTCATCAAGCCGATGTTGCCCTCCTGGATCAGGTCCAGGAACTGCAGGCCGCGGTTGGTGTACTTTTTGGCGATGGAGATGACCAGGCGCAGGTTGGCCTCGACCATTTCCTTTTTAGCGCGCCGCGCCTTGGCCTCGCCGATGGACATGCGGCGGTTGATCTCTTTGATCTCGGCCGGGGGCAGGCCGGTGAGCTCGCGAATGCGGATGAGCTCGGCCTGTTCATCCAGCAGCGCCTGACGGTGCTCGGCAAGCTTGTCGCTGTAGGACTCGCCGGATTGGATGACCTTATCCACCCAGCCCGTGTCGGTTTCGTGACCCGGGAAGGACTGGATGAAGGCCTTGCGCGGCATGCCCCCCTGCTTGGTGGCGACCCGCATGACCTCGCGCTCGGCAGCGCGGACGCCTTCGACGGCCTTGCGCAGATTGCCGGCCAGCCCCTCGATGACCTTGGGCACGAACTTGATCGCCAGAAACAGGCCGGTCATCTCTTCACGGATCGGCCCCAGCGCCTTGGCGTCCGGGCCCTTGTCCTCGAGCACCTCCACCATCTGGTAGTGGAGCACCTCGATGCGGTCGAAAATGGCGGCGGCGCGTTCCGGATCCGGTCCGGCGTCGCCGGTGCTGGCGGCTTCCTCTTCTTCGCCCTCGACCGCGTTCGCTTCGGCTTCGCGGGCGGCGGCCTCAATTTCGGCCTGCTGTTCGGCCACGACCTCGGGGACGTTTTCAACCAGCTCGCTGATATCGCGAAAACCGGCGACGACCTCGGCGAGCCGCAGTTCGCTGTTCTGGATGCCGTGATGCAGGGCAACGATGGTTCGGGAAGACTCCGGATAGCCGGACAGGGCCCGAAGCACCTGGTCGAGGCCATCCTCGATGCGCTTGGCCAGCTCGATCTCACCCTCCCGGGTAAGCAACTCGACCGTGCCCATCTCGCGCATGTACATCCGCACCGGATCGGTGGTGCGGCCAAACTCCGCATCTACCGCGGCGAGGGCAGCAGCAGCCTCTTCGGCTTCGTCCTCGTCGGTCGAAACCGCGCCATCGCTGAGCAGCAGCGTATCCGCATCCGGCGCCGTTTCGTGAACAGGGATGCCCATATCGTTGATCATGCCGATGATGTCTTCGATCTGCTCCGGCTCGACGATATCGTCGGGCAGGTGGTCGTTGACCTCGGCATAGGTCAGATAGCCCTGCTCCTTGCCGCGGGCGATGAGTTCACGAATCTGGGATTGCTGGTCTTGGCTTGCCATAAGTCGCTGATGCTCGGAGTTTTTCGGCGGGAGCCTGTTTTTGGGCTGAACCGATTATGGTAGCACTTTTTTCTAGCGCTTCAATCGTGTCCATTCGTCCCATTCGGCGGCGGTAAGTTCCCCGGCCTGGAGCCGTTCGTTGAGGTACTGAAGCCGGCGGTCGGCCAACAACCGGCGCACGCGGGTCATGGCGTCGGCAAACTCGTCGGCCAACCCCGCCTCGGGCACCATGTGATCCCAGGTGGCTAGCTTCCAAAGCGCAACCTCGTATTCACTGTCCCGAAACCGCTCCAGTACCGCACTAGGGGTGATCTGGGGTTCATTTCGGCCCAATTCAAGCAGTTGCACCAATAACGGCAGGCCGGGCAGGTCGTCCAGGCCGCGCAGCGAGGCCACATCCTCGACCTCTGCGGCCAGCCCCGGGCGCTGGAGCAGCAGCGCAATGGCCAGGCGCACCGGTGTCCGCCGCACGGCGCTGCCGTCAATGCCCGGCTCGGCGGCACTGGCCTGACGCGAGCGCGTCAGCGTCTCACGGCCGTCGACGATGCCTTCCAGATAATCGCTCTCCAGCCGGGCCAGTCCGGCGACCCGCTCGATGAGCATGTGCCGGTAGACATCGGGTGGGAGTTTCTGCAGAAGCGGCAGGGCCTGTTCGATCAACCGTGCCCGGCCGTCCATGCTCTGCATGTCCACCTCGCGGGTGAGGCGATCGATGAGATAGTCCGAAAGCGGCGTGGCCTCGGTGAGCCGTTGATCGAATCCGGCTTTCCCCTCTCTTTGCACCAGACTGTCCGGGTCGTCGCCCTCGGGCAGGAACAAAAACCGCACCTGTCGGCCCTGACGCATGGCCGGCAGGGCGCTTTCGAGCGCCCGCCAGGCCGCCCGCAGCCCGGCCGCGTCGCCGTCAAAGCAGAAAACGATATCCGCACTTGCGCGAAACAACCGCTCGACCTGCCGTGTCGAGGTGGCGGTTCCCAGGGTGGCGACGGCGCGGTGGATGCCGGCCTGGGCGAGCGCCACCACATCCATATAGCCTTCGACCACCACCATTTCGGGCGGGTGGCGGTCGGCCTGGAGGGCTTCGTAGAGGCCGTAGAGCTCCTGGCCCTTCTGAAACACCGGGGTCTCCGGCGAGTTGAGGTATTTGGGTTCGCCCTCGTCGATGACCCGGCCGCCAAAACCGATGGTGCGGCCGCGACGATCGCGGATGGGGAACATAATCCGGTCACGAAAGCGGTCATACCCGCGGCTGTTGTCTTTTTCGACGACAAGACCGGCGCGCTTTAGGGGATCGGCGTCGGCGACGGCGCGCAGCAGGTTGTCCCAGCCTGGCGGGGCAAAGCCGACTCCGTAGGTCCGGGCGATCTCGCCGCTGATGCCGCGGGTTTGCAGATAATCCACCGCCCGCTGGCGGCCGGGGTGGTTGCGCAGCCATTGCTGATAGTGACTGCTGGCCTGCTCGAGGACCGCATAGAGCGGCTTTTGCGCCTCGGTATTGCCCCCGCCCCGAGCCTCGGTGGGGATTTCCATGCCGGCGAGGGTGGCGAGCTGCTCGACCGCTTCACGAAACTCGAGCCGGTCATACTCCATGAGAAACCGGATGGCGCTGCCATGGGCCCCACAGCCAAAGCAGTGGTAGAACTGCTTGTCGGCGCTCACGGTAAACGATGGGGTCTTCTCGCCGTGGAACGGGCAAAGCCCGTGGTAGTTGCTGCCCGAGCGCTTGAGCTGGACACGCTCGCCCACCAACTCGGCGATGTCGATGCGCGCGAGAAGCTCGTCGATGAAACTGTCTGGGATACGCCCGGCCATGCCCCTACTCTACGGCATCGGCGGGATGATCAGGAGCCGAGCAGACTGGCGGTGGCGGTTAACCGAGCTTCACTTTGACCCGGCCGCTTACCGCGCCCATGTCGGCCCGGCCCTGAGCTTTGGGCTTGATGATGCCCATCACCTTGCCCATGTCACGGACGCTCTCGGCGCCGGTTTCGTCAATGGCGGCGTCGATCAGAGCGTCGATTTCGGCGTCGGTGAGCGGCTGGGGCAGAAACTCGCCGATGAGTGCGATCTCGGCCCGCTCGGCGCTTGCAAGATCGTCGCGGCCGGCCGATTCGTACTGCTCGAGCGATTCCCGGCGCTGTTTGACCATCTTATCGAGGATGGCCAGCACGTCCGCGTCTTCGAGGCTGCGGCGCTCGTCGACCTCTTTTTGCTTGATGGCGGCGCTGACCATGCGCAGCGTCGAAAGCCGGTCCTTTTCGCCGGCTTTCATGGCCGTTTTCACGGCATCCGCAATCGCTGTCTTTAGCTCGCTCACCGGCGCTTGGGTCAGTAGAGGCGCTGGGTACGCTGGTTTTCGCGCTGCAGGCGCTTGGCATGACGCTTGACCGCCGCCGCCTGTTTGCGCTTGCGCTCCTGGGTGGGCTTTTCGTAGTGCTCGCGGCGGCGCACCTCGGAGAGGACCCCCGCCTTCTCGCAGGACCGCTTGAAGCGGCGGAGTGCCACCTCGAAGGGCTCATTTTCGCGAACCTTAACGCTCGGCATAAAGTCTTGACCTTACCCTGTTAGTGAAATCGACGTAGACTGGGCCATGACCCAATCGAGCCCGGTAGTCTAAGCGCGGCCGGGCGCAAATGCAAAGTGATCCATCACAAAGACGGACGGCCCGCGACGATGATCGTCCTTGGCATCGAAACCTCCTGCGATGAGACCGGCATCGCGCTCTACAGCCACGAGCAGGGTCTGCTGACCCATCGCCTGCACAGCCAGGTAGACACCCACGCTGTTTATGGCGGTGTCGTGCCCGAGCTTGCCTCGCGCGATCACATCCGCCGGGTCCTGCCGCTGGTCAACGACTGCCTGGACGAGGTCGGGCTGAGCCGCGCCGATTTGGGGGGGGTCGCCTACACCCGTGGCCCGGGGCTGGCCGGCGCGCTGCTGGTGGGAACGGCGGTGGGACGAAGCCTGGGCTGGGCGCTCGATTGTCCGTCGCTGGGTGTCCACCACATGGAAGGCCACCTGCTTGCGCCCATGCTCGAACCCGAGCCGCCTGCGTTTCCTTTTCTGGCGTTGCTGGTCTCGGGCGGGCACACCATGCTGGTGCAGGTCGCGGATATCGGCCGCTACCGGGTGCTGGGTGAATCCCTCGATGACGCGGCCGGTGAGGCGTTTGACAAGACCGCCAAGCTGCTTGGCCTGCCCTATCCCGGCGGGCCGCAGCTCGAGGCGCTTGCCCGCGACGGAGACCCGGACCGGTTTGTCTTTCCGCGGCCGATGACCGACCGGCCGGGACTGGATTTCAGCTTTAGCGGACTGAAAACCGCGGTGGTCAACACCGTGGCCAGTGCCGATGCCGAGCCGGCCACCCGAGCAGCCATCGCGCGGGCGTTTCAGGATGCGGTGGTCGATACCTTTGCCATTAAGGTGCGCCGGGCCCTTGCCGAGACCGGTGCCCGGTGCCTGGTGGTGGCCGGCGGCGTGGGGGCCAATCAGGCGCTGCGCGAGCGCTTGCGCGAAGAGGCCAGCGCCCAGGGCGCGACGGTGGCCTATCCACGTCTGGCGTTTTGCACCGACAACGGCGCGATGATCGCTTATGCCGGCTATCGGCGGCTTCTGGCCGGTGAGCGGGATGATGGCGCCACCGAGGTCAGACCGCGTTGGTCCATGGATGAGCTCTTGCCACCGGGTGAGGCATTGCCGCAGCCCACGCCGGCGGCGGGCGGGGCCTAGGTCTGTCGCTTGCCGATGCGCGGCTCGGTGCCCTTGGCGATGCGCTGGATGTTGCCCCGGTGTCGCCAGCCGGTGACAAGCGCCATGATGGCGCCCCCGGCGGCCAGCGCCGGGTAGCCGGTGGCCAGCAGGGCAAGCGGCGCCAGGGCAAAGCTTGTCAGCGCGGCCAGGGATGAGAGCCGGAATACCGCCGCCATCAGCACCCAGCAGCCCAGCGCCATGAGCCCCACCGGCCAGGCCCAGGCCAGCATCACCCCCAGCCCGGTGGCGATGCCCTTGCCGCCCTGAAAACCAAAGAAAACCGGATAGAGATGGCCCATGAAAGCGGCCAGTCCGACGGCCGCCAGTGCCGCGCCGTCAACGCCCAGGCCGTGGGCCAGGACGACCGGGATGACGCCCTTGATCGCGTCGGCCAGCAGCGTCACCGCCGCGGCCCGCCGGCCGCCGAGGCGCAGCAGATTGGTCGCTCCGGGGTTGCCGCTGCCATCCTGGCGCGGATCGCCCAGACCCAGTACCCGAGCGACGATGACCCCGGCGGATAACGAACCGGCCAGATAGGCGATGAGGATGAGTGGCAGGGCAAGCATAGGCGGCATTCCACCCGCTGGGGATGAGCCGGTCAAGCCGGCGCCATCGCCGGGTGGCCGCGGTTGTGCTTGGGCGGCCGACGTGGAATGCTCGCAACCCCATGGATACGGTTTTGATTGAAGGCCTCAACCTGCGCTCGGTCATCGGGGTACACGCCTGGGAGCGCGCCATCCGTCAGCGCCTGCAGCTCGACCTGGCGCTGACAGTGGATACGTCCGCCGCCGGGCAGTCGGATGCCATCGAGGATGCGGTGGATTATGCCGAGCTGAGCACCCGCCTCACCCAGCTGGCCGAGGCCGCCGAGTGGCAGTTGATCGAGGCGCTCGCCGAGCAGCTGGCGCAGGCTGCATTGACCGACCGGCGCATTAAGACCGTCACCCTGACCCTGCGCAAACCCGGTGCATTGCCGGCCGCCCGGTCGGTGGGCGTGACCATTATCCGCAGCCAAACCGAGGACGCATGAACCGCGCTTATCTGAGTATCGGCAGCAACATCGACCCGGCTGCCAACGTGCGGGCCGGTGTCGCCGCCCTGCGGCAACGCTATGGCGCGCTTTTGATCTCACCGGTCTACCAGACCCGGCCGGTGGGGTTTGAAGGCGATGACTTCTACAACCTGGTGGTCGGGCTGGATACCGATGACAGCGCCGAGCAGCTTGCCGCGGCCTGTCGCGAGATCGAAACCGAGCGTGGCCGCCAGCGGGGCAGCCAGCGATTCAGCGCCCGAACCCTTGATATCGACCTGCTCACCCTGGGCAATGCCATTCGCGATAATGTGCCGCTCCTGCCCCGGGACGAAATCCTTAAATACGCCTTTGTCCTCAAACCGCTGGCGGATCTGGCGCCGGATGAACGCCACCCCGTTGAGGGCCGACGTTACGCCGATCTGTGGGCCGAATTCGAGGATGTCGGTGGGTGGAAGCCGATCGACCTCGATCTGTCGAGCGAAGCGGCCGGCTGACATGCATCGGGACGACGGTGAGGCCCTGCCGGCGCCGGATGAGCAGGCCGCCGCCCACTCCCGGGCACTACGCAAACGCATCGATGCGGCCATTGCCATGGCCGGCGGGGTACTGGATTTTGCCGAATACATGGCGCTTGCCCTCTACGCCCCGGGGCTTGGCTATTACAGCGCCGGGCAGCAGCGCTTTGGCGCCGAGGGGGATTTTACCACCGCGCCGCTGATGAGCGATCTTTTTGCGCACACCCTCGCCGGCGAGGTGGCCGAGGTGCTGGGTCGGGTCGATGACGGGGTTGTCCTGGAGTTTGGCGCCGGCACCGGCCGGATGGCCGCGGATATGCTCATCGCGCTGGACGAGGCCGGCGCCGTCCCTCGCCAGTACTGGATCCTCGAGGTGAGCGCCGATCTTAGAGCCCGTCAGGCCGAGACCGTCAAAACACTGCCAGCGCATCTGCAAAGCCGCATCGAGTGGCTTGATCGGCTGCCGTCGGCGCCCATTCATGGCGTGATCCTTGCCAATGAGGTGATGGATGCCATGCCGGTGCGCTGTTTCGAGCGCACCGACAGCGGGGTGCAGATGTTGGGGGTGGGGCATGATGATGCCGGGGCGCTTTGCTGGCGCCCCCGGGCGGCCGACGCGGCCCTGGCATCGGCGGTGGCCGACATCGAGCAGCATATCGGTGATCGGCTGCCCGCTGGATACCGCTCGGAGTGGTGTCCGGGGCTTGCGCCCTGGGTGGCCGAGCTTTCGTCCATCCTCGCGGCGGGGGCGGCGTTTTTGATCGACTACGGGTATCCGCGCCGTGAGTACTACCACCCCCAGCGCGGCGCCGGGACACTGCTCTGCCACTACCGCCATCGCGCCCACGATGACCCGTTTTTCTGGCCGGGGCTGCAGGATATTACCGCGTCGGTGGATTTTACCGCGGCGGCGGCAGCCGGCCGTGCGGCCGGGCTGACGCTGCTGGGGTTTTCCACCCAGGGCAATTTCCTTGCCGGTGCCGGGCTGCCGGCGCTCATCGAGCGTCGCGCGGGCGGCGACCCGCAGCGGGCGGCAGAGTTAGCCCAGCAGGCCAAGCCGCTGCTCTTTCCCGATGAGCTGGGCGAGCGATTCAAGGTGCTCGGGCTCGGCCGTGGCATGGATCACATCCCGTCCGGCTTTGGCTTTGCGGATCATCGAGCTCGGTTGTCAGTATAAAAGTTTTAATTTAGAACGTGTCTCCCGGGGACGTCATGACGCAGGCAAGGGAGGCAAGGCATGCGGTCGCGACGGACGCGACGCCGTACGGTCAGGGACGAACCGGCGGATAACGACCCACCCTGGTATTCCGCCTATCTATCGCCGCCGGTGCGGGCACTGCTCGACCGGCCGGACGGCCATTACCATCTAGCCCGGCCACGCCGTGCGCAGGTGTGTATCCTTTTTACCGATATTCGTGGTTATACCGAGCTCTCGCGTACCATCGACCTGGAGGTGCTCCAGCAGACTGTCGACGCGGTGGCCGGGCAGCAGAGTCGCTTGATTGCCCGGCATGGCGGTTACCTGGATTATTTTGCAGGCGATGGGGCCATGGCGGTTTTCGAGGGGGTGGGCATGACGGGTCGGGCCTGTCGTTGTGCGTCGGCCATTATCGATGTGGCCGCGGATGCGACGGCATGGCCGGAGCAGCGCCCATTGCCGCTGGGGGCGGGGCTTCACACAGGGGAGGTGGTCTTGAGCAGTCTGGGGTCGGAGGAGCGGCGGATCTATACCGCCATTGGCGAGACCGTCAACATCGCCGCCCGGCTGTCGGATCAAGCCGAGCCCTGGTCGTTGCTGACAACGGGCCCGGTACTGGAGCGTCTCACCCCCAGGTACCGGCGCGGTTTCGAGGCCATGCCGGCGGCCACGCCCAGGGGAGTGGCCCGCGGGGTGGGCATCTACCGGTTGAGGAGCCGCTGAGTGGATACGCTGCAGGCGATCTGGCTGGGCCTGATCCAGGGGGTGACGGAGTTTCTGCCGATCTCAAGCTCGGCCCACCTGATCCTTCTGCCACGGCTTCTGGGTTGGCCGGACCAGGGGCTTGCGTTTGATGTGGCGGTGCATGTGGGCACCCTGCTGGCGGTGCTGTGGCATTTCCGCGACCGGCTTCGGCCATTGTTTGTGGATACCCTCAAGTCCCTGGTGCGGCGACGCCCGGTTGGCGAGAGCCCGCTGGGGTGGGCGATTGTCATCGCTACCCTGCCGCTGGTGGCGGGGGCATTGATCCTCGCGGATGCGGCCGAGACGGTTCTGCGCGGGCCATTGGTCATCGCCTGGGCCACCATCGGGTTTGGGCTGCTGCTTGGGTGGGCGGCCCGACGGGGTCGGCATCACCGGGATGAGCACAGCATCGGGCTGGGGGCGGCGCTGATCATCGGGGCGGCCCAGGTGCTGGCGATCATCCCGGGTACCTCGCGCTCGGGGATCACCATGACCGCCGGGCTATGGCTGGGGTTGGCGCCGGCGGCGGCGGCCCGATTTTCCTTTTTGCTCTCCATCCCGGCCATCGCCCTGGCCGGCGGCTGGAAGGGGCTACAGCTGCTTGGCAACCATGGCGCCGTCGACTGGCCGCTTTTTGTGTTGGGCACGGGCGTGGCCGGTGTGTCGGCGTATGTCTGCATCCGCGCCTTTTTGGCGCTCATCGAGCGGATCGGCATGCTGCCTTTTGTCATCTACCGGCTGTTGCTCGGCGGGGTGTTGCTGTGGCTGTTCTGGGGCGCCGGCGCCTGACCCGGTGGCCATCCGGGGGATGCGTTAGCCGGCCGTGTCCGGGTCGGCGCGCAGATCCGCCAGCGCATCGAGTCGGGCCCTTTCCATGGCATTGCCGATTTCAGCGCCACGCAGGCCGTCGTTGACAAAGGGGGTTGCGTCGATGGCCTGACAGCGGCGCAGGGCTTCTGCCAGATAGGCGGCCTGGGGATAGGGGCGATCTTCGAGTCCCAGCCGGCCGCGGTAATCCGCCTCGCAGGCGAGGGTGAAGTCACTCAGCCGCTCGGGCCGGCGCAGGGCATCCAGCCCGGTGATCAGCCGCAGCAAGGTCTCGGGACGCAGCTCGCGGATCTTGTGGCACTGCAGATGATACCGGGTGACCCCCATCGCCAGATCGCGGCAGGCCGTGGGGATCGGCAGGCGTTCACACAGCGCCTTGACCAGCGGCACCCCGCGGGCTTCGTGGCCGCGGTGGCGAGGCAGTTCGGCTTTGGGTGTGATGCCTTTGCCAAGGTCATGGACCAGAACGGCAAAGCGCACCGGCAGGTCGGCCTCGAGCCGCGCGGCCTGCTGCAATGCCATGAGGACATGCTCGCCACTGTCGATTTCGGGGTGATGCCGCGGCGGCTGGGGGATGCCGAAAAGCCGGTCCACTTCGGGCAGCAGCACCGCCAGCGCCCCACAGCGGCGCAACACGCGAATGAACACCTCGGGCGCCGGCGCCATCAGGGCCTTGGCGAGCTCTTGCCAGACCCGCTCGCCGACCAGGGCGTCCACCTCGCCGCTGTCGACCATGTCCCGACACAGGGCCATGGTGTCATCCGCCACCCGAAAGCCCAGCGGTGCAAATCGGGCGGCAAACCGGGCCAGGCGCAGGATGCGCACCGGGTCTTCGCGAAAGGCATCAGAGACATGGCGCAGCAGTCGTTTGTCCAGATCCGCCTGGCCGTTGAACGGGTCGATGAGATGCCCGGCCTCGTCACGGGCCATGGCGTTGATGGTGAGATCGCGGCGGCGCAGGTCTTGCTCGAGGGTGATCGTCGGGCTCGCATGAAAGGTAAAGCCGTGATAGCCCGGAGCGATCTTGCGTTCGGTGCGCGCCAGGGCGTATTCCTCGCCGCTTTCCGGGTGGAGGAATACCGGGAAGTCCTTGCCCACGGGCCGAAAGCCCTGCTCGGTCATGGACTCGGGCGTTGCACCGACCACCACCCAGTCCCGCTCGTGGACCGCCAGCCCCAGCAGGCGGTCGCGAACGGCGCCGCCGACCTCAAAGATCTTGGGCTCGGTGCTGCTCACCCGTGGCGGCCGGCGTCCCGACGCCATTCGTCGTAGCGATAGCGAGTGGTCTTGCCCCCAAGATAGCCGGGTGCCACGGCCTCGAGCGCCGTCGGGTGAATGCCCAGTTGGGGCAAGGCATTGTCGGTGCAGACGTTATCCACCCGGGTCGAGAGGTAGTTGTCGTAGGTATAGGGCTGGCCCGGCAGATGCTGCATCACCCGTCCCTGAAGCCGGGACAGGCCATCCGGCAGCGGGATGATGGCGCGTTTTAACTCGAGCAGCCCGGCCACATAGCGCACCAGCTCGATCAGCCGGTAGGTGCTCGGTCCCCCCAGTTCGAGGGTGCGGCCAAAAAGCGTGCGATCCGAAAGGCTGGCTTCGAAGGCGGCGGCCACATCATCGACGTAGACCGGCTGGAACCGGGCATCCGGCGTGGGCAGGGGCAGAACCGGCGCCAGGCGCAGCATCCCGGCAAAGGTATTGAGAAAGCTGTCGGCCGGACCGAACACCACCGAAGGCTGGAACGTCGTCACGGCGAAGTCGTCGCCGTGGGCGGCCAGCGCGATGCGCTCGCCCTCGCCCTTGGTCTGTTGATAACGGCTTGGCCCGTCGACACTGGCGCCCAGCGAGCTCATGTGCAGCAGCCGCTTGACGCCGGCCTCCCGGCAGGCGGTGATCAGTCGCTCGACCAGATGGACATGGACATCCTCGAAGCGCCGGCCGGGTTTTTTGCCCTCGTTGAGGATGGCCACCAGGTTGATCACCGCATCCATGCCCGCCAGCTCCCGGGTCAGGGCCTCGGCGTTGTGGATGTCGGCCTCGACCAGCTCGAGATTGGGGATGGGCAGAAGATGCCGATTGCGTTCGCGGTGGCGGGTGAGCACCTTGATGTGGATGGGCTGATTGGCGAGGCGGTTGGCGATTTGCCGTCCGATAAAACCGGTGCCGCCGAGAATGCAAACGCTGCGGATGCGCATGACTGCCGCGCTCCCTTTGGGTAACGAATCTCGTCGACATTGTAGAGCATCCCGGGCGGTGGTCGCAGTGCCGGGGGGCAAAGCGGGAATCTGGCATAATCCGGGCCCTTATCCGATGGGGGAGCAACCTTTGGGGTTGGTTATCAGCTATCTGGCCGCCGGCATGACGGTGGGCCTGGCCTCGGGGCTTTTCGGCATTGGCGGTGGGGTCATTGTCGTGCCGGTGCTTTTGATTATCTTCGCCGCCCAGGGCATGAGCGCGGATGTCGCCATGCATCTGGCGGTGGGCAGCTCGCTTGCCACCATCGTGGTCACCGGCCTGTCTTCGGCCCGCGCCCATTGGCGGTTGGGGAACATCGTCATGCAGGCGCTGCCGTGGCTGGCCGGTGGGCTGGTGGCCGGTGCGCTGGCCGGTGCACAGATCGCCGCCGCGCTGCCTGGGGATGTGTTGAGGCTCGTTTTCGGCGTCTTTTTGCTGGCCATGGCGGTGCAGCTCCTTTTCTTTGGCCAGCCCCGCTCGAGCCATGGCGTCCCGGCGCCGGCGATTGTCGCCGGGGTGGGCGCTGTCATCGGGACCATCTCGAGTCTGGTGGGGATCGGCGGCGGCACCCTGGTGGTGCCCTTTCTGGCCTGGACCGGGGTGGCCATGCGTCAGGCGGTGGGGACATCCGCGGCGGCAGGGGTTTGCATCGCCATCGCCGGGACCCTGGGGTTTATCCTCGCCGGCACCGGGGATGAGCAGCTGCCGGCCTGGAGTACGGGTTATATCTATTGGCCGGCGGTGGCGGGGATTACGGTATCGAGCGTTTTCATGGCGCCATTGGGGGCCCGGCTGGCCAGCCACCTGCCCGCGACCTGGCTGCGGCGCGCCTTTGCGCTTTTCCTGGTGGCGGTGGGGCTGCGGTTGCTGTTGGGCTGAACCGGCCGTGCCGGGGGAAGGGGCGTTAGCTCATCCCCAGGCGCTTTTCCAGATAATGGATGTTGGTGCCGCCCTCTTCAAAGCCGCGATCCATCAATAGATCCTGATGCAGCGCGGTATTGGTCTGGATACCTTCGACCACCAGTTCGCTGAGCGCGGTTCGCATCCGTGCCATGGCCGTCTCGCGCGTCTCGCCCCAGGTGATGATCTTGCCAATCATCGAGTCGTAATGCGGCGGCACCACATAGCCGCTGTAGACATGGGAGTCGACCCGCACACCCGGTCCGCCGGGCGGGTGGTAGAGGTTGATGGGCCCCGGTGAGGGCATGAACCGCTCGGGATCCTCGGCATTGATCCGGCACTCGATGGCATGGCCGTGGATCTGGATATCGTGCTGGGCAAAGCCCAGCGGCTCACCGCCGGCCACGCGGATCTGTTCGGCCACCAGGTCGCGGCCGGTGACCATTTCGGTGACCGGATGCTCGACCTGGATGCGGGTGTTCATCTCGATGAAATAGAACTCACCATCCTGGTAGAGGAATTCAAAGGTGCCGGCGCCCCGATAGCCGATGCGGCGGCAGGCCTCGGCGCAGCGCTCGCCGATGGCGCTGCGCTCGGCCTCGGTGATGCCCGGCGCGGGGCTTTCTTCGATGACCTTTTGATGGCGCCGCTGCATCGAACAATCGCGCTCGCCCAGATGGATGGCGTTGCCGGTCTCGTCGGCCATGACCTGGATTTCGACATGGCGTGGGTTATCCAGGTACTTCTCCATGTAGACGATGTCGCTGCCAAAGGCATTGGCCGCCTCGGCCCGGGTCACGGAGATGGCGTGCAGCAGGGTGGCCTCGCTGTGCACCACCCGCATCCCGCGTCCCCCACCGCCGGCGGCGGCCTTGATGATGACCGGGTAACCGATCTCGCGGGCCAGCGACAGGTTGGTGGCATCGTCCTCGCCCAGCGGCCCACCGGACCCCGGCACGCAGGGCACGCCGGCTGCCTTCATGGCATCGATGGCCGAGACCTTGTCGCCCATCAGGCGGATGGTCTCGGCGCGCGGGCCGATAAAGCGAAAACCCGACTGCTCGACCCGCTCGGCAAAATCGGCATTCTCGGAGAGAAAGCCATAACCGGGATGAATGGCCACGGCATCGGTGAGCTCGGCGGCGGCGATGATGGCCGGGATGTTGAGATAGCTCTCGGCCGAGCTGGCACCGCCGATGCAGACCGACTCATCGGCCAGGCGGACATGCTTGAGGTCGCGGTCGGCGGTGGAGTGCACCGCCACCGTGCCGATGCCCAGTGCCCGGCAGGCGCGCAGGATCCGCAGGGCGATTTCGCCGCGGTTGGCGATGAGAACCTTGTCAATCATGGCCGGCCCTTACTCGATGACAAAAAGCGGCTGATCAAACTCCACCGGCTGGCCGTTATCCAGCAGGATTCGCCGGACGACACCGCTGCGGTCGGCCTCGATCTGGTTGAGCATTTTCATCGCCTCGATGATGCATAGCGTCTCACCGGCGCTGACACTCTGGCCTTCCTCGACAAACGGCTCGGCCTCCGGTGACGGCGCCCGGTAGAACGTGCCCACCATGGGCGAGCGAATGGTGTGACCGCCGATGTCCTCGCCACCGCTGTCGCCGGCAGGACTCGCCGGCTCGCCGGCCGTGGGTGCCGGCGCCGGTGCTGCGGCCGGGGCCTGGGCTGGGGCCGGTGCCTGAGCCACGGCCACCTGAGTGCCGCCGCGGTTGATGCGCACGCTCTCTTCGCCTTCGTGGATTTCAATCTCGTTGACGCCGGATTCCTCGAGCAGCTCGATCAGGCGCTTGATCTTGCGAATGTCCATGGTCTGGTCAGTCCCGTTGGGTGTTGTCGGTCAGGGCCTCGAGGGCGAGTTCGTAGCCTTTGGGCCCGAGCCCGGCGATGACCCCCCGGGCGGCATCCGAGAAATACGAATGCCGTCGAAAGGCCTCGCGGGCATGGATGTTGGAGAGGTGAACCTCGATAAAGGGGATGCCGACCCCGGTGAGCGCATCCCGCAGGGCGACGCTGGTGTGGGTAAACGCCGCCGGGTTGATGATGATCGCATCGACGCCGTCGCGGCTCGCCTGATGGACGCGCTCCACGAGGGTGTGTTCGGCGTTGCTTTGAAAACACTCCAGCACCACGCCGGCGGCGTCGGCCTGCCGGTTGAGTTGCCGGTTGATGGTCTCCAGATCCGTCCGCCCATAGACATCTGGCTCGCGTTGGCCCAGCAGGTCCAGATTGGGGCCGTGCATCACCAGAATGCGCGACATAGAGAGGGGCTCCGTTCAACCGTTTGGCGGATTTTGGCCCAGCCCGCAGATTTTGTCCATGGATAGCGACAATGCCGCCCTTTTCGGCGCAGATCGACGCTATCAGCCGGTCAGATCGTCAAGAATGGGGCGCAGATCAGGCTCGTGCAACTCGCCGCTGAAGCGCTCAATGATGCGCCCGTCCCGATCGATGATCACCGTATAGGGCAGGGTCCCGCGCTGATTGCCATAGGCGGCGGCCACATCCAGGGCCGATTCCATGCCATGGAAGGTCGGATAGCCCATGCGGACCTGGTCGAGAAACCCCCGAATCGGTTCGGGGTCGTCGATGGCCACCCCCAGAAAACGCACCCCCTGATCGCGATAGGCGGCGTTGAGTTGCGAGAAAAGCGGGATTTCGCGTCGACAGGGGGCACACCAGGTCGCCCAGAAATTGAGCACGATGATCTTGCCATCCCACTCATCGATGCTGCGCTCGCCGCCATCGAGGACCGGCAGGGTGAAATCGGGTCGCTGCGGCGGGTCATCGGGCGGGGTTTGCAGCCAGACCACGGCGGTGATGCCGGCGGCGGCACCGATGAGGGCGGCAAGCAGCACGGTGACCGCGGTTCGCACACCCGCGCTCATGCATCACCCCCGCGCAGTCCCCGGCGCGCCCTCGGGATGAAATCCGCCGGCGGCAGAAAACCGACCACCCGCTCTTCCCGGGCCTCGCGGCCATCGGCATCGTAGAAGATGATCGCCGGGGGCAGATAAACATCGAGTTCGCGCATCAACGCCCGGTGCGCCGGGGTCATGTCGGTGACATCGGCGCGCAGCAGCATCGCCTCGGCGACGGCCTCCCGCACCGCCGGGTCGGTGAAGGTGCGTTCTTCGAGCTGGACGCAATAAATGCACCAATCGGCATAGATATCGATCATCACCGGGCGCGTCGCCGCGCGCGCATCGGCAAGGGCTGTCTGCAGCCCGTCGACGCTGTCGATATCCCGAAAGCTCAGTTTCTGAGCGGTGGGTGCGCTGCCATTGACGCTGAGCCCGGCAAGCGGTTGGAGCACATCCCGTCCACCTCCGGCAGCACCCACCAGGCTCGCCGCCCCCCAGATCAGCAGCGCGATCCCCAGTGTCCGGGCCAGCCGGGTGGGCCCGCCAACCGGTGGCTCGGGGCGGGTCAGCGCCCCCAGCCACACACCGCAGCCCACCAGCAATACACCCCAGAGCGCCAGCGCCGCCGGACCCGGGATGAAGCGCTCGAGCATCCACAGCGCCACGGCCAGAAAGCCCACACCAAACACCGCCCGGACGGCATTCATCCATGGCCCGCTGCGTGGCAGCCAGCGCCCGGCGGCGGTGCCGATGAGCAAAAGCGGCAGTCCCATGCCGTTGGCCAGGGTGAAAAGCGCAAGGCCGCCCAGCCAGGCATCGCCGGTACTGCCAATGAAAACCAGCGCCGCCACCAACGCCGGTCCCGAGCACGCCCCGACAATCAGGGTCGAGAGCACCCCCATGATCGCCACCCCCAGGGCGGTGCCGCCGCGCTGGCGATTGGACAGCTGGGTCAACCGGGTCTGGATGGCTGCGGGCATGCGGAATTCATAGACCCCGAACATCCCCAGCGCCAGCAGCACGAAGACCGCGGCAAAGGCGCCCAGCACCCACGGGGACTGCAGGTCGGCCTGAATGGCGGCCCCGGTGAGCCCGGCGGCAACGCCGGCGATGGCGTAGGTGATCGCGGTGGATTCGACGTAGATCAGTGACAACCCGAGCGCCCGCAGGCTGCCGCTGCGATGCGGATCACCGGCGATCAGCCCCGAGAGGATGGGGATCATGGGGTAGAGACAGGCGGTGAACGCCAGCAGCAGGCCCGCGGCAAAAAACCCGCCCAGCACCGCCGGCAGACTGGCCTCGGCCAGCAGCTGCTGCAACCGGCCGGCCTCGCCGCCGGCGCTCGGCCCCGCCGATGCCGCGGATGGTGCCGCGGATGATCCGGCTGCACCGCCGGCACCGGGCGCCGAGGCGTTGGCCTTATCCATCTTGCCAATGGCCGGCGCGGTGGGATTGATGGCGTAGCCCGGTGATTGCCCGGGGGCCGTAAAGCTTGCCTGATACGGCGGGTAGCAGACCCCGGCCTCGGCACAGCCCTGGAAGGCCACCACCAGACCGTCGGCGGTGATCTGCTCGGCGGTGGCGTCGAGCGGCAGGGTGATGGGCCGGGTATAGACCGGTTGCCGGCCGAAGAACTCGTCCTGCTTGATCCGGGCCCCGGGGAAGGCTTCGATGATGCCGCCGTCGTCCGGGTTGGCGCCATCCGGTGTCGACAGCCCGGCGGCAAGGCTTTGCTGGTAGAGGTAATAACCCTCGGCGATGGCGATCTTAAGGCGCGCCCCGCCGGCATCATCGGTGATCAGTTCAAACGCGAAGGCCTGCTCGACCGGCAGGACGTCGCCATTGTCGCTATCAAAAAGCCCGGAGAGGCCCTGCTGTGCGGTGGCGATGCCACTCAGGCAGACCAGCCCGAGGCCGATGAATCGGGCAAGCCGGCGGAGGTGACGGTTCATTGTGCGGATTCCGTTTCCTGGGCAACCCATCGCAGGTAGCCGGACAGCCCGCCGGTGGCCGGCAGTGCCACGATCTCGGGCAGCTCATCCGGGTGGAGGTCCAGCACGCAGGCCTCGAGGCCGGGGTAGGCCGGCTCGGTGGTTTTGGCCACCAGCAGCCATTCCTCGTCCTTCTGGATGGCGCCATCCCAGCGGTAGACGGATGTCAGCCCCGGGATGATGTTGACGCAGGCGGCGTGGTGGCGCTCGACCAGCGCCTCGGCAATGGCATCGGCGACGTTGCGGTTGGGGCAGGTGGTGAGCGTCACGATGGCCTGGGTCATGCAAACTCCAAGTGGCTGTCCTGGACTGGTTGAATTCTAGCACCGGCGTCGCCATTGCTAGACCGGGTATTGACGACGATGGTTTCGTCACTATCATTAGCACTCACCCACGGCGAGTGCTAACAAAGCCCGCCGGGTTTCACAACACAATGTTCAAGGGAGATATGGAAGATGAATCTTCGCCCGCTACACGATCGAGTCGTCGTCAAGCGCATGGAAGAAGAGCGCACCACGCCGGGTGGCATCGTCATCCCTGACACCGCTACCGAGAAGCCGATCCGCGGCGAGGTAGTGGCGGTCGGCAACGGCAAGCGCCTGGACAACGGCGAGGTTCGCGCCCTCGACGTCAACGTTGGCGACAAGGTCCTCTTTGGCAAGTTCTCCGGCACCGAAGTCAAGGTCGGAGAGGAAGAGGTCCTGGTCATGCGCGAGGACGACATCATGGCGGTCATCGAAGGCTGAACGGTCTTCCCGCCACCGAATAACGCCACAGCAAACGGAATCGAGAGGAATCAAGACAATGGCAGCCAAAGACGTACGCTTCGGTGATGAAGCCCGGCACCGCATGGTCGCGGGCGTTAACACCCTGGCCAACGCGGTCAAGGTGACCCTGGGCCCGCGCGGCCGCAACGTGGTGCTGGAGAAGTCCTTCGGTGCCCCCACCGTCACCAAGGACGGTGTTTCGGTCGCCAAGGAAATCGAGCTCAAGGACAAGCTCGAGAACATGGGCGCCCAGATGGTCAAGGAAGTGGCTTCGCAGACTTCCGATGCCGCGGGTGACGGCACCACCACCGCCACCGTGCTTGCCCAGGGCATCCTGCGCGAGGGCATGAAGGCGGTCGCCGCCGGCATGAACCCGATGGATCTCAAGCGCGGCATCGACAAGGCCGTCACCTCGGCCGTCGAGGAGCTGCACAACCTCTCCAAGCCCTGCGAGACCGACACCGCCATCGCCCAGGTGGGCAGCATCTCGGCCAACTCCGACAAGGCCATTGGCGAGATCATCGCCGATGCCATGAAAAAGGTCGGCAAAGAGGGTGTCATTACCGTCGAGGAAGGCAGCGGCCTGGAGAACGAGCTCGACGTGGTCGAGGGCATGCAGTTCGACCGCGGCTATCTGAGCCCGTATTTCATCAACAACCAGCAGAGCATGGCCGCCGAGCTGGAAGACCCCTACATCCTGCTCTGCGACAAGAAGATCTCGAACATTCGTGATCTGCTGCCGCTGCTGGAGAACGTGGCCAAGTCCAGCCGGCCGCTGCTGATCGTCGCCGAGGACATCGAGGGCGAGGCACTGGCCACCCTGGTGGTCAACAGCATGCGCGGGATCGTCAAGGTCGCCGCGGTCAAGGCGCCCGGTTTCGGCGATCGCCGCAAGGCCATGCTCGAGGATATCGCCATTCTCACCGGTGGCACCGTGATTTCCGAGGAAGTCGGTCTGACCCTCGAGAAGGCCACCCTGGATGATCTGGGTTCGGCCAAGAAGGTCAACGTCACCAAAGAAGAGACCACCGTGGTCAATGGCGGCGGCAGTGCCGATGCCATCAAGTCGCGGGTCGATCAGATCCGCACCCAGATCGAAGAGTCCACCAGCGACTACGATCGCGAGAAGCTGCAGGAGCGGGTGGCCAAGCTCGCCGGCGGTGTCGCGGTGATCAAGGTCGGTGCCGGCTCCGAGATCGAGATGAAGGAGAAAAAGGCACGGGTCGAGGACGCCCTGCACGCCACCCGGGCCGCCGTCGAGGAGGGCATCGTCCCGGGCGGTGGTGTGGCGCTGCTGCGCACGCTCAAGGGCCTTGAGGGCGTGAGCGGTGATAACCACGACCAGACCATGGGCGTGAACATCGTCCGCCGGGCCCTCGAAGAGCCCCTGCGCCAGATCGTCTTCAACTGCGGTGAAGACGCCTCGGTGGTCGTCAACAAGGTCGAGGCCGGCGAAGGCAACTACGGCTACAACGCCCAGTCCGAGGAGTACGGCGACATGGTCGAGATGGGTATCCTCGATCCGACCAAGGTCACCCGCACGGCGCTGCAGAACGCCGCTTCGGTCTCGGGTCTGATGATCACCACCGAGTGCATGGTCGCCGAGCATCCGGAAGAAAAGGATGACGGCGGCGGCGCCGGCATGGGCGGCATGGACGGCATGGGTGGCATGGGCGGCATGATGTAATCAGCCCCCGGCAACCCGCCGGCCCACAGCCCGGGCCGGTCTGCCAGTAAAGCCCCGCTCCGGCGGGGCTTTTTTGTGCGCGGATCACGGGCGCGCGGCGTCGCTACCGGTCCTCCAGCCAGGCGTGGAACTCGATCACCGAGAGGATCGGGACGGAGAACACCGCGTTGAGCGTGAGCAGGTCGTGGTCTCCGCTGACCAGCACATCTGCACCGGCTGCCGCAGCGAGGGCCAGAAAGATGACATCGTCGGCATCACGTGCCTCGGGTAGTCCTGCCGGTGGTGTCGCGATGTCAATGCTCTCGACATAAGGCAGGTAGTCGGCGAGCAGACTCTGCTGCTCGTCAGCGGAGAGCCTGAACTTGGGGTAGTTCAGTACCCGAATCAGTTCGCTGGCACAGCGGTGATCGGCCACCGGGATAAAGCGCCCGCCCTGCCAGGCGGTCCGCAACCAGGCGCATTGTCCCGTCGAGAACAATAGAGCGGAGACCAGACAGTTGGTATCGAGGACAACGCGCGGGAGGGTCACTCGCGCTGCCTCGCCCAGTGGATGGCCTCGCCCACGTCACTCTCCTCGATCCCCAGCTCCCGAAGCTTGGCGCGCACGGCATCTGCCTGCTGGACACGGGCCGGGGTGAGAATGATTCGTCCCCCTTCGACGCTGACCTCGTAATACTCGCTTGCACCGGTGGATTGGACGATCGCTTTGGGCAGCGTGATCTGATTTTTGCTCGTTCGCTTGGCCAGCATAAGGACCTCATAAAGTAAGGAGATACATTTACAAGGGAGTATGTCTCGTCGATCTCGCGAATGTCCAATCGCGCTTTTGCCGGCACGTACCCGGTCGTGATTGTGGCCATCGAACGGCGTCGATAAGCTGCCGTCATGGAGATGCAAAACGCCCCCGCGCCGCTTCGCACGGCGCTTGACGATCTGCCCGAGGTGCTGCGCACGCCGGTGACCGTCGCCGTTGAGCGGCTGGCCGATGACGCCGAATGGCCGGACGACGAGGCGCTGCTCGCCGAGTTGCCACGGGTCTGGGCGATGAGCGAATTCGCCTCGCGGGTCTGTGTTCGCGATCCGGCCGTGTTGCGATCGCTGGCCGAGACCGGCGACCTCACCCGAACCTATGCCCGCGGCGAATACCGCGAACGCCTGCGCACCACGCTCGCCGGTATCCGCACCGAAGCCGATCTTCATCGGGTGCTGCGGCAGTTCCGGGCGCGCGAGATGCTGCGCATCGCCTGGCGGGATTTAAGCCATCGTGCCGGGTTGGACGAGGTGCTGCGTGATCTCTCCGATCTGGCCGACGGGCTGATCGATGAGGCCCTGGAATGGCTTTATCAAGACCTGTGTGCACAAATGGGCACGCCCCGCGACAGCGCCGGCAATGCCGAGCGCATGATCGTGCTAGGCATGGGCAAACTCGGCGGCCAGGAGCTTAATTTCTCATCCGATATCGATTTGATCTTCGCCTACCCCGAGCCCGGCGAGACCGATGCGGATCCGCCCAAATCCAACGAGCAGTTTTTCATCCGCCTGGGCCGGTCGCTGATTGCCGCGCTCGATCAGCAAACGGCCGATGGGCAGTGCTTTCGCGTCGACATGAGATTGCGGCCCTATGGCGACAGCGGCCCGCTTGCCATGAGTGTCCCGGCCATGGAGCTTTACTTTTTAGAGCAGGGCCGGGAGTGGGAGCGCTATGCGCTGATCAAAGCCCGGGTGGTGGCCGGCGATCGAGACGAGGGCGAGGCGTTGCTGCAGACCCTCGCCCCCTTTGTCTATCGCAAGTACCTGGACTACGGGGCGCTGGAGTCGTTGCGGAGCATGAAGGCCATGATCGCCCGCGAGGTTCGGCGTCGCCGCCTGGCGGATAACGTCAAGCTCGGCCGTGGGGGCATCCGCGAGGTCGAGTTCATTGCCCAGGCCTTTCAGCTGATCCGCGGCGGACAGGACCCCAATTTGCGCGAGCGAAGCCTGCAGCCGGTGCTGGCGTATCTGGCCGAACAGGATCTGCTGCCCGCCCATGCCCAGGCCGAGCTCACCGACGCCTACCGCTATCTGCGCGCCATCGAAAACCGTATTCAGGCCATGCACGATCGCCAGGCCCACGACCTGCCGGGCGAGCCGGTGGACCAGGCCCGGTTGATGCTGGCCATGGATGAGCCGGACTGGGCGGCCCTGAGAGAAACCCTGGATGGCTGGCGGCGGCGGGTGCAGGGGCATTTCGATCAGGTGTTCGTCGCCCCGCAGCAGGATGATGAGGCCGAGGCCACCGACGAGCCCGATCTGGCCGACCTCTGGTACGGAGTGCTGGATGCGGACAACACCCAGGCGGTATTGGCCGAGTCGGGGTTTGATAAGCCGCAGGCCGCGGCCCGGCTGATCGAACAATTCCGTGAGGGCAGCCGGGTGCGGGCGCTTTCGGAGCAGGGCCGGGGCCGGCTGGATCGGCTCATGCCCATGTTGCTGGCGGCGGTGGCTGGCTCGGAGCGCCCGGATGCGGTGCTCGAGCGGGTGGTGACACTGCTGGATGGCATCGTCCGGCGCACCGCTTATCTGGCCTTGCTCAACGAACATCCCATGGCGGTCTCGCAGTTGGTCCGCCTGGTGGGCGGCAGTCCGTGGATTGCCCGGTTTCTGTCGCTGCATCCCATGTTGCTGGATGAGCTGCTCGACCCGCGAAGCCTCTATGCCCCGCTGGGCCGGGCAGCGTTGGGGGCCGAGCTGGATGCGCGGATGGCCTGCGCCGATGCGGATGATCTGGAGCAGCAAATGGAAATCCTGCGCCAGTTCAAACAGACCCAGGTCCTGCGGGTGGCAGCGGCGGACCTGGCCGGGGCCATTCCGGTGATGCTTGTCAGCGACTATCTCACCGACATCGCCGAGGTGGTGCTTGAGCGCGTCCAGGGCCTTGCCTGGCGACAGGTGACCGGCCGTTATGGCGAGCCCCTTCGAGCCGACGGCGAGGTGGCGGACTTCGGGATTGTCGCCTACGGCAAGCTGGGGTCACTGGAGCTTGGTTATGGCTCGGATCTGGATGTGGTCTTTTTGCACGACCCGGTGCCGGCGGGCAGCGTGACCACTGGCGACAAACCGGTGGAGCCGGCGGTGTTCTTTGCCCGACTCGCCCAGCGCATCATCCATATCCTCAACACCCCGACCCCCGGCGGCATCCTCTACGAAGTGGACACCCGGCTGCGGCCCAGTGGCCAGTCCGGATTGCTGACCGTGAGCGTATCGGCGTTCGCCGACTACCAGCGCGAACGGGCCTGGACCTGGGAGCATCAGGCGCTGGTGCGGGCGCGGATGGTGGTGGGCAGCGAGGCGTTGCGAGGCGGATTTGCGCAGGTCCGGCGCGAGGTCCTGACCCGCGGCCGCGATCGAGCCGAGCTGCGCGACGAGGTGCGGCGGATGCGCGAGCGCATGCGTCGTGAGCTGGGCAGCGGGCGCGACAACCAGGTCGATCTCAAGCAGGACCGCGGCGGTATCGCGGATATTGAATTCATGGTTCAATACGGTGTGCTGGCCGGGGCCTGTGAATACCCCGGTCTGCTGCGCTATACGGACAATATTCGCCTGCTGGATGAACTGGAACGCTCGGGCGAGTACACCAGCGAGCAGGCGCAAGTGCTGGCGGATGCCTATCGGCGATACCGCGGGCTGGTGCACCGGCTTACGCTGCAGGAACAGCCCGCCAGGGTGGCGGCGGACACCGCTGCCGAGACGCGGGACGCGGTCGCCGCGGTCTGGAGCGCGGTAATGGAAACGACGGCCCATCAAAACGCTGAGGAGAGCCGCGCATGAGCATGGCCGATCGCGACGGTGTGATCTGGATGGACGGAGAGCTGGTGCCCTGGCGCGATGCCCAGGTGCATGTGCTCACCCACACCCTGCACTACGGAATGGGCGTATTCGAGGGGATACGCGCTTACAAGACCGAACAGGGCCCGGCGATTTTCCGGTTGCCCGAGCATGTCCGGCGGCTTTTCGACTCGGCCAAGATCCTGGGCATGACCCTGCCCTGGAGCCACCAGGAGGTCATCGATGCCTGTCTGGCGGCGGTCCGGGAGAACAACCTCGAGAGTGGCTACATCCGGCCCATGGCTTTTTATGGCGCCGAGAGCATGGGCCTTCGGGCCGACAACCTGCAGACCCACCTTATCGTGGCGGCCTGGAGCTGGGGGTCGTACATGGGTGAGGAGAACATGGCGCGCGGCATTCGGGTTCGCACCTCGTCGTTCACCCGGCATCACGTGAACATCGCCATGTGCCGGGCCAAGGCCAATGGGCAGTACATCAACTCGATGATGGCCCTGCAGGAGGCGGTCGCCTGTGGTTACGACGAGGCGCTATTGCTGGACCCCGAGGGCTTCGTGGCCGAAGGCTCGGGCGAGAACTTCTTTCTTATCCGCGACGGCGTCATTCACACCCCCGAGCTGCACTCGGCGCTGGCCGGCGTGACCCGGGAGGCGGTGATGACCATGGCGCGCGAAGCCGGTTATGAGGTGCGCGAGCGTCGGATCACCCGTGATGAGGTCTACGTCTGCGACGAGGCGTTTTTCACCGGGACGGCGGCAGAGGTCACCCCCATTCGCGAGTTGGACGGTCGCGTGATTGGTGAGGGCAAGCGCGGGCCGATCACCACCGATATCCAAAGCCGGTTCTTTGCGCTGGTCGAAGGCCGCGCGGATGCGCATCACAACTGGCTGACGCCGGTGGCTTGAGCGCCAGAAACGATTGGAGGACACCGTGCCGGATCCACAGACCCACGATCGCCCGGATTTGATCAAGCCCAACAGCGAAAACCGCTACGAGGTCACCGCCGACGATTTGCCCCTGTCCTGTCCCATGCCCGGGATGTATCTGTGGAACAGCCACCCCAAGGTGTAT
>UEZJ01000009.1_pt1 | contig 51350 bp, 50 predicted proteins | sample 1903791 | NCBI WGS metagenome assembly UEZJ01 (sample SAMEA4776353, study PRJEB27445) | saltern metagenome | biome: Hypersaline environment; feature: solar saltern; material: Pellet | place: Spain | collected 2012-08 | depth 0 m | reverse complement strand
CCGCCACCTGCCGCTGACGGTCTTTGCCGTGGCCCGGGCGCTGCAGCTCAACCCAGAGGCCGCGGCCGCGTTTGTCGATGCCGGCCACGAAATCGCCGGTCACGGCTATCGCTGGCTGGACTACCAGGCAATCGACGAGGCCACCGAGCGCGAGCACCTGCAAAAGGCCGTGGCGATCATTCACGATCTTACCGGCAACCCGCCCACGGGCTGGTACACCGGCCGGGATAATCCCCGCACCCGGCGTCTGGTGGTCGAGCATGGCGGATTTGAGTACGACGCCGATTATTACGGCGACGAGTTGCCTTTCTGGCAGCCGGTTGTCGATCGCGCCGGCGCCGAGCACCAGCAGCTCATCGTGCCGTACACCCTCGATAACAACGACATGCGCTTTGCCACGCCACAGGGCTTTAACAGCGGCGAGCAGTTCTACCAGTACCTGCGGGACGCCTTTGATGTGCTCTACGCCGAGGGGGCCGAGCAGCCGGGTATGATGTCCATCGGGCTGCACTGCCGTTTGATCGGCCGGCCGGGCCGGTTTCGGGCGCTGCAGCGTTTTCTCGATCATATCGAGGGCCACGACCGGGTCTGGGTCTGTCGCCGGGTGGACATCGCCCGGCACTGGCGTGAGCACCATCCGGCCCCGACGGCGCAAAGCGCATGAGCATCACCCTCGAGGCAGCGCCTTTGACCGCGGCGGGCTTTGCGCCTTTTGGCACCGTCATCCAGACCGATGGCGCCCGGCACTACCCGATTAACGCCGGCACCACCGAGCGCTACCACCGACTGGCGGTGGCCGAGGCGCTGGCCGCGAATGACAGCCCCGACTCAACCACCCCCGAGGTCATCATCAGCCTCTTCGAGGCCAGGCCCTATGCCTTGCCCGCCGCGCTGTGGATGCTCGAGCGCCACCCCCTGGGGAGTCAGGCATTCATGCCACTGGGCAACCACCCCTGGATCGTGGTGGTCGGCCCGGCGGGTGAGACACCGGCACCAGCGGCTCTACGCGCCTTTGTTGCCCGACCGGACCAGGGCGTCAACTACGCCACGGGCGTCTGGCATCATCCGTTGATCGCCCTCGAGGCGCCCTCGCAATTCCTGGTGGTCGACCGCGATGGCCCCGGCGAGAACTGCGATGAGGCGCCCCTTGCCGATGATATTCGCGTCACCTTGCCGGAGCATTCACGACCATGACTGAACCCCGATACCCCCGACCCATTGGTGAGGTCCCCGATCAAACCCGGCGTCTGGCCGACCGGGCGGTGTTCACCCATGCCTATGCGCTGATCCCCCGGGGGGTGATGCGCGACATCGTCACAAGCCAGCTCCCCCATTGGCGGGATAGCCGGGCCTGGATACTGGCGCGGCCGCTGAGCGGTTTTGCCGAGACGTTCAGCCAGCTGATGGTTGAAATCCAGCCGGGTGGCGGCAGCGACCGCCCCGAACCGGATCCGCAGGGCGAGGGGGCCTACTTTGTGATGCACGGCCAGGTGGCCATCGAATTGCCCGATCGCACCGAGCATCTCGAGCCTGGCGGCTTCGCCTGGATGGCCCCCGGCGAGCGCTACCGGATCAGCAACCCGGGGGAGACCCCCGCCTGTGTGCAGTGGATCCGCAAGGCCTACGAACCGGTGCCGGATATCGATGTGCCGGCGAGCTATGCACTGGATGCCCACCGGGTCGAGCCCGTTGCCATGGACAACGCCGACGGGCTATGGCGCACCACGCGACTGATCGACCCCGAGGACATGGGGCATGACATGCACATCAATATCGTCACCTTCGAGCCCGGCGGGCGCATCCCCTTTGCCGAGACCCATGTCATGGAGCATGGGCTCTACGTGCTCGAGGGCAGTGGCGTCTACTACCTCAATGGCGAGTGGGTCGAGGTCGAGGCCGGCGATTTCATGTGGCTGCGTGCATTCTGCCCACAGGCTTGCTATGCCAGTGGTCAGGGACCTTTCCGTTATCTGCTCTACAAGGATGTCAATCGCCACCCGGCCCTGCGTCTGTCTTGACCCGCCCGGGCGCATCGGTTTGAATAACGGCTTCCCGGCGGCCAGGTAGCTCAGTCGGTAGAGCAGACGACTGAAAATCGTCGTGTCGGGAGTTCGATTCTCTCCCTGGCCACCACATTCCCATTGGGCTTGAATGCAGACCGTCCTACCCGTTCTTGGCATCTTCGCCGTCTTCTCGCCGGCACTCATGCTGCCCGGTCCGGATTTCGTGGCCGTGGTGCGCAACACCATCGCCAAAGGTCAAGGCGCCGGCATCCTGACTGCACTGGGTGTCAGCCTGGGCATCAGCTTTTACGCGGGCCTGAGCGCTGTGGGCCTGTCCACCCTGCTGGCCCGCGTTGAGTGGTTCGAGTGGGTGGTGCGCGCCGGCGGTGCCGGTTTTCTGGGGTATCTGGGGGTGCGGTTGCTGACAACCCGGGGGCCCGCCCGGCATATCGAAAACGAGCCACCCCGCCGGCCCAGCGGCCCCGACAACCCGGTGCTGCTGGGTCTGATGGTCAATCTAACCAACCCCAAGGCCATCGTGTTCTTTGCCAGCGTCTTTGGTGCGGCCATCAAACCGGGCACCCACCCCTGGGTAATCGGCGGCATCGTCGCCGCGGTCGGCCTCGCCGGCCTGCTTTGGTTCTCTCTGGTGAGCATGCTCACCGCCTCGACCGGGCTGCTGGTCCGCCTCGAAGACCACCAGCACTGGATCGAACGACTCGCCGGACTTGCCTTTCTGGGCTTTGCCGGGCGCATCACCTACGAACTCATCATCGCTTCATAAAGGATTGGTTAATGACCACGAGTAATGCCGAGGCGATCGGTTCGTCCGATCATGCCCCAACGACCGACAACCGCTTCGGTGATCCCTGGGTGCTGGGGCTGAGCATGGGCTTTGTCCTGGCCTTTGTCGGGCTGTCCCTCTACGACGTTGAGCTGGTCTCGGCGCTGGTCGGGGCCGGGTTTAGCTGGACGGCACGATATCTGGGCTCTTACTTCCAGATCCTGCTGCTTTTGACCTTTTTTATCGCCCTGGGCGTGGCGGCCTCGCCGGCCGGCCGAGCACGCATGGGCAATCTGGCCCAGCCCGAGATGAGCACCTTTCGCTGGCTGGCGATCATCCTCTGCACACTGCTCGCGGGCGGCGGTGTCTTTTTCGCCGCCGGCGAGCCGGTCTACCACTTCATCGCGCAGACGCCGCCGGCATTCGACGCCCAGGTCGGGACCGCCGAGGCCGTCCCTGGCGCCCTTGCCCAGTCATTCATGCACTGGGGCTTTCTGGCCTGGGCGGTGCTGGGTGGGCTGACCAGCCTGGTACTGGCCCACGCCCACTATGTCCGCGGCCAGGCGCTGCGGCCCCGGACACTGCTCTACCCGATCTTTGGCGAGGCCCTCATCAATGGCCGGCTCGGCAGCCTGATTGATGCGGTCTGCGTCATCGCCGTGGTGGCCGGCACGGTCGGGCCCATTGGCTTTCTGGCGACCCAGGTGGCCTATGGCGGCAGTGTGCTTTTTGGTCTGCCGGATGGCTTTGCCACGCAGCTTGTCGTGCTGGCGGTACTGGCGGGCATCTACGTGAGCTCAGCGGTCAGCGGCATCCACAAGGGCATCCAGCTGCTCAGCCGATTCAACGTCTATCTGGCCCTGGCCATTGGCCTTGTCATCATCAGCTTCGGCCCGACCGTGTATCTCATCGACGCCTACACCCAGGGCATGGGGGCCTATCTGGGCGAGTTCATGAGCATGGCCACCATGACCGCTCAGACCGCACCGGATTGGTGGATGAAGTGGTGGACGGTGTTTTTCTTTGCCTGGTTCATCGGCTATGGGCCATTGATGGCATTGTTTGTGGCGCGCATCTCGCGAGGCCGTTCCATTCGCGAGATGATCATCGCGGTCTGCATCACCGCCCCGATTGCCACCACCATCTGGTTCACGCTGCTGGGCGGCTCGGGCATTTTCTATCAGATGAGCGGCGCCATCGATCTGGCCGAGCCACTCAGTAACTTCCGCTTTGACATCGCCACGCTGACCGTGGCCCAGGCGCTGCCACTGGGCACCGTGATGGCGGTGGCCATTCTGCTGCTGACCACCATCTTCGTGGCCACCACCGGAGACTCGATGAGCTACAGCATCTCCATGGTCACCTCGGGCGATGACAAACCAAGCAGCGCACTGCGCGCCTTTTGGGGCTGCACGCTCGCGCTGATGGCGGCCATCCTGCTCTACATGGGGGCCGGGCAGATCTCGGCGCTGCAACAGTTCATCGTCGTGACCGCCATCCCGGTCTCGCTAGTGCTGCTGCCATCGCTATGGACCGGGCCCAAGGCGGCTTATGCCATGGCACGCGAGCAGGGGCTGGTCGGCTAGCGAGAGGGTGCGGACAGGGTAGACTGGGCGTGTGAAAAGCCAATCTTGGGAGTCCGCATGACCGCTACCCTGTCCACCCATGTACTCGACACCGCCCGGGGCGTACCGGCCGCCGGGCTTGCCATCCAGCTAAAGCGCTGCAGCCCCGATGCCGCGCTGATCGGCGATTTCGTCACCAATGCCGACGGCCGGGTGGACGGCGGTTTGCTGGCCGATGGCCAAGCGACGCCCGGGACGTATGAGCTCACCTTCCATGCCGGTGACTATCTGCGTGCATGCGGGGTCATACTCGCCGAGCCGCCCTTTCTAGATGTAATCCCCATCCGTTTCGGGCTGGGCGCGAGCGGTCACTACCACGTCCCATTGCTGCTCAGTCCCTACGGCTATTCCACCTACCGGGGCAGCTGAATGAGGCATTGACCGATCGGTCAAAAACTTTTGCATTCGCTTTTCATATCCGTATGCTGATTTTGACGTCGGTGGACGTGAGAAGCGGTGATGAAAGCAACAATGACCTGGCATCAGGCCCTGCAGGCCTGCAAGGACGCCGACCAACCCTTTGTGCTGGCCACGGTGCTGTCGGCTGCCGGGTCAACGCCCCGGGACACCGACGCCAAGATGGTGATCACCGCCACCGATCAATATGACACCGTCGGGGGTGGCCGGCTCGAGCACGAGATCATCACCCGGGCCCGACGACGGCTGGAAAGCGGCGAGCAGGGACCGGCCATCGAGAAATTCGCACTGGGCTCGCAACTGGGCCAGTGCTGCGGTGGCAGCGTGAGCATCCTGCTCGAGAGTTTTGGCGCAAGCCATTTCAACATCGCGCTATTTGGCGCCGGCCATGTCGCCACCGCACTGGCCACCATCCTCGGCCAACTGCCCTACCGGGTCGAGTGGGTGGATTCACGGGTGGATCTGTTCCCCGATTCGCTGCCCGACAATGTTCACCCGCGTCCCGCCAAAGACCCGGTCGGCTGGATCAGCCAGATCCGCAGCGGGGCCCATGTGCGGGTCATGACCCACGACCATGACCTGGACTTTCGGCTCATCCACGCGGCATTGCATCGCGCCGATCTTGGCAGCGTCGGTGTCATCGGCTCCGAGACCAAGGCCCGGCGGTTTCGGCGCCGGCTGGAGCAGACCGGGGTGGAGCCGGCCACGATCAACCAGCTGATCTGTCCCATCGGACTGGCGCAGGTCCCCGGCAAACGCCCCATGGAGGTTGCGGTTTCAATCGCTGGCGAGCTCATCGCATCGGCCAACGAGGACCAGGTCGACGCCGGCTGGCGGGGGCTGGACAAGCAGACACTCAAAGAGGGGCTGGGATGATCCGTTTTTTGCTCAACGACGAACTGCGTCATGAGGATGACCTCGACCCCAACCTGACCGTTTTGCGCTACCTCCGCGAGCAGCGCGGCAAGACCGGCACCAAAGAGGGCTGTGCCTCCGGTGACTGCGGCGCCTGCACGGTCGTGCTTGCCGAGCCCCATGCGGGACGGCTGCGCTACCGGGCGATCAACGCCTGCATCACCCCGGTGGCTGCCCTGCATGGCAAGCAGCTGATCAGCGTCGAAGACCTCAAACAGGGCGAGGCGCTGCACCCGGTGCAAAGGGCCATGGCCGATATGCATGGCTCGCAGTGTGGTTTTTGCACGCCCGGGTTCGTGATGTCGATGTTTGCGCTTAGCAAGAACACCGAGCAGTACCACCGCGAAGAGGCGCTCGAGGCCCTGGCCGGCAATCTGTGCCGCTGCACCGGTTACCGGCCCATCCTCGATGCGACCGCCGCGGCCATGCAGCAGATCGAGCACACCGACGGCCCGGTGGATGCGTTTGACCGGCAAGCGGACGAGACCCTCGAGCGGCTCCGGGCAATCGCCGCCGATGATGGGTCGCTCAGCAAACGGGATCATCAAGGCTATCTGCCCACCACGCTCGACGAGGTCACCGACTGCCTGGCCGCCAACCCCACCGCGCGCCTGGTGGCCGGTGCCACCGATCTGGCGCTTGAGATCACCCAACAGCATCAAGCCCTGCCCACATTGATCCACCTCGACCGCGTCGAGGCGCTGCAGACCATCACCGAGGGGGATGGCTTTCTGGATATCGGCGCCGCGGCTCCGCTTACCGATTGCTATGACGCCCTGGCAACGGCTTTCCCGGATTTTGGCGAACTGCTGGGGCGCTTTGCGTCCACACAGATCCGCAACCGGGCGACGCTGGGCGGCAACATCGCCACGGCCTCGCCGATTGGCGATACACCGCCGCTGCTCATCGCCCTCGGGGCCACCGTGAGACTGCGATCGGCGAACGGTTACCGGGATCTGGCCCTGGAGGATTTCTTCCTCGACTACCGCAAGACCGACCTGCGGACGGGCGAGCTGATCGAGCGGGTATTCATCCCGCTTGAAAGCAAGCGCCGGCTGTTTGCCTACAAGGTATCGAAGCGCATCGAGGACGATATCTCGGCGGTCTGCGGGGCATTTGCCATCCGTCTTGGCGACGATGGCCGCCGGGTAGACGAGGCGCGAATCGCCTTTGGCGGCATGGCGGCCACACCGGCAAGGGCCAGGGCCTGCGAAACGGCCCTGCAGGGCGCACCGATTACCCAGGCCAGCCTCGAGACCGCCTGTGCGGCGCTCGATGGCGACTTCACCCCGATCAGTGATTTTCGGGCGAGCCGCGAATACCGCCAGCGCGTGGCCCGCAACCTGCTGCGCCGGGTTTTCATCCGGATTGCCGAACCCCGCCAGGCGGTGATGGTGAGCGATTATGAGTAACCACCCCGATCAGCAACCCAGCCAACAGGCCATGGAAGCGGCCTTTCGCGAGTCTCTGGTCACCGGCGCCAGCCGGGCGGTCAAGCACGAAAGCGGCGAGAAGCACGTCACCGGCGAGGCGCAGTACGTCGATGACCATCTGCAGTTTCCCAATCAGCTCCATATCCAGGCACGCCTCAGCGAACACGCCCATGCCCGGATCCTGCGCATCGATACCGCGCCCTGTCGGGCGATGCCCGGGGTCGCCGCCGTGATGACCGCTGCGGATGTCCCCGGCAAGCTCGACATCGGGCCGGTGTTCGAAGGCGACCCCCTGCTCGCCGACGACCGGGTGGAGTATGTGGGTCAGCCGGTACTGGCCGTCGCTGCCGACACCGCCGAGCAGGCCCGGGCCGCTGCCGATGCGGCCATCATCGAGTACGAACCCCTCGACCCGGTGCTGGATCTGGGCGAGGCGCTGGACAACGCCCATTACGTGCTCGAGCCGCATCAACAGCAACGCGGTGATGCCGACGCCGCGCTTGCCAGTGCCCCTTATCGCATCGACGGCGAACTTCGCATCGGCGGCCAGGAACATTTCTACCTCGAAGGCCAGGCCACCACCGTGGTCCCCACCGAGGACGGCGGCATGCTGGTGCACTCATCCACCCAGAATCCCACCGAAATCCAGAAACTGGTCGGCGAGGTGCTTGGCGTGGACATGAACGCCGTCACCGTCGATACAAGGCGCATGGGCGGTGGATTCGGCGGCAAGGAAACCCAGGCGGCCGCACCCGCCTGTCTGGCCGCCCTGGCGGCGCGTCTGACCGGCCGGCCGGCCCGGATGCGCCTGTCACGGGCCGATGACGGCATGATGACCGGCAAGCGCCATCCATTTCTCGCTCGCTATGACATCGGCTTCGATGCCAAGGGCCGTTTTCACGGCGTGGCCATCGATCTGGCGGCCAACTGCGGCTACTCGCCCGATCTCTCCGGTGCGATTGTCGACCGGGCCATGTTCCATATCGACAACGCCTACTACCTGGGGGAGGCCCGCATCCGCGGTTATCGCTGCAAGACCAACACCGCCTCGAATACCGCGTTTCGGGGATTTGGGGGCCCCCAGGGAATGGTGGTAATCGAGGAGATCATCGATCGTATCGCCCGCCACCTCGATCTTGACCCGCTTGAGGTGCGGCGACGTAACTACTATGCCGGGCCCGATCGCAACGTGACCCATTACCACCAGGTGGTCGAAGAAGCGATCATCGCCGATATGACCGATGATCTTGCGGCGAGCGCGGATTATGCAGCCCGCCGCCGCGAGATTGCCGCTTTCAACGCCGGCAGCGAGATCCTCAAACGCGGCCTGGCGCTGACGCCGGTCAAGTTCGGTATCTCCTTTACCACCACGTTCCTCAACCAGGCCGGCGCGCTCATTCACGTCTACACCGACGGCAGCATCCATTTAAACCACGGCGGCACCGAGATGGGCCAGGGGCTCAACACCAAAGTCCAGCAGATTGTCGCCGAGGTTTTCCAAGTAGAAACCGACCGGATTCGCATCACCGCCACCAACACCGACAAGGTGCCCAACACCTCACCCACAGCGGCCTCCTCGGGGGCAGACCTCAATGGCATGGCCGCCCGCAACGCCGCCGAGACCATCCGCCAGCGCCTTGTGGAATTCGCCGCCGGGCATTTCCGGGTGACCCCGGAGGAGGTGGTCTTTCGCAACGGCCATGTGCGCATCCGCGACGAGCACATGACCTTCGAAGCATTGATCCGTCTGGCCTATCTGTCGCGGATCTCGTTATCGAGCACCGGCTACTACCGCACGCCCAAGATCTACTATGACCGGGACAAGGCGGCCGGTCGGCCGTTTCTCTACTATGCCCACGGCGTGGCCTGCTCGGAGGTCCTCGTCGACACCCTGACCGGCGAATACCGCATCCTGCGCGCGGACATCCTCCACGATGTCGGCCAGTCACTGAACCCGGCCATCGACATTGGCCAGATCGAGGGCGGATTCGCCCAGGGCGTGGGGTGGCTCACCACCGAAGAACTGGTCTGGAACGCACAGGGACGACTGATGACCGCCGGGCCGGCGACCTACAAGGTGCCGGCGGTCTCGGACATGCCCGAGGCCTTCCATGTCCGTCTGGTGGAAAGCCGCAAGAACCCGGAGCAAACGGTATTTCGATCCAAGGCCGTCGGCGAGCCACCGCTGATGCTGGGCATCTCGGTCTGGGCGGCGATCAAGGACGCGGTGGCGAGCATCGGCGATTACCGGGTCCACCCGCGCATGGATGCGCCCGCCACACCCGAGCGGGTGTTGTGGGCCATTGAATCCGTTCGCCCGCCAGCCGATGGCGATGCGCGCACCACCTTCGAGCCGGGCGACTCCCGCGAGGTCGAGGACATGCCCGGATGAGCACGACGGCTTCATCGCGCCGGGCCTGGCGCAGCCAGCTCGCCTTTTGCACGGCCGATCCATTCCACGAGTCAACCGCAGAGGCCTTTCACTTCATCCGCGATGGCGTGGTGGTCTGCGAAAACGGGCGCTTCGCCGCGGTGGGCGAGGCCGAGCGGATTCTGCCGACCCTGGGCGACGACATCCCTATCGAGCATTATCCGGATCACATCATCATCCCGGGCATGGTGGATGCCCATGTGCACTATCCCCAGCACGGCATCATCGGCGCCTATTCCGGCGAGCTGCTCGAATGGCTCGAGCAAGTGGCTTTCCCCGCCGAGGCGGCTTTCGCTGATCGCGCCCATGCCGATTCGGTCGCCGAGGAGTTTCTCGAGGGCCTGCTGACCAACGGCACCACCACGGCTTTGGTTTTCGCCACCGTCCATGAGGCATCGGTCGAGGCATTCTTTACCGCCGCGGCCCGCCGTGGCCTGCGCATGATCTGCGGCAAAGTCTTGATGGATCGCAACGCACCGGCGGCATTACTCGATACCGCCGATAGCGGTGACCGGCAAAGCCGTGCGCTGATCGAGCGCTGGCACGGCCATGACCGGCTGGGTTATGCGGTCACGCCACGCTTTGCCCTGACCAGCTCGTCGGCACAACTCAGCAGCGCCGGCCGGCTGCTCGAAGCCTACCCGGATGTCCTGCTGCATACCCATCTTTGCGAAAACCCCCACGAGATCCAGGCGGTGAAAGGCGAGTTTCCCCATTGCGAGGATTATCTTGGGGTCTACGAGGCTCACGGATTGGTGGGCTCGCGGTCGGTTTTTGCGCATTCGATCCATCTCAGCGAACGCGAGCAGGCGTGTCTTGGTGAGCATGATGCCGCGGTCGCCTTCTGCCCGATGTCCAATTTTGCCCTAGGCAGCGGTCTTTTCGATCTGGATGCCGCCCGACAACACCGCCTGCGCGTGGCCCTGGGCTCGGATGTGGGCGCGGGCAACAGCCTCTCATTGCTGCGCTGCCTGGATGAGGCCTACAAGACCTGCAAGCTACGTGGCCAGCGGCTGGAACCCGCCCACGCACTTTATCTGGCCACCCTGGGAGGCGCCCGGGCACTGGGCCTGGAGCGCCAGATCGGCTCGCTGGAGGTGGGCAAGGAAGCCGATTTCGTTGTGCTTGACCCGCTTGCGACCCCCGATCAGCGCTCGCGCAATGTCCCACCCCGGGATGCCAGTGAGCGGCTTTTCACCATCTTCTCCCTCGGCGACGACCGCTGTGTCGCTCAAACCATCGCCGCGGGTCGTGTCGCCCATCGTCGGACAGCAGAGGCCATCCCCTCATGACCACGTTTCGTGCCCTCAACGTCACCGCGCTCGATCGTGATGCGTTTATCGAGACCTTCGGCGGCATCTATGAGCATGCCCCCTGGATCGCGGCTCGGGCGTATGACATGGGGGTGGACGAGAGCCTCAATGAAGTCGAGACGCTCCGCGAGAGGATGGCCCGAATCCTTGATGAGGCCGATCACGAAGCGCAACTGAGCGTCATCCGGGCCCACCCGGATCTGGCCGGGAAGGCCGCGGTGGCCGGCGAGCTGACCGACTCGAGCCGTCGTGAACAGGCCGGCGCCGGCATTGACCAATGTTCGCCCGAAGAATTTGCCGAATTCGAGCGCCTGAACAATGCTTATAAAAAGCGATTCGGTTTTCCGTTTATTATCGCTGTCGCGGGACTGGATCGGTATGCCATTCTCGAAGCGTTCAGAACGCGAATCGAACACGATCGCGAGACCGAGCGACGCACAGCACTGGTGCAGGTGCACCGCATCGCGGCAAATCGGCTGGTGCAGATGACATAAAAAAGCCCCTTTTCACGGTATGCGCTGTGGCACCGAAATTGCTTTAAAAGGGGCACCAACAACGGTCCGAGGAGTGAAACCATGATGATTCGATCAATCCGTCTCGCAGCGCTCGCCGTGGGGCTTGCCGCCACCGGCGCCCAGGCCCAGAGCCTTGATACCCCCTTTGCACTGGACTGGAAATTCGAAGGCCCGGCGGCGCCGTATTTTCTGGCCGAAGAACGCGGCTATTTTGACGACGCCGGACTCGATGTCGAAATCTCGGAGGGGTCCGGATCACTGGATGCCATTCCCAAGGTAGCCACCGGCTCTTTCCCCTTTGGGTTTGCCGATATCAACTCGCTGATGCGGTTTCTTGACCAAAATCCGGACGCACCGGTCAAAGCGGTGATGATGGTCTATGACAAGCCCCCGTTTTCGGTTGTCGGCCGCAAATCCCTTGGAGTGGATGAGCCCGAGGATCTGGAGGGCCGCGTCCTCGGGGCCCCGCCGCCGGATGGCGCCTGGGCGCAGTTCCCGATCTTTGCTGCCGAGACCGGCATCGATTCGGATGCAATCACCGTCGAGCCAGTCGGCTTTCCGGTGCGCGAGCCCATGCTGGCGGACGGCGAGGTGGATGCCATCGCCGGATTTTCGTTTTCCTCAACACTCAACCTGCTGCGCCTCGGCGTCCCCGAGGACGATCTCTCGGTGCTGCTGATGGCCGACTACGGTCTCGAGCTCTATGGCAACGCGATTATCGTCAATACCGATTTCGCCGAAGCCAATCCGGATGCGGTCAGCGGGTTTTTGGCGGGCATCGCCCGGGGCTGGAAGGACGCCATCGCCGAGCCCGGCACCGCCGTCGAGGCGATGGTCCCTGCCAACCCGGCCATGGATACCGACAGCGAGACCCAGCGGCTTGAGCTTGCAATCAACGCCAATGTGCTCACCGACTACGTACGCGAAAACGGCATGGGCGGTGTCGATCGCGAGCGTATGGCGGCGGCCATCGAGCAGACCAAGCTGGTCTATGACTTCGACGAGGTGCCATCCATCGAGGATGTCTTCGACGCCCGTTATCTGCCGGCCCAGGCCGATCGGATGCTCGAATGACCGGGCTGATCGAAATCGAGGGGGTCACGCACGCCTATCCAACGGCGGCGGGCCCCCTGCCCGTTCTGGAGAACCTGCAGATCAGCGTCCCCGAGAACGAGTTCGCCGCGGTCGTGGGGCCGTCGGGGTGCGGCAAGTCGACATTGACCCGACTGGTGGCCGGACTGCTGCTCCCGGACGAGGGCGGTGTGCGGCTGCACGGCGAGTGGGTGCGCTCGCCACGCAGCACCGTGGGCATGGCGTTTCAGAACCCCGTGTTGCTGGAATGGCGCACCATTCTGGATAACGTCATCCTGCCGCTGGAGATCGTTGCCCCGCGCATGGGACGCCGCGAGCGGGTGGACCGGGCCATGCAGCTGCTCGAGATGGTGGGCTTGAAAGGTTTCGAGGCAAAGCGTCCCTCCGAGCTCTCCGGGGGCATGCGTCAGCGTGCCTCATTGTGCCGGGCTATCGTCCACAAACCCGAAGTGCTCATCCTCGATGAGCCCTTCGGCGCGCTCGACGCCTTCACCCGTGAGGATCTCTGGCAGACGCTGCGCAACCTGCGCCAGGAAGAGCCATTCACGACTTTGTTGATCACCCACGACCTGCGCGAGAGCGTTTTTCTGGGTGACCAGGTCTTTGTCCTCTCGGGGCGGCCTGCCCATACCCAGTATGTGCTCGATGTCGACCTGCCCGATGACCGCGATATCGAAATCCTCTACGACACGCGATCGGTCGAGATGCTTGCCATTCTGCGTGAGCAGATCCGCATCGCCCAGGGCCGATCCACCGCCGAACAGGCCGTGAACGCATGAACTGGAAGCACAAGATCCTGATCCCGGTCACCGCACTGGCGCTGTTCACGCTTGGCTGGGAGGCACTGGTGTGGATCAACCAGTGGCCCGCCTACAAGATGGCCGCGCCCTCGGATCTGCCGGCGGCGTTCGTCGAACACTTTGATCTGTTTGTCCAGATGAGCTGGCAGACCCTGTGGCGGACCGTGGCCGGTTTGGCGCTGTCGGTGCTCGCCGGGACACTGCTTGGCATGATCATGGGGTTTTCACGGATTGCCCGCGAGGCGCTCTATCCACTGCTGGTGGGTTTCAACGCCATCCCCAAGGCCACGCTGGTGCCGGTGATCGCGCTCATTTTCATCGGTCAGCACGACTTCAACACGGTGTTGATGGCGTTTTTGATCTCGTTCTTTCCGATCGCCGTGTCGGTCAGCATCGGACTGTCGACGCTCGAGCCCGAGTATCGGGATATCCTGCGCAGCCTGGGTGCATCGCGGGTAACGCTTTTCACCAAGATCGCCCTGCCCAAAACGCTTCCAGAGTTCTTTGGTGCGCTCAAGGTCGCGGCAACGCTGGCGTTTATTGGAACCAACCTGGTCGAGATCGTCTCGCCTCACGGCCGTGGCCTGGGGGCGCTTTTTCGCTCGGGTGAGACCAATGGCGATTATCCATTGATGTTTGCAGTGCTAATCGCGCTGGCCGTGATGGGCATCCTGATCTACTACGCGGTCATTCTGCTCGAGCGCATCTTCGCCGGCTGGGCCGAACGCAGCGAGACCGGGTAGGGCGTGATCGGCATGGGTGAGCGGTTCCAGACCACAACTTCTCAGCACAAACGCGCTCAGGGCGTCGGCGATGTGGGCGAGGTCGGTCTCAGTGAAGGCCGAGCGGTCCATAAGGACCAGCACCTGGGCGCCAAAATCGGCATAGTGCTGGGTGACCGCCCAGATCATGAAGATCAGCTGGATCGGGTCGATCGCGGCAATACGACCGTCGTCGACCCAACCGGAGATGACGGCGCTTTTATCCGCAAGCCAGGGGCGGATGGCCTCCCGCAGATGCCGCTGGGTGTACGGGGCGCCGTTGAGGATTTCCATTGCGAAGATGCGCGACGAGCGGGGGTCATTGATCACGCGCTCGAATTTCGCTCGCACCACCCGGTCCAGCGCCATCGCCGGGTCCGCATCCGGCTGCAGATGGTCGAAGGCATCGTTCCAGTCATGGATGATGTCGTGGAGGACCGCCTCATAGAGCCGCTCTTTGGAGCCGAAATAGTAGACGATATTGGGCTTGGGCAGGCCGGCACGCCGGGCGATGCCCTGCAGGGTCGCACCCTGGAAGCCCTGGGCGCCGAATGCGGCGCGCGCCGCCCGAAGGATCCGGCCCTTTTTCTCTCGCCGGTTGGTTTGTTGTCTGTTCATCCTCAACGAGGAGCTCTTTAGCCGTGGACTACTGGATGGATTTTGCCAGCATGCTGGTGCGATGGCTGCATGTCATCACCGCCATTGCCTGGATCGGGAGCTCATTTTATTTCATCTGGCTCGATCTCTCTCTACGCCGTGCCAATGCCCTGCCCGAGGGGGTCAAAGGCGAGAGCTGGCTGGTCCATGGAGGGGGGTTCTATCGGGTTCGCAAATACCTGGTCGCCCCCGAAGAGATGCCCGGCACGCTGCACTGGTTCAAATACGAGAGCTATTTTACCTGGATCAGCGGCTTTGCCCTGCTGGGGATTACCTACTACTGGGGCGCCGAGGCCTACCTGCTCGACCCCGCCGTCTCGGGCATCTCGCCGCTTGTGGCGATCGGGCTTTCCCTGGCCTCGCTGGCTGTTGGCTGGCTGCTCTACCACGCACTGTGTCTCAGCCCGCTGGGGCGGAATGTCTGGGCCCTTGCGGCGGCGGTCTATGTTGTGATCATCGCGGCGGCCTGGGGCTACAGCGAACTCTACAGTTCCCGCGCCGCGCTGCTTCATACCGGCGCGCTGGTGGCCACCTGGATGACCGCCAATGTGTTTTTCGTCATCATCCCCAACCAGAAAAAGACCGTCCGTGCGCTACAGGCCGGCGAAGATCCCGACCCGGCACTGGGGCTTGAGGCCAAGCAGCGTTCGACGCACAACAACTACCTGACTCTGCCGGTTTTGTTCATGATGCTCTCCAATCACTATCCGATGACCTTCGTCGGCGAGTGGTTGTGGCTTCTGGTCGGGGCCGTGGTGCTGTTGGGCGGGATCATTCGCGATTACTTCAACGCCAGCCACACCGGCCATGGCGGCTGGCGGGTCTGGTGGCAGTGGCCCACCGCCGCCGTGCTCGCCCTGGGGATCGCCCTGTCCCTGCGGCCCGAGCCCGTCACCATCGATCCGGCAGCAGCTGCAGTCTCGGATGGTGCCATTCGCACCATCGTCAACAACCATTGCATCAGCTGCCATGCCGCCAACCCGAGTTTTCCCGGGTATAACGAGCCGCCGGCCGGGGTGCGCCTGGAAAGCCTGGACGATGTCCGTCGCTACGCATCACAGGTCCACGCCCAGACCATTGCCTCGCGGGCGATGCCGCTTGGCAACATGACCGAGATGACCGAAGCCGAACGCGAGCAGCTGGCAGCCTGGCTGGCCGCCCAATAACGCTAGATCTCGATGCAGATCTTGCCGAAATGCGCGCCGGCCTCTTCATGCTGGAAAGCGGCCACCAGCTCCTCGAGGGGGAAATGCCGGTCAATGACCGGCCGCAGGCCGATGGCCTCAAGCGCCGCCACCAGATCGGCCTGATCCTGTCGGCTACCAACCAGCACGCCCTGGAGTCGCTGCTGGCGAAGCAGTGACTGAATGAGCGGAAAGTCACCCTTCACACCGGTGAGCACGCCGATTAGCGCGATATGACCACCCACCGCTGCCGCGGTCATTGACTGTGGCAGCGTCCCTGGTCCGCCCACCTCGATGACATGATCCACCCCCCGGCCATCGGTGAGCTCTCGGACCCGCTGGCCCCATTCCGGATTTTCCCGATAATTGATCACCGCATCGGCACCCATTGCCTGGAGCCGCTGGAGCTTTTCATCGCTGGAAGAGGTGCTGATCACCCGCGCGCCGGCCGCCTTGGCCAACTGCAGGGCAAAGATCGAGACACCGCCGGTCCCCAGGGTGAGCACGGTCTGGCCAGCCTGTAAGCCGCCGTGGGGGTAGAGCGCGCGCCAGGCTGTGACACCCGCGGTGGTCAGTGTGGCGGCCTCGGCATGACTCCAGCCGGCGGGCGCCCGGGTAAACGCCTGCGCCGGGCGGGTGACGAATTGCCGGGCGTATCCATCGACCCCGTCTCCGGGGGTACGGCCGAACCCTTCATTGACCGGATCACCGTCGGACCAGTCCAGAAAAAACGTACTGACCACCGCGTCACCCACGGCGAACTCGTCGACCCCCTCGCCGGTGGCCATCACCTCGCCGGCGCCATCCGAGAGCGGAATGCGCGCCTCATCCCGGGGTGCCATCGGCCCCTTGACCACGCCGTAGTCGTGATAGTTAAGGGAGCTGGCGTGAACACGAACGGTGATCTCGCCGGGCCCCGGGGCCGGGGGCTGTCCGGCGTCGAAGATCTCCACGGCATCGAAACCGCCTCCCGGTGCGAGGCGAAGGGTACGGTTTTCCATTGCTTTGCCCATCTCTTATCTGGTGGTCAACAGCCCTCCATGCTGTGCATGCGGCGGGCTGGATGCAAGGGGATGGCCACCGGCGGCCGGCAGCGCATCCGCCAGCGGAGCCGGCCCGGGCTACTGAATCCGGGCCCGGACCTCGGCAAACGCCTCGCGGAGACGATCCGAGGGGATCAGAAAGACCAGACGCCGATCTTCGCCACGGCGCTCTTTGGTGATCCAGCCATCGGCGATGAGCTGAGCGAGGTTATAGCGGACCCCGGTCACCGAGTAGGGCAACACCGCGAGGAGCTGTTTCATCGTCAACGGACGACCCGTTTCATGATGAACGCTCACGGTGATCAGGATATCCGTTGGAATGAGAGACGGCCCATAGGGCAGCACCGGAGCCAGGGCCTGTCGCAGCTTTTCGGTCAGCCGGGCGTCGGCGAGCGCATCCCAAGTGCCCATGGCAAAGTCCCTGTCGCCTTTATCGTCGCGGAAACTAGCCATGCCGCCTGTCGGTGGCAACGGATTTCGAAGCCTAAATTAGCACTCGCTTGACCGGGGCGACGTGATCGCCTCCTCGGTATCGCCATCGGTGGGCCAGGGCTGGCCGTTGGATACCGACAGAATATGCGTACGCAATACCGACGCCGCCTTGCCGCCATCGCCGGACGCCAGGGCGGTCACGATCTCGGCATGCTCGCGGTGGGCCTTATCCAGCCAGGCCTGGGACAGCCCAAAGGTGTTGCGGGCCGAGACCGCGCCGTCGAGCAAGCCCTCCATGAGCCGCCGCAGCCGCCGGCTGCCACTGGCCGAGCAAATCGTCTCGTGGATGGCCAGGTTGATCCGGCTGAGTCGCTCGTGGTCCACCCGATCGGCGCTGATCACTTGATATTCCTGTCCGATCAGCCGCTGCAAGTTACCGATCGTGGAGGGATCGATCCGTTCCGCCGCTCGGCGCGCCGCATGTCCCTCCAGCAAGGCCCTGAGCTCGAAGACCTCGTGACTGTCATCCGGTGTCCAGTCAATGACCCGCGCGCCGCGATAGGGGATGAGCTCGAGCCAGCCCTCGTCGGCCAGCCATTGCAGGCAGTCGCTGACAACTGGACGCGAAACGCCCAGCTCCGAGGCGATGGCTTCTTCGCCGAGGAACTCGCCACCGCCATACACACCATTGAGAATCCGCTTCCGTACCGCCGCGCAGACCCGATCGCTCAAGCTCTCCATCGAAGCGAACCCAACATTTGCTGACATAAGCTAATCATGACCGCTCCGCTTCGGGGCATCAATCAGCAATGACAGCAGCGGGTTGGGATAGCGGCGTTCGATGGTCACCGCGTGGAATGTCTCGGTCAGCGTCGTCAACCGATCCGCCTCGATCAATTGACCACCATCAAGCTCGTCCCGGACGACAATCGGCGGGATGATGGCAAGCCCCACACCCTCCCGGGCCAGCAGACGCATCATGGCCATGTCATCCACCTCGGCCGCGATCTGCGGCGCGACACCCAGCGACGCCAGCAAGGCATCAACCCGGGTCCGCAGGCCGACGCTGCGCGCGGGCAGCAAAAGCGGGGCGGTCGATAGCCGCTCGGCAAGGCTCAAGCCGTCGACCACATGATCGGGGGTCCCGATCAGGCCCACCGGCTGCTCATCGATGCGGTGGACGTGAAAAGGCCGCAACGCATCTGCGCGGGGTGGGTCGTTGGTCAAGACCACATCCAGCTGCAGCCCCATCAGCGCGTCATAGAGCTCGGCTGCACTGCCCGATTGCAGCACCACCTCGACATCGCTGCGGCCCAGTAGCGGTCGCAGAAATCGCAGCTGAAAGTTTCGCGACAGCGTTGCCAGTGCGCCGACGCGCAGCGCCTGCCGCTCGCCGGTGCGTTGCTGCAGGGTAGCGAGCAGCTCATCGCCGGTGGCGAAGATGGTATCGGCATGATCGAGGGCGATCCGGCCGGCCTCGGTCAAATGCAGCGCCCGGCCACGTCGTTCAAATAACGACTGCCCGAGCCGCTCCTCCAGCCGGCGGATCTGTGATGACAATGCTGACTGCGCGATGTTGAGCTGTTCGGCCGCCCGGGTCAGGTGCCCCTCGTGGGCGACGACCTGAAAGTAGCGGAGGTGGTGGTAATTGAGCGCTGGCATAATATTCGTTAAGGGCGAACGTTTGATCTAGAATCAATCACAAAAACGAACAACAAGTCCAGCCCCAGGGCGGTGCACCAACGCGAATTGACGAAACAACCACCGCCGATATCAGTCATAATAAAGGCAGCCTCAGCACAGGAGCCCCCACCATGGTGTGTTCAAGGACAACCGCAAACGCCCTCATTCTTCTGGCGGTGCTGGTACTGTTAAGCGCCTGCGCGTCGGTAAGCGGCAGCGGCGATTACAACCGCAGTTATGACTTCAGCGCCATCGAGCGCACCGCGGTGGTCTCCGTCGACGGCATTGGCGGAGACGCCGCCCGCGACCAGATTGCCAGCATGTACAACCAGGCATTGCTGGGGCTTGGCTACAGCCCCATCGAGCGAAGCCAGATCGACCAGGTACTCGAAGAACAGGACTTCTCTCGCTCGCAGGTCACGGCGGCGAGCGGCGCAGCAGAGGTCGGGCGTATTCTCAACGTCGATAGCGTGGTGCTGGTTAACCTGCCAGAGTTCGGCGAGACCATGAGCATGAGCGCTCAAATGGTCGACGTCACCAACGGTACGATCCTCTGGTCCGCCTCGGGCACCGCCCGGACCGGGGCCGACATGACCCGGCGGGCCGGGCAGCTGCTTGGCGCCATCGGCGGCGGCATTCTGGGTGCCGAAATCGGCGACGACAGCACCGGCGCGGTGGTTGGCGGTGTCGGTGGCGCCGTGGGCGGCGATATTGTCGGCGAAGCGTTATCCAAACAGCGCCAGGAACAGGCAGCGGTACTGATCGACCGGCTCACACTCACCCTGCCAGCCCGCTGAGCCGGCTCAATCCGGCTCATCCGGCACCATACCGTGGCGCGCTGCCCAGACAGCGGCCTCGACCCGTGAGCGAAGCTTCATCTTGCGCAGCAGGCTGCGCACATGCACCTTCGCGGTCGCCTCGGTGATGTCGAGCTCGCGGGCGATCCGCTTGTTGCTCAACCCGCGGCCGAGACAGCCCAGGATATCCTGCTCCCGCGGGGTCACCCCCTCCAGGCCCTCGGGCCCACTGCAGCCGGCCGATCGCATGGCGCGGGCAAGTGCCGAGGTCAGCAGTGGGCTGATCACCACCTCACCGGATGCGACGCGCAGCAGATCGTCGACCAGTCGGTCCGGTTCGCTTTGCTTTAGCAAATAGCCGTTGGCGCCCGACTGAAGGGCTGCCGAGAAACCGGTCTGCTCGTCCGAGACCGTCAAAAACACCACCGGCGCCGAAAAACCCCGCTCGCGCAGGGCCTGCAGCACCTCGACGCCGTTCATGTCGGGCATGTTCAGATCAAGCACCACGAGTTCGGGGTTGAGTGATTCGATGCGCGCCAGCGCCTCGGCGCCATTGCTCGCCTCGCCCGCCATGGCCAGCCCGCGATCGCCAGCCATGTCGATGAGCTGCGCCAGACCGCGGCGCAGTAAGGGGTGATCGTCGACGATGAACACTCGCACAGTCATTGACAGGGCACCTCTGCCACCACACGGCTGCCCGCCTTCGCATCGGCCTCGATGGTCAGCTGGCCACCCATCTGGTTGGCCCGGTCGCGCATGATCTCGATGCCGTAATGGCCGCGCTCGACATCGCCGGTGATGCCAACCCCATCATCGGTGACGGTCAGCCGCAGCCAGTCCGGGGTGCCGGCGCCAGCCTCGACGCCCTCGAGCGTGACCGCAGCGCGATGGGCCCGGGCATGACGACCGACGTTGTTCAACGCCTCGCGGGCGATATGGATCAGATGAATCCGCTGTCCCGGGTTGAGTTCACACACCCGGCCTGTGCACTGGAAATCAAAAGTGATGTCGGGATACCAGCGCGCAAACTCGTCAACCACCGCACGCAACCCCGAGCGCAGGTCAGGCTGCTCGACCCGCAGCCGGAACATCGCCAAGAGGTCGCGAAGATTCTGGTGCGCTTCATCCACCCCCCGTCTGAGCTCGGTGGATATCTCACGCAGTGCCGCCGGGGAAGGTTCAGGGGCTTTCAATGCATCGTCCATGCGGGTGACCTGGATTTTGATGTAGGTCAGCGACTGGCCCAGGCAGTCATGGCACTCCCGGGCCAGCGCCGAGCGCTCCTCGAGCAGTGCCAGCATGACGCGCTTTTCGGCCTCCCGGGCCTGGTTTTCCATGCGCTCGGCCTGCTCGATGCGCTCCAGCGCCGCGGCCATGTTGTTGAATCGGAGCATCACCGGGGCCATGCCGGCGCCCTGTTCGGCGTCGACACGGGTCGCCGACCAGCCGCCGGTCAATCGTTCGATGCCGGCGGCAAGCTCCCGGACCGGCCGCATCAGCGACAATCGAAAGTGCTGCACGGCAACCAGCATGAGGGCCAGAAAAATGACAAAGATGCTGCCCTCGAGCAGGGTCAGCCGCGCAAGACGCGCCTCGGTGCGGGCCTCGACCGCCGTGACAAAGTCATCAAGCTGTACCGCCAGGGTCTCGATGCGATCGGTCGACGGTGTAAAAGCCGCAAAACTCGGCCCCATGGTCAGAGGCTGGCGCCAGTCGGTATGCCAACGCCGTCTCAGCGCGCTGTAGCGCTGCGCCAGCGCTGGATCGGCCTGCTCGAGCATTCGATGGAGGTTTTCTTCGCGCAATGCCCGATCAAACCGCGCCGCGCTGGCCTGGACCTGCCGGAAATTGCCCTGCTCGTTGTAGAAAGCCATACGATAGACTTCGGCACGCATGGCCGCCGCCTGTCGCAACGTACTTGCGTCATCATCCGCGGCATGGGCGTAGTAAAGCGAACTCACCATTGCCGCGAGGGCCAGTCCAAAAAGCCCCAGGGCAATCATCGTCAACTGCAGCCGCAGCGAGCCGGCAATCGCACCGAGCATCGTATTACCCCGGCTGCCAATCCATTGCACCTGTATCGGCGATCATCAAGCCTTCCCTGTCCCGCTCTCCTGATGCGAAAAATCAACTAAAAAGAGCATGATTGCAAGCCATTGACCCCGGCTATGGGCAGGCAACGACGGCTCTATTTGGGCGTTACCTGAACACCCCGTATGATGGAGCGAGATTTGTGGAATGCTGGGCAGAAAAGCCTTGTGAGCCACGCTTGCCAGCCAACGACGGAAGACTGCCATGCCGATGTACAGCGCCAAGCCCAACGCCCGCCATGACGATGTACCCCGCCTGGGGATCCTCGTCACTAACCTGGGCACACCCGACGCGCCAACCACACCGGCGCTGCGCCGCTACCTGGCGGAATTTCTGGGCGACCCGCGGGTGGTCGAGATCAACCGCCCACTGTGGTGGCTGCTTTTGCACGGGGTCATCCTGCGGACCCGGCCACGCAAATCCGCCGCCGCCTACCGCGAAGTCTGGGAAGAGGGTGGATCACCGCTGCTGACGATCGGCCAGAAACAGGTGGCCGGCATCAAAGAGCGGCTGGCAAAAAAGCTCAAGGGCCCGTTCAGTATTGAACTGGCCATGCGCTACGGCAACCCGTCGATACGCGATGGCCTGCGCAAACTGCGCGAGGAAGGCGCCGAGCGGATCCTGGTACTGCCACTCTACCCGCAGTACTCGGCCACCACAGTCGGGTCGACCTATGACGCAGTGTTCGACGAGCTCAAGCAATGGCGGTTCATCCCCGAGCTGCGATTGATTGGCCAATACGCCGATGACCCGGGCTACATCGAGTCGCTCGCCAACACCATCCGCGAGCACTGGGACCAGCACGGCAAGGCCGAGAAGATGCTGATGTCCTTCCATGGCATGCCCAGACGCTATCTGCTCAATGGCGATTTCTACCACTGCCAGTGCCAGAAAACCGCTCGCCTTGTGGCCGAGCACCTGGGCATGGCGGACGACGAATGGCAGGTCACCTTTCAGTCACTTTTCGGCCGCGAGGTCTGGCTCCAGCCCTATACCGACGAGACCGTCGAGGCGCTGGCCAAATCCGGCATGAAAAAGCTTGATGTCATCTGCCCGGGCTTTTCGGCGGACTGCCTTGAGACGCTTGAAGAAATCGAGGGAGAAAACGCCGAGATCTTCGAAGAGCACGGCGGTGAATCGCTGCGCTACATCCGTGCGCTCAACGACCGGGACGATCACCTGGACATGCTCACCAACCTGGTGCTCGATCACGTCAAGGGCTGGCCCGAGGCCAGCAACAAGATCAAACGCAGCCGCCGAGACCCCAAGGCCACCCGCGAACGGGCAGCCGCCATGGGGTGTGAATACTAGGCCGTCCGGCCGGATGTGGGCTGGCCCGCATCCGGTCCGCTACAAAGACGACCGCCCGATCACCAGCGGACGCTGTCCGTCCAGCGTCCATTCGTGCAGCGAGCCATCATAAAGGGCAACGCTGGCCCGGCCGTCAAGCTCTGACATGGCAAACCAGGCAAGCGATGAGACATGCCCTGAGTTGCAGTAATTGATCATCGGCCCCTGGGCATCGGGCAACATCGCATCCACTACGCCTCGAACCTCATCCGCATCCCGCCAATAGACAATCCCATCCCGGGGGGCGACAAAGAGGTTGAAGGGCAATGGCCGGGCGCCCGGCAGATGGCCCGCCCCCTGGACGTAGTCCTTGCTCATTAAACCGGTGAATTGGGCGAGTGGCCGGTTGTCCACCAGGCGGGCCTGCTGCTCATCGGCGACGACGGCGGCCACCTCTTCGCTGGTGGCAAGCAATTCGGGCTGCGGCATGCCGGCCTCAAACCGGCCGTTTTCCGGTGCATCGACCGGGGCGTCGACAGTCTCGCCCCCCGTCGCTGCCCACGCGGCAACCCCGCCGTCCAGAAGCGCCACCGCCTCGTGACCGTAGTAGCGCATCTGCCAGTAAAGGCGGGTCGCGACGGTGGCATCGCCGTAAACCGTGGTGCCCGCCGGGACGATGACGACCGGGTCATCCGAATCGACGCCCATGGCCTGGATCAGCGACTGAAAGTCCTCTGCCGCCGGCACGAGGTAGCGGATCGTACCGTCCGGCCCCGGACGCTCGGTCAAGAAATCACCCATGGCCACAAACGGGGCGTCAGGGATGAAACCGGTCTCGCCAAAGTTCTCCACCCGTCGCGAGGTGTGAATGAGCGTGACCTCATCGCGGTGTTCCTGCACCCATTCCGCGTCCACGACCGGCGCCACGTCAGCACCGTAGACCGGCGCTGCCAAGCCGAAAAGCAGGACAAGGGCGATGGATGGCATGGCTTTTAGCAACATGGATTGCCCCCTAATGCTCAAAAGGTGAAAAGACGGACCGCCGGATCGGCCACTATGGCACCGATCGCCGGCGGCTGGGCAACGCCGACCCCGTCGATTAGATCGGTATCGGTATATTCGCTGTTGGGCAGGAAGATCGCGCATACATCCACCTGCACGCCGTGATCAACCAGCCTGCGCACCATTTGCGCCGGACTCGCATCCGGTCCACGCAAAACCTCCGAGTCGGAGGCTTCCGAGGCGACCGCCAGCTCGCCGGCATCATCACAGAGCAGAACCTGCGGGCTGGCGTCGGCTCTCTGTGCCTGCATGGTCAGAATCAGCGCCATCGCCTGGGTTTGCTCCTCATCGCTGGTGATGATCGTGAGCATATCGGCATCCGTCTGAGCCAGCGCCAGGCCGGGACCAGCCATGAGCAGCAGGGCAAACGCGGCTTTTTTCATCATCTTCATTGGCTTATTCCTCTCTCGAGTATCCGGGGCTCGCCTCAAGCTTTGCGGCCACAAGTATTCATGCCCAACAGGCTGTAGGCCGGGCAATAACTCACCAGCGCTGTCGCCAGCGGGATCACGCCGACCCAGCCCCAGGTCATCCCCTGGCCGAACACCGCCAGCGCGATGAGGACCAGCCCCACGGCGGCACGAATGACGCGATCAACCGCGCCAACATTGGTTTTGAGCATTGGACTTTTCCTCCAGACAGCGTTGCAATCCTGCTCCGGGGCATTTGTCGTCTTGAACCCGGAGCGACTCAGTGATGTAGTCACCGTGGATTGGACGCGCGGAGCGGCAACATGATCCAGATCATGAAAGATGAAATCTCTCACCCGGCGCTGGACCAATTATCCGATAATGCCTGGGAGTCAGTCGCCCGCAGCGCCCAGAAGGTCGAGATCCCTGCCGGTACGCAGGTGTTTGGTCCCGGCGAGGTCTGCGAAGGGCTGCCGCTTGTGATCCGCGGCGAGGTCCGGGTCCAGATGACCGGTGCGGCGGGGAACGAAATCGTGCTCTACCGCATCAAAGGAGGAGAGCTTTGCCCGCTCTCCCTGGCCTGCTTGTTGGTCAAGGGAAGTCATCAGTCGGAAGCCATCGTTGATGAGGACACCGAGGTGATCCTCATCCCGGAGCCGCTGACCAACCGGCTGCTCGATGAAGAACCGAATTTCCGACGCGTGGTGCTGGAGAGTTACGGGCAACGGCTGCTGACCCTGATGCTGGTCATTGAAGAGGTCGCCTTCCGCCGGCTTGATACGCGACTGGCCGAGCGGCTGCTGGCGCGCCAGCGGGATGGCCGGCTCGCCGCCACCCACCAGGACCTGGCGGTGGAGCTTGGAACGGCCCGCGAAGTCGTCAGCCGGCTGCTCAAGGAGTTCGAGCGCCGCGGATTGGTCGGGCTCGAGCGCGGCGCGATTACGCTGACCGATCCGACGGGCCTCGAGGCGATCAGCGGCACCGAGACCGAGAGACAGCAGGCAAGCTGAACGACTTGCAAGAACAAAAGGCAACAATCGGCCCGACAAGGGCCAAAGGCAGGGACCCATGGAGTTTGATCCACTCCTGATATCGCGCATCCAATTCGCTTTCGTGGTGTCGTTCCACGCCATCTTCCCGGTGTTCACCATCGGGCTGGCGTCTTACATCGCACTGCTGGAAGGCCTGCACTTCAAAACCGGTAACCCGGCCTGGGCGCAGCTGTCGCGTTTCTGGACCAAGGTCTTTGCCGTCGCCTTTGGCATGGGTGTGGTCTCGGGCATCGTCATGTCGTTCCAGTTCGGAACCAACTGGAGCAACTTCGCGCAGATGTCGGCCAACTTCCTTGGACCGATCCTCAGTTACGAGGTGGTCACCGCGTTCTTCCTGGAGGCGGCCTTTCTGGGTGTGTTGCTGTTTGGCCGTGACAAGGTGCCGCGGGGCACCCACCTGTTCGCCGCGGTGATGGTCGCGCTGGGGACGTTCATCTCTTCTTTCTGGATTCTGGTGGCCAACAGCTGGATGCACACGCCGGCCGGGGTCGAGTTCCAGGACGGGATGCTCCATGTCCGCAGCTGGGCAGAGGCCATTTTCAACCCATCCTTCCCGTATCGATTCGCGCACATGGCGCTGGCGAGCTTTTTGACCGGCAGCTTTGTGGTCGCGGGTGTCAGTGCCTGGTATCTGCTCAAGGGGCATATGGTCGAGGCCAACAAAAAGGCCCTGTCCATGTGCCTTTGGATGATCCTCTTTCTGGCGCCGGCACAGGCGGTCATGGGCGATTTCCACGGGCTCAATACGCTTGAGTACCAGCCCGCCAAGGTGGCCGCCATGGAGGGCAACTGGGAGACCCAGGCCGGTGCACCGTTGCTGCTGTTCGCGCTGCCGGATCAGGCCGCGCAGGAAAACCGCTTCGAGCTCGGCATCCCCAAGCTGGCCAGTCTCATCCTCACCCACAAGGCCGACGGTGTAGTGCCCGGGCTCAATGAAGTGGCGCGGGATGAGCAGCCACCCGTGGCAGTGGTTTTCTGGTCGTTCCGCATCATGGTGGGGATCGGCCTGGCGATGATCGCCGTGGGCCTTTGGGGCCTGGTGCTGCGGCTGCGCGGCAGGCTCTACCAGCCGGGCGTGTTCCACAAGTTCCTGCCGGTGATGATCGCCGCGCCGTTTATCGCGGTGCTGGCCGGATGGTTTACGACCGAATCCGGCCGCGCTCCCTGGCTGGTCTACGGCATGATCAGCTTCGCCGAGGGGCTGACACCATCACTGACCGGGTGGATGGCCATGGCCAGCCTGATCGGCTACGGCGCTGTCTACGCGGTGGTCTATGCCTCGGGCGGGTACTACCTCTGGCGGCTCATTCAGGGTGGCATGACCGATGCCGAGCCCGGCGCCGATGAGGCCGGTGCGCATCCAAAACGTCCGATGTCCGCCGGCGGGCCCATCAACCCGGCAATGCCGGCGGCGCCGGAAAAAGGAGAATGGTCATGATCGACTTTACGATGATCTGGGCGGCGATCATCGCCTTCGGCGTGATCATGTACGTGCTCATGGATGGCTTTGACCTGGGGGTGGGGATCCTCTACCCCTTCGCCCCCGGCGAAGAGTCCCGGGATGTGATGATGAACTCGGTGGCGCCGGTCTGGGATGGCAACGAGACCTGGCTGGTGCTCGGCGGTGCCGGCCTGCTGGGTGCGTTCCCGCTGGTCTACTCGGTCCTGCTGCCGGCGCTCTACCTGGGCGTCTTCTTGCTGTTGGCCGGGCTGATCTTCCGGGGGGTCGCCTTTGAATTTCGGTTCAAGGCGACACCGGCAACCAAGGGCTACTGGAGCGTGGCATTCGCAGGCGGCTCCACGCTGGCGGCGCTGGCCCAAGGGATCGTGGTGGGGGCCTATATCCAGGGCTTTGAAACCGAGAACTTTACCTACGTCGGCGGTGCCTTTGACTGGCTCACACCCTTTTCAGTGGTGACCGGCATCGGTCTAGTACTTGGATATGCGTTGCTCGGCAGCACCTGGCTGATCATGAAAACCGAGGGCGATATCCAGGAATGGGCCTATCGGGTCACGCCGAAGCTGCTCACCGGGGTGCTGGCGGTCTTTTTGGTGATCAGTTTCTGGACGCCGCTGGTGGACAGCTTTGTCCGCGATCGCTGGTTCAGCAACCTGTTTGTCATCTGGCTGCTGCCCGCCGGGGCGTTGCTCTGCGCGGCGATGATCTACCGCGCTGTGAGCCGGCGCAGCGAAGGCCTGCCCTTTGTCGCCACCATGGGGCTTTTCATCTTTACCTATCTGGGTCTGCTGGCGAGCAAATGGCCCTATGTGGTACCGCCGGCGTACACGCTCTACGACGCCGCATCGGCGCGGGAGTCGCAGATGTTCCTGCTCCTGGGCGTGCTTTTTGTCATCCCGGTGGTGCTGGGTTATACGGCCTGGACCTACTGGGTCTTCCGCGGCAAGGTCCGGGTGGGTGAGGGTTATCACTAGAGGCGCTGCAACGCTGTCCGGTCGTCGATGACCGGCAAAGAATGGCTGCAGGCGCAGCGCTCGACGGTTGCGCCGAAGCTGCGCGTCGCAGCCGCTTGCGGGATCGCCGAAGGCCTGCTGATCATCGCCCAAGCGGGTCTGATTGCCTGGCTTGTCTACCAGGTCATCCGCGCCGACCAACCGCCGCAATCGCTGATTGCACCGGCTTTGGCCTTAGTGGTTGTCGTTCTGCTGCGTCCGGTCGCCCAGACCTTGCGGGCGGCGGCCGCCATCCAGGCTTCGGACCAGGCCCGTGCCAGTGTCCGTCAACGGCTGCTAGGGCGCATCGAGACGATGGGTCCCGCCGGCCTGGCAGGTATGGATAGCGGCGAGCTGGCGGCCAAATTGAGCGATCAGGTGGATGCGCTGGATGGCTATTTCGCGCGTTATCTCCCCCAGATGCAGGTGGCCATCCTCGTTCCGCTGGCCATCCTTTTGACCGCCTATGCGCTGGACTGGCTGGCGGCGACCTTCCTTTTGCTCTCCGCGCCCCTCATCCCGCTTTTCATGGCGCTGGTGGGCATGGGCGCCGAGCGACTCAATCGCGACCAGTTCCTGGCGCTGCAGCGGCTCTCGGGCCAGTTCATCGACCGGGTGCGGGGGCTGACCACGCTGCGCCTTTTCGGGCGAACCGAAGACGCCGCCGAGGGCATCATCCGCGGCGCCGATGAATACCGGATCCGCAGCATGCGGGTGCTGCGGGTTGCCTTTCTCTCATCCGCCGTGCTCGAGTTCTTTGCCTCCGTCGCCATCGCGGTGGTCGCCATTTATGTCGGTTTCGGGCTGCTTGGCTATATCGACTTCGGCCCGGCCCCGAAGCTGACGCTTTTCAATGGGCTTTTCGTGCTGTTGCTGGCGCCGGAGTTCTTCCAGCCGTTGCGCACCCTTGCCCAGCATTATCACGACCGTGCCACCGCCCTGGGCGCCGCCGAGCAACTCGCCGAGCTCGACATTGACCCCCCCGCTCAGACCGGGGGCGGTCCATCGGACCCGCCGGTTGCCGGACAGCCGGCCGGCCTGCCGCCCGGCCACGTACTGGCTGTCGACTCGCTAACCATAGCCAGACCCGGCCGGGGCCAGGTCATCCATGTGCCGGCGTTGAACGCCACAAGCGGCGAGCGCATTCTCATCGAAGGGCCCTCCGGCAGCGGCAAAACCTCGTTGCTCGAGGCGATCGCCGGGCTTTTGCCCGCCCAGGCTGGACAGGTCCATCGACATGCCGACAGCACCCGGACGCTCGGCTGGCTGGCGGCGCCACCCCATGTCGCCCGGGCCAGTCTGGCCGACAACATCCGTCTGGGTGATCCCGATGCCGACGACGCTGCGGTGCTCGCCGCCGCCGAGCGCGCCGGGGTGATGGAGTTCGCGGCGCGACTCACGGCCGGTCTCGACACCCGGGTCGGAGAACGTGGCCAGACCCTCTCCGGTGGTCAGGCCCAACGCCTGGCCCTTGCCCGGGCCTTTGCCTCGCCGGCGTCGCTGATCCTGCTCGATGAGCCGACAGCCGCACTGGATGCGGTGACCGAGCGATATGTCCTCGACGGCATCGACGCCCTGGCCGCCGAGGGCCGGGCGCTGATTATCGCCAGCCACGATCAGGTCCTGCGCAGGCATGCCGATCAAATCTACCGCATTCGTGACGGCGTTCTGGAGCACTGCGGCGATGCATGAACTCATCCCCTACCTGCGGATGCTGCGCCGCTACCGCGGCCAGCTGGCCCTGGGCGCGATCCTGATGCTTGCCACCGCGGCGTCGGGCATTGGTCTGCTGGCGCTCTCGGGCTGGTTCATTACCGCAACGGCTGTCACCGGCGCGTTACTGGCGGCCGGGGTCGCCGCCAGCCTCGAAATCTACATCCCTGGCGGGGGCATTCGGGCGTTTGCCGTAACCCGGACAGCCGCCCGATATTTTGAGCGCATTACCAATCACGACAGCGTCCTGCGGCTGTTGCGGGATCTGCGCGGACGGGTATTCCGCCGGCTCGCGGCCACCAGCGCCGAGGACCGGGCGAATTTTGCCAGCGGCGAGCTGCTCAATCGGCTGACCACCGATGTGGATCGGCTCGATGGGCTGTTCCTGCGGGGACTGGCGCCGCCTCTGGTGGCGTTCCTGGCCATTCTGATCGTCGCCGCCTTGTTGAGCATCGGCAGCCCTTTGGTGGCCTTGCTTGCGGGCGGGGCATTGCTGGTGGTCGCCGGCATGGCGCTGCTCACCGCCTGGCAGAGTGGACAGCGGTCGACCACCCGCCTTGCCGGCGCCCAGGCCGACCTACGCGCCGGGCTGATCGACCATATCCACGGGCTTGGCACCTTGCTTGCGTTTGGCAGCCTGAGCGCACATCAGCGACGGCTAGATGACCTAGAGACAACAAGCCGTCAGGCCGAGGCCGCGCTTGCGATGGCCATGGCCCGGCGCGAGGCGTTCTTGCATGGTGCCGTGCAGCTGGTGGCGGTCGGTGTGCTGCTGGCCGCCCTGTGGCTGTTCCATCGCGGCGCGGTCACAGGAGCGGTCGCGGTGATGATGCCACTCGCCGTTCTGGCGCTTCTCGAACCCGTCGGGGTCCTCCCGGGCGCGGGGCTCAACCTCGCCCACGCCCGGGCATCGGCGATGCGGCTGGATGATGGGCTGGCCCGGGTTGGCCCCGACGGCCCGACCCGGGCATCCAGCGATATACCCGACAACGCCGGCGACACGGGTGGGGCGGCATCGGGGCCGGTCGATGTCCAGATCGACGGGCTCACGATCACCCGAGGCGCCGGCGCTCGGGTGGTCGATGGCCTTAGCCTTGCCATCGCCGCCGGCGAGCATCTCGCCATGATCGGCCCCTCGGGCTGTGGCAAATCCACGCTGGCTCTGGCCCTTTCCGGACAAATCCAGCCCGATCAAGGCAAGATCACGCTCGATGGCACACCCATGGCGGATATGCCGGCGGCTCAGCGCATCCACCAGGTGGCCTTTCTGACCCAGCAGACCGAACTATTTAGCGGTTCGTTGCAGGATAATCTGCAAATCGCCAACCCCTCCGCCACCGATGCCGATTTCTGGCGCGTGCTCGAGGCCGTGGCACTGGATGGCTTTGCCCGATCGCTGCCCGAGGGCCTTGATACCTGGGTGGGTGAGTCTGGCACCCGCCTGTCCGGTGGACAGGCCCGCCGTGTGGCACTGGCACGGCTGATGCTCCGCGACCCGTCGCTGGTGATCCTCGACGAGCCCTTCTCGGGTCTGGATGCCGGGACGGCCCGGCACATCGATCAGGCGCTGACCGACTGGCTGGCCAACCGCACGGCGCTGCTGCTGGGCCATGCCGAAACGGCATTGCCGCAGGCCGACCGACTCGTCGAGATGCGGGCCGGACAGGCGCAGCAGACCACGCCGGGATAGGACGGCTGAGCCGGGGTTGGGGTAGGATAGCGGGTCTTGTTCAGTAGAAGAGACCACGCAGAATGGCCCATCATATTGCCCTTATCCCTGGCGACGGCATTGGCAAGGAGGTCACCCCCGCCGGCGTGCGCTGCCTGGAGGCACTGGCCCGGCGCCCGGGACTGGATTTCGAATTCTCCGAGTTTCCCTACTCCTGCGAGTACTACGCCCGCCATGGCCAGATGATGCCGGATGATGGCATCGAGACGTTGCGGCCCCACGATGCCATTCTGCTGGGGGCAGTGGGCTATCCCGGGGTGCCCGATCATGTCTCGCTATGGGGCCTGCTTTTGCCCATCCGTCGGGCATTTCAACAGTACGTCAACCTGCGCCCGGTGCGCCTATTGCGTGGCCTGACCTCGGCGCTGCGTGACCGCGGCCCCGAAGACATCAACTACCTGGTGGTGCGCGAGAACAACGAGGGCGAGTACTCCGACATCGGTGGCCGCCTCTACGACGGCCTGCCCGAGGCAATGGCCATCCAGGCCAACGTCATCACCCGCAAGGGCAGCGAGCGAATACTCGACTACGCCTTCCGGACCGCGCAGGCCCGTCCCCGCAAGCAGCTGGCCTATGCCACCAAATCCAACGGCATCAAACACAGCATGCCCTTCTGGGACGAGCAGGTTGCCGCCATGGCCGAACGCTTCGACGATGTGAGTGTCGAGCAGTACCACGTCGACATCCTGGCGGCCAACTTTGTCACCCACCCGGACTGGTTCGACGTGGTGGTGGGCACCAACCTGTTCGGCGACATCCTCTCGGATCTCGGGCCGGCCACGGCGGGCGGCATCGGTGTTGCCCCGTCGGCCAACATCAACCCGGATCCGGCCGTGCCCTCAATGTTCGAGCCCGTCCACGGCTCGGCCCCGGATATCGCCGGAGAAGGTGTTGCCAACCCCATCGCCATGATCTGGTCGGTCGTCATGATGCTCGAAGACCTGGGCGAGCAGTCCGCCGCCGATGACCTGATGGGCGCCATGGAAAATGTCACCCATGAAGGGCGGGTCCTGACCCGCGACCTGGGCGGGACGGCATCGACCAACGCATTCACCGACCGGCTCCTCGCCGAGCTCAAGGGCTGAGTCAGAACAAGGCAGCGCCGCATGAAAATCACCGACATCCGCGAGGCCAGGGCCTCCATCGCCTCGCCCATCGCCAACGCCTACATCGACTTCAGCAAGATGGACGTCTCGGTAGTGGCGATCCACACCGATGTGATCCGCGACGGCGAGCCCGTCGTGGGCTATGGCTTCAACTCCAATGGCCGGTATGCCCAACAGGGCCTGCTGAGGGATCGCTTTATTCCGCGGCTGCGGGATGCAACGGCTGAGATGATCGTCGATGAAACCGGCGAGAACCTGGATCCATTCCGGATCTGGGAGATCCTCATGCAAAACGAAAAGCCCGGCGGCCATGGCGAGCGATCGGTGGCGGTGGGCGTACTCGATATGGCGGTCTGGGACATTGTCGCCAAAATCGAGGCACGCCCCCTGGCGCAGGTCCTGGCAGAGCGCTTTGGTGACGGCAGCACCGATGCGCGTGTCGCCGTCTATGCGGCCGGCGGATACTACTACCCCGATGACGACCTCGAGCGACTGCGAGAGGAAATGCGTGGGTATCTGACGCTTGGTTATACCGCCACCAAGATGAAAATCGGTGGCGTGCCGCTGGCGGACGACCTGCGGCGCATCGACGCCGCGCTCGAGGTGATCGAAAAGCCCGAGTGCCTCGCCGTGGACGCCAACGGGCGTTTTGACGAGGCCACGACACTCGCCTATGCCCGGGGGATGGAGCACTACGGGCTGCGTTGGTTTGAAGAAGCGGGCGACCCGCTCGACTACGAAATACAAAAAGCACTCGGCAAGGCGTACAGCGGGGCCACGGCGACCGGCGAGAATCTGTTTTCGCATCAGGACGTCCGAAACCTCCTGCGCTATGCCGGCATGCGAGCCGATCGGGACATCCTGCAGATGGACCCGGTGCTCTCATATGGCCTGGTCGAATATCTGCGCATGCTCGATGAGCTGCGGGCCGCCGGCTTCTCGACGCGCAACTGCATCCCCCACGGGGGCCATCAATTTGCACTCAACATCGCTGCGGGGCTCAAGCTCGGCGGCAATGAAAGCTACCCCCGGGTGTTTGCACCGTTTGGTGGCTTTGCCGATAGCACACCCATCGAGGATGGCCATGTTCGCATTCCCGACGTGCCGGGTATCGGCTTCGAGGACAAGGCGGCGCTCATGGATACGCTGCGGGCCCATCTCGACTGAGTGGTCCCGCTCATACCCGGGGGCCACCGCGGCGATGTTTGATTCGTCGGATCAGTTGCTTGCAATCGATGCTGATCACCCCCTCCTTGCCAAAAAAGTGCCGGGTGACAAAGGCATCGAGATCGGCTTCGGTGTCGGTGAGGGTGTGGATGTGCAGACTCTGCATATCACTCATTAAATACAGACTGACGACCTCCGGCGCGGCACCCAGGGTTTGTGCATAGCGCTCGATGACATCGGGGCGAAGGCGCGCGTCGACAAACGCCGAGACCGCTCGACCCATCTTTACCGGGTTGACCACGGCCGTGAATTTCTCGATCACGCCCTCATCCACCAGCTGCTGGATACGCGCTCTGGTGTAGCCCCGCGAAAGCCCCACCCGGCGGCCGATCTCGGCAAAGCTCATGCGGCTGTCTTCGATGAGCAGCTCCAGAATCGCCCGATCGTTCGCGTCCATGTTACGGCCTCCCATGACGGGCACCTCATCGGCGCATCCGGTCCGATTCGGTGCCTGGCTTACGGCTGCAAAGACAGCCGGTGTTTTTGATGCAAGAAGCACTCCAGGACCGGGTTCGGCCCGGACAATCGAGCGCCGAAAGGCGTTTGACTGATCAATTGTTCTCTCACCGGCCCGGGGGCCGGCACCGGCATAGTGCAGGTGCACCAGGCTTGCCCACCGCGGCAAAACACCACTTATGGCAATCAAGTCACTGTTTTTGTGGCCGTTTTTGAGCGATCGGCAGGATTGGCACGGCTATTGCGAAGAACCCGGGTGCAGTCGGGGCATTTCCCGATCAATTCTGCAGCGAGGTATTTGACATGAGCATGAAACGACGCGATTTCCTCAAGGCCGGCGCCGGTGTGGGTGCCGGCGTCCTCGGCGCCCCGATGGTCGCCAAATCCCAGTCCAGCCAGACATTCACCTGGCGGATGACCAACGCCTACCCGCCGGAGTCCCCTTTTTATGTCAGCGGACCGGGCAGCCCGGAAGATTTCTGTCGCAAGGTCGAGGCAATGTCCGGTGGTCGGCTTCGGATTCAACACTTTGCCGCCGGCGAACTGATTCCGGCCCTCGAGGGGTACGAGGCCGTCTCGGCCGGCACCGTCGAGATGAACGCCGCCAACGCCTACTTTTGGGCGGGTCAGATCCCCGCCGCGCAGTACTTCACCACCGTCCCCTTCGGAATGAACTTCCAGGGGATGAACGCCTGGCTCTACCACGGCGGCGGCCTGGAGCTGTGGCACGAGCTTTATGCCGACCGCGGGCTGGTGGCCTTCCCAATGGGGAATACCGGGGTCCAGATGACCGGGTGGTTCCGCGAGCCGATCACATCCGTGGACGACTTTGACGGCTTGACCATGCGCATCCCGGGGCTTGCGGGCAAGGTCTATGCCGAGCTGGGTGTGAACGTACGGCTGCTGCCGGGCGGCGAAATCTTCCCGGCACTGGAGCGTGGCGTGATTGATGCTGCCGAATTCGTCGGGCCCTACCAGGACCGGCGGCTGGGCCTGCATCAGGCGGCCCAGTACTACTACACCACCGGCTGGCATGAACCGAGCAATGCCACGGAGTTGCTGATCAACGCCGATGCCTGGGCGCAATTGCCCGATGATCTCAAGGCAATCGTTCGCACCGCCGCCATGGCCTGCAATCTCGAAAGCCATACCTGGTCCGAGGCCAATAACTCGGACGCGCTGACCGATCTGGTCAACAACGAGGGCGTGATTGCCGACACGCTCCCTGAGCCAGTCGTCGCTCGTCTGCGAGAGGTCACCATGGATGTCCTCGAGCAGGGGGCCGCGGCGGATGCGGAAACCCGCAAGGTGCATGACGCCTACTTTGCCTTTCTCGACAAACACGCCTCTTGGGCGGCGTTGAGCGAAGGCCCGGTGCAGCAGTTCCTGAGCAAGAGCTAGGCAAACCGCTGATCCCGTTGGCACGGGCGGAGCGTCCCGGACCTCCGCCCGTGGCCTCTGGCATCAGCCCGGTCAACACCTGGAGGCGAACGATGCAATCGTTGATCAACACCATTGCCACCATCCTCGAAGCCAGCGGCTGGTTGGCCAAGGCCTGTGCGTTGGTTCTTGTCGCGCTGGTCACGGCCAATGTTTTTGCCCGCTATTTTCTCAGTGCCGGCAATGTCGGCCTTCAAGAGCTGGAATGGCATTTGATTTCACCCATCGCACTGCTGGGCATGTCCTATGCGCTGCAACACGGCGAACATGTCCGGGTGGATGTCTTCTACGAGAAGATGAGCGAGCAGACATGCGTTCTCGTCGACATGCTGACCGCCGTGCTGACCTTTGCCGTGGGGGCCTATCTCGCCTGGGTGTCCATCCCGTACGTCGAATCCTCGTTTGCCATGGGACAGGGCTCACCCGACCCGGGCGGCCTGCCGCATCGATTTCTGCTCAAGGCGTTCATCCCCATTGGCTTCGGGCTGTTGGCGCTGCAGGCGATCTCCGCCCTGCTACAGGCTCTGCAGCAGTTTCGCCACTGTCTTGAGGGAAAGGCATCCCATTCGACCAACCTTGCCAACACGAACCGACTGGCGGAGGAAAACCGTTGAGCCCTCAAGAAATCCTTGCACTGCTCATGCTCGCGGGGTTCATGGGCATGATCTTTATCGGGATTCCGGTTGGCATCTCATTGGCGGTGTCGGGCCTTGTGTTCGGCTATCTGGGGTTCGGGTCATCCCTTTTCGGACTCCTGCCTTCGCGGATTTACGGGGTTGTCACCAACTACACCCTGCTTGCCATCCCGCTTTTTGTCTTCATGGGGGTGATGCTCGAGAAATCGCGTATCGCCGATGCACTGCTCGAGACCATGGGGCATGCCATGGGCAGTCTGCGTGGCGGAATGGGTATCGCGATTGTCCTGGTCGGGGTGTTGATGGGTGCGGCAACGGGCATTGTGGGCGCCACCGTGGTCACCGTCGGGCTTTTGACCCTGCCGGTATTGATGCGGCGCGGTTACAGCAACGGACTTGCCTGCGGGACGATTTGCGCTTCGGGCACGCTTGGGCAGATCCTGCCGCCGAGTCTTGTGCTCATCCTTTTATCGGACATCCTCGGCGAGTCGGTGGGGAGTCTTTTTGCCGCCGCGCTGATCCCGGGCCTCATGCTGGCAGGGGTGTATGTCATCTATCTCATCGGCCTTGGCTGGCTCCGGCCCGAGGTGGCACCAGCCATCCCCGCCGATGAGCGCGCCGAGATCAGTGGATGGGCCTTGATCGGACATATTGCACGCTCGGTGGCGCCCACGCTGCTTTTGGTCTTTGCCGTGCTGGGTTCCATCATTGGCGGCGTGGCCGCGCCTACCGAGGCTGCCTCGATGGGCGCCGCAGGCAGCCTGCTGATCGCCCTGGCCAGCCGCCGTTTGAACTGGTCGGTGCTCACGCAAACCCTCAAGGGGACAGTGAGCATCTCGGCGATGGTCTTTTTCATCCTCATGTGTGCCCAACCCTTTGCCCTGGCATTCCGGGGTCTGGGCGGCGAGCACCTGGTCGAGGCTTTGTTCGCCATGCTCCCCGGCGGACTGACCGCCGAGCTGTTGTTCATGATGCTGTTGCTTTTTGTACTGGGCTTTTTCCTGGAGTGGATTGAGATCTCCTATATTGCGCTGCCCATGTTCCTGCCCATTTTCCAGGCGGCGGATGTCGACATGGTCTGGTTGGGTATTCTGGTGGCCATGAATCTGCAGGCTTCGTTTCTGACACCGCCATTTGGCTGGGCGCTGTTCTTTCTCAAAGGGGTGGCGCCCGAGGGCATCACCACTCGGGATATCTACGTCGGCGTCCTGCCTTTCATCGGGCTACAAGTCATTGCCCTCGGACTGCTCTTTGCCTTTCCGCAAATGGCAACCTGGTTGCCGGCGGCGATCGGGTGGTAGGCCATGGAGCTTCTCGGGCAATACAACGGATTCTGGCTGCTGGGACTGGCGCTTTCGTTGCTCGCAACGGGCATGGTCGCCGGCATACTGGCCGGCCTGCTGGGCGTCGGCGGTGGCATTGTCATCGTCCCGGTGCTCTACCATCTGTTCACCCTGCTGCAAGTGGATGACGCGGTTCGAATGCACATGGCCGTTGGCACATCCCTTGCCACCATCATCCCGACCTCGATCATGTCGGCGAGGGCCCATTACCGCAAAGGGGCGATGGATCTGGCACTTCTGCGATCCCTCGGGCCGGCGGTTTTGGTGGGCGCAGTTGTGGGTGGCTTTCTTGGCAGCCTTTTTGGCGGTGATGTGTTGGGTTTCATTTTTGCAGCGATTGCGCTGGTGGTCGCCGCGAACATGGCTTTTCGCGCCGAGGGGGCATCGCTGGCCAAAGACCTCCCGGGGCGTATCGGTCGCAGCGCCATGGGCGTTGGGATTGGCTCGATCTCGGCGGTGATGGGGATCGGCGGCGGCACGTTGGGTGTGCCGGTGCTCTCGGCTTTCAACTTTCCGATTCGACGGGCCGTGGGCACCGCATCGGCGCTGGGGCTGCTCATCGGCGTCCCCGGCGCCGCCGGGTTTGTCCTGGCGGGCCTCGGCGTAGCCGAGCGCCCCCCGGGCAGCCTTGGCTATGTCAACCTGATCGGCTTTCTTTTGATTGTCCCGCTGACCATGCGCATGGCCCCGGTGGGGGCCAACCTGGCCCATCGCATCAATCCGGTCTGGTTGCGTCGGGCCTTTGCAATCTTTCTGGCAGCGACCGCGCTTCGCATGTTTCTGGATCTTTTCAACGGCTAAAAGCAGGACGTCCATGATCAACGACACCCTTGGCAACCGCGGCATGGTCACCGCACCCCATCATCTGGCCGCCGACGCCGGCCGGGATGTGCTGCGCGACGGCGGAAGCGCCGTCGAGGCCATGGTCGCCGCCGCGGCGGTCATCGCCGTGGTCTACCCCCACATGAACGCCATCGGCGGCGATGGCTTCTGGCTGATCGCCGAACCCGGCCAACCCCCGACCGGGGTGGATGCCTGCGGACCGGCCGCGGCGGCAGCCACGCCGCAGTGGTATCGGCAGCGAGGGATGACCGAGATCCCCGCCCGGGGCGCCGCGGCGGCGCTGACCGTGCCGGGAACGATCGGCGGGTGGATCAAGGCACTCCAATCACCCGGTAGCGGCGCCGGGAGGCTGCCGCTCTGGCGACTGCTCGAGCCGGCGGTTGAGCTGGCCCGGCGGGGCGTGCCCGTCACCCGAGGCCAGGCCAACCTCACGCGGCAGAAACTCGAGGCCCTGGACGTCGCCCCCGGGTTTGCCGAGACGTTTCTTGGACAAACCGCTGCGGCAACCCATGCCGGCGCCTCGCTTGTGCAGCCCGGACTGGCGGATACCCTGGAACACCTGGGCCGGGCGGGGCTGGATGACTTCTATCGCGGCGATGTCGCAAAGACCATGGCCGATGACTTGCAGCGCCTTGGCAGTCCGCTGGTGTTCGAGGACCTGGCCGCGTTCCAGGCCCTCGAGGTCGACCCCTTGAGCCTGAAGATCGGCCATGCGCGGCTCTACAACATGCCACCGCCCACCCAGGGACTGGCCTCGCTGATGATTCTCGGTATCTTCGAGCGGCTTGGGGTGGACACGGGCGAGGGCTTTGCGCACGTCCATGGCCTGGTCGAGGCAACCAAACAAGCCTTTCGGGTGCGGGACGAGGTGGTAACCGATCCGCGCTGGATGCCCCGGCCCGCCGGAGAATGCCTGACAGCGAAGCGGCTCGATGCGGCGGCCAAGGCCATCGATCGCCAGACGGCGGCGCCCTGGCCGTCTCCACCGGCGGATGGCGATACGGTCTGGATGGGGGCGGTGGATGCACAGGGCCGGTCGGTGAGCTTTATCCAGTCCATCTACTGGGAATACGGCAGCGGCGTTGTCCTGCCAGGCAGCGGTGTATTGATGCAAAACCGCGGGATGAGCTTTGGCCTCGACGCCAACCACCCCCAAGCGCTGGCCCCGGGACGGCGGCCCTTTCATACCCTCAACCCGGCGATGGCCATCTTTGACGATGGCCGGCGCATGCCCTACGGCACCATGGGCGGCGAGGGTCAGCCCCAGACCCAGGCGGCGATCTTCTCGCGCTACGCCTTCTATGAGATGCCGCTGCAACAGGCGATTTCGGCACCGCGCTGGCTGCTGGGGCGGACCTGGGGCGAGCGCACCACCAGCCTGAAGCTCGAATCGCGCCTGCCCGAGTCATTGATGACAGCTCTGCGGGATGCCGGCCACGAGGTCGAGACCCTGGGTGCATACGACAGCACCATGGGGCATGCCGGGGCCATCGTGGCCCATCCCGACGGCTACCAGGCCGGTGCCGCCGACCCCCGCAGTGATGGTCATGTTGCGGCGGTATAACCGCCATCAAGCCCACTAGCGCTGGCAGGCCGGGCAGTAGACGGTGGCCCGCTGTCCCAGCCGGGTTGATTTCAACGCCCGTCCGCATTGATGACAGGCTTCGCCGGCGCGCCCATAGACCGCCAGGGTTTGCTGAAAATAACCCGGCAATCCATCGCTGCGGGCAAAATCACGCAACGTCGTGCCGCCTGCCTCAATGGCCTCGCCAAGCACGGCCTTGATGTCCGTGGCCAGCTGCGCATAACGCCGTTGCGAGACACGCCCGGCCGGGCGCGACGGATGGATGCCCGATCGATGGAGGGCCTCGGCCGCGTAGATGTTGCCGACCCCGACAACCACGTGGCTGTCCATGATCAGGTTCTTGACGGCAACCCGACGGCCCCGACTGATCCGCCAGAGATGACCGCCGTCGAAGGCATCGGACAATGGCTCCGGGCCCAGGCGCTCGAGCAGCGGATGTTCATCGGGTAGTGCCCCGGCCTCATGAAGGCTGCCGAAGCGACGCGGGTCGTTGAAGCGCAGCACCACCCCGCTGTCGAGCACAAAATCCACATGATCATGGGCCACAACGGGTGTATTGAGCGCAACAACCCGCACATGCCCCGACATCCCCAGATGCAGCAGCAACGAGGCGTCGCCACTCAGCCGAAAGATCAGGTATTTACCGCGGCGCTCGAGGGCGGTGATGTCGCGGCCGGCAACCCGTCCGGCGACGCCGGGATCGACCGGCCAGCGCAGCCGATGCTCGCGGATGCGTAGCCCATCCAGTCGCCGGCCGGTGGCATAGGGCAGCAAGCCCCGACGCGTGGTTTCGACCTCGGGCAGCTCAGGCACGGCGGCCTTGACCCGGGCATAAAAAAGCCCGCTCGAGGGCGGGCCTTGTGATCCGCGGTTCCATAGCCGGCACTTACTTGATCTTGGCTTCCTTGTAGATCACGTGCTTGCGAACCACCGGATCGTATTTCTTGAACTCCAGCTTGTGGGGCGTGTTACGGCGGTTTTTGTCCGTTGTGTAGAAATGCCCCGTGCCAGCGGACGAAACGAGCTTGATCTTGTCACGCATGATCTATCCCCTACACCTTTTCGCCGCGGCTGCGCAGATCGGTGACGACCTGCTCGATGCCAACCTTGTCGATAATCCGCATGCCTTTGCTCGAGACCCGCAGGCGGACCCAGCGGCTTTCGCTATCCAGCCAAAAACGATGGTAACGCAGGTTCGGCAAGAACCGACGCCGCGTCTTATTATTGGCATGCGAGACATTGTTTCCGGTCATCGGCCGCTTGCCGGTGACCTGACAGACCTTGGCCATTGGGGCCTCCCGATATCCATGTACCGATGGCGCAGCGTGATTTGCGCTCAGGAAACCGCGTTTTATACCAGCCTCACCCCGGGGCTGCAAGCATCGAGGACAAGGAGATGGCCGGCCGCCGGGCCTGAGAGTCATCAGCGTCCGTGCTGCCATCCCAGCCGGTCCGGCGACCGACCGGCCTTCACTCAAGCACAACCGGGCAGGGTGGCATATCCCCCATATGCGGGGTATTGCCCGTGCTCGCCCGCGTTTTTCTTGTGGCCCCCCGGCAAAGCCCTTAACCTTTGCAGGTGAACATCGGCCCGAGCGGCCCCATGCCAAATGGACAATGCACCATGACCGATCTCGACCTCGCCGAAGCCAAGGCCAATATGGTGGAGCAACAGCTACGGACCTGGGAGGTGCTCAACGAGCGCATTCTCGACACCCTCGAGCGCGTCCCGCGCGAGCATTATGCACCGGCGAAGTACAGCAATCTGGCGTATGCCGATATGCAGATTCCGCTTGGCCACGGCCAAGTGATGCTCGAGCCCAAGGTGGAGGGCCGTCTGCTCCAGGCGCTTGACCCGCAGCCAACCGAGAAAACCCTCGAGATCGGGACCGGGGCGGGGTATCTCACTCACTGCCTGGCCCAGCTGAGCGCCCATGTCACCAGCGTTGAGCTGTTCCCGGATTTGCGCGAGCAGGCCGAGCACAATCTGCAAAGGGCCGGGGTCGACAACATCCATCTACACACCGGTGATGCGGCTCGGGGCTGGTCCGACGGCCGGCATTACGATGTGATCGCCGTGACCGCCTCGCTGCCGGAGATGCACCCGGGCTTTCACCAATCGTTGTCCATGGGCGGGCGGCTTTTCTTGATCGTCGGCCAGCCGCCGATCATGGAAGCCGTGCTCATCACCCGGGTCGGCGAAGACCAATGGGCAACCGAGAGCCTTTTCGACACCAGTGCCCCGGCGCTGGTTGGCGCTCCCGTCAGCCAGCCCTTTGATTTTTGATCTGTCGGCACCCACCGACCAACCTGACAGGATGCTCACCATGAGATGCCTCCGGTCCCTGGCAACAGTCGTGCCCGTCGCCTTTGCTGCCGGCATTGCAGCCAATACGGCCGCCGCCACCGATTTGATCTCGGTCTACGAACAGGCCCGCGAAAGCGACCCGGTTTTCCAGCAGGCCATTGCCGATCGCAAAGCCGTCGAAGAATCTCTGCCCCAGGCCCGGGCGGCGTTGCGGCCGGAGGTCAACCTGGATACCACCGCCTCGTTCATCGACGCGCAGAGCAACCTCAGCGGACCCGAGGTCAGCGATGATTACCGGCAGCTGAGCTACGGGGTCACGTTGACCCAGCCCATCTACCGCTATGCCACCGCCAGCGCCGTCGACCAGGCGGACGCTCGCGTGGCCCAGGCCCGAGCCCGCTATGCCGCCGCCGAGCAGGCACTGGCCCTGCGGGTGGCCGAGCGCTATTTTGCCGTGCTGGATGCCCGGGCCGGGCTTGAAGCCGCCCGGGCCAGCCTCGAGGCCATCAACCGCCAGCTCGAGCAGGCCGAGCAGCGCTTTGCCGTCGGCGTCATCCCCCGCACCGATGTTGAAGAGGCCCGCGCCCAGGCCGATCTGGCCGAGGCCGAGCGGCTCCAGGCCGAGGACCGCCTCGAGAACCAACGCGAGGCCCTGCGCGAGCTCATCGGCCGCAGCCCGGCGACCCTCGCCGCAGTGCGCGAAGGCATCCGCCTCGAGCCGCCCAAGCCGGCCGATCCCGGCACCTGGCGCCAGCGGGCCCGCAGCGGCAACAGCGAACTGGCCGCGGCACGCTTTGCCGCCGAGGCCGCCATGTCCAATATCGAGGTCCAACGGGGTGACCGGCGTCCGACCGTCGATCTGGTCGCCGGCTTCGACGGCATCGAGCAATACGATCGGCTGGGCAGCGACCGCGACTCGGATGAGTTAAGTGCCAGCCTGCAGCTCAATCTGCCGCTCTATCAGGGCGGTGGCACCAGCGCCGCCATCCGCCAGGCCCAGTTTCGCTACACCGAAGCCCGCGAGGCGCTTGAAGAGATCCGCCGGCGCGTAGCCAGCGATGCCGCCAATGCTTACCGCGGGGCATTAACCGCGCTGCGCCGTGTTGAAGCCCTCGACCAGGCCCGCACCTCAACCCAGGCAGCGCTGGATGCCACCCGCGCAGGCTTCGAGGTCGGCACCCGGACCATCGTGGATGTCCTCGATGCCGAGCGCGAGCGGTTCAACGCCGAGCGGGACTTTCAACAGGCGCGTCATGCCTATCTGCTCAACACCCTCGAACTGAAAGCCGCCGCCGGGGCGCTGGCGCTGGCGGATCTCGAGCAGATCGACGCCCTGCTCACCGACGAATCCTAAGGCAAAAGCGGCGCGACCCAGTCCATCGTCCGCTTGCAGGCGCCGCCGTGGGCGGCCGCCACCGATTGCGCGGCCTGTCCCATCCGCCGGGCGAGCGCCGGTTCGTTGAAAAGCGCGGTCAGTGCATCGGCAAGTTCATGGAGATCCATGACCCGGCGGCGCCCGCCCGCCTCGGCGAGGAGGTTATCCACCTCGACCACATTGCGCACATGGGGCCCCATCAGCACCGGCAGGCCAAGCAGCGCCGGCTCGAGCGGGTTGTGGCCGCCGACCGGGACCAGGCTCCCCCCCACAAAGGCCACATCGGCGGCGGCCAGAAAGACCGGCAACTCCCCCAGGGTATCGCCCACGAAAACCCGGGTGGTGGCACTAGGGTTCTCACCGCTGGATCGCGTCGTCCACTGCCAGTCCGCAGCCTGCGCTGCGGCTGACGGTGGCAAAGTCACCCGATCGGGGTGCCGGGGCACGAGGATGAGCAAGGCCTGGGGGTGGGCCTGCAACAAACGCTCATGGGCGGTGAGGATGGGCGCGATCTCATCACTGCGGGCACTGGCCGCCACCCAGACGGGTCGTTTTTGCCCGAGCATCTCGCGCAGGCGATGGCCCGCTGCCACCTGTGCCTCATCCAGGGTCTGATCAAACTTCAGGTTGCCGGTTGTCCGGATACGTTGTGCCGGCACCCCCAGCGTTGCCAGACGCCGGGCGTCATCCGGGGACTGCGCTGCGACCCGCCGGACGCCGCCCAGAGCGGCGGGGATCAACGCCCCCAGGCGTTGGTAGCGGTGCAGGCTTGGTTCGCTGAGCCGGGCATTGACCAGCGCCACGGGGATTCCAGCCTTTTGTAACGCCAGCAATCGATTGGGCCAGAGCTCGAGCTCGACCATGACCGCTGCCACCGGCCTCAACGTGGATAAAAACCGCGCCACCACCCCGGGGCTGTCCAGCGGCGCCAGCGTGACGCCGGCCACGGGCAGGTCAAGCTGCTCGACGGTCTGTCGGCCGGTGGTGGTATTGGTGGTGAGATGGATGGATCGACCGGCGGCGGCCATCGCCCGCACCAGCGGGGCAACGGCCCGGACCTCGCCCACCGAGGCGGCGTGGACCCAGACCACCGGCCCGCCGCTCACCTCGCCGGGCCGCCCCAGCCGCTCGGCAAGCCCGGCGCGGCCAGCTTTATCCCGCCGACCCTGCCAGTACAGACGCGCCAACACCGCGGGCAGGGCCAGCCGACTGAGGGCCCGGTAGACAAGCGGTGTCATCACACCAGCCGCTCCGCCGGTGGCGTGTCCATCAGCGCATCCAGCCGATCGCAGACTGACTGAGTGGTAATCAACGACATGGCCTTTGGATCGCGGACCCGGCGGCCCCAGCGCAGGGCCTCGACGGGCCGGCCAAAGGCCTGTTCAACCGCCTGGGGATAGGCATTGACCACCCAATGGCGGCCAAGGACAGGGCCGGTACGCTGGGGGTTGGAAGTCGCGTACAGGCCGATGACCGGTGTCCCGGCCGCCACCGCCATGTGGACGGGCCCGGAATCCGGTGCCAATACCACGGTGGATTGCTGAATGAGGGCAAAGAGGGTTTTCAGATCGGTCTGTCCGGTGGCATTGATGACCGGCCCGGGCGAGAGCCTATCCTGCAGGGTCCGGCCATAGTGGTGATCGCGAGGATTGTCGGTGCCGGTGATCAACACCTGCATCCCGTGGTACTCGATGGCATGCCGGGCCACCTCGGCATAATGCGTCACCGGCCAGTCACGGTAATTGCGAAAGCGCTGCGAGCTACAGGGACTGATCAAAAGCGTCGGCGCTGCGGCATCACCCCGCCAGGCCCCGGCCCGAGCACTCGCCCATTCCGGCACCGGCACATCCCAGCGCATCTCGCGCTCGGCAATGCCCAACGCATTGGCAAAGCCGAAGAACCCGTCGATGACATGACCGCGCGGCTGGGCGGAGATGCGCTCGTTGATGAAAAACCCATGTCCATCCCGGGACCGGGACCGGTCAAAGCCGATGCGCCGGCGGGCATTGACAGCCCGTGAGGCCAGCCCCGCCCGCAAGGCCACCTGCATGAGCAAAAGCGCATCAAAATCGCGCCCTTTCAATTGCCGGCGCAGGCCACCGGCCCCCGATCGCTTGTCATGGGTGATAACCTCCACCCCATCCAGATCGCCCAGCAGGGCCGATTCGGCTCGGCCCATGACCCAGGTGATCTTGCTTTGCGGGCAAAACCGCTGAAGGGTACGCACCATGGGCACCAGATTGCAGCAATCCCCAATGGCCGAGAGGCGCATCAGGCAGATCCGTTGCGGCGCTGATTGGCTTGGCATGGTCGTCTGATGCCCCATTTGACCGTCCAACAACACGGAAATCGCTACTTTATCAGCCCCACCGCGGTGGCGTCGGACCCGGTCGATGCGCTTGCCTTTGACCCCGACCAGCTGGCCGCCGCCGGGCGCATCGACGGCGAAGCCCAGGGGCGGTCGAGTGTGTGGTTTTTTCGCTGGCAGCAAACCCCCATGGCGCTTCGTCACTACCAGCGTGGCGGCCTGCCGGCGCGCTTTAGCCGCGACCGCTATCTGTGGCGCGGCATCGAAAACACCCGGGTGTGGCGCGAACTGCGAATCACCGATGCGCTGTATCGGCAGGGACTGCCCGTGCCCCCGCCAGTGGCTGGCCGGGTGATCCGCCGGGGGCTTTTCTACACCGCCGATCTCATCACCCAGCGGCTCTCCGGCACCCGACCTTTGAGTGACCGGGTGCTGGCGAGAGACCCGGCGGGCGATGGCCTTTGGCAGGCCATCGGCAAGACGCTGCGCCGCTTTCACGATGCCGGCGCCGGCCATGCCGATTTGAACGTGCGCAACATCCTCATCGGCGAGGCCAACACCATCTGGTTGATCGACTGGGATCGCGGCCGGCTGAATGCCGATGTGGCCTTCCAGGCACGCAGCCTGCAACGCCTCTGGCGATCCATCCAGAAAGAGCCCGCCCTGGCCGCGGCGGCCGCCTCGGGCTGGCCGGCGTTGATGGCGGCCTATAACGCGCCGCGCTGAATCCGCTCGACAAGCGCGCTGGTGGACTCGCCTTCGACAAAATCCAGCACCCGCACCTCGCCACCGGCGGCGGTCACCGCCTCATACCCGGCAATGGCCTCGGGCGCATAGTCGCCGCCTTTGACCAGCACATCGGGCAGGATCTCGCCAATCAACGCCGCCGGGGTGTCTTCGGCAAACGGCACCACCCAGTCCACCGAGCCCAGCGCGGCGAGGACGCTCATGCGCTGGGCAAGCGGCATGATGGGACGCAACTCGCCCTTCAATCGCCGCACCGAGGCATCATCATTCACTGCCACCACCAGCCGATCACCCAGCGCCCGGGCCTGGGCCAGGTAATGGACATGCCCGGCATGCAAAAGATCAAAGCAGCCGTTGGTCATGACGATCCGCTCACCGCGTGCCCGCACCGGCGCCAACAACGCCTTGAGCGCGTTGCGATCGACAATCTGCTCATCGGCCCGGGAGACACCGGCGGCGGCCTCCAGCTCGGAGATGGTGACCGAGGCGGTGCCGACCTTGGCCACCACCAGCGAAGCGGCCAGGTTGGCGACCGCCGTGGCATGGGCCAGATCCGAGCCGCTGGCAAGGACCGCCCCCAGCAGGGCGATCACCGTATCGCCGGCGCCGGTGACATCGAAGACCTCGCGGGCATGGGCAGGCAGATGCAGCGCCGGGGCCTGCCGCCGCGCCAGGGTCATTCCGTCTTCGCCGCGGGTGATCAAAAGCCCCTCAAGGTCGAGGCCCTCGATCATGGGTCGAGCAGCCTCGGCCAGTGCCTCGCCTCCACCACTTGCCGACTCCGGGGGCGCCGGCGATGCGCCATGACCTGACCCGCGCCCCTGCATCTGCCAGAACTCCGGCAGATTGGGGGTTAAAAGCGTCGCACCGGCGTAGCGCTGCCAGTCCGTGCCTTTGGGATCCACCAGCACCGGCTTGCCCGCGGCACGGGCCTGGTGGATGAGTGCCGCCACCTGCGAGAGCGTCCCCTTGGCATAGTCCGAGACGATCACCACATCGGCGTGGGCCAGTGCCTCGTCATATCGGGGGCTCAGGCCGGCGGCCTCGGCCTCGGTAAAGGGCCGCTCAAAATCGAGCCGCATCAACTGCTGGCGCTGGCTCATCACCCGCAGCTTGCAGATCGTCGGGTGGGTCGCCACAAAAGCGAGCATCGGCACCACACCCCCGGCCCGCAGCTGCTCGGTGAGCAGGCGTCCGTGGTCGTCATCACCGGCAAGCCCCACCAGGTAGGTCTCAACCCCCAGCGCGGCCAGGTTCATGGCCACATTGGCCGCTCCACCCGGGCGAAGATCCTCCTCATCCACCCGCATGACCGGCACCGGCGCCTCGGGCGAGATCCGCCCGGTCGGGCCCTGCCAGTAACGATCGAGCATGACATCGCCCACCACCAGCACGCGGGCGTTTTCAAGATCAGGGATTTCGAGCTGCATCGGACCCTCGGGCCATTGCTTTTGTGGAATAATGACAGAAGTTTAGCAGCCCGCTATTGCCATCACGTGCCTCAGCCACCAGCAAGTGCCCCAACAAGTGTCCGACCCCCAGACCCGACCCGCCTATCATCCCCATAACACCGGCCAGTGGTTGATGATCGCGATGCTGTGGTTGATCGGCCGGTTGCCGCCACGGCTGGCCCTGGCCATCGGTGATGCCGCCGGCCGTCTTCTGCCGCGCCTCTCGCGCCGTCGCCGGGGGATTGCGCTTCGCAACATTCAGTTGTGCATGCCCGAGCTCGGCCCCGATGCGCGTGAGGCGCTGATGCGCGAAAACCTCCGGTACATGGGCCGGGCCGGTGCCGAGACCGCGCTCGCCTGGTTCGGGGGCGAGGCGGTGGATCGCATGCCCTGCCAGGTGCATGGGCTTGAGAACCTGGCCGCCGCGCAGCGCGATGGCCACCCGGTCATTCTGCTATCCGGCCATTTTCTCTGCGTAGAGCTGGCCGCCCGGCTGATCGGCCCACAACTGGACATGGCGGTGATCTACAAACCGCTGCGCAAAAAGCCGCTCATGGACCGGGCCATGCTTCGCAGCCGCCGGCGCACCCTGGTGGATGCCCTGTCGCGCAGTGACCTGCGCGGCATCGTGCGGACACTCAAGCACGGCACACCGGTGTGGTATGCCGGCGATCAGGATTATGGCGTGGCCAACAGCGTCTTTGTGCCGTTCATGGGCGTGCCGGCGGCCACCATCACCGGCCTCACCCGGCTGGCGCGACTCAGCAAGGCCCGTGTGGTGCCGCTTTTCTTCCATGCCAACGCCCGTGGCGATGGCTACGAGGTCACACTGGAACCGCCACTGGAAGGCTTCCCCACCGGTTCGGATACACTGGATGCGCAGTGGATGAACGCGGTGATCGAACGGGGCATTCGCGCGCATCCGGCGCAGTATCTGTGGGTGCATCGGCGCTTCAAGCACCCACCGCCCGGCGAGCGGCCGGCTTATCGCAACTCGCTGCAAAAGCACTACAACCGTGTGGAGGGCGCGCCATGGTGAAAACAGTAGACAACCCCCAGAGCATCCTGGTGATCGGGCCGGCCTGGGTCGGCGACATGGTCATGGCCCAGGCGCTTTTCAAAGCCCTGCGAGAACGTCACCCCGAGGTGGCCATCGATGTGGTCGCGCCCGACTGGAGCGGTCCATTGCTGGCGCGCATGTCCGAGGTCCGCGAGACCATCGGGCTGCCGGTCGCCCACGGTGAACTGGGGCTTCGCACCCGATGGCGCATCGCCCGCTCGCTGCGCCAGAAAGGCTACGACCAGGCCATCGTCCTGCCGCGGTCGGCCAAGGCGGCGTTGCTGCCCTGGTTTGCCGGTATCCCGGTGCGCACCGGTTACCGTGGCGAACACCGCTACGCGATCCTCAACGATATCCGGCCACTGGACGAGGAGGCGGTCTACCGCACCGTCGATCGTTATGTCGGACTGGCCCTGCCCCGGGGCGAGGCAATGATGCAGCCGCAGAACCGGTCGCGGACCGAGGCGGGGGACGATGCGGATCAGCCATCGGCCTCGACCGATCTGGTCCCGGTCAGCCGCGTCCCCAACCCCCGGCTGACGAGCACCCTCGAGCAGCAGGCAACCGCCATTCGGGCGCTGGGGCTGGACAAACCCCGTCAGCCCGCGGCCGACCAGCCCGGCGACCGGGGCATCCGGCCGCTGGCTCGCCAGGCCACCGACGAGGACAACACGGACAAACCGGTGCTGAGTCTCTGCCCCGGCGCCGAATATGGCCCCGCCAAGCGATGGCCGGCCGCCTACTTTGCCGCGCTGGCCCGTGCCTACCTGGATAAAGGCTGGCGGGTCTGGCTGATCGGCTCGCCCAACGACCAATCCATCGCCGCGCAGATCACCCAGCAGGCGCCCAGCGTCGAAGACCTGACCGGACAGACCGAGCTGGCCCAGGCCATCGATCTGCTGGCCGCCAGCCGCGCGGTGGTCACCAACGACTCCGGGCTGATGCATGTCGCCGCGGCCACCGGCACGCCGCTGGTGGCGCTATACGGCTCATCGGATCCGCAATATACTCCACCGCTGAGCGATCAGGCCCGGATCCTGTACCGGGGCCTGTCCTGCAGCCCCTGTTTCGAGCGGGAATGTCCGCTTGAGCATCTGGACTGCCTGCGGGGGATCACCCCGACCGAGGTGTCCGACGCCCTCGCTACAATGATCGGCGTCGACACTCCATATCACCCGCACTCACAAGGCAGCACGGCACAATGACGGCTTCAAACCGGATGCCGCAATTCCTAGCACAGCAAATAACGTATTGGCCCAGTGACGACTGCCAGGTCGCGGTCCCCGATCATTGAATCCAGAGGTAAACGCAACGTGACCGCCACCGTACCTCGCGCAATCACCGCAACGATCATTACGCTCGACGAAGCCGGTAACCTCTCCGCCTGCATAGAATCCGTGCGAGCTGTTTGCAACGAAATCATCGTCGTTGATTCAGGCAGTACGGACGACACCGTACAAATTGCAAAAGATAACGGTGCTTCCGTCATAGACCAACCATACCTCGGCGATGGGCCACAGAAACAAGTTGGTGCAAAGCATGCCTCGAACGACTGGATACTCAGCATTGATGCTGACGAGCGCTTAGAAACCGATGCATTAGAAACAATAAGGTCGATTGATTTTGACGATAATGATGCAGTATATGCCTTTAAAAGAAGAAACTTTGTTGGCACACACTGGGTAAAAGCTGCTGGCTTTTATCCTGACTATGTGCCACGCCTCTATAATCGAAAATATGCAGGATATTCGGATAAAAAAGCACACGCCCGAATCAGTGGCGG
>UEZJ01000008.1_pt1 | contig 53642 bp, 59 predicted proteins | sample 1903791 | NCBI WGS metagenome assembly UEZJ01 (sample SAMEA4776353, study PRJEB27445) | saltern metagenome | biome: Hypersaline environment; feature: solar saltern; material: Pellet | place: Spain | collected 2012-08 | depth 0 m | reverse complement strand
GTGACGCCCGTCGAGAGGGTAACGCCAGCACCGCGCGACCCGGCCGCCGCCGCCCGAGCCACCTGCCGTCGAATGCGGTTGAGTTTGATCATTCGATAACTCCCTTGTCTGTCGTGGGCCAACCCAACACGGGTCGCACAGAAGTCATAAGCAGGTTGCGTACCAACTTCTCTTAATCCGCAAAAACAATGACTTAGTCCGCTAGAAAATGGATTCTAAGAACCAGGGCGCTCAATTTGGTGCGGCGCAAAGAACCATTTCCCTTCAATGGTGCAAAAGCCTCGCGTCACGGCTCAGGCCGCCAGCACGCCTTCGCGACAGATGAACTCGATCACCGACTCCACGCCCTTTCCATGGGCGATGCTGCTCATGACAAAGGGCGACTCACCGCGCATCCGCCGGGCGTCCCGATCCATGACCTCAAGCGATGCACCCACCTGCGGGGCGAGATCGGTTTTGTTGATCACCAGCAGATCCGACCGGGTGATACCGGGCCCGCCCTTTCGGGGGATCTTGTCGCCGGCGGAGACATCGATGACATAAACGGTCAGATCCGAGAGCTCTGGCGAGAACGTCGCCGAGAGGTTATCGCCCCCGCTTTCGATAAAGACCACATCCAGATCCGGAAACGCGGCTTGCAGGTCGGACACGGCGGTCAGATTCATTGAGGCATCCTCGCGGATGGCGGTATGCGGGCACCCACCGGTCTCGACCCCCACGATGCGTCCCGCCGGCAACGCTTCGTGGCGTGCCAGAAACTCGGCATCCTCGCGGGTGTAGATGTCGTTGGTCACCACGGCGATGGACAACCGATCCCGTAGCGCCCGGCATAGCGCAAGGGTCAGCGCCGTCTTGCCCGATCCCACCGGTCCGCCGATACCCACTCGCAGCGGTGAGGACTGATTGCTCATTGTCTGTTTGCTCCTGTCAGGTCAACTTCGAAAAAGCCGTGTGTACTGGGTCTCGTGCCAGCTACTGGCAAGGGCAACCCCCGGGGTTGTCGCACCGATGGCCGCATCATCGAGCGTCGTGGCGGCACCCACCGTGGCCGGCAGCCGATCGGCGATCTGCATCAATACCCGCTGCCCATCGCTTTGGCCGAGTGGGATCAACTTCACGGCGGCAGCCACCTGGTTTTCGCACCAGGCCCAGGCATAGGCCTGCAGCAGCGAGTGTTCGGAAATCCCGTAGTGCGCGCCGGCCAGGCCGAGGGCCGTGGCAAAGGTCACTGAACGGGCCCGATCCAGCGCGGCGGCGTCGGCTACACCCAGGTCGTTGAGCAACCGTGCCAGGGCCCGGCCAATGTGGATGTCTTCGGCGCGCAGCTCGGCGGTCTCTCTGGATGCCAGCAAGAACATGGTCCAGGACTCGAGCGCCGCCTCATCGGACTCGAGCCAGGCATTATGCAGCCGCTCGAGCACCGGCAAATCCAGGCCGGCCAGCCCGTCCTCGAGTTGCCCGGCCAGCCAATGCTCGAGTGATGCGGTATCCCGCACCCAGCCTCGCTCGATGGCCGCCTCCAGACCCGCCGAATAGGCATAGGCACCCACCGGCAGGGCCGGGCTGATCAGCTGCCAGAGCCGCAGCTCAGTAATCGCCGCCGCATCAGTCGAGGGCATAAACCCCTCCCGAAGCGTGATGGTGACCATGCCCATGGCTGGATCCATGGTCCGGCGAGCCATGCGAATAGGCACCGGACTCGGGCTGAAAAGGGGCGTTTTCGTGGACGACAACCAGGCCTAGCCCCTCGACCATGCCATCGAGGACGTGGTCATGGTGATAGCGCAGGTAACCGGCGCCAATCTCGAGGGGTGTGTGCCGATTGCCAAGATGGTAGGCCGCTTGCAGCAGTTTCCACGGATCGGGGTGGGTAGCCGTGGATACCGACTCCAACGCCGCCTCGACCCTGACGACGAACCCCTCGCCGTCGCCCAGATAGTCGCCGGGCCGGAGCACCGACCCACCCCGGGGCAGCTGGACCACCACCGTCTGGCCGTTATCGAGCGTTGCACGAAACCGCGTACGCTCTCGCTGCGCGATGGTGAGCACCAGCGCCCCGGCAATCGTCGTTTCGTTGTCGAGGTCATCCAACCTTTGCGTGAGCGCAATCATCATCCACCCCCTAGAACAGGTAGTAGCGCTGCGACAGCGGCACCACCTCGGCGGGCTCGCAGACCAATAGCTCGCCGTCGGCCCGAACTTCGTAGGTCTGCGGATCGACGCTGACCTCGGGCATCCAGTCATTGAGCTTCATATCGCGCTTGCCCACCGACCGACAGTCGCGGACGGCCACGGCGCGTTTGGCAAGACCCAACCGCTCGGGGACCCCGGCATCGATGGCCGCCTGCGAGCAAAACGTCACCGCCGTCGAGCCCACGGCGCCGCCATGGGCGCCGAACATGCCGCGATAGTGGACAGGCTGCGGCGTGGGGATCGAGGCATTGGGATCACCCATGGGCGCGGCGGCGATCAGACCGCCCTTGACGATCACGCCGGGCTTGGCGCCGAAGAAAGCCGGCTTCCACAGCACCAGATCCGCCAGCTTGCCCACCTCGACCGAACCCACCTCATGGCCGATGCCATGGGCAATGGCCGGGTTGATGGTGTATTTGGCCACAAAGCGCCGGGCCCGCAGATTGTCATGCCGGTCCGAGTCCTCGGGCAGCGGGCCGAACTGCACCTTCATCTTGTGGGCGGTCTGCCAGGTGCGTGAGATCACCTCACCGACACGGCCCATGGCCTGGGAGTCAGAGGCAATCATCGAAAACGCCCCCCGGTCGTGGAAGATGTCCTCCGCGGCAATGGTCTCGCGGCGGATACGCGACTCGGCAAAGGCCACATCCTCGGGGATGGCCGGATCCAGGTGGTGGCAGACCATGAGCATGTCGAGATGCTCATCGATGGTATTGCGGGTATAGGGCCGGGTCGGATTGGTGGACGAGGGCAGGACATTGTTCTCGCTACAGGCCCGGATGATGTCCGGGGCATGCCCACCGCCGGCGCCCTCGGTGTGGTAGGTATGGATGGTCCGGCCTTTGAACGCGGCAATCGTGTCTTCGACGAAACCGGATTCGTTGAGGGTGTCGGTGTGGATGGCAATCTGAATGTCATAGGCCTCGGCCACCGACAGCGCATTATCGATGGCCGCCGGGGTGGTGCCCCAGTCCTCATGCAGCTTTAGCCCCATGGCGCCGGCGACGATCTGCTCGTTGAGCGCCTCGGGCCGGCTGGCATTGCCCTTGCCCATGAACCCGAGGTTCATCGAAAAGGCGTCCGCCGCCTCGAGCATGCGCTCGATATTCCAGGTCCCCGGGGTACAGGTGGTGGCGTTGGTGCCGGTGGCGGGGCCGGTCCCACCCCCAAGCATGGTGGTCACCCCGGACATCAGTGCCTCTTCGATCTGCTGCGGGCAAATGAAATGGATATGGGCGTCGATGCCGCCGGCAGTGACGATGCTCCCCTCGGCGGCAAGGGCTTCGGTGCCCGGGCCGATGACGATATCCACGCCGGGCTGGGTATCCGGGTTGCCGGCCTTGCCGATGGCGGCGATGCGCCCTGCGCGTATGCCGATATCGGCCTTGAAAATGCCGGTGTAATCGAGGATCAGGGCATTGGTGATCACCAGGTCAACGGCCTCATCGCCGGCGGCCTGGCTCTGGCCCATGCCATCGCGGATGACCTTGCCACCCCCGAATTTGACCTCGTCACCATAGACGGTGTGGTCCTTTTCGACCTCGATGAAAAGCTCGGTATCGCCCAGCCGCACCCGATCACCGGTGGTGGGTCCGTACATCTCGGCATAGGCACTACGATCGATGGTGCTCATGAAAGCGCTCCCATAATCTCGCCGCGAAAGCCGTAGATGCAGCGCCCGCCGGCGTATTCAACCAAGGTCACCTCGCGGGTCTGACCCGGCTCGAAGCGCACCGCCGTCCCCGCCGGGATATCCAGGCGGAAACCCTTTGCCGCCTTGCGATCGAACGCCAGCGCCGGGTTGGCCTCGCAGAAGTGATAGTGCGAACCCACCTGGATGGGCCGGTCGCCGGTGTTCGCCACGGCCACGGTGACCCGTCGGCGGCCCTCATTGAGGGCGATTTCACCGGACTCGGTGAGGATTTCTCCGGGGATCATGACTGCGCCTCCTCGGCCATCGGGCTACGGTGGGCGATCGGGTCGTGGATGGTGACCAGCTTGGTGCCATCCGGGAATGTCGCCTCGACCTGGACTTCCCGCAGCATCTCGGGGATGCCGTCCATGACCTGATCGCGCGCCAGCAACCGGGTGCCCTCGCTCATCAGCTGCGCGACCGTCCGGCCGTCCCGGGCGCCCTCGACAATGGCATTGGCGATGTAGGCCATGGCTTCGGGGTAGTTGAGACGAACACCACGGGCGAGACGCCGTTCGGCGACCATCGCGGCCGTGGCGAGCATCAGCTTGTCTTTCTCTCGGGGGGTGAGTTCCATGGGATCTCCTCAGGTATTCCAGATGCGCGGCACACAGATGGGCCGGCCCAACAGGACCGGCCGCAGGGCCCGCCAGGCCTCGAGCCTGAGGGCATAGGCCTGAAGTGCGCCGGCGCCCCGCCAACGCAGTACCAGCAGGTCATCGACAAGGGTTGCCGCCCACTCGCCGGGCAGATGGGCAAGCGCTTCACGGAGCATGGTCAAAAGCGCCGTATCCGCCGGGGCGGCGATCAGCGTGGCCATGGCCTGGGCGCCTCCCAGGCCCCATTGGCCGGTCAGGGTCGGCGTGCCACCGCGCAGACGGGCGTGCTCAAGCAGCAACGGCACACCGTCGCGCCACACTGCCATGCGTTGCCGAAAACAGCCCTGGTCGAACGGATATCCACCGGCCGGCCGACCCAGGCAGTTGAGCTCCCAGGCCAGACAGCGCGCGCCGGGTTGCAAATCGATGCGCGTTGTCGAGCTGGCGATTGCCCCGGCAAAGGCAATCTGCTCCTGGGGGAACCACTCCAGCGTGCCGCCGGGTGCCACACCGAGGCGCTGCTCGAGGACGGCCTCATCGCCGAGGCTGCGGTAGAACTTGGTGGCACCGGGGCTGGTGACCACCGCCCAGGCGTTAGGATCGACCGTCAGATCCACCTTTAGCTGATCGCCGCCAACCACTCCGCCCGGCGGATGCAAGACATAGGTATGGCAGGGATCGCCCTCGGGGTGGAATGGGCGCTGGATGCGCAAGGGCCCCTCGTGACGGCGCTCGGTCAATCCGGTGACCGCACCGCAACGGGCGTAACGCAGCGCCAGATGGGCCCGCCAGCGCGGATGGTACCGCTCGGCCGGGGCAATTAGATCGGCCCGGGCCGCCACTAAAACAGACCGGCGATCAGCCCGAAACCAATCACCGCCAGTGCGCCCGCCGTGGCGCCGAGCGCCAATCCCGGGCCAGGCGCAGACCGCAATCGCCGCAGCATGAAGGCGCCCACACCGGCAGCCACCGCCGCCAGCACAAGCGCTGCGCCGAGGCCATGCGCGGGTAGCCCGAGTACCGTCTGCCCGTCGGCAAGATGCCAGTGGACCAGCATCAGCGGATGATCATGCCCGCCGACGGCATGAGCCAGAGCGCCGCCCGGGAGCATGACGAAAAGGGCTGGCCAGAGGCGAAATCGTTGCATGGTTGTCTCTCCATTAGTCTGAAAGGATTGCTGATGCCGGATGGAGAGCAAGGCCCGTGCCATGTCGGGCAGATCGGGCTTAAAACCGCATCGGCGCGGCATCCTCAGCACAATGTCGGTGCGTCGGGCGGCGAGCTGCGCACCAGATTGGGGCTTTTGACGATTCGATGCCCCAACTGCGTGCAGCCCGGATTGCCGCTGGCGTCGGGGGGCTTGCTGATATCATCGCCCCATGCAGCAATCGAACCTGCCAATGGACCCGCCGACATGAATGGGCTGAATACCATTCTCATGCTGCTCGCTGCCTCGGTGGCGGTGGTGGCGCTTTTTCGGCGGCTGGCCCTGCCGCCCATCATCGGTTATCTGGTGGTGGGCATGGCCATTGGCCCATCGGCACTGGGGCTGGTGGACGACACCAAGGATATGCACCTCATCGCCGAATTCGGCGTGGTTTTCTTGCTTTTTACCATCGGCCTGGAGTTCTCGTTTCCGCAGCTCAATGCCATGCGCTGGGCCGTCGGTGTGCTCGGGGCCAGTCAGGTGGTGGTCTGTCTGATGCTCTTCGGCGCCGGCGCCTGGTGGTTGACTGGCTCGGCCGAGGCGGCGGTTGTCCTGGGCGGCGCGCTGGCGCTGTCGTCCACGGCCATTGTCACCAAGCAGCTCACCGAGCAGCTCGAGATCCACACCCGACACGGCCGACGCGCCATTGGTGTGCTGCTTTTCCAGGATCTGGCGGTGGTCCCGCTGCTGATCGCAATCCCCATCCTCGCCGGCAACAGCGAGCGCTCGCTCGGTGTCGAGATGGGGATCGCCCTGGTCAAAGGGGTGGTGGTTTTTGCCGCAATGGTCTGGATCGGGCGCAAGGCCCTGAGGCCGATATTCCATGAAGTGGCCCAGGCACGGTCCAATGAGCTCTTCACCCTGACCGTGCTTTTGATCGCCATTGCCGCGGCCTGGTCGACCCACCTGGCCGGGCTGTCGCTGGCCCTCGGGGCCTTTCTTGCCGGCATCATGCTGGGTGAGACCGAGTACCGGCACCAGATCGATGCCGATATCCGACCATTCCGCGATGTCCTGCTGGGGTTTTTCTTCATCACCGTGGGTATGGTGATCGACCTGCCGGTGTTGCTTGCCAACCTCCACTGGGTGGTGCTGATCAGCGCGGCGATGATGGCCACCAAACTGGTGCTGGTCTACGCCATCGCACGCAGTGTGGATACCCCGCAGGATGCCTCGAGGACCGCGATCACCCTGGCCAACGGCGGCGAGTTCGGGTTTGCTCTGATTGCACTGGCCATCAGCGCCGGGCTGCTGACCCCCGACAACAGCCAGCTGGTCCTCGCGGCGGTGGTGCTGAGCATGGTCGCGGCCCCGCTGCTCATCCGGCATAACGCGGCACTGGCCGAACGCTTTGCCGGCCAGCCGCCAAGCCCCATCGATGCCGAGCGCAGCGAGACCGATGTCAGCCGCATCGCTCGGCCGCTGTCAGACCATGTCATCCTCTGCGGTTACGGGCGCACCGGGCAGAACATCGCCCGTTTTCTGGATCAGGAAGGGATCGATTACCTGGCCCTCGACCTGGACCCGCAGCGGGTCCAGGAAGCGCGCAGCGCCGGCGAACCGGTCAGCTACGGCGACTGCGAGCGCCGCGAGATCCTCGCCGCCTCGGGGCTCGACCGGGCGCGCATGGTGGTGCTGACCTTCGACAGCCCGGCCACCAGCCTCAAGGTGCTCGAACACACCCGCGGCGAACGCCCGGAGATCCCTGTACTGGCCCGCACCCGGGATGACCGCTGGATCGAACGGTTCGAGGCAGCCGGTGCCACGGCGGTGGTCCCCGAGGTGCTCGAAGCCAGCCTGATGCTTTCCTCTCACGTGCTCGCCCTGCTGGGTATCCCCATGGCCCGGGTTTTCCGTCATGTCCGATCGGTCCGTGGCGATCGCTACCGGCTGCTACGCGGCTATTTCCACGGCGCCGAGCGCATCGACATGGAAAAGGCGGACCGCTTTCGTGAGCAGCTCCATGCCATCACGCTGTCGGGCAAAGCCCGAGCCATTGGGGCCCGACTGGCCGATCTGGATCTGGAACGACATGGCGTTACAGTGACCGCGGTGCGCCGCGGCGGTATCCGCGGCCCCCAGCCGGAGCCGGAGACCCTGCTACACGATGGCGATGTGCTGGTGTGCTACGGCACCCCCGAGGCGCTTGAGCATGCCGAGCACATACTGCTGGGACGGGCACGTTAGCAGCGCCCACGCCGGCGCCGGCGGGTCCGAAAAGGCAGGGGGCGTTCAGCCCTCGGGGATTTCCAGGCCGGTTTCTGTCTCGATCATCCACTCGATGGCCGCGCGGATCTCTTCCTCGCTGGCGGCACCGCCCTGGGCGGGCATGTTGCCGTAGCCGTTGGCCACGTTACTGACCAGGGTGTCCCAGCCTTTGCCGATGCGCTCGTTCCAGCCATCGACATCACCGATGCCGGGTGCGTTGAGAAAGTTGCCCTGGTGACAGGCGATACACACCGCCTGGGTGACCTGCTCGCCACTACGCACCTCGACAACACCCCCGGCGTCATCCGCCGGCGCCTCATCGGCCGACGCCAGGGCCGGGGCCGGCTCGCCGCTCAGCCGCACGGCGTAGGACGGCGCCAGGTTTTGCTCGGCCCGTTCCTGGACGAGCGCATCCCGCTCGGGATTCTCGTCACCGAACAGCGAATTGGCCACCACGATCAAAAAGATGGTCACGCCCACCAGTGCGGCAATCACCAGGGCAAAATTGCGAAGAAAAACGCCGTCCTGTTCCGTGCTCACTGCACAACCCTCGAGTTCATTCGTCTGACCGCGAAGTATAGCGATATTGCCCATCACGGCAAACGGGGGCTATCAGCCGGCGAGGGATGGTTGTACAATCCACCGCCGTTGCGCCCGTAGCTCAGCTGGATAGAGCGTCGGCCTCCGAAGCCGAAGGTCGCAGGTTCGACTCCTGCCGGGCGCGCCAGTCTCCCTCCGGTAATGCCTATCACGAGGACGCCGTGAAAGCCTATTTCGATGACCGTCAGGACCTCCATCACCCGCGCACCTATTTCACCCGGGGGCAGATGCGCGCGCCGCAGGAAATCCCCGAGCGCACCGGGCATATCCGAAGCGGTCTGACCGACAACGGGGTCGCGATATCACCGGTCACCGACCACGGCATGGCCCCCATCAACGCCGTCCATGACTTGGGCTATCTGCGCTTTCTCGAATCCTGCCACCGCCGCTGGAAGGCGATGCCCGAGGACTGGGGCGATGAGGTGCTGTCGAACATCTTCGTGCGCTCGCCCAACCCACTCAAGGGCATCCTTGCCGAGGCGGCGCGTTATCTTGCCGATGGCAGCTGCCCGGTGGGCGAGCATACCTGGGAGGCTGCCTACTGGTCCGCCCAGGGGGCGGTCTGTGCCGCCGCCGATGTCATTGGCGGTGCATCCATGAGCTTCGCGCTGTGCCGTCCGCCCGGCCATCATGCCCGCGTCGATGCCGCCGGTGGTTTCTGCTATCTCAACAATGCCGCCATCGCGGCACAGCATCTTCGGCAGCGCTATGGCCGGGTTGTTGTGCTGGATACCGATGTCCACCATGGCCAGGGCATCCAGGAGATCTTCTACGAGCGCGATGATGTGCTCTATATCTCGATCCATGGCGATCCCACCAACTTCTATCCCGTCGTCACGGGCTTTGAGAACGAGCGCGGTGAAGGCCGTGGACACGGCTACAACATCAACCTGCCACTGCCCCACGGCTCAGACGCCGATGCCCTCTTCGGCCGGCTGGACGAGGCCCTGGCGGCCATCCGGTTGTTCGCGCCCGATGCGCTGGTGTTCTCAAACGGTTTCGATATCTACCGCGAGGATCCGCAGGCGAAGATCGCCGTCGACTCGGATGACATCCAGACGCTGGGCGCCCGGATTGCCGGCCTGCAACTGCCGACGGTCGTCATTCAGGAAGGGGGCTATCACTACGAGAGCCTCAGCCAGAACACGGCCGCACTGATCCAGGGCCTCGGTGGCAACCACTGAGCCACCGGCCGGTGCCAATCCGCCGCCGACGGGCATCCGTGAGGCGGCCACGGTTCTGACGGCGACCACCGGGGCGCTGACATTCTCGGCCACCACGGCGCTTTTCCCGGCAGCGATCGCCCCGGCCATCGCCGACGCCATGGGCGTCTCGCCGTCGCTGATCGGCGTACAAATCAGCCTGCTCTATCTGGGCGCGATGATCACCTCGCTGGTGGGCGGCGGCATCGCCCGGCGTCTGGGCGCCTGCCGGACCACGCAGTGGGCGGTGGCCATCTTCGGCATGGGTGGGTTACTGGCGGCGGCCGCCAATCTGTGGGTATTCCTGGCCGCCTCGCTATTGATCGGCTTCGGGTACGGACTCACCAACCCGGCGGCTTCGCATTTGCTCGTGCGGTTTACCGACCCGCGACGACGCGGTCTGGTGTTCGGGCTCAAACAGACCGGGGTCCCCCTGGGCGGCGTGATCGCCGGGGCACTGGCGCCGCTACTTGCCGTCAACTATGGCTGGCAGGCCGCCATGGCGGCCCTCAGCGTGCCCGCTATCGCCGCCATCGCGCTGCTGCAATGGCCCCGGGCGCGTTGGGATGAAGACCGGCAACCGCGGGCCCGCTGGTTGGCCGCACCGCTCGAGGATATTCGACTGGTCTGGTCGATCCCGCCGATGCGAAAGGCGGCGATGGCCTCGTTCTGCTTTTCCACCACGCAGCTGTGTCTGACCGTCTTTACCGTGACCCTGCTGGTGGAGGATCTGAGCATCGGGCTGATCACCGCGGGCGGCATCATGGCGCTGGTGCAGATCAGCGGTGTCGCCGGTCGCATCGGCTGGGGATGGATCGCCGATCGCACCGGCAACAGCCGCGCGACGCTGGGCGTGGTGGGGGGGCTCGCCGCGGCATTCGCCGGCGCGGTGACCCTGATGCGCGGCGACTGGCCCATCTGGCTGATCACCACGGTGCTTTGCGGGTTCGCCGCCGTCGCCCTGGGCTGGAATGGCGTCTACCTGGCCGAGATCACCCACCTGGCCCCGCGCGATCAGATCGCCCGGGCCTCCGGCGGGTCACTGGTGATCACCTTTGGGGGTGTGCTGTTTGGCCCGGCGGCGTTCACCGCCATCCATGGCGTGATCGGCGACTACACCACCACCTTTGCCGCCGTGGCGCTGAGCAGCCTGGTCGGTGCCTGGCTGGCCATCTCCAGCGGCCGCCGTGGCGGTCACGCCAACGTCGCCCAGTAATCAAGCGCGACAAGCGCCAGGATGGTCACCAGCGTCAGCGCCAGGGTGATCCGGCTGTAGGGCGGTCGACCGGCGCTCATCAGTTGGCCATGCCGAATCGCGGGCGTAACGCCACACCCACGATCGACCCCAGAAAGCCGAATACAAACCAGACCCAGCCATGGAGGCTGCCGGTGGCGATGCCACTGAAAAACGCGCCGATGTTGCAGCCAAAGGCCAGGCGGGCGCCGTACCCCATGCACAGACCGCCGATCACCGCCGCCGAGACATTCCCCATGCCCAGGCGGTTCTGGCTGCCGGCATTGAACCGGCCGGCCAGCCCGGCGGCCAGCATCGCCCCGAACAAAAGCCCCAGGGCCATCACCGAGGTGACATTGAGCAGGAGACTTTCAGACAGCACCCGCGCCGGATAGGCCCAGGTCCAGTACTCGAACTGTGCCATGTCGACGCCCAGGGCCTGCAGGGCCTTGGCCCCCCAGGCCGCAAAGGCAAAGGTGATCCCCCACGGCGCGCCGGAGACCAGCAATGTCACCAGCCCCAATCCGGCGAGCGCCACCACGCCCCAGGCCAGTGGCCAGCCACCGGTGAACAGCGTCGACAGCCAGCCCCCCTCCGGACGCCAGGCGAGGGGCTCGGCGCTGCCGTGTCGCTCCTGCTCGACGGCCCGGACGGTCCAGATCAATGCCACCAGGACCGCGACCTGCAGCAGGATACCACCGCCCGGCCCCAGGGCCCGGCCCAGATCCACCGGCCCCAGGCCGGGACTGGCAAGCCACCAGGGCAGGTGAAGGGTGCCGAGAACCGACCCCGCGACGAAGGCCGCCAGGGTGATCAGCATCTTGCGATTGCCTGCCCCGACGGTAAATAGCGTCCCCGACCCGCAACCACCACCTAGCTGCATGCCCAGGCCAAACAAAAAGCTGCCCAGCACGATATAGCCGCCCACCGGGGCGATGGCGCCATTGGCAAGCCCCAGGGCGGTGACCGGCATGTAGAGCACTGAGGCCAGGGCCAGCAGAATCAACTGCCCCCGCAGACCGCGACTGCGGCGCCGGACAATAAAGTTGCGCCACCCGGCGGTGAAGCCGAACGCGGCATGATAGAGCGACACCCCAAGGCCGATGCCCACCGCGTAGAGCAAGAGCATCCGCGGAGTCGCCGCCTGCCAGACCATGACGCCAAGAACCGCCGTGGCGGCCAGGGTTGTCGCGACGACATAACGGTCGACACCCGCTTCGCGGGTGTCGTCGTGGGTCGGCTCGATGGCCTCGGCGAGGTTGCTCATCGACTAGTTGAGCAGTTCAGTGAGCGCCTGTTGGCCCTGAGCCAGCGGCAGGGACGGGTCCTGGGTCCACTCGGTCATCGACCCATCATAAAGAGCGACCGACTCGAGCCCGGCCACCTCGGAGAGCGCAAACCAGGCCGTCGCCGCCCAGTGACCCGTGTTGCAGAACGACACCACCGGGCCATCGCCGTCGATGCCGGCGGTCTCAATCAGGGACTCGACCCGGCCCCGGTCCAGAAAGCGGGCACTGCCGGCTTCGACCAGCAGCTGCTGCTCCAGGCTGGCGGCGCCCGGTATGGTCCCCGCGGCGCGGGCGGCCGGATGCTTGGCCTCACCGCTGTACTGCGCCGCCGGCCGCGCATCCACCAGCTGGTCGCCGCCCTCGAGGGCCGCCTCGACCGCGGCGGTGTCCGCCAACAGCTCCGGCTGCAGGTCAACCTCAAAGTCGGCCGCCTGTGGCTGACTGGCGCCGGTCGCCACATCACCACCGGCGTCCACCCAGGCCTGATAACCCCCATTGAGGATGGCCACATCCTCATGGCCGAGGTACTTGAACGTCCAGTAAACCCGGGCCGCGCTGCCAAAATCGGTCGAGTTCACACCCGCCGGCACGATCACCACCGAGTCGTCGTTGTCCACACCCAGTGATCCGATCAGATTGCTGACCCGCTCGACCGGGGGCAGCTTGCCGGGGACGCCGTCCTGGGCCTGACGCCAGCCGGCACCGGTATAAGAGGCATACACCGCACCCGGAATATGGCCGGCGGCAAAGGTCTCGGCATTGCTGCCATCGATGGCCGAGCGGACATCAATCACGGCCAGATCCGGATCATCCAGGTTGGACGCCAGCCAGTCCGTATCCACCAGGGGCGTGACAGCGGGCCCGGCATGGGCGGCACTGGTCAGCGCCAGCAGACCGGCCGAAAAGGCCGTTGTCAGTAAAGCTCGGGTATTCATGGTTTGGTCTCCGGTCGCTTGGGGCTTGGTTGTCGGTGATGCCAAGGCTACCGGAGTCACTCAGCCAGCAAAGGAATGATTTGTCTTATGGATAGGTCTTTCGGTTATATAGGATTAATGACCGAGAAGCACAACTGGTCATCCTGCGACGCTATTCCCAGTCTTCATGAGAGGACCTATTATTTCATCCGTATTCGGAGCCGATGGCTCCTATCGACTCTCCTCCTCTTGGCCGGCCGCAAAGCCGGCTTTTTTTTGCCCGGCCAAAATATATGGCCTGCCCTCGGGTTGGTCAGGCAAACCACCCCTGGATCCGCGGCAGAAGCCGGCCCAGCTCACCGCCCATCAACGCGAAATCCGCATCGAAGCGCTCGGCTGCCGAGTCGGCCTCGCGGTCGCCGGCGTCGGATTGCACCACATCGGTGGCGCGCAAGCGCTTGACCGACAAATCAGCATCGAGCACCAGGTTGAGCCGGCCATCCCAGGTCAGCGACAGGCGCCGCAGCCGCTTGCCGGCTTTGACATGGGCGCGCATCTCGGCGCTGCGAAGATCCTGACGCTTGCAGCGAATCTCGGCGCCCTCGCTGCGCGGGTCTTCGAAAATCGCCTCCTCGCCGGGCTCGACATCGCCGGGAAAGCGGTCATGGGCCAGCCACTCGGTCATCACCTGATTGGGGGCGCTATCGGTCTGTAGCGGCCGGACCGGCAGACTGCCGAGCAATGCCCGCAGATCCTCGACCAGGGTTTCGGCCTCCCGCCAGCTAGCGGCATCCACCACCAGCCATCGGCCCTGAAGGTCAAAATACGCATAGCAGCGCTTGCTGCGGGTAAACGCCCGGGGCAGGAGTTCCATGGTGATTTCTTCTTTCAGACGGGCCCGCTCCCGCCGCCCCAGCGGCCGGCCCATGGCGTCCTCGCGCTCCGAAGCCCGCGTCTCGGCGGTTTCGTTGACCACCGCCGGCGGTAAGACGCGGGTCTCGGTCTGAAGACAGATCATCAATCGCTGGCCGCTGGCGTGGACAAGTGTCTCGCCACCGGGCACAAGCGGCGCCACCCAGCCCCGCGACTCGGGATCATGCCCGCCGACGGGGTGAAAGGCGCCGGCCTGGAGTTTTTCCTCGAGACTCTCCGGCTCCAGATGAAAGCCATCGGCGAGTTGATAGACGCAGAGATTGCGAAACCACATCGGTCTAGGACGTTCCTTTGATCAGGGGCTGAAAGTGTGTGCTATCGAGCGGTCAGGGCCGCCCGCGCGGCAAGTGCCCGGCGTTCGGCGTCCGCCCGGTCCCGACCCACGGCGGTGAGATGCCCCATCTTGCGGCCGGGGCGGGGCTCGGCCTTGCCGTAGAGATGCAGGTTAACGCCCGGGTCTCGCAACGCCGCCATCCAGTCCGGGGTGCCCCGGGCCCAGCCGTCGCCCAGCAGGTTGGCCATCGCCGTGGGGACGCGGCGCGCGGTCGACCCGAGGGGCAGCCCGCAGACCGCCCGCAGCTGTTGATCAAACTGGCTGCTCGGGCAGGCCTCGATGCTCAGATGGCCAGAGTTGTGCGGCCGGGGCGCGAGCTCGTTGACCAGCAACGAGCCATCGCGGGTGAGGAACATCTCGACACACAGCACACCCACGACATCCAGGGCATCCATCACGGCGGCGGCCATCTCACGGGCTGCGGCGGTCTGCGCCGGCTCGAGGGGCATGTCGGCGATGGACAGATCGAGGATGTGATTGACGTGCCGGTTCTCGATCACACCAAAGTCGGCGAGACTTCCATCCACGCCCCGCGCTGCCACCACCGAGACCTCGGCGGCAAAATCCACTCGTCCCTCGAGGACCGCCGGTTGATTGCCGATCTCTGCCCAGGCCTGCTCGAGATCGGTTTGCGCCTCGATGCGGACCTGGCCCTTGCCGTCATAACCAAACCCCGCGGTCTTGAGGATGGCGGGCCGTCCGATCGTCTCAACGGCGTGATCGAGCTCGGCCGAGGTCTCCACCGCCTGAAAAGGTGCGGTGGGCAAGCCGGCGGCGGCCAGCGCGCGCTTCTCGCGCAGCCGGTGCTGGGTGGTATAGAGCACCTCGCCGTCGGGCCGAACCGGGGCATGGGCCGCCGCGACCCGCGTGGCCTCGAAGGGGATGTTCTCGAACTCGAAGGTGACGACATCCACGCCACGGGCGAACCGGTCGATGGCATCCAGATCGGTGAACGGCGCATCCACCACCTCATCGGCGATCTGCCCGGTGGGCGTGTCGGCGCCCGGCGCTAGGGTATGCACCTGATAGCCCATGCGGCGTGCGGACTGCGCGAGCATCCGCCCGAGCTGACCACCGCCCAGGATGCCAATGGTTGCGCCGGGCAGGATCGGCCGGGTCAAGGCAGCTCGTCCTCCTCGACCTTTTGCGCCTGTTGCCGCCGAAAGGCATCGAGCCGCTCGGCCAGATCGGCATCATCGACGGCGAGCAGTGATACGGCGAAAAGCGCCGCGTTGCGGGCCCCGGACTCACCGATTGCAAAGCTGGCGACCGGCACGCCACCGGGCATCTGCACGATTGAGAGCAACGAATCCAGCCCCTTCAGTGCCCGGCTCTGGACGGGCACACCGAGCACCGGCACCGTGGTCTGTGCCGCAACCATCCCGGGCAGATGGGCCGCGCCGCCGGCGCCAGCGATGATTGCGCGCAGCCCCCGCTCACGGGCCGAGGCGGCGTATTCATTCATTCGTGCCGGGGTGCGGTGGGCCGAGACGATGCGGCACTCATGGGGGATACCGAAGTCTTTGAGCACCGCATCGGCATGGGCCATGGTCTCCCAGTCGGAGCGGCTGCCCATGATCACGCCAACCTTTGGCATGGCATCAACCATTGGCCGGCGCCTTGACGTAGCTGCCCGGTGCATCCTCGATGGGTTTGAGCTTGCCATCGCCAGGGACCCGCGCGGGCACCTTGCCGCCCTGCTTGGGCTGGAGCCACTTGACCCAGTCCAACCACCAGGAACCCTCATGGTGCTCGGCGCCTTCGAACCAAGCATCCGGATCGGCCGGCGTGTTGCGGTTCAGCCAAAAGCCGTATTTCTGTTTTTCGGGCGGGTTAATCACACCGGCGATATGGCCCGAGCCACCGAGCACGAACCGGGTCCGGCCACCCAGCAGCCTGGAGCCGCGGTAGCAGGCGTGCCACGGCGCGATATGGTCTTCCTTGGCCGAGACAAAATAGGACGGCACCTGGACCTTGCCCAGGTCGATGGGCACGCCGCCAAGCTCGATGCCGCCCGGCTCGCGCAGCTTGTTCTCGAGATACATCTTGCGCAGATAGAAGGCATGCATCCGCGCCGGCATGTTGGTGGAGTCCTGGTTCCAGAACAAAAGATCAAAGGGGAAGGGGTCTTCGCCTTTGAGGTAGTTGTTGACGAAAAACGACCAGATCAGATCGTTGGAGCGCAGGCTCGACATGGTACTGGCCATCTGGTTGCCGGTGAGATAGCCGCGCTCGTTCATCTGCTTCTCAAGGGCGTTGAGCTGCTCCTCGTCGATGAACACCTCGAGCTCACCCGGGCTGTCGAAATCCAGCAGGGTGGTCAGGAAGGTGGCGCTGTTGACCCCCTTCTCGCCACGTTCAGCCATATAGGCCAGTGTCGAGGCCAAAAGCGTCCCCCCCAGGCAATAGCCGACGATGTTGACATCGCGCTCGCCGATCGCCTGTTCGACCGCGTCCAGCGCTGCCAGCGGCCCCTGGGTCATGTAATCCTCGAAGGATTTGCCGGCGAGATCCTCGTCCGGGTTGCACCACGAGATCACAAACACCGTATAGCCCTGCTCGACCAGCCACTTGACCAGCGAGTTCTTCGGCCGCAGATCAAGGATGTAGTACTTGTTGATCCAGGGCGGGACGAACAACAGCGGCCGCCGGGCGACCTCCTCGGTGGCCGGGGCGTACTGGATGAGCTGCATGAGCTCGTTCTGATAGATGACCTTGCCGGGGGTGACGGCCAGATCCTCGCCCACCTGGAACGCCTCGGGGTGCGTCTGCCGGATCTTGAGCTGGCCATTGCCCCGCTCCAGGTCCTCGAGCAGCTTGTTCAGTCCATCCAACAGGTTCTGGCCGCGGGTCTCCACGGTCTTCTCCAGCACCTCGGGGTTGGTGGCCAGAAAGTTGGATGGCGAGGTGGCGCTGATGAACTGCCGGGTGTAGAAGTCGATCTTGCGTTTGGTCTTCTCATCCAGGCCTTCAACATTGTCCACCGTGTGATGCAGGTAGTCGGCGGTCAGCAGATAGGACTGCTTGATGAAGTCGAAAAACGGGTTGTCCTCCCAGCCCTCATGGGTGAAACGCTTGTCTCCCTTATCGGGCTGCCGCACCGGCTCGCTTTCAACCCCCATCATCCTCAGGGTCTGGTTCTGCATCAGCGCCATGTAGTCCTGCCAGAAGGCCACCTGTGCCTGCACCAGCTGGGCCGGATCCGCCATCAAACGGGCGTAGAGGTCCTGGAAGAGCTTGCTCATGTGCAGCGCATCGTCCATTGACAGCTGCTGGCCCGATTCCTGGCGGGCAATGAAGTCTTTGACCAGCTGTTGACTGCGCTCGGCGATCTCCGACAGCGAGCGGGTCAGTTCGTTGGGGTCGATTGTGACGGCTTCGGTATCCTTGTGTTCCGACATAGCGACGGCCCTCCGGGCACAAATGGGTGATAGCGATCATACGGCACCGCGACAAAACCTCACAAACCGGCTCGACACCCCCGGTTGTGGCAGCCACCCCCGCCCGGGCCGCCGAGGCGACCGCGCTCGCCGCCTCGATCGGCACCCGGGCGGTCAATCAGCCGCCGCCATCCGGTTACTGGCTGGAACTCGCCAAACCGGGGCTGACGCTGATCAGCGACACAAGACCGCCGATGCGGCTTCGGGTGGATTTTCTTGCCGGTGCCCAGGGCTATCGCACGGCCCGGCGCGGGCAGCAACGCGAGCTGGTGGCCCGGGCCTGCGGCCTGTCTGGCCACAACGCCCGCCTGCCGATCATCGACGCTACCGCCGGACTGGGACGGGATGCCTTTGTGCTGGCAAGCCTGGGCGCCAGCGTCGAGTTGTTCGAGCGCGACCCGGTGGTGCATGCCCTGCTCGCCGACGGCCTGGCGCGGGCCCGCGAGAAGTTACCCGAGATCATCCAGCGCATGACCCTGTCTCTGGGGGATGCCCGTCAGACCGGCACCAAGCGGCGGGCCGGTTCGCTTCTGGCCGTCTATCTCGACCCCATGTATCCGGGCCGACGCCGGGCCGCCGCCGGCAAGGAGCTCGCCATGCTGCAGGCCCTGTTGCCAGCGCCCGATGATGAACAGGGGCTTCTGGACTGGGCGCTGTCACTGGCCCCGCAGCGGGTTGTGGTCAAACGCCAGCGCCGGGCCCGGCCCCTCGCCGGGCGAGCGCCGGATCACCAGCTGACGGGGCGGAGCACCCGATTCGACATCTACCGCCCGTCAAAGGGGGCGGACGGCTGATACCGGGGGATGCTCACCGAGGCCTCGAGGGCCAGCATGCAAGACCATGGATCGGCAGCGCGGACCGGGTTATCCAGATCGGATTGACCGATCAGTCGCAACCGCAGGTCGCTGTAGCCGGCTCGGGCCAGCTGATTGGCCGCCGCCGTGCGCGCGGCGGTATCCGGCTCGCCGGCCAACATGGCAAGCAGGGTGCCGTTGGGTCCGGTCTCGGGCTCAAACTCGGCAAGACGCAGGCTGCGCAGGCGCTCACCAAAGGCCTCGCGAAGCACCGGCCAGACACCCTGCAGACGCTGCCGGTGGGCGCCATTGAGCCGCGGTGCAGCAGGCATGGCAAGCCGCAGGGCCTGATCGAGGAGCAGCTCCGAGGGCGGGCCGGCTTGCAGCAGCGACGCCGGCGAACGCCGCCCCAGGGCGGGCTGGGGTGTCTGCCACCATCGCCGGGCGCCGGATTCGCCGCGCGGGTGCGCGTCCACCAGCAGCTCGATGAAATGCCGATCGCAGTTGACCCGATAATCACCGGCAATCTGTCGGCGCGTGCCGGGCTGTCCGCAGGCCTGACAGGTCACGGCCGCCTCGTCACGGGTGCGGGTGACGATGGGCAGGATACGATCTCGCACCCCGTCAAAGCGGATCTCGAGCACCCCATGCACCACCCGCAGCCGGCGCCAGCGAAAACCACCCCGCTCGGCGGCGGGCACCGCCTCGGCCACGCCATCGAACAGCCGGTCCATCAGTCCGTACCAACCCGGCGGGATCTCGATTTCCACCGGGTCATCGGTCTCGCTTCGGCCCCGGCGCTGAAACTGCCAGGCATGGCGCAGCTGTGCAGCAGCCAGAAAGGCGCGATATCGACGTTCATCTACCGGTGTCACCATGACCGCATTGTGGCCAATTCGACTGACACAGGTCACCCCGAGCGGAGATTTCGGGCAAAAAAAAGCCCGGGCCGCAAGCGGCCCGGGCCTTAGAGGATCAGCGATCCGCGCTTACCAGGAGCGGCGCGGGCCACCTCCGCCACCGGCGGGCTTGCGATCCTGCGCTTCGTTGATGCGCAGGGTACGGCCGCCCATTTCGGTGCCATTGAGGGCCTCGATGGCGGCATCCGCCTCGGGGGGATCCATGCGGACGAAGCCAAAGCCACGGGGGCGGCCAGTCTCACGGTCGGAGATCATGCGAACTTCCTTGACGTCACCATGGGCGCTAAAAAGCTCGCGGACTTCGTCTTCGGAGGCGGAAAAGGGCAGGTTGCCCACGTAAATCGATTTCATCACTCAAGTCTCATCATACGCTGCCGCGCCTTGTTCAAGGCATGGGCAGGTCAAACATCGCGGGGTGCAAATGGCGCCCCTTCGGACGGTCCGATCGTCGGGCCGCCGGGTTGTCCACCGCCGTGCGATCAACAACTTGGCTTCGACCATACGGGACCCCAACCCCCGTGGCAATCGGTATTTTGACTGGCGGGGGCAGGACTCAACCACCGCTGAGACGCTATGCTGTGCGGCAACACCCATGCGATCGGCAACCGCTTGCAACCATGACTGCTCCGCTTGACACCGGCGACCGGGTCCTCGACCGCCAGGCCAGCCACCTCCACTGGCTGCTGCGCGGGCCGCTGGCCCTGTCCATGCTCTACAATGCCGCCCACGCATGGCGCATGGGCCCGACCCCCTATGCCGAGTCACTGCAACTGCCGGTGACGGTGGTGTCGGTCATGATCGGCCTGCAAATGGCCGCGGCGGCCCTGCTTTTGATCGGCGCGGTGACGAGCGACTGGGTGACACGAGCGGGGGCCGCCTGCAGCCTGCCCGTGCTAGTGGGGTTGCTGTTCCACCTCCATTGGGGGCAGTGGCAGCCGCTTGCAAGTGCAAGCCACCCCCACGGCGGTGTGGCCCTGACGATCGCCTGGCTGGGGATCGCGACCTACTTGCTGGCGCGGGGCAACCAGACATGAGCGCGCCCGAGAACCCCGAAACCCGGCAGAAACGCCAGCAACTCCGCCGGCGGCTATCCCGCAGCGTTGCCTACACCACGCCATTGCTCATGGCCGTCACCGGCGCCGCGGGCCTGCACGGGGTGGTCAGCGACATCGGCGATGGCCGTCTGGGCACAAGGGCTGATCGCACGAGTATCCCTGAGCCGGCAAGCCGCGCGACCGACGAAGCCCCGGCCGCGACGCCGGAGGGGATGCCGGAGGGCGTGCCGGAAGGCATGCCAGAGGGCGCACCGGAGGGGCTCCCCGAAGGCCTGCCCGAGGCGACACCGGAAGGCATGCCCGAGGGGGTACCCGAAGGCATGCCCGAGGCCGACCGCGCCGACGAAGGTTAGTCGGCGGCTGGGGCGTTGTCGTAGCGCTGGCGCAGTGCCTTTTGCACGCTCGGGTGGACGAATCGGCTGACATCCCCCCCCAGCGCCGCCACCTCGCGGACTAGACTGGAGGAGATGTAGGCGTACTGCTCGGCGGGGGTGAGGAACACCGTCTCGACCCGGGGGACCAGCTGGCGGTTCATGCTCGCTAACTGAAACTCGTACTCAAAGTCGGATACCGCCCGCAGCCCGCGCAGGATGACCCGTGCCTGCTGGGCTTCGACAAAATCCACCAGCAGGCTCTCAAAGGCCATCACCTCGACGTTTTCATAGGGCTTGAGGACATGCCGGGCCAGTTCGACACGCGCTTCCAGCTCAAAGGCTGGGTGCTTGCTGGGGCTCGGGTAGCCGGCCACGGCCACAATCAGCCGATCGAACAACCGGGATGCGCGCTCCACCAGGTCGCTATGGCCGTTGGTGACTGGGTCAAACGTTCCGGGATAGACGGCAGTAATCGCCATGGCCCCTCCTTCGTTGCAGCGCAGCATCGTAGTGCCCGGCGGAGCAAAATACCACCCCGGCATGGCCGCGGCCCATCAACTCAGCGGTCGAAGCAACGCAAACCAGACCGCGCCGGCGCTTCGCTCCCGGCAAAGCCCCCAACCAGTCGGCAACTCAGGCGGGGCCGGATGAAGGGGCGCTTCGACATAGATGCGGCTGTGCCCGGGCAGCGACCAGGCGGCGAGGGCCGCCAGCGCCGGGTCGAGGAGATCCGCTGCAAAGGGGGGGTCGAGGAAAATCAAGTCAAACGGCGCGGGGCGATCGCGCAGAAACCGTCGGGCATCGCCGCTGATGACCTCCGCCCGGCCGGCGGCATCCAGCATGGCGATGTTCTGCTCAAGGGACCGGCACGCCCCGCGGGAGTGCTCAACAAAAACGGCACTCGCCGCCCCGCGCGAGAGCGCCTCGAGGCCGAGCGCTCCACTGCCGGCAAACAGATCCAGCACCCGCGCGCCATCAACCTGCCCCTGGAGCCAGTTGAAAAGGGTCTCGCGGTTGCGATCGGCGGTCGGCCTCAGCCCCGGGCCGCCGGCGAATCGCAACCGACGACCCCGCCACTGCCCGCCAATGATCCGTAGCTGCCCGGCCACCCGGTCATTCCACCGCGTTAATCGCCGCCTCCGGTCCCACCAGCACGGTGACCATGCGTTGCGGGTCAATATGCTCGCGCAGGGCCGATTGGACGGCCGCCCCGTCGAGTTGCTCGATGCGCTCGACAAACCGGCTCAGATAGTCATGGGGCAGATCATGAAAGCCGATGCTGCTGACATAGCCGAGCAGATCGCGGTTACTGTCGAGCTGCAACGGAAAGCTGCCGGTGATATTGCGCCGCGAGGCATCCAGTCGCTCGGCGGCGGGGCCCTCATCCCTGAGTTCGGTCAGACTGCCCCGCAGCACGGATAGCGCCTCTTGCAGGGCATCGCTGCGGACCTGGGTGGACATCTGGAATCGACCCCGCCGCGCCCCGGTGGTCACCCGCGAGCCACTGCTATAACTCAACCCCCGCTCCTCGCGCATCCGCTCGGCAAGCATCGAGGTCAGCCCCCCGCCGCCGAGCATATGATTGCCCAGATACAGCGCGTAGTAGTCTTCGTGTCCGCGCCGCACCGAGGGCTGACCGATCACCACGTGGGTCTGTTCGGCTTCGAACGGCACCCGCACGGTGGTGGGCGCATCCGACAGGTCCACCGCCGGTAGCGGCTCAAGGACTTCGCCGGCCGGCAGACCGGCAAGCATGCTGCCGGCGATGGCCTCTGCCCGATCCCGGTCCAGATCACCGACGATGGCGACCGTTGCGTTGGCGGCGGTGTAGTGGCGTCGATGAAAGTCCTGGATCATCTGCTGCGAAATGGACTCGACGCTGTCGATTGTCCCGCTGGGAGGCGTTGCATAGGGGTGATCGCCATAGATCGCGCGGGTGAAGGCTTTCTCGGCCTGCTGACTGGCCGATGCCTCGGCCTGCTGCAACCCCAGCAGCATCTGCTGACGCACCCGCTCGATGGCATCATCAGGAAAGGCCGCGCCGGCAAGCACCCGGGCCAGGTTTTCGACCACCGGGTCGAGCCGCGCCGGCTCGCTGAGTGCGCGCAGGCTGACCTCGGCGGTGTCCCGGCCGCTGTTGGTCGAGACCCGGGCCCCGTAGCGCTCGAACTGTCGAGCAATGCGGCCGGCATCGCGCTCGGCGGTGCCTTCGAGCAGCAGATTGCTCACCATGCGTGCCAGCCCCGGGTGGTCGTCGTCCCGGGCGCTGCCCGCATCAAAGGCGATGCGGATATCGACGATGGGCAGCTCGTGGCGTTCTACAAAGAGGACCTCGCTCCCCTGCTCGGTGGTCCATTGCGTGATATCGGCTTCCATTGCGCCCCCCGTCGCGCTCATGATCAAAAGACCCAGGCCTAGCCAGTACCGCATCATTCCTGCTCGCCCCCTTCGGCCGGCTGCATAATGCCCACGGTCAATCGCTCGGGCTGGAGATAGCGCTGGGCGGCCGCCTGGAGGTCCTCGGCGGTGAGCGCCCGGATGTTGTCCTCGAACGCGGCAAGCGTCTCCCAGCCCGCGCCGGTGGTCTCGAGCATGCCGACCTGCATGGCCTGGTAGAACACCGAATCGAGTTCAAACAGGTGATCCGCCAGCAGCTGGCTTCGGGCCCGCTCGAGCTCTTCGGGGCTGACCGGCTCGCGGCGCAGCTGCGCCACCGCCTCACGAAGGCCGTTTTCCACCGCCTCGATATCGCCATCGGCGGGCACACCAAATAGCGAGAACTCAGTATCCAGGCGCGTCATGCCGTTGTATCCGGCGCCGGCGGCCGCCGCCACACCGCTGCCGCGCACCAGGTTTTCGGCCAGTCGCGCCCCCTCGCCGCCGTCGAGCACGCTGGCGAGCATCATCAGCGCATAGGGGTCGCGCGCGTGCTCGGCGGTGGCCAGCGACGGCACCTCGTAGCCCATGCGCAGCTGCGCCACCCGGGTCTGGTCGTCGCGATAGATCAAACGCCGCTCACCGGGCGGATCCAGGTTGTCCGGGTCGGCTACCGATGGCACCGGCCGGCCCGGAATGGGCCCGAAATACTCCCTGGCCAGGTCATGGACCGCCTGCGGGTCGACATCACCGGCGACAACCAGGGTCGCGTTGGACGGGGTGTACCACTGTTGGTACCACCCCTGCAGATCCGCCTTATCCAGCGCCGCGATGTCATCCGCCCAGCCGATGATGGGATGGGCGTAACCGGTCCCCGGGTGGGCGATGGCGGCGTAGCGCTCACCAAACCGGCCTTCCGGCCGATCCTCGGTCCGCAGACGGCGCTCTTCCAGCACTACCTGCCGCTCGGTCGCCAGCGCCTCGTCGCTGATCTGGAGATTGGCCATGCGGTCGGCTTCGAGCTCAAGCGCCACGGGCAGGCGGTCGGCGGCCATGATCTCGAAATAGGCACTGAAATCCCGCCCAGTGAAGGCGTTCTCGCGCCCCCCCTCGCGCGAGATGATCTCGGAGAAGCGCCCCTCGGGGTAGCGCTCGGTGCCCTTGAACATCATGTGCTCGAATAAATGCGAAAGCCCCGTCTCACCCCGGCTCTCGTAGCTCGAACCGACCCGGTACCAGACCTGCGAGACCACCACCGGGGCCCGGTGGTCCTGCCGAACGAGCACCTGCATACCGTTATCGAGGGTGAACTCAGTGACCGCACCGCGCTCCTGAGCGAGCGCCGGGACCGCCATCAGCGCGGGGATCAGGGCGAGAACCGCATTGGTTTTTGTCATCACATGCCTCGTTTGCCAATCACGAACGCCGCATCCGGCAGTGCTACCATAATGCCACTTTGTTCGGCGACAACCCTCGAGAGTTCCATGCTGCCGTTTCGACGCAAGCGTCAATCCCAACCGGCCGAGCCATCCGTGGACGACACCGCAGCACCCGATGGCCCGGACCCGTCAGGCGGGCTTTTCTCGCGCCTTCGGCGGGGTCTGCAGCGCACCGGCAGCGGGATCGGACAGCTCTTTCTGGGGCGCAAGCAGATCGACGCCGATCTGCTCGAGGAGCTCGAGACCCTGTTGCTGATGGCCGATGTCGGCGTCGAGGCCACAACCCGGATCATCGACGACCTCACCGACCGGCTCAAACGCAATCAGCTCACCGACATCGAGGCACTCCAGCATGCCCTGCGCGAGGACATGCGCTCGATCCTCGAGCCGGTATCCCAGCCACTGACCATCCCCGCCGGCGACAAACCCTTTGTCATCCTGACCGTGGGCGTCAACGGGGCCGGCAAGACCACCACCATCGGCAAGCTGGCAGAGCGGTTCAAAAGCGAGGGGCACAGCGTGGTGCTGGCGGCCGGCGATACGTTTCGGGCCGCGGCGGTAGAGCAGCTCCAGGCCTGGGGCGAGCGGACCGGCACACCGGTGATCAGCCAGCCGACCGGGGCCGACGCCGCCTCGGTGGTGTATGACGCCCACCAGGCAGCCCTCGCCCGGGGTGCGACGGTGTTGATTGCCGATACCGCCGGCCGGCTACACACCCAGGGCAATCTGATGGAAGAACTGCGCAAGATCGCCCGCGTGCTGGGCAAGCAGGACGAGGCCTCGCCCCACGAGGTGTTGCTGGTGCTGGATGCCGGCGTCGGACAGAACGCCCTGGCGCAGGCCGAGCAGTTCAGCCAGGCCGCGCCGGTCAGTGGCATTGCCATGACCAAGCTCGATGGCACCGCCAAGGGCGGCATCGTCTTTGCACTCGCCCAGCGTTTTGGCGTGCCGGTGCGCTTTATCGGGATCGGCGAGGGCGTTGACGATCTGCGCCCCTTCGACGCCGAGGCCTTTGTCGATGCCCTGCTCGCCCAGACCCGGGAGGCGGCGGACGCGGAATGATCCGTTTTGAAGGGGTCGGCAAGCAGTATCCCGGCGGCAATGAGGCGCTGCGCGGCCTCGATCTGCATATCGAACCCGGCGAGATGGTGTTCGTCACCGGCCCGAGCGGGGCGGGCAAGAGCACCTTTCTGCGGCTCATCCCGCTGCTGGAGCGACCCAGCCGCGGACGTGTCCTCATCGACGGCGCCGACCTGGGCGGCCTGCCCGGGCACCGTATCCCCTACCTGCGTCGCCGCGTCGGCATGATCTTCCAGGATCACCGGCTGCTCGACGACCGCAACGTCTTCGATAACGTTGCCCTGCCGTTGATCATCGCCGGCCGCGGTCGTGACGACATCGGCCGCCGTGTCCGGGCTGCGCTGGACAAGGTCGGTCTGCTGCACAAAGAGCACGCCTTGCCGGTGACCCTCTCGGGCGGGGAGCAGCAACGGGTGGGCATTGCCCGGGCCGTGGTCACCCGTCCCCCCATCCTCATCGCCGACGAGCCCACCGGCAATCTTGATCCCGCGCTGTCACAGGAGATCATGCAATTGTTCGAGCAGTTCAACCAGGTCGGGGTGACCACGGTGATCGCAAGTCACGATCTGTCGCTGATCGAAAGCTTGGGGTATCGGCGCATTCATCTCGAAGCGGGTCGGCTTGCATGGGGTTGATGGCCGCCATGAAACGCGGGCTCGAGCTGCATCGGCGGGCCGCCCGGGAATCTCTTGAGCAGTGGCGTCAACGGCCAGTGGCCAATGGCCTGACCACCGCGGTGATCGGCATCGCGCTGGCCCTGCCCGCCGGGTTTTTCATCCTCACCGACAACCTCCAGGCCGTGAGCGCCAACTGGCAGGGCGCGCCCAAGGCGTCGGTGTTTCTGGTGCCGGGGGCACCAACCGCATCCCATGAGGCCACCGCCCGCGCGGTCGAGGCCATGGACACCATCACCGCGGTGGAGCTGATCCACCCGGACGAGGCGCTCGAAGCGTTCGAGAAGGCCGCCGGGATGAGCGAGACGCTGGCGATGCTCGAGACAAACCCGCTGCCGGCCGTGGTCGTCGGTGAAATCCGCCAGGGGCTTACGAGCGCCGATATCGATCGGCTGACCGAGCGGCTTGCGGCGCTGCCGGATGTGGATGAGGTGCAGGTGGATCGGGAATGGCTGCAGCGACTCAACGCCGTGGTGGCGATGATCGATCGCATCAGCTTGTTGATCGCCTCAACGCTGGCCCTGGCGGTGGTGCTGGTGGTGGGCAACACCATCCGGCTGGATATCGAAAACCGTCGCGCAGCGATCGAGATCAGCAAGCTGATCGGCGGGACCGACGCCTTTGTCCGGCGGCCCTTTCTGTACACCGGCCTGTGGTACGGCGCCGCCGGCGGCCTGCTGGCGCTGTTCATTCTGATGATCGGGTTGCTGGCGATGGCCGGCCCTGCGCGCGAGCTTGCCGCCATCTATGACGGCATCCAGCCCCCGGGCGGACCGGGGCTTTCCAGCGCGCTGACCATCATCGGCAGTGGGCTCGCTCTGGGGCTGGCCGGTGCGTGGCTGGCGGTGGGTCGACATCTGGCCGAAATCGAACCGCGTTAAGGAACTTGCCCGGCGCATTGCGATCCAATAAACCGTGGTAAAATCAACTTCATACCGATGACGGAGCCATTCATGCAGGCAGCTACGGCACTGGTGAGCGCGGATTATGACCGGCTGCCCCTTCGCGCGGGCAGCGAGGATCATTACATCCAGGCGGTCAACGCCATCCCGGCACTCGGTGCCGAGGAAGAGCGCGAGCTCGCCCAGCGCTACCAGCAGGCCGACGATCTCGAGGCGGCGCGCTGGCTCGTGCTCTCCAACCTGCGCTTTGTCGTCCACGTGGCCCGGAGCTATACCGGCTACGGGCTACCGCTGGCGGATCTTATCCAGGAAGGCAACGTCGGGCTGATGAAGGCGGTCAAACGCTTCGATCCTCAGGTCGGGGTGCGGCTGGTGTCGTTTGCCGTGCACTGGATCCGGGCCGAAATCCACGAGTTCGTGCTGCGCAACTGGCGTATCGTCAAGGTCGCCACCACCAAGGCCCAGCGCAAGCTGTTTTTCAACCTGCGCAGCGCCAAGAAACGCCTTGGGTGGCTGAACCACGACGAAGTCGAGGCTGTCGCCGCCGATCTGGGTGTCAAACCCGAGACCGTCCTCGAGATGGAATCGCGCCTTGCCGGACAGGATGTGGGCTTCGACCCGGGGCCCGAGTCGGAAGACGAAGAGGCCAGCGCGCCAGCACCGGCGGCCTATCTCGAAGACCACTCCAGCGACCCGGCTCATACCATCGAGGACGCGGACTGGGATGGCTGGCAGGGCCAGGCGTTGAGCAGCGCGCTCGAGTCACTGGACGCGCGGAGCCGGAGCATCCTCCGGCGCCGTTGGCTGACCGAGCCCAAAGCCACCCTCCACGATCTCGCCGATGAGTTTGGCGTCTCGGCCGAGCGGATCCGCCAGCTCGAGAAAAGCGCCATGAAAAAACTCCGCGATCACCTCTCATCCGCCGACCTGCCCGCCTGACCCGGCGGGCACCTGCAGGCTACAACAGTCCCCGCTCGGCAAAGCTCACCGGCCGACCCTCACCCACGATAAAATGATCCAGCACCCGTACGTCCACCATGGACAGGGCCTCGCTGAGCTGTCCGGTCATCAGCTCATCCGCCCGGCTTGGCTCGGCGACCCCCGAGGGGTGGTTGTGGGCCAAAATCACCGCCGCGGCGTTGAGCTCAAGTGCCCGTCTGGCCACCTCGCGGGGATAGACGCTGGCGGCATCGATGGTGCCGCGAAAAAGCTCCTCGAAAGCCAGGATCTGGTGGCGGTTGTCAAGAAAAAGACAGGCGAACACCTCATAGGGCAGGTGCCGCAGCCGTGCGGTGAGAAACCGGCGGGTGTCCTCCGGCCCGCTCAGGGCATCGCGGGCCTCGAGGCGCGCCTGCAGGTGACGACGCCCCATCTCAAGCACGGCCTGGAGCTGGGCATATGTGGCAACCCCCAGACCGTGATAGCCGGTAAAGGACCGGGCATCGGCCTCGAGCAGCGGGCGCAGACCGCCAAACGCGCTCAACAGCTCCCGGGCCAGGGTCACCGCCGAGCGCCCCGGCACGCCGGTACGCAGAAAAATGGCCAGCAATTCGGCATCGGACAAAGCCGACGGGCCGGTCTGCAGCAGTTTCTCGCGCGGCCGTTCGGTGGCCGGCCAATCGGTAATCGCCATGGCTAACCTCCGTTGAACGTTTCCTCAAGGGGCGCAACAGTGTAAGTTCCCGCCATCGAGACAACCTGCGACATCGTTCCATCATGAGCATCCGCGGCGAGAACATCCTGCTTGGCGTGAGCGGCGGCATCGCCGCCTACAAGGCACCGGATCTGGTCCGGCGGCTGCGTGACGCCGGCGCGACGGTGCGGGTGGTGCTAACCCACGGTGCTCAGGCGTTTGTCACACCGCTCACCTTCCAGGCGGTATCCCACCAGCCGGTCCACACCGATTTACTCGACGCCGACGCCGAGGCCGGCATGGGTCATCTAGAGCTCGCCCGCTGGGCGGATCGTATTGTCATCGCCCCGGCCAGCGCCGACACCATCGCGCGGCTCGCGGCCGGGCTGGCGGATGATCTTTTGACCACCCTGTGCCTGGCCACTCGGGCGCCGCTCACCCTGTGTCCGGCCATGAACCACATCATGTGGCAGGCCCCCGTCACCCAGCAGAACACCCGGCAACTGATCGAACGCGGCGCGACCGTCCTCGGGCCGATGAGCGGGCCGCTGGCCGAGGGCGAGTCCGGCCCGGGCCGTCTCATGGAGCCGGCGGACATCGTCACCGCCCTCGAACAAAGCGCCGCACCCTCGACCCGGCCATCGCCGCTGGCGGGTCAATCGGTGCTCATCACCGCCGGCCCCACCCATGAACCCATTGATCCGGTGCGATTCATTGGCAATCGCAGCAGCGGCCGGATGGGGTTTGCCATCGCCGCGGCCGCGGCCAACGTCGGCGCCCGGGTCTGTCTGATCAGCGGGCCGAGTCGCTTGCCAACCCCCGCCGGGGTCGAGCGCGTCGACGTCGAGACCGCCGAGCAGATGTACCAGGCCGTACTCGACCGCGCCCCGCAGGCCGCGGTGTTCATTGCGGCGGCCGCTGTTGCCGACTACCGGGTCGAGGCGCGGGCAATGCACAAGATCAAACGCGACAATCAACCTGACCAGCTCTCGCTGGTGCCCAACCCGGACATCCTCAAGGCCGTGGCCGGGCTGACTGACGGGCCGTTGACCGTTGGCTTTGCCGCTGAGACCGATGATGTCCTCGATAACGCCCACGACAAGCTCACTGCCAAAGGCATCGACATGATCGCCGCCAATGCGGTCGGCGAGGGCAAGGGGTTTGAGGTGGCGGACAACGCCCTGACCGTGCTCTGGCCCGGCGGGCACCGCGAGCTGGGCCACAAGGCCAAGCCGCAGCTGGCCGCTGAATTGATTGATCTGGTGGGAGAACGCTTTCATGCAGCCGATTGAACTGCGCATTCTCGATGACCGACTGGGGCAGGCATTCCCGCTGCCCGACTACGCCACCGACGGATCCGCCGGCATCGATCTTCGCGCCTGTGTGGATGCCCCGCTTGCGCTCGACCCCGGCGACACCGAGCTGATCCGCTCGGGCATGGCCGTGCACATCGCCGATCCGGGCTACGCCGCGGTGGTCCTGCCCCGCTCGGGGCTCGGCCACAAACACGGCATTGTCCTGGGCAACCTGGTCGGGTTGATCGACTCGGACTATCAGGGCGAGATCATGATCTCGTGCTGGAACCGGGGTGAAAGCAGTTTTGTCATCGAACCCGGCGAGCGGATCGCCCAGCTGGTTTTCCTGCCCGTGGCCCGGCCCGCTTTCAAACAGGTCGAGGCCTTCGCCAGTAGCGAGCGGGCCGAGGGCGGCTTCGGGCACACCGGTCGTCATTGAACGCTCTAGCACAGGGAAGGGCCATGACGAGGATCGATCCATCCATCCTGCGCACCTACGACATCCGCGGCGTGGTCGACCAGACCCTGACCGAGGCCACCGCCCGGGCACTGGGTCATGCCATCGGCAGCACCGCCGCCGAAGCCGGGCAGTCCACACTGGTGGTGGGCTATGACGGCCGGGCCTCGAGTCCGCGCCTGGCGGCCGCACTGCGGGCCGGGTTAACCGCCGCCGGACGGACGGTCATCGACATCGGCGAGGTGCCGACACCGGTGATGTATTTCGCCACCTATCATCTGGCCACCGGCGCCGGCGTTGCCGTGACCGGGAGCCACAACCCGGCGGAGTACAATGGGCTTAAAACCATGCTCGATGGCCGGCCGCTGTGGGGCGAGGCCATTCAGGCGCTGGGCGCGCGGCTGGAGGCCGGTGATCTGGTCCACGGCGAGGGCAGCGAGACGCGCGTCGACGTCCTGCCGGCCTATCAGGCGCGGATCACCGATGACATCCAACTGGCCCGCCGGCTCAAAGTCGCGGTGGACTGCGGCAATGGCGTGGCGGGGGCGATCGCCCCGGCGATCCTCGCAGCGCTGGGGGCCGATGTAATCCCGCTTTTCTGCGAAGTGGACGGGCGTTTTCCCAACCATCATCCAGACCCCACCGTGCCGGAAAACCTCAACGATCTCATCGAGGCGGTGGACAGCGAAGGCGCCGATCTGGGACTGGCCTTCGATGGCGATGGCGACCGCCTGGGGGTGGTGGATGAAACCGGCCATATCATCTGGGCCGACCGGCAGATGATGCTCTACGCCGGCGATATCCTAAAGCGGCAGCCGTCGGCGGATATCGTTTTCGATGTTAAATGCAGTGGCACCCTGGCCGAGACCATCAGCGCCGCCGGCGGCACACCGGTGATGTGGAAAACCGGCCATTCGCTGATCAAAGAAAAACTGCGCGAGACCGGCGCACCGCTGGCCGGTGAGATGAGCGGTCATCTTTTTTTCAACGACCGCTGGTACGGCTTTGATGATGGCATCTATGCCGCCGCCCGCCTGCTGGAAATCCTCGCCGCCGACGGCCGGGCGGCGAGCAGGGTATTCGGCGAGCTGCCCGAGCCGGTCAGCACCCCCGAGATCCGGCTCGATCTCAGCGAGGGGCAACCCCATCGGTTGATCTCGGCGTTACTCGACAAGGCCCAGGGCTTTGACAATGCCCGGGTAACCACCATCGATGGGCTGCGGGTGGATTTTGACAACGGCTGGGGGCTGGTGCGCGCCTCCAACACCCAACCCTGCCTGGTCATGCGCTTCGAGGGTCACGATCAATCGGCGCTCGAGTCGATTCGGCGGCGCTTCGAGGCGCTAATACACGACGCCGGCCAGGAAGTTGGCATCGCGATTTGATCCGGATCAAGGAAGCCTTCGGTTCCGCTACCACCCGATAAACGACGGTCCTATCCTCGGGGTCAATCACTTCCACTGAGGAGCTTGACCCATGAAAGCCGTCCACTCACTCACCGCCGCCGCCCTGCTCGGACTTGGCAGTGGGGCCGTCGCCGCCGAGGACGCGATGCTCGAGCGGGCCCAGATGCTCTTTGAGCCCATCCCGCAGAGTGCCGCCGATCATATCGGCGATCGCAACCCGATCACCCCCGAGAAGGTCGAGCTTGGCAAGATGCTGTTCTTTGACCCGCGGCTTTCGGCGAGTCAGACCATCAGCTGCAACACCTGCCATAACGTGGGGATGGGCGGTGATGACAACATCCCGAGCTCGGTCGGCCACGACTGGCAGCGCGGGCCCCGCAACTCGCCGACCATCTTCAACGCGGTGTTCAACGTCGCCCAGTTCTGGGACGGTCGGGCCGAGGACCTGACCGAGCAGGCCAAGGGCCCGATCCAGGCGGGTGTCGAGATGAACAACACCCCCAGCAACCTCGAAGCCACGCTCAACAGCATCGATGAATACGTGGGTGCCTTCGAGGCGGCCTTCCCCGAGTCGGAGAACGCGGTGAGCTTTGATAACACCGCCAAGGCGCTGGAGGTGTATCAGGCCACGCTGATCACCCCGGACTCGCCCTTTGACCAGTACCTCAAAGGCGATACCGATGCGCTGACCGACCAGCAGCTGGCCGGGCTGGATGCGTTTATGAACAAAGGCTGTGTGGCCTGTCACAACGGCGTCAACGTCGGCGGTCAGGGCTACTACCCCTTTGGCGTGATCAACCGCCCCGGTGCGGACATCCTGCCCGAGGCGGACCGGGGCCGGGCCCAGGTCACCGAGACGGCAGCGGATGAGTACGTCTTCCGGTCTCCGTCGCTGCGCAACGTCGAGCTGACCGCACCCTACTTCCACTCAGGCAACGTCTGGAGCCTGCGCGAGGCGGTGTCGATCATGAACGACGCCCAGCTCAACAGCCTGCTCACCGAAGAGGACGTGGACAACGTCACGGCCTTCCTCCGGTCGCTGACCGGCAAGCAGCCCGAGGTGGAGTATCCGGTGCTGCCGATCAGCACGGACGAGACCCCGATGCCGGATATCCCGGACTATCCGCGGCCGACCGGCGCCGAGGGCTGACGCCACACGCAGCGCTTGCGCCCCGGCGCGCGGGGCGCGACCATAAAGACCGCATCTTCGGGTGCGGTCTTTTTATTTGGGCCACGACAACAGCAAGAACCCCATCATGACTGCCGAGCGCACCCCACCCAGCCAGGTCGCCCATGTCCTCACCGAGGCATTGCCCTACATCCGCCGGTTCCACGGCCGCACGGTGGTGGTCAAGTATGGCGGCAACGCCATGGTCGATGACGAGCTAAAGCGCGGCTTTGCCCGGGATGTGGTGTTAATGAAGCTGGTGGGCATCAACCCGGTGGTGGTCCACGGCGGGGGCCCGCAGATCGGCAATGTGCTCGATCGCATTGGCAAGGAAAGCGAATTCGTCCAGGGCATGCGTGTCACCGATGCCGAGACCATGGATGTGGTCGAGATGGTCCTGGGCGGACTGGTCAACAAAGAGATTGTCAGTCTGATCAACACCCAGGGCGGCCGGGCCGTGGGGCTGAGCGGCAAGGACGGCGGGCTGATCAAGGCACGCCGCCTGCAGTTGACCCGGCCCGGGCCGGCCGAACAGGCGCCGGAGATCATCGATATCGGCCACGTCGGAGAGGTCACCGGGGTCGATCCGGCCTTGATGTCGCTGCTCGATGGCGCCGATTTCATTCCGGTGGTCGCGCCCATCGGCGTGGATGAAGAGGGGGTGTCCTACAACATCAACGCCGACCTGGTGGCCGGCCATCTGGCCCAGACCCTGGGGGCGGAGAAGCTCATCCTCATGACCAACACCCCGGGGCTGCTGGATGGCGACGGACAACTGCTCACCGGACTCGACGCCGGCCGGGTCCAGCAGCTCATCGACGACGGGACCATCCACGGCGGGATGCTGCCCAAGGTGAGCTGCGCGCTCGAGGCGGTCACCCACGGCGCCGGTGCGGCCACCATCATCGATGGCCGGGTGCCGCATGCCGTTTTGCTGGAGCTTTTCACCGACAGTGGCGTGGGAACACTAATCCACGGAGCCGCCGCGGGCGGCTAGGCGCCATACCGGTCGCGATAGGCCTGCATGGCGGCAAGACGCTCCGCCCCGTCCGGGCGATCGGCCAGGTAAGCCATCAGCGTCTCGAGCGTGAGAATGGCGACAACCGGGACGCCATGGCGCTCGGCCACCTCCTGGGTCGCAGAGGACGCCCCATCGCCGCGCTCCTGCCGGTCGAGGGCCACCAGCACACCGGCAAGCCGGGCACCGGCAGCCTCGATCAGCTGGACACTCTCGGCAACGGATGTCCCGGCCGAGATCACATCGTCGACCACCAGCACCCGGCCGGCCAGCGGGGCACCCACCACCACACCGCCTTCGCCGTGGTCTTTGGCCTCTTTACGGTTGAATGCCCAGGGACAGTCGACCCCTTGCTCCGAGGCCAGCGCGACGGCCGCCGCCGAAACCAGTGGGATGCCCTTGTAAGCCGGCCCGAAGAGCATGTCGAAGCCCAACCCGGCGTCCATGGCGCGCCGGGCATACGCCGAGCCCAGGCGTTGCAGCGCCTCGCCGGTGTTGAATAACCCGGTGTTGAAAAAATAGGGACTGCGCCGACCCGACTTGAGGGTGAATTCGCCAAAGCGCAGCACCTGGCGGTCGAGTGCAAATTCAATAAGCGCTCGCTGGTAATCCTCCATCTTGCTACCCCGTGTTGCGCATGCCGGCAGCGATGCCGTTGATGCAGATCATCAGCGCCTCGCGCAGATCCTCCTCGTGCCCATTTCGGACCCGGTCGAGCAACTCCACCTGCAACAGGTTGAGCGGATCCACATACGGGTTGCGAACTCCCACCGAGCGCTGCACCACCGGCGCCTCATCCAGCGGATTGTCATGACCGCTCACCCCGAGCACCGAGGTCCGGGTCTCGGCCAGCCGCTCGCGCAGCGTCTCACCCAGGCCGCGCAGCTCATCCGGGACAAGCCGCAGGTCATACCAGGCCGCCACCGCCGGATCGCTTTTTGCCAGCACCATCTCGAGCATATCGATAAAGGCGCGAAAAAACGGCCAGGCCTGGTACATATGCCTTAGCTGCGACTCGCGGCCGCCGGCAAGCCCCTCGGCCAGCGCACTGCCGGCACCGAGCCAGGCGGGCAGCAAAAGCCGGGTCTGGGTCCAGGAGAAGATCCATGGAATGGCACGCAGGCTCTCCACCCCGATGGTGGGCTTGCGTCGGGCCGGCCGGCTGCCGATGGCCAGGTGGCTGATCTCGTGCTCCGGCGTGGCGTGGCGAAAATAATCGATGAACGCCGGGGTCTCGCGGACCATGGCACGGTAGTCGCGGCAGGAGCGCTCGGCCAACTCATCCATCACCGCCCGCCACTCATCCTCGGGCGGTGCAGGGGGCGCCAGGGTGGCCTCGGCCACGGCGGTGGTATAGAGCTCGAGGTTGCGCTCGGCGATGCCCGGCAGCCCGAACTTGGCCTGGATCATCTCGCCCTGCTCGGTGACCCGCAACCGCCCGGCGGCCGAGCCCGGTGGCTGCGAGAGGATCGCGGCGTGGGTGGGGCCGCCGCCGCGGCCAATGGATCCACCCCGCCCATGGAAGAGGGTGAGCTGGATGTCATGCCTGCGCGCGGTCTGCACCAGCTGCTCCTGGGTCTGATAGAGCGCCCAGGTGGCGGTGAGGTGGCTGGCATCCTTGGCCGAGTCGGAGTAGCCGATCATGATCTCCTGCTCGCCGGCGATATGCGCCCGGTACCAGGGGATCGCCAGCAAAGCCTCCAGACACGACTGAGCGCCGTTGAGATCGTCCAGCGTTTCAAAAAGCGGCACAACCCGCAGCGGGGTTTTAACGCCGGCTTCCTTTTGCAGCAGCTTAACCGCCAGGATATCCGAGGGCTTGGAGGCCATCGAAATCACATAGGCGCCCAGCGAGTCGGCCCCCATTTCGGCGATGACCGAGAAGGTATCCAGCACCTCGGCGACGGCCTCATCACCGGCGAAGTCACGGGGGATCAGCGGCCGGCGGTTATCCAGCTCACGGATCAGAAAGCGTTGACGCTCGGCCTCGTCCCAGGCGCTGTAACTGCCAATCCCCAAAGCCTGGGTGATGGCGTCGAGCACCTCGGTATGTCGGGTGGACTCCTGGCGGATATCCACGCGCATCAGGGTTAAGCCGAATACCGAAAGCCGGCGTAACAGGTCCTTGAGCCGGCCTTCGGCCACGACACCCCCGCCACTTTGCTGCAGCGATCGATAGCAGATCATCAATGGCTCGGCTAGCTCGGCGGTCCGCCAGTAGATGGGCGCATCCGAGGGGCGTCGGCCGGCGAGTCGGGCGTCGATCCAGGCCCGGGTGGCGTGCAGTCGGTCACGGACCTGCTTGAGCGCGGCACGGTAGGGCTCCCAGGCGTTGCCGACCCAGTCGCGCAGCGCCTCACTGGCGCACTGCAGCGAGAGCTCTTCGATGAGCTGGTTGATCTCGCGTTCATAGAGCTCGACGGCCTTCCAGCGGTTGAGCAGGCAGACCTCGCGGGTCACCTCGGCCGTCACCCGGGGGTTGCCATCGCGATCACCACCCATCCATGAGCCAAAGTGGATGGGGGCGGCATCCAGCGACAGGGGCTCGCCGGTGCGGCGCTGCAGGATACGGTCCAGGCGTCTTAGATAATGCGGGATGACATCCCAGAGGGTCTGCTCGATAACGGCCAGGCCCCAGCGCGCCTCGTCCTGCGGGTCCGGCCGTCGGCGGCGGATTTCGTCGGTCTGCCAGGCGGCGGTGATCTCGCGCTTGAGTGACTGATGGACCTCTTCGATTTCCTCGGGGGTGGGGTCGAGCCGATCACCCTGGCCCAGCAGCTCGGCGATGCGGTTGTACTTTTGCAGCAGCGAACGCCGCATCACCTCGGTGGGGTGGGCAGTGAGGACCAGTTCGATATCCAGCTGGCTGACCGTCTCGTGGAGCGCCGCCGGCTCGACCCCATCGAGCATGCGGTTGAAAAACTCCTCGAGCGAGCCGCGCAGCGGACCGGTCTCCGGGTCACGAACCCAAGCGCGGCTGCGACGCACCCGATGATGCTGCTCGGCGATATTGGCCAGGTTGAGAAACTGCGAGAACGCCCGGACCACCGGGATGATGAGCTCATCCGGCAACTGGCCAAGGCGCGCCTCCAGGGCCCGTCCCGCCTCGGCATCGCCGGCCCGGGCCTCCTTGGCCAGGCCGCGAATCTCCTCGACGGTTTCATAAACCCCTTCGCCGGCTTGCTCATGAATCGTGCTGCCAAGCAGGCCGCCCAGCTGGCGGATATCCTCACGCAACGGGGCATCGCTGCGGTTGTCGCTCATATCGCCCCCTTTATCTGGACATAAAAAAGCCCGACCGGTGAAACACCGCCCGGACTCTCCCCATTGCCTGGCATTCTGGCCAACGCGCGGGGCGCGATCAAGCACGGCCGGTTGCCGCACGCCGCGGCGTCGACAGGCTTGCCCCGGTCATCGGGATGCCGGAGGATGCCGGGCATGGACGCCACCGCCCCCAAGCAGAGCTGGCGCGAGGCGCTTGCCGTCTACCGCCGTCCCACGGTGATCACCATGCTGTTGCTGGGGTTTTCGGCTGGCCTGCCCTTCATGCTGGTGTTCGCCACCCTCTCGGCCTGGTTGCGCGAGCTGGATGTCAGCCGCACCGCCATCGGCTTTTTCAGCTGGGTGGGCATCACCTACTCGATCAAGTTCATCTGGTCGCCGGTGGTCGATCGCATGCCGCTGCCAGTCCTCGGTCGTTGGCTGGGCCAGCGACGATCCTGGATTGTGCTCGGGCAACTGGGCATTGCCACTGGTCTGGTGGGCATGGCCCTGACTGACCCGCGCACCGCGTTGCTGCCGGTGGCATTACTCGCTTTGCTGGTGGCGTTTGCCTCGGCCACCCAGGATGTCGCCATCGATGCCTTTCGGATCGAATCGGACATCGACCGCTACCAGGGGGCGCTGGCGGCGACCTACCAGATGGGCTACCGCATGGCGATTCTCGCCTCGTATACCGGCGCGCTGTATCTAGCCGATCTTGGCAGCTGGACCATCGCCTATCTGGTGATGGCCGGTTTGATGGGCGTGGGCATGGTCACGGTGCTGCTGCGACCGGAACCGGTGGCCCGCGTCGATCGACTCACCGCCGCGCAAGAGCCGCGGGTGGTGGCCTTTGTCGATGCCCACCCGGACATGCCGGGGTGGCTGCGGCAGACGCTGGCGTGGTTGATCGGCGCGGTGGTGTGCCCACTGACCGATTTCTTTGGCCGTTTTGGCTGGCTGGCGCTCGTTGTGCTGGCGCTGGTTGCGAGCTTTCGCATCAGCGACATCGCCATGGCGAGCATGGCCAATCCGCTCTACATCGACCTTGGCTACAGCAAGGCCATGATCGCCAACATCAGCGGTGCCTATGGGCTTGCCATGACGATGATCGGCGCTGTTCTGGGCGGCGCGCTGGCAGCCCGGTACGGGTTGATGCGGCCGTTGCTTCTGGGGGCAGTGCTGGCGGCGGCCACTAACCTGCTGTTTGCCTGGATGGCCGGACAGGGCGGCGCCGCCTGGGCGCTTGTAATCACCATCAGCGCCGACAACCTCTCGGGCGGGTTGGCCGGCTCGGTGTTCATCGCCTGGCTGTCGAGTCTGACCAACACCGCCTATACGGCAACGCAATATGCGCTTTTCAGCTCGCTCATGACCCTGCCCGGCAAGTTTCTGAGTGGTTTTGGCGGGATCGTGGTGGATGCGCTGGGCTACCCGAGCTTTTTTGTCATCTCGGCGGTGCTCGGGCTGCCGGCCATTTTGTTGATCGTGTTTTTGATGCGGCGTGCCACAAAGCCCGGGGCGGTGGACGCCGCGCCGTCCACGGATGGACAATAGGCGGACTGACCCCTAGGAGCCTGACCATGTCCGATGCCCGCCATTGCCGTTTGCTGATCCTGGGCTCCGGCCCAGCCGGCTACACCGCCGCCGTCTATGCCGCGCGCGCCAACCTCGATCCGGTCCTGGTCACCGGGCTTGAGATGGGCGGACAGCTGACCACCACCACAGACGTGGACAACTGGCCGGGGGATGTCTCGGGGCTCCAGGGCCCGGATCTGATGGAGCGCATGCGTCAGCACGCCGAGCGCTTTGGCACGGATATCGTCTTCGACCATATCCACACCGCCGAGGTCACGCAGCGACCGTTCCGACTGGTGGGCGACAGCGGCGAGTACACCGCGGATGCGCTGATCATCGCCACCGGCGCCTCGGCGATGTATCTGGGCCTGGAGTCGGAGACCCGATTCGCCGGCAAGGGCGTTTCGGCCTGCGCGACCTGCGACGGGTTTTTCTACCGCAACCAGGACGTGGCCGTGGTGGGCGGCGGCAACACCGCGATGGAAGAGGCCCTTTATCTATCCAACATCGCTCGGTCGGTCACCATCATCCACCGCCGGGATGCCTTCCGCGGCGAGAAAATCCTCCAGGATCAGGTCATGCAGCGGGCGCAGAGCGGCAACATCACCATTCGCTGGAACGCCACGCTGGATGAAGTCTTAGGCGACGAAACCGGTGTCACCGGTGCCCGGATCAAAAGCACCACCGATCAAAGCACCGAGGATCTGAGTCTGGCGGGCGTTTTCATCGCCATCGGCCATCGCCCCAATACCGAGCTCTTTACCGGCCAGCTGGATATGGCGGGCGGCTATATCCGGGTTCAAAGCGGACTCGATGGCAATGCCACCGCCACCAGCATCCCGGGGGTGTTCGCCGCCGGTGATGTCATGGACCACGTCTACCGTCAGGCCATCACCTCGGCGGGGACCGGGTGCATGGCCGCCCTGGACGCCGAAAAGTACCTCGATGCGCTGGCCGCCGAGGCGCCGGCCCCCGAGACCGCCGCCGCCTCCTGATCAAGGGATTGCCCAATGAGCGAGAAAAGCCCGAAACCCGCCCATCTGGCACTTTATGAGCAAGCGCTCTGCCCCTTCTGCCGGATGGTACGCCAGGCCACGGCCGATCTGGATCTCACCATCGAGTCACGGGATACCATGCGCGAGCCGCACCGACGTCAGGAGCTTGTCGAGGGCGGCGGCAAAGGGATGGTGCCGTGTCTGCGCATCGAATACCCGGACGGCGCAGTGGACTGGCTCTACGAGTCGGCCGATATCATTGAGTACCTGCGGCAACTGCAGGCTGATTAAAGACCGGCGTCAATCCGGCCAGTCGTAGCGGATCGTCAGCGGCGCGTGATCCGAGAAACGATCGGCGCGATGGACATCCGCTGACTGCGCAGTGGCGGCAACCCCCGGGGTCGCGACATGATAATCGATGCGCCATCCGGTGTTGTTGGCCCAGGCCTGGCCCCGGAATGACCACCAGGTGTATTCATTGGGCTGATCATTGACCTCGCGGAAGACGTCGACAAATCCGGCCTCACCGAACAGTCGGTCCATCCATTCCCGCTCGTGGGGCAGAAAACCCGAGTTCTTCTGATTGGAACGCCAGTTCTTGAGATCGCGCCAGGTATGGGCGATGTTCCAGTCGCCGCAGATCACATACTCGCGTCCGTCATTGACCATGGCCTTGAGCCGCTCGAGTAGCGGCTCGAGAAACGCATCCTTCACCCCTTGTCGGTGCGCTCCGGAGCTGCCCGAAGGCATGTAAAAAGAGATCACGCTCAGGTTGCCGAATCGCGCCTCGAGCCAGCGGCCCTCGGAATCGATCTCGGGGATGCCAATGCCCCGGTGATATTCATCCGGCTGCCGGCGGCTGTATAGCGCGACCCCGCTGTAGCCCTTTTTCTCCGCGTCGACGAACTCGGCGTGATACCCATCAGGAAAATACGGCCCACCCTCGAGCTGCCCACGCTGGGCTTTGGTCTCCTGGATGCAGAGAACATCCGGCTTCTGCGCCTCAAACCACTCGAAAAAGCCCTTGCGCTGAGCCGCCCGAATGCCATTGAGATTGGCGGTCATGATGGAAATGCTCATGGGCAGTAGGATAGCGGAACAAATAACAGGAGTCGGCATGGAACGAAGCAAAAACCTGGACGAGGTTTGTTATCCGTTCATCCACGAGTCGGGGCCACTGTGTGATTTTGAAGTGATCACCGATGAGCTCTGCGGCAACATCGGCGCGGCCATCTCCGAGATGCCATCGGCATTCCCCGACCTGCGCGATGATCTCGAGGCCTTGCAGCCCATGGCGTTTCATCTCAATGGCTCGCTACGGGGGCGGCTTGCCATCACCGAGGCAGATATCACTTGGGCCGGCGAGCGACTTGCAGCCTATCGCCGCGAGGCCGATGGCCGCGCCAAGGGTTTTGTCCTGCCCCGTGGCGAGCTGCCCGTGCCGTTTTTGAACCTGGCCCGCTCGGGGGCTAAAAAGGCCATCCGGCAGATGGTGCGGATCGAAGAAGCCGGCGGCGAAATCCCGCCGGTGCTGCCGCGGTTTTGCAACCTGCTGTGCAACCTGTTTTTCGCGATGATCCTTGTCATCAACCAGCGTCGTGGGATCGACGAGATACCCTTTGAGTCGAAAAGCTACGGCCCCAGAACCCGCAATGGCTGAAAAACCGGGCCCTCTTTGCCATTCGATAGATGCGCTTCGATGCCGAATATCCGCGCCAGGTGCTGTGGTGTCAGCACCTGGCCGGGCGAGCCGTCGGCGGCAATCCCCTGCTCGCCGACAAGCACCAACCGGGTGCAGTAGCGGGCGGCCAACCCCAGGTCGTGGATAGAAAGGAAAACCGATCGGCCCTGTGCAGTCAGATCACAAAAGGTCTGCATGGTGCTCATCTGGTGGGCCGGATCCAGCCCGGCAATCGGCTCATCGGCCATGACAAGCGGTGTTTGTTGGGCGAGCGCGCGAGCAATCAGTGCCCGGGTGCGCTCGCCGGCGGAGAGCTTGGTGGCCGCTCGTGCCTCGAAACCCGCGAGGCCCACCTGACGCAGGGCATCGGCGACGATGCGGTGGTCCTCGGTGGTCAGTGAAGCGCGCCAGGGCCTGTGGGGCAGCCGGCCAAGGGCAACCAGCGCTTCCACCGCCACCGGCCAGGCGATATGACGATCCTGCGGCATCCAGGCAACGGCGCGGGCCCGGGCGGTCTCATCCAGTGTCGCCAGCGTGCTCTCGCCGCTTGCCGGTATCAGGCCGAGGGCGGCCCGCATGAGCGTTGTCTTGCCGGCACCATTGGGGCCGATCAGCCCCACGACTTCGCCGGCGCCGATGGCTAGGTCCGCGTGGCGGATGACCGGGCGGCCGCCCAGCCAAACCGAAAGATCTCGCATCTCGAGCAGGCTCATGCCAGCGTCCTGCGGGTCTGATAGATCAAATGCAAAAAAAGCGGCGCACCGATTAACGCCGTGAGCACGCCGAGCTTGAGATCGGCCTCGGGCACGATCACCCGCACCAGAATGTCCGCCAGCAACACCATGATCGCCCCGCCCAGGGCACTCGCGGGCAACAAAGGCCCGGGCATGGCCCCGACCAACGGCCGCAGCAAATGCGGCACCACCAACCCGACAAAACCAATGGTGCCGGCCACCGCTGTGCTGGCGCCCACCACAAGGGCCGCACCCACGATCAGCCGCCGCCGGACACTCGCCACCCGCATCCCGAGGGCCTCAGCGGCATCCTCACCCAGGGTCATGGCATCCAGCGGCCGGCCAAGGCCGAGCAGCATCACCGCGCCGATCACAATGAACGGAAGCGCCAGGACAACATGTTCCATGGACCGATCGGCGAGCGAGCCCATCATCCAGAACACGATCTCGCTGGTGGCGAAGGGATTGGGCGAGAGATTGAGCACCAGCGAGACCATGGCACTGGCCAGTGCCGAGATGGCGATACCCGCGAGGATCAGACTCAAGGTGCCGCCCTGGCGACCGGCGAGCAGGGTGATCAGCAGCACACCCATCAATGCACCACTCAGGGCGGCAAGCGGCAGCCCGAGCGGAAATGCGGCAGCCAGACCGGACTGGATGGCCAGCACCGCACCCAACGCGGCCGACCCGGAGATCCCGAGCAACCCGGGCTCGGCGAGGGGGTTGCGTAGATACCCCTGCATGGCGGCGCCGGCAAGGCCCAGACTGGCCCCGACCATGAAAGCCAGGATGGCCCGCGGCAGGCGAATTTCCTGCATCACCAGCGCCAGTGGTGTATCCGCCGGCGCCATCATGGCGGTGAGGCTTTCAACTGGTCCGATGGCCGCCGGGCCGATCAGCAACGAGACCGTCAAAAGCCCCAGCGATAATAGCCCCAGAGCCAACAGCAGCCGTGTCATCGCCCGCCCATCAACGTGCCGCGCAGCGCACCGATGCGCTCAACCGCGGCAAGTGCCTGGGGCGTGCCGCACACCCAGTCGCTGGTTTTAAGCTGATGGGCCCGGTCCCAGCGGGCCGCTGTCTCCAGCACCGGATGTTGGAGAATGTTTTCAGAACGCGACTTACCGTCGTGCCGACTACCGGTGATAATCACATCGGGCTCGGCCAGCACCAGCCGCTCCAGCGGCATATGTGCCCCCGTCCGCACCCCGGCGTCGCTGGCAATATTGGCAAAACCGGCGGTCCGCACGATATCGCCCAGCAGTGTCTGCTCGCCGCGGGTGTAGCCGTTGGGGAAGTAAAGCGCTGCCCGCGGGGGGCGCATGACCGGCGCTTTTAGCATGGCAAGGCGCTGGTCAAAGGCCCGGACGATCTCAGCGGCCCGACCGGGCTGCCCAAGCACTTCGCCCATGCGGGCGATGTTCTCCCGGATCGCCTCAAGCGAGTTGGCCGGGTCGAACACCACCACGGGAATGCCCAGCCGCCGGAGCATATCCACCGTCGGCCCGGCATGAAAACGTCCCGTCACCACCAGGTCGGGGTCGAGCAGATGAATCTCTTCGGCCCGGCCGTGATTGAGCGGATACTGCTCAGCCTGATCCGCCATGGCCGAGTTCAGCGGATCCGCCGCCAGCGCCGAGACCGAGATCAGCTGCTCATCATCGGCAACCAGCATCGCCAGCTGGTCGGTGCAGAGGTTCATGGACACAACTCGCTGGGGCGGCGCTTCCTCCGCTTGGGCCAGACCATGCGCTGGCGACAAGATCAGTGCCAACACCCATGCCAACAGCCCCCTCACCACGACGCCCTCACACCAACGAAGCCGGCTCGGCCGCGGGTGGCGTAACCGAGAACCTCCTGATACGCCTCGTCGAGGGCATTAGTGATCCGTGCTGTTAACTCCACTGTCTCAGTGACCGTATGCGTGGCGGACAGGTCGACAACCGTAAAACTCGGCAACCGAACAACGGGATACCCCTCTTTCCAATTCTCGTTGTCGAAAAGGCCGCGAACGTACCTCAGATTGCCTGTGAATGACGTCGCCGAATCAGGTAGATGCCATGTCGCCGTCACACCGAGTTCGTTGCGTGGACGACGCACTTCGATCCCACCGTCTGGTTCCGAGGCATCTAAATAGGTGTAGGACCCTTCCACGCTCAGAGCCTGAAAAGGAGCGATAGAGGCCGTCAGCTCTAGCCCTTGACGATCACTGTCACCTGACTGGTTCTCGCTCTTTCCCGCTGAGCTGTCAAATGCGATCTCATCCGTGAGGGTTTCTTCGAAATAGGTGATATCAAAGGTGCCGTTCACCAACCGCAACGGCAGTTCGAAGCCAACATCAAAACCGCTGTTCTTCTCCGGCTCTAGCTCCGAATTGCCACCGAATTCAAAGAACGACGGGTTGATAACGGCTTTTCCAACCGACGCGTGAAGCCGGTAGCCTTGAGTCAAAAAGTAGCTGCCCGAAACATTCCACGTCGTCGCATCTTCAAACAACGAATTATCATCATAGCGGGCACCCGCCTGTACTGACAGGGCATCCGTCAGCCAACCCTGGTACTCAGCCGCTATGCTGTCGCTTTCCCGATCATCGTCCTGACCCGCATCCTCATCGACGCGGCGCTCGAGTAGCCAGCTGGCTTCGCTTTTGCTTTCCCCGACCGGCGATTCATCCAACGCGGCCCGGAACCGATAACTGACCACTTCCGTGGTGACGTCCGACGTGTCACTCGCCTGATTGGACGTTCGATCGAAGCGCAGCCGGTGAGTGAAAAGGCCGCGGGCGGATTGATTCTCAAGATAGATCTTTCCGAGCCGCTCTAGGCGGTTATCTTCTTTGGCCTTGCTGTCAAACACATACGCATCGACATCATCTGCACCGGCAGAAAAGCCGGCACTATATGCATCATCTTCATCATATTTGTAATATGTATCCGCAACACGATAAGTCATGCCGAGCTCGGTCCGACCCGTTAAATCAAACGCGCCTTTAAATGCTAGTGACTGGTACCGGGTGCTATCCCTCTCTCCGCCGTCGCTGCTCACGTCGAACCCGTCATCTTTGTAGTTAGTCGCCGACACAGAAAAACGGTTAGCCGCACCTCCCCAACTGAGATAGCCACTTTCTCGATCGCCTTCGCCAAGTTCCGCCGAGAATCCGCGGTTCCATCCCTCTTTCGCCTGTCGGGTGACGATATTGATGACACCGGTCGACGCATCTGTTCCGTAGGGGACCGATTGTGGTCCGCGGAGGATCTCTACCCGCTCTACGTAATCGAGGCTCAGACCGCGAAGCGAGTACCCACTGAACCCGCCATCCCCGGCAGCAAGGCGGACCCCATCAACGAGAATCAGGGTGTGGTTGGTCTCTCCGCCTCGAATTCGCACCTGTCGGTCATTCGGTCCCGTCCCTGTAACAGCGAGGCCCGGCTGTGCCTCCAGTGCCTCTTGGACCGTTGCGTAGCCGCGTTCCTCGATGTCATCTCGAGTGATTACCGTATGCGAGCGGCCATACTCGTCGGCCGCGACCGGCGAAATGCCGGCGGAGACGATGATGGGCTCAAGCTGGGTGGTTTGGGTGGTGCCGCTGCCCTGGGCAAACGTATTCGTCGAAACGCTGGCGGCGATGACCAGCGCACTGAGTGATACCGATTTGTTCATTGGTTGCTGAGGCCTTGTTGCATGGCGGGATTGCTCCCGCCGACAGACACACGTGGTCTGCGAAGGCCCTCATCGGACAGCCCACCGCAGACCGGCGACTGTCACCTCTGCGGTTGTGCCGCTTTCCTGGCGCGCCCCGCACCGGAAATGGGTGATCACCTCGGCAGGTCTCCTGGCTTGCGGGTCGTCACTTAGCCCGGCCTTCCCATCGCGCTGCGACAGTGGCGTTGGTGGGCTTCGCTCGCCGCTTACAGTTGCGGGGGCAGCCGCAGCTTTGCACTGCGTTCCCTTTTCATCCGATGCCCTGGCATCAGAACCGAAGCTGGGGAGAAGTCTGCCCAGATCACCCCGTCAGTTCAAGTCGCCTCAACGAAGGGCTGCTGACTGAACCCGCCGCAGCATCAGGTCATAGACCCCGTGCCCTTTGCGCAGTCCGCGACGCTCAAAGCGCGTCTCGGGCCGGTCTCCGGCATCTGGTGCATAGCCGCCATGGGGGTTCTCGAGCCGGGGCTCGGCATCTGTCAGCGAAAGCATCCACTCGGCGTAGTCCGACCAGTCGGTGGCCATATGCAAAAAGCCGCCGGGCTGCAGGCGATCTGCCACCTGCGCCAACCAGTCGGCCTGCACAATGCGTCGTTTGTGGTGGCGCTTTTTGGTCCAGGGGTCGGGGAAAAACAACTGCACCCCGGCCAGCGACGCCGAGGCGATGCCGTCGCGCAACAGCTCGCTGGCATCAGCAAGCATCACCCGCAGATTGCTCAGCTGCTCCGAATCGATCCGGCGCAGCAGCCGGCCAGTGCCGGAGCGATAGACCTCGACGCCCAGATAATTGCGATGCGGAAGGGCAGCGGCCATCTCGGCCAGGGCGTCACCATCGCCGAATCCGATATCGAGCACCAGCGGCGCGGGTCGCCCGAAGCAGGCGGCCAGATCGATCTGGCCGCCCGACCAGTCGATCCCGTAGCGCGGATACAGCCGGTCGAGTGCGCGCTGCTGCCCAGCAGTCAGGCGACCCTCGCGACGGACAAAACTGCGAATCGGCCGGTGTTGGGGCTGACTCACGACCCGCCTTGCCAGAACGTCCCTTCCAGCGGCGAGCTGGCCGATGCAAAGCGTCGCATGGGCATCCGGCCGGCAAGAAACGCCTCTCTTCCGGCCTCGATCCCCTTGCGCATGGCCTGCGCCATACCCACCGGGTCTTTGGCCGCTGCAATCGCGGTATTCATCAACACCCCATCGCAGCCCAGTTCCATGGCCACCGCGGCATCCGAGGCCGTGCCGACACCGGCATCGACAATGATCGGCACCCCGGCGTTTTCGATGATCGTCATCAGGTTGTAGCGATTCTGGATACCCAGCCCCGAGCCGATGGGCGAGGCAAGCGGCATGACCGCCACGCAGCCGATCTGCTCGAGGCGACGGGCGGCAATGGGGTCATCACTGGTGTAGACCATCACCTCAAAGCCGTCGGCGACCAGCTTCTCCGCCGCCTCGAGGGTGGCGGGCACATCCGGGTAGAGGGTCTTCTCGTCGCCGAGCACCTCCAGCTTGACCAGATTATGGCCATCCAGCAGCTCGCGGGCGAGCCGACAGACCCGCACCGCGTCATCGGCGGTGTAGCAGCCGGCGGTATTGGGCAGGATGGTGAACTCATCGGGCGGGATCACATCCAGCAGGTTGTCCTCGTCCGGGTCCTGACCGATGTTGGTCCGGCGGATGGCCACGGTGACGATCTCGGCACCGCTTGCACGGATCGCTCGCCCGGTCTCTGCCATGTCACGATATTTGCCGGTCCCCACCAGCAGGCGGGAGTGATACTCACGACCGGCGACGATCAACTTGTCGTTATCTGCCATTGCGTTCTCTCAGCCACCCCCGATGGCGCGGATAATCTCGACATCATCCCCATCGTGGAGGGTGGTACGGGGGTAGTCACTGCGCGGGATGACCTGTTCGTTGACCTCCACCGCAACCCGCTGGCCGCTCATCCCCAGCGCCTCAAGCAGGGCTTCGAGGGTGCTTTCAACCGCCAGCTCGCGCTGACTGCCGTTGACCGTTACGCGGATGGTCCTGGAGGTCTCAGTCATGGCTTTATTGTAACGCAGGCAGCCAGCGGCCGGGGGTCAGCGCAGGCTCTGCCGACCCGCAATCCATCCGGGGCTTGCCCGATTTGGTGAAAACCGCATACTAGAGGGGTAGTGCGGCTGTAGCTCAATGGTAGAGCGCTGCCCTCCCAAGGCAGTGATGCCGGTTCGATCCCGGTCAGCCGCTCCACTCCAGTCTAGACGGGTTGCAGGATCACCTGATCGGCTTCGACCCGGGCCAGTCGATAGGGTGCCGCGCTGCAGGCAAAACGCTGGATGATTCGTTGCGCCTCGCGTCGGGCCGATTCGGCCGGCCCCGTGATGACGATATCCCGACCCCGATATTCGACACGACAGGCGGACTGCATCGTTGCTGCCATCGGCTCATCCCAACGGTTGATCTGCGGTTTTGAGGATGCGGAGTGTGACGCCGGCGTCGGCGGGAGTAAAGCCTTTAATCTTGCACCGCATCAATGGTTGATGCGCAGTACCTGAGGCCTGATCAATGCATAAAGCCGGCGGCCGCTGGCAAGCCGCAGCCCAGCGGCGGCCTGGCGGGTGATTTCGGCCCACAGAACCGCCCCCGACCCAGCCCTCAGCCGCACATGAACGACACCTCGTGGGTAGTCATTGATCTCGTCCACCTGAACCGAGAGCGTATTGAGCAGACTCGACACCGCCGGCTGGCCGGGGACAAGGACCACATCCCGAGCCGTCAGCCGCAACCTAAGGCTTTGACCGGGCCGCACATCCAGTCCGCCCAGCCGCAAGCGCCCTGCATCGGTGGCCAGGATGGTCAGCCCCCAGTCATTGTCCCGGGCTACCACCTGGGCATCCCAGATGACGGTCGGCGCCATGTTGCCCAGCAATGACCAGTGATCCGGGTTCGAGAAGACCTCGCTGACCGATCCGGCCGCCTGAATGTTGCCGCGCTCCATCAACATCACCCGATCGGCCAACTCGAGAACCTCGTAGCGTGAATGGGTGACGTACACCACCGGGATCGAGAACCGCTCGGGGATCCCGGCGATCAGCGGCAATATCTCGCGGCGCCGGCCATAGTCGAGGGCGGCGAGGGGCTCGTCGAGCAATAGCAACGCCGGGCCGGTGAGAAGGGCCCTTGCCAGCGCCACCCGCTGGGCCTCGCCACCGGAGAGCGCCGCCGGCCACCGATCGAGCAGTCCCTCGACACCCAGTGCCGCCACCACCTCGTGCCAGTCGGGCCCGCGCCCGCGGCGGCGTTTGTACGCATAACCCAGGTTCTGCCTTACCGAAAGATGAGCGAAAAGCCGGGCATCCTGAAACACCATGCCCACCCGTCGCCGATGCGCGGGTTGCCGAACCCGGGCGGATTGCCAGACCACATCACCATGGCGGATCTGCCCGGTACAGCCCGCCTCGAATCCGGCCAGACAGCGCAGCAATGTGGTCTTGCCGCAGCCCGACCGGCCGAATACCGCTGTCACCCCGGTGGGGACAACGCCTGCTGCCTTAAGGGCAAATCCATCCCGCTGCAGGGCGAGGTCGAACTCCACCGGTGGGATATTCATCGCAGCAGCACCGGATGCCGGGCGCGATTGACTGTATAGACCGCCACCAATACCACAAACGAGAAAAGCAACAGCCCGGCCGACAGGGTATGAGCGGCGCCATATTCGAGCATCTCGACATGCTCGTAGATGGCAATGGCCACCACTCGGGTCTCGCCGGGGATACTGCCACCGACCATCAACACCGCCCCGAACTCGCCCAGGGTGTGGGCAAAACCCAGCACCGCGGCGGTCAAAAACCCCCGGGCACTCTGTGGACAGGCGATGCTGAAAAACGCATCAATCGGTCTCGCCCCAAGGCTTGCCGCCGCCTCCATGGGCCCCCGCCCCACCGCGGCAAACGCATCGCGTATGGGCTGGACGACAAACGGCAGCGAGTAGAGGACCGAGGTGATCACCAGCCCGGTGAAACTAAAAGTCAGCGTCTCGCCGGTCGCCGCGACCCAGAACCGGCCAATGGGTCCCGCCGGCCCAAGGAGGATGAGCATGTAAAAGCCAAGCACCGTCGAGGGCAGCACCAGGGGCAGGGCCACCAGGGCGTCCACAGGCACCCGCCAGCGGCTGCGGCTGTTGGCAAGCCACCACGCCAGAGGCGTGCCAATGACAAGCAACACGATCACCGTCACGCTCGCCAGTTGCAGACTGATCCACACCGCCGAGAGGCTCATGGCTCGGTCACTTCGCCAGCGGCCCGGTAGCCGAACCCTTGCAGGATGGTCTGGGCCTCGGCGCTTTTGAGGAAAGTCATAAAGGCCCGGGCACCGGCCGGATTGGGGCCGTTTACAAGTCGCACCGCATCCTGCCGGATCGGCTCATGCCAGCTCGGGTCAACCGCCACCCAGGCCCCACCGGGACGGCCTCTGGCATGGGTATACGAGGCGGCCACCAGGGCATGGCTGACGTTGCCGGTGGCCAGATAATGCAACGCCCGGCCCACACTCAGGCCCTCGACCAGGCGTGGTTGCAGGGCCTGCCACTGCCCAGTGGCTTGCAGCGCATCCCGGGCCGCCCGCCCGTAGGGCGCCAACCGGGGGTTGGCGATGGCAAGCCGGGTCACCGGGTGGTCCACCAGCCCGGCAAAGCCGTTATCGGGCAGCTGATGGCCGTCGCCGGCCCACAGCACCAGTCGTCCCAGGGCATAGGTAAAGACGCTGCCCTCGATGGCCAGGCCCTGTTCCAGCAACCGGGCGGGACGGGCCTGATCGGCGGCCAGAAAGACATCAAACGGCGCCCCGTTGATGATCTGCGCGTAGTGCTGACCTGTCGCACCGCTGACAATCTCAACCGGCTCACCACCGGCGGCCTCGAACGCCGAGGCGATGACCTCGACCGGCGAGAGAAAATTGGCGGCCACCGCAACACGCACCGGGTCGGCGTGGCTGACCCCGGTGGTCAGGATAAGCAGTACCGCCAGGGCAAACGCCCGCAGCCCGGATCGCAGAGGCAACAATGTAGATTCCTTGTACTCGACCTCCGTCAATGCTCGCCACACCGGGCCGTGGCGTCAATGCGCGGGGTTGGGACTAGCGCGCCGGAAAACGCCGCTCGGCGAGCAAACCGGCACCGGCCAGATGCGATTGGATATCGCGGGCACCCAGAGTCGAGAGATCGCGCGGGCATTCCTCGATGTCCATCTCGCCAACGCCGTCCATCGCCTGTCGCAGATACCCCAGCATCTGCGGCGGCGCACACAGTACATTGCGCATGCTGCGACGACGCTGCAGCTCGGCCATCACCTCGCGGGCAAAACGCCGCTCCACGGCTGCGTCGTGATCTTCCCGATGTTCGTCGTAGTCATGCCCCGCCCCGCCGGCATCGCGGTTGTGACCGGTGACCCCTTCGGTGTAGAGCGCTCCGCCCCGGGCCTGATGTGCCGGCGCGACCAGGCTGGCGATCTCGACCAGTGTCGGCCCACCCCGGGTGCCCGTGTGTTCAGGGCCGCGCAGTTCAAAGAATCGGGCGCGGGCGCCGTCGGCGACCAGTACGGTGGTGTCACTCATCGGTAGGCTCCTTCGGGGTTGGCGATTATGCTGTGGGCTTTGGCTGTTGGATGCACAAGGCGGGAGACCGTTCGGTGAGTACAAACGAGTTTGCCAGCCGCGTTATCCAATGGTTCGAGCGAAACGGCCGACATGACCTGCCCTGGCAGCACCCCGCCACGCCCTACCGGGTGTGGATCTCGGAGGTGATGCTCCAGCAGACCCAGGTCACCACCGTGATCCCTTACTTCGAGCGGTTCATCGACCGCTTTCCCGATGTCCAGGCACTGGCCCGTGCGCCGTTGGATGAGGTCTTGAGCCTGTGGGCAGGACTTGGCTATTACGCCCGGGCCCGTAACCTGCACCGCTGCGCCCGGGTGCTGGTTGACGAACACCGGGGTGAATTTCCGGCCAGCCTCGAAGCGGTGATGGCGCTGCCGGGGATTGGTCGATCGACGGCAGGGGCGATCCTCTCGCTCTCCCGCGGCGAGCCCCATGCGATTCTCGATGGCAACGTCAAGCGGGTCCTGGCCCGGTATTTTGCCGTGCCCGGCTGGCCCGGTCGGGCATCGGTTGAGCGTCGGCTCTGGGCGTTGAGTGAGTCAGTGACCCCGTCCGTTCGGACCGGCGAATTCAATCAGGCCATGATGGATCTGGGGGCGACGGCCTGCACACGACAGCCGGCCTGCCACGCCTGTCCGCTCGAGCCCGGTTGCCAGGCCCTGGCCCAGGGTGCGGTTGGCGATTACCCGGGCCGGCGCCCCCGCCGCGACAAGCCCCATCGGCAAACCACCATGCTCATCATCCAGAGCGACCGCGGCGTTCTGCTCGAGCGTCGACCGGCCACCGGCATCTGGGCGGGGCTCTGGAGCCTGCCCGAGACCGATGACCGACCCGCCCGATGGGCCGCCAAGCGGCTGGGACTGACCCTCGAGGCAACCCGCGCCGGTGAAGCGATCCACCATCAATTCACCCACTTCAGCCTGGCCATCGCGCCGGTCTACTGCCGAGTCGCAGGCGCCGTGGCACTGCGGGACGACCGACACCTCTGGTATAACCCGGGAGTGGACGAGCCACCGGGGATGCCTGCCCCGGTGCAACGCCTGCTGAAAACACTGGAGCCCACGCCATGAGCGAAACCGTTCACTGCGTCAAAACCGGCCGCGAAGGCCCGAAACTCAAGCGCCAGCCCTACCCGGGCGAGCTGGGCGAGCGCATCCTCGAGCATGTCAGCCAGGAGGGCTGGCAGATGTGGCTTGGCCACCAGACCATGCTGATCAACGAATACCGCCTCTCGCCCATGGACCCCAAGGCCCGTGCGTTCCTCGAGCAGGAAATGGAAAAGTTCTTCTTTGGCGAGGGCTCGGCACCGCCACCGGACTACCAGCCGGAGTAGATACAAGCGCATGCCAACGCCCATGGATCGTGATTTCGTCGGCTACGGCCGCCAACGCCCCCAGGCTGACTGGCCCGGCGGCGCCCGGGTGGCCGTGCAGTTTGTCCTCAACTACGAAGAGGGCGGCGAACGCTCGGTCCTCGAAGGCGACCCCCATGCCGAGACCTTTCTCTCCGAGATCATCAATGCGCCGGCCATCGAAGACCGGCACATGTCCATGGAATCCGTCTACGAGTACGGCAGCCGCGTGGGGGTGTGGCGGGTCCTGCGGGAGTTTGAACGCCGCC
>UEZJ01000007.1_pt1 | contig 54070 bp, 48 predicted proteins | sample 1903791 | NCBI WGS metagenome assembly UEZJ01 (sample SAMEA4776353, study PRJEB27445) | saltern metagenome | biome: Hypersaline environment; feature: solar saltern; material: Pellet | place: Spain | collected 2012-08 | depth 0 m | reverse complement strand
GCCAGCTCTCGCCCTCGACACGCACCCGGAGCACGGGCCGTGTGGCGATGACCTCGGCGGTCTGGCCGCGCAGGTGCGCGGCGCCGGCCACCCCACGGCGGCGGAATGCGCGCATGGCGAGGCTGGCGGTGCCCAGAAAGATCAACAGACTGGCGGCGGTCACCCCCGCCACCAGCATCATCGAGAGCTCGAACCCTGGCCCTTCGGTGTCGAAGAGCAACAATGAACCCAGCCCGAAGGCCAGCACACCGCCCACGCCGAGGGCCCCGAACGAGGGCACCAACGCCTCGGCGAGCATGAAAAGCACCCCCAGGGCCAGCAAGCCCAACCCGGCAAAATTGATGGGCAACGCCTGCAACGCGAAAAGCGCGAGGATCAGCGAGATGCCGCCGATGACCCCAGGCACCAGACTCCCCGGATTGGCCAGCTCGAAGATCAGCCCGTAGATACCGATCAAAAGCAGGATATACGCCACATTGGGGTTGGTGATCGCCGCCAGCAACTCGTGCCGCCAGTCGGGCGGGCGATCCACGATCGCCGCGCCTTCGAGGGCAAGGGTGCGTTCCCCCTGCTCCAGTGCGACCCGCCGTCCATCCACAGCGGCGAGCAGCTCGGCCGGTGTCGCTGCCACGCCATCGATCACCTCGGCGGCCAGCGCGGCATCGGCGCTGAGGCTGACCGACTCGCGCACGGCCCGTTCGGCCCAGTCGGCGTTACGGCCCCGCAGCTCGGCCAGCGAACGGATATAGGCGACCGCATCGTTGATCAGCTTGCGCTCGCTGGCCGAAGCCGTGGGCTCGCCGCCCTCGTCGGCCCCGGCGGCGGCCGTATCGTCGCCACCCGCGTCCGGCTGGCCATTGCCATCGCCCGTTGACCCGGGATCAGTTGTCCCAGTGTCGCCGGGTTGGCCCGGCATGCCGCCCATCTGTACCGGGGTGGCCGCGCCCAGATTGGTTCCGGGCGCCATCATGGCGACATGACTGGCATAAAGGATATAGGTCCCGGCGCTGGCGGCCCGAGCACCAGAGGGCGCCACATAGCCAATCACCGGCACATCGGATGAGAGGATGGCCTGGACGATGGTGCGCATCGACTGATCCAGGCCACCGGGGGTGTCCATTTGCAGGATCACGGCCCCGGCCTCTGCCTCACTGGCCGCTTCAAGCCCTTCGACGACGTAGTCGGCGGTCGCGGGGCCGATGGATCCGTCGATCACAAGCTTGTGAACCGATGCCGCGGAGGCCGGCATCGCCAGGGTGAGCAACAGGAGGATTGCGCTGAGAACCCGCAGTTTCATGCCCTATCGGATCGCAGAAAGGTCCAGCGGGTTCCCCGGGTCATGCCTCCAGCGCGTCGGTGATCCGCTGTCGAACCTGATCGATCGCCCCCTCACCACTGACGCAGACATAGCGTGGTGCGTTGGTGTCACCGGAATCCGCCAGCGAGCGGTAATAATCCACCAGCGGGCGGGTCTGCTCGTGGTAGACGGCGAGCCGCTGACGGACGGTCTCCTCGCGGTCGTCTTCGCGCTGGACCAACGCTTCGCCGGTGACATCATCCACCCCGGGCGATGCCGGTGGCGCGTTATCGATGTGATAGACGCGACCCGAGGCCGGATGGACTCGGCGGCCGGCCATGCGCGAGACGATGGCCTCGTCGTCGACCTGGATCTCGACGACCGCATCGATGGCGATCCCGGCGTCCTTGAGGGCATCGGCCTGGGCGATGGTGCGGGGAAAGCCATCAAACAAAAAGCCGTTGGCGCAGTCCGGCTCGGCGATCCGCTCACGGACCAGGCCGATGATGATCTCGTCCGAGACCAGCTCGCCGGCATCCATGACCGCCTTGGCCGCGCGACCGAGCTCGGTACCCGCCTTGACCGCTGCGCGGAGCATATCCCCGGTGGAGATCTGCGGTATGCCATAGGCCTCGCAGAGGCCGGCCGCCTGGGTCCCCTTACCGGCCCCGGGCGGGCCCAGAAGAATGATCCGCATGAAACTCCCCTCCTAGTCGTCTTTATCGTTAATGCCAATGGCGTGCAGTCTACCTGCCAGATCCTGCAGGTAAACTCGGCCATCCGCGACCAGTGGCTTGACGGTGATGCCCGCGCTGCCGACCGTTCGGCGGCCAACGAGCTCGCCATTGCGACGGTCCAGCGCGTTGATTGATCCATCCGAAGCGGCCACGAGCAGATACTCACCAGCCACACTCGGGGCTGCAAGCCGCAATCCGCGAAGCTTCTCGGCGCGCCAGACCGACGCCCCATTGCGCCGGTCCAGGGCCCAGACACGCCCCTGGGCGTCGGTCACATAGAGCCGCTCGTCATCGACCGCCAGGCCGCCTGTCACCGATAACTCGCGGGCCCAGGCCACTTCGCCGCTGCCCAGGGCCACCCCGGCGACACGCCCCTGGTAGGCGCCGGCAAAAAGATCCCCCCGGTCCACCAGCGGGTCGGCATCGATATCGACCATGCGTGCCAGATCCGTACGGCCCTCCGGCACCGCGACCGTCGACTCCCAGGCCGCCGAGCCGGTGGCCAGATCCAGGGCACTCAGCCGGCCGTTGTCAAAACCGGCGACGACGCCGTCGTTGACCAGCACGGGACTGGAATGCCCCCGCAGCGTCAGCGCGGGGACATTGCGACTGTACAGCCAGCGTTGCTCGCCGTTTGCCGCATCCAGGGCGAAGACATGGCCATCGGCGGTCCTGACCACCACCGAGGCCTGGCCGACGGCCGGCGGGGCAAGCACCTCGCTGCTCAATGACTGACGCCAGCGGACGGCCCCGCCATCACGCTCGAGCGCGATCACCTCGCCGGACGCGGTCCCCAGCGCCAGGAGCCCGTCACCGGCCCCCAGGGCGCCCGCCACACGGACATCAAGATCCTGCGCCCAGCGCGTCTCGCCCGAGACCGGATCCAGGGCCACGACCCGGCCATCGACGCTGGCTGCATAAAGCGCGCCGTCGGCAAGCACAGGGCGCAGTCGCAGCCCGTCGGCCTGGGACTGACCGATGCGCATCGAGAAAAGGGACTCGAATTCGATCTGCGGCGCCTCGAGCCCGATATCCACCGACTCATCGGCCGGCAACAGACCCCGCGCGCTGCATCCGGCGAGGAACAACACGCTCATCAGGACGAGCCCCACCCGTACACGGCGATCCTTCATGACTCCGGCGCTCCCCCCAGGTTGTTGAGCTTGATCTCGACCAGCGAGCGACGCTGCCCGGTGGTCTGCTCGAGCGCATCGGCATAGGCCGCCGCCGCGGCACGGGCATCACCGGCCATTTGCTGCAGATCGCCCTGCAACTCCAGAAAGCGCCCCCGCAGCTGACCGTCGGGCAGCGGTTGCAGCACATCCAGGGCCGCGGTCGTCTTCCCCGCCGCGGCCAGGGCCTCACCCTGTCGCAACCGCGCGATGTCGGCGAGCGCGGTTCCGGCCTGGGCATCGGTCACCCAGGCCAGCTGCCGGGCCGCCTGCTCGGCGGCACCGGTTTCGACCAGGGCGCCGGCAACCGCCAGCGTCGCCAGCGCCGCCTGGGCGGTCTGGCCGTGCTCTTGCTGCATGATGGCCACGCGATTGGCCGCGGTCTCGACCTCGTCCTGGTCCAGGGCCGCCAGCACCGCTGAGTGATCCGCCGATGCTGCGGCCAGTTGGCGGGACTGCCAGCTCTGCCACTGCTGATAGCCGAGCACCGCCACCAGCGCGACCACCAGGCCAATCACTACGCCCCGGCCGTAGCGGGCCCACCAGTGGCGTAGCGCCTCGAGTTGTTCTTCGTCGTCGTATGCCAATCCAGGCTCCTGTTCCCTAAAGGCGGTTCAATCCATCGGCAAGCCAGTCTTCCAGCGTTGCCGACAACCGATCCACTGCAACCGTGGTCTGCTCACGATGGCCACGCATGTCCTTGATGGTCATCGTCCCGGCGGCGCGCTCTGCAGCGCCGTGTATCAGTGCCAGTGCCGCGCCGCTGCGATCGGCACGCCGCAGCTGGCTTTTCACCGACCCCCCGCCCATGTGCACCTGCAATCGCAACCGAGCGTGCTGGTGCCGCAGCCGTTCTGCAAGGGCCAGGCTCTCCGGCATGCCCTCGGCATCGGGGACCACGAGATAGGCATGGGGCGATGGCCCGGGGGGCACATTGCCAAGCGCCTCGACTAAAGCGACCAGCCGCTCCAGCCCGGCAGCAAAGCCGATGGCCGGTGTCGGTCGGCCGCCGATCATCTCGACCAGCCCGTCATAGCGACCGCCAGCCAGCACCGTGCCCTGCGCGCCAAGATCATCGCTGATCCACTCGAACACCGTGCCCCCGTAATAATCCAGCCCCCGCACCAGGCGGCTGTTGATCCGGTAAGGCTGTCCGGCGGCATCGAGTATGGCCTTGAGGCGATCGAAATGGGCCTGTGACTCGGCGTCGAGGTAGTCGAGCAAATCCGGAGCGGTGGCCACGACCGGCTCCATGGCCGGGTTTTTGCTGTCCAAGATCCGAAGCGGGTTGCTCTCGAGCCGGCGCCGGGCGTCTTCGTCGAGGGCCGACTCGTGGGCGAGGAAATGTTCCACCAGTGCCTGGCGGTAATCGGCCCGGGCTGCCGGGCTGCCGAGGTTGTTGAGCTCGAGCCGCACCCCGTCGAGGCCAAGCCGGCGGAGGATGCGCCCGGACATGAGGATGAGCTCGGCGTCGATATCCGGACCGGTGAGGCCGAAGACCTCGGCACCGATTTGGTGGAACTGCCGATAGCGGCCCTTCTGCGGGCGCTCGTGGCGAAACATCGGGCCCATGTACCAGAGCCGCGGCGTGGCATTGTGCAGCAACCCCCGCTGGATGCCGGCCCGCACACATCCGGCGGTGCCCTCCGGCCGCAGGGTCAGGCTGTCCCCATTGCGGTCGCTGAAGGTATACATCTCCTTCTCGACAATGTCGGTCACCTCGCCGATGGAGCGGGCGAACAGCGCGGTTTTCTCGACAATCGGCAAGCGGATCCGGTCAAAGCCGTCGCGTTCGAGCTCGTGGCTAAAAGCCGCCTCGACGAATCCCCAGGCCGGCGCCTCGGTCGGCAGGATGTCGCCAAAGCCGCGAATATTCTGAATGGTCTCGCTCAAGCTGCCCTCATTCGTCCGAGCCCAGGGTAAAACGGGCGACCTTCTGCCGGGCATACGCCTCCAGATTGACGACCTCTCCCTGATAGCGAAGGGTGACATGATCGGTATTGCCCACCACGATATCGAACGGCGGTTTACCCGCCACCCGCGCCGTGCCCGGACGCGCCATGCCAAACAAAAGCCGCTCGCCGCGGTCATCGCGGATTTCCATCCACGAGTCACCGGTGTAGGTCAGTTCGATGGCCTGTTGCTCTGCCGTCCCGGCGGCGACCTCCGGCGTTGGCGCCGATTCGGCCGTGGCCGCGGCGCTTGATGCGGTTCCAGCGGTGTCAGCGTTGGATGCCGTCCCGGCCGCGTCGCCGGTGGATGCCATGGCCTCGCCATCCTGTGATGGCGCTGCCGCAGGCGTCTCGAGCGGTCCGGGCGACTCATCGACGGTGGCGTCGGCGTTGGTGGGCTCAGACGACTCGGTCGGCTCGGATGAGTCGGTCGATTCGAGCGCCTCGATAGGCTCAGCTGTCTCGATCGACTCGGACGACTCGATCGGCGCCGGCGCCTCATCGGAGGACGCCTCGGCGTCGCTCGCCTCGGGCGGGCGGTTGGCCTGCGTGGTGGTGGCGGTATTCTCACCCGCATCCGACGGCTCGCCGCGCTGCGCATTGTCAACGCCTTCGGTCATATCGCTCAGCCAGGGCACCGCCAGCCCCCGGTCGGTCAGATACCAGGCGCCGGCGCCCACCACCCCCAGACCGGCGATCAGCAGCGCCGCCAACACCACAACACCGGGTGTGCGGCCGGCCGGGCGCGGACGCCTGGTGCTCGTCCCCGTCATGCCGGCATGCGCCCTGAGCGGGGCGCTGTCCTCGGCAAGGCCCATCGCATCGAGGCGTCGCACCAGATCATCCGCATCGAGTTCGAGCCACTGTGCGTAGGCGCGAAGGTAGCCCCGAACAAAGGTCAGTGGCGGCAACGCGCTGTAGTCATCGGCCTCGAGTCGGGTAATGGTGGCCTGATCCAGATGCAGCGCCTGGGCAATCTGCTCGACACTCAACTGCCGGCGCAGCCGCTCATCGCGCAGACTGACACCGGGCCCCGACATAGCGGCTGCGTTTCGATCGCGCGTTTTGTCCTGTTCGCCCATGGCGGTCACTCCATCAAGCGTGCGGCCTGCTCGGATGCGGGAAAATGCTCCCTCAGCCGCCGCGTCAGCCGCGACAGACGGTCCGCATCGTTCGCCGCCCTGGCAATCCGCACCCCCAGCCAGAGCATCGATGGGCTTTCCTTCCCGGCGGCAGTGTAGCGCGAAAACCAGCGGGCTGCGGCATCAACCTGCCCGGTCTCAAGCTGGTACTCGCTCATCCCCCGCAGGGCCGGCGCAAAGCCCCCATCGATACGCAACGCCCGACGCCAGTAGCCAGCCGCCGATGACCATGCGCCGGCGTCGGCAAGGCAGCGTCCGGCATTGGTCAGTGCCATGGCGCGTTGATCGTAGAGCCGGTCGGCCGCCGCCAGCTCCCAGAGGTCCAGCGCGCGCTGGCGCTGATCGCGCCGACATAGATAGGCCGCGTAGTTGTTCAGGACCCTGGGGTTGTCCTGTTCAAGCCGCAGGGCCTTTTGATAATGCCGCCCGGCGCTTGCCTCGCGATCCAGCTCGAGGTCGATGGCGGCGGCGACCAGATGCGCATCCACCAGTGCCGGATCCTGCTCGAGGGCACGGTCGATCTTCTGCCTCGCCCGGGCCAGATTGCCGTTGTCGAGGTGATGGGTGGCGATTTCGGCGTTGATGCGCGCCGCCTCGCGGAGCTCGTCGGCATCAAGCGGGCCGGTTGCTGTGACCGAGCAACCCGCGAGAGTGACGATCAACAGCGCCCCAGCAAGCCGCCCCATCACACCGCCGGAGATTGCTTACTCTTTTTGCCGCGGTTGCGCCGGTTGATCACCTGTCCAACCAGCTGTCCACAGGCGCCATCGATATCCTGCCCCCGGGTCCGCCGGATGGTGGTGATGAATCCGGCTTTCTGGAGCTTGTCGGCAAACGCCAGGATCCGCGGCCGCGGCGAGGCGCTGTACCGGGTCCCCGGAAAGGGGTTGAAAGGGATCAGGTTGATCTTCGAGGGGATACCGTCCAGCCGCTCGATCAACTCTTCGGCATGGCAATCGCGATCATTGACCCCATCGAGCATGACGTATTCCCAGTAGATACAGTGATGGGGCGTCTGCGCGATGTAATTCTCACAGGCGGGCAAGAGTTCGCGCAGCGGGTACTTTTGATTGATCGGGACGATCTCGTCACGGAGCGCGTCATTGGGTGCGTGCAGCGATACGGCCAGGCTAACGTGACTGGCATCGGCCAGCCGGTAGAGCGCGGGCACCAGCCCCACCGTCGATATAGTCACCCGTCGCCGTGACAACCCCCAGGCGTAGGGGTCGACCATCAGATTGGTGGCGGCCACCACGTTGTTGAAGTTGGCCAGGGGCTCACCCATGCCCATGAGGACCACGTTGGTCACGCGCCGGCCCCGGCCCTCTGCCTCGAGCGCCTGGCGTGCATAGTGGAGCTGACCGATGATTTCGGCGGCGGAAAGGTTGCGGTTGAACCCCTGCTTGCCGGTCGAGCAGAACCCGCAATCCAGCGCGCAGCCGACCTGTGAGGAGACGCACAACGTCCCCCGCCCCCGCTCGGGGATATAGACGGTCTCCACCGCATTGCCGCTGCCCAGTGCCAGCAGCCATTTGCGCGTACCGTCCTCGGACTCGCGATCGAAGATGGGCTGGGGCAGCCGGATCTCGGCCATTGCCTGGAGCTTGCCGCGCAGGCTTTTGGCCAGGTCGGTCATGGCCTCGGGGTCAAAGACCTGACGCTGGTGCAACCACTGACGCAGCTGCTTGCTGCGAAAAGGTTTCTCGCCGAGCTCGGCGAAAAGCCGCTGCAGCCCCGACTCGTCGAGGCCCAGCAGTTCGACGCCGCCGGCGGGGGCGGCACCTGGATCAGTGGCGGCTGTGGAGCTCATCGTCATCAAAGAAAAAGCCGATCTCCTCCCGGGCCGTTTCCAGTGCATCGGACCCGTGGACCGCATTGGCATCCACCGTCTCCGCCAGATCGTGCCGGATGGTTCCGGCGGCCGCCTCGGCGGGATTGGTGGCACCCATGATCTCGCGGTTCTTGCGGATCGCCTCCTCGCCTTCGAGCACCTGAACCATCACCGGCCCCGAGGTCATGAACTTGACCAGATCGCCGAAGAAAGGCCGCTCACTGTGCACCGCATAGAAGGCCTCGGCCTGCTCCTGGCTGAGATGCAGCATCCGGGCGGCGATGATGCGCAATCCGGCGGTCTCGAAACGACGATAGATCTCGCCGATGTGATTGCCGGCGACAGCGTCCGGCTTGACGATGGAAAGCGTACGCTCGGTGGCCATTCCCCATTCTCCCGTTTGCAACCGGACGCGGGCCCGGCTGAGAAAAACACAAAGACCCACGCGCCGGGCGCTGTGGGCCTCGATCAAAAACCGGCGAGAAGTCTACCGGGATGGCCTGGCAGCGGCAAATTACTGAATGGCGAAACTCTCGCCGCAGCCGCATTCAGCGGTCACGTTGGGGTTGCGAAACTCGAAGCGCTCGTTGAGCCCCTCGCGGATAAAGTCAACCTCCATGCCGTCGAGAAAGGGCAGGCTTTTGGGGTCGATGACAACGGATACCCCGTGCTGCTCGATCAGGGTGTCGTCATCGCTGATCTGCTCGGCATACTCGACGGTATACATAAACCCACTGCATCCCGACGGCTTGACACCCAGTCGAAGCCCCAGGCCACTGCCGTGCTGCTCGAGCGACCGCCGGATATGCGCCGCGGCGCGGTTTGTCAGTTCGATGGTCATGAGCTGCATCCACCTCCTTCATCGGGCAACGCGGCGAGTGCCGCCTGCAATGCATCCTCAAGGCAAAGTGCCTCGGCACGGGATTCGGCATCCATTGCCGCGGATTGCGCCAGCCAGTGACCGGTGACTGCCCGCGCATCGCGGATGTCCCGGCCCTCGAGCCAGCGGGCCAGCCATCCGGCCGCCCTCAGCGCATCGGCGCCGGCAAACACCTCGAACCGGGCGGCGCGAATCACCCCCCGGGACGATCGCAACCAGCACACCGCCTGACAATCATCCTTGATGCGGCCGGCGGATCCGCTGACCCAGCCGGTTGGGTCCGACGGCGCGCCGAGTCCCGTCTGATCACGATGATCCAATGCAACCACCATGGATTCAAGCCACCTCGAGCGGGGTTGTTGTCGAATACAGCGCGCCGATGTCCTGCCCCCGGGCAAGGGCCCGCCACACCGGCGAGACCCGGCGCAGCCGGTCAACGGTCTCACCCACGCGCTCGATGACCTGAGTGATATCGCTACCGTCGGTAAAGCGCCCGAGACTGAGGCGCAGCGTGGCGTGGGCAAGGGGCTCCGGCCGTTGCATGGCCCGCAACACCGACGAAGCCCCCTCGTGGCTGCTGCATGCCGACCCAAAGCCGACGTCGAGCCCGTCAAGGTGGGCGCGCAACGCCGCGCCGTGGACCCCGGCAAAGCTCACGCTCAGGATGTGGGGCGACGCCTCGGCCGGGGTGTTGAGCACCACACCGCCGAGCGGCGCCAACCCAGCCAGCAGACTGTCCCGCAGCGACCATTGACGATCCCGCTCGGCGGCATCATCCGCCAGCCGAAAGGCCTCACCCAGCCCGGCGATCAGCGGCACCGGCAATGTGCCCGAACGCATCCCCTGCTGCTGACCCCCGCCGTGGAGTTGCGGCGCGACCCGTACCGACGGGCGAAGGCAGAGCGCGCCGATGCCCTTGGGTCCGTAGAACTTGTGCCCGGACAAAGAAACCATGTCGGCCTGGTCATAGGCGGCCGCCGCTGCATCCACCCGACCCCCCGACTGTGCCGCATCCAGATGCAGCAGAGCGCCGGCGTCGCGAACCATTGGCGCGAGCGCCGGCATGGCCTGAAGGACCCCGGTTTCGTTGTTCACCGGGGCGATGGACACCAGCGCCACCCGCTCATCCAGGGCATCGGCCAATGCCTCGGGGGTCAGCCTTCCCATGGCATCCACCGGCAGACGCTCGATTGCAAAGCCATGACGGCTGGCCGCCCGGGCCGCCATGGTCACCGCCGCATGCTCGGTGGCAGTGATCAGTATCCGATCACGACCTCGACGGCGTTGCGCCAGCGCCTCGGCGGTTCCCAGGATGGCGAGGTTATCGGCCTCGGTCGCCCCGCTGGTCCAGACCACCTGCCAGTGCGGATCCCCCAGATAGTCGCGGATTGCCTCAGTGGCGCGGTCGATGACCTCGCCGGCAAGGGCGCCGGCCCGGTGGGGACTGGCCGGATTGGCCACGAGCCCTCGGGCGTCGTAACAAGCCATCATCGCGGCGTGCACCCGGGGGTCGAGGGGCGTGGTGGCCGCATAGTCCAGATAGGGCCGGGGCCGATCCATCAGGACTCCGCCGACGAGGACCGTCCCTCACCGGGCTCATCGTCCATGCCACAGCCCTGCAGCTCGGGAATCCGGCTGTCGCTGACCTCGCCGCCAAGGGCCCTTAAGGCTGCGCACATCTCTTCGAGCCTGGCATCGGTGTGGTGGACATGATCGAGGATGGAGTTGATGGCGTTGGCCACCGGATCGGGCATGTCCTGGGTAGCGCCATAGGCCTCGAACCCGATCCGTCGCGCGGTCTCGGCCCGTCGCTGATCCGCCTCGGTGGCAGGAGGCGCCTCGGAGGCGATCCGCGCCACCCGCGCCGGGATGCCGACCATGGTGGCATGCTCGGGCACATCCTTGACCACCACCGCATTGGAGCCAATGCGCGCGCCAGCGCCCACGCTGATCGGCCCCAGGACCTTAGCCCCGGCACCGACGACCACATCGTCACCCAGCGTCGGGTGGCGCTTGCCGGCCTGCCAGCTCGTCCCGCCCAGCGTGACGCCCTGATACAGGGTGCAGTCATCACCGACCTCGGCGGTCTCGCCGATGACCACGCCAAGGCCATGGTCGATGAAAAACCGCCGCCCGAGCCGGGCCGCCGGATGGATTTCGATGCCGGTGAGCAGACGTGCGATCAGGGCGAAGAACCGGGCCAGCCAACGCAGCCGGTGGGTCCACAACCAGTGGTTGATCCGATGCATCAAAAGCGCATGGACCCCGGGATAACTGGTCAGCACCTCAAAATGGTTGCGGGCCGCCGGATCGCGATCGAAAACGCAGCCGATATCTTCACGCAGTCGCTGGAACATAACCGTCTATCGCCGCCAACCCGGCTATTGCTGTGATGGCCGACCAGTATACGCCCGCGTCACAGCCGACAACCACAGCATCAGGGCAAAAGCCGCTTGAAAAGGCCCCGCAGCAGATCCACCTCATCGGCGCTGGGACGCGCCCGGTTGAACAGATTGCGCAAACGCCGCAGCAGGACCGCCCGGGGTGCGGTGGCCGAATAGCCACTGACCTCGACCGCCCGGGCCAGGGTCTGGTGAAGCCCCTCGAGATGGGCGCCCGTGGCCGGCGGCGCGGCATCGCCATCGACCCGCCCCGCGGACTGACCGGCTGTCGCATCGAGTCGCGCCAGCCACAGCTCGTAGGCCATCAACTGCACCGCAGCGGCGAGGTTGAGCGAGGGATAGTCGGGGTTGGCCGGGATATGCACCAGACGCTGGCAGCTGGCGAGCTCATCATTGGTCAGGCCGGTGCGCTCGCGGCCAAAAAGCACGGCCGTGGGCACCGACTCGGCCACCACCAGCGCAGCGGCCTGCCGCGGTGTCAATGCCGGGACACCGTCGCGCCGGGGACGGGCGGTCAGGCCCAGCACCAGGGCGCGGTCGGCCAGGGCGGCGGGCAGGTCATCGAACCATCCACCCTGCTCGACCACATCGTAGGCGCTGGCAGCCATGGCACGGGTGTTTTCATCGACGCGACAATCGGGCGAGACAAGGTCAAGGCCCTCGAGCCCCATGGTTTTCATCGCCCGCGCGGCGGCGCCGATGTTGCCCGGATGCGTCGTGCCCACCAGCGTGAACCGGCAATCAACGGCCTTTGGGTCGGTCAAAACATGCGCTCCTTGTGTTTGCTGTTATCATGCCGGTTTAATCAATTCGACGACAGGTGGCGGGTTGTCATCCGCCGGTTCAGGACTCACTGCATGCATCCGATGATCAACGTTGCCGTGCGCGCCGCTCGCAGCGCCGGGAATATCATTGTCCGTCACATCGACCGGCTGGACCGGATCGAGATCCGGGACAAGGGCCGCAATGATTTTGTCAGCGATGTGGATCGAATGGCCGAAGACGAGATTCGCGCCATCCTCTCGCAGGCCTATCCTGATCACGGCATCCTCGGCGAAGAAGGCGGCGGCGATGACAGCGCCGATCATGTCTGGGTGGTGGATCCGCTGGACGGGACGCTCAACTACCTGCGCGGATTCCCGCACTTTGCCGTGTCCATCGCCCTGCGCCATCGCGGTGCGCTGGAGGTGGGGGTTATCTACGACCCGATCCAGCAAGAGCTCTGGACGGCCCGACGCGGCGGTGGCTGCACTTTCGAAGGCCGCCGGGTGCGGGTGGCGCAGCGGCCGGGCATCGACAACGCCCTGATCGGCACCGGTTTTCCGACCCGCTTTGAAGCGCTGCACACCCCCTATCTGGGGATGTTTGGCGATATCTTTCGCCGCGCCGGCGATCTGCGCCGGACCGGCTCGGCGGCCCTGGATCTGGCCTATGTGGCCTGTGGCCGCCTGGATGGATTCTACGAACCCGGCCTGGCCCCCTGGGACATGGCCGCCGGTGCATTGATGGTGCGCGAGGCCGGCGGCATTGTCGGTGATTTCGCCGGCGGCGATCGCTATCTGGAGACCGGCAACATCGTCGCCGGCAGCCCCAAGGTCTTTGCGGATCTGGTGCGCACCATCGCCCCCCACCGGGTCGAGGGAATCCGCGCCTGATCAGGCCACACGCCGGGACGCCGCCGCATCGGCGGTGGTCTTCAGCGTCTCGCGGACATCGCTCCAGCGCAGCAGCTCCAGATGGCCCTGGTGAGATTCGACCAGGCAAGTGCAGCTCTCGACCCAGTCCCCATCATTGCAATAAAGGATGTCATCGCGCTGGGTGATCTCGGCATGGTGGATATGGCCACAGACCAGTCCATCGACGCCGGCTTGCCGGGCCTCGTGGACCAGGGCCTCCTCGTAGTTGGCGATGTACTGCATGACGTTTTTGGTGCGCTGTTTCAGGTGCGCCGCCAGCGACCAGTAGGGGCGGTTGAACGCCTGACGCACCCGATTGATCCAGTGGTTGGCCCGGATCAGCCAGGCGTACATGCGATTGCCCAGCATCGCGACCAGTCGGCTGCACTGGACAACCGTGTCGAATTCATCGCCATGCAGCACCAGCAGCCGCCGGCCATCGGCACAGGCGTGGACGGCGCGCAGCCGGATATCCACCCCCTCGATGGACATGCCGGCGTAGTCACGCATCATCTCGTCGTGGTTGCCGGGAATATAGACCACCCGTGTGCCGTTGCGCGCCCGGTTGAGGATATTCTGGATGACGGCATTGTGGCTGTCCGGCCAGCGCAGCCCTCGCCGGCGCATCTCCCAGATATCGATGATATCGCCCACCAGATACAGGGTCTCGCATTCGACACTCTCGAGAAAATCGAGCAGAAAGTCGGCACGGGCGCCGCGAAAGCCAAGATGGGTGTCGGAGATAAAGATACTGCGGTAGCGGAGTGGTTTGAGCAGCTGGACATCGGTCATGCCAGGTTCCCCGTAGCCAGGTTTCTCCGTAAGGTACGCCGGGTTTATGAAAGCCTTGTGACGCCGGGATCCGGGATCAGGGTCGTTCATCCTCCGCATCCTCTCCCTCCTTGGGCGGCGGTATGAGGTCTTCTTTGCTGACACCCATCGCCAGCGCCGCCGACCCGGCGACGTAGATGGATGAATAGGTGCCGACTACCACACCGATGATCAGCGCCAGGGCAAATCCGCGGATGAGTTCGCCGCCGACCAGAAAGAGCGCCAGCAGCACCAACAGCGTGGTCAGACTGGTGACCACTGTGCGCGGCAGCATCTGGTTGATGGAGCGGTTGGTCACTTCCACCGCCGAGCCCTTGCGCATGCGGATAAAGTTCTCGCGAATGCGGTCGAACACCACGATCGTGTCGTTGAGCGAGTAGCCGATCACCGCCAGCAGCGCCGCGAGCACAGTCAGATCGAAGGTCATGCCGATCCCCGCGAATATGCCAAGGGTAATCACCACATCGTGGACCACCGCGGCGACCGCGCCGATGGCAAACCGGTATTCAAAGCGAAAGGCGACATAGATCAGGATGCCCGCCAGGGCATAGAGCAGTGCCAGACCGCCCTTTTCGGTAAGCTCCTCGCCCACCTGGGGGCCGACAAACTCGACCCGGCGCAGCTCGGCATCGGCGTTATCGGCCCGAAGCACCTCCAGCACGGCATTGCTGAGCGCATCGCCCTCGCCCGCATCCGGGGCCAGGCGAATCAGCACATCCCGGGCCGTGCCAAAGTTCTGTACCACCGCATCCGAATACCCGCCCGCCTCGAGGGCGCTGCGGATGCGATCGAGCTCGACCGCCTGGCTGTAACCCACCTCGACCAGCGTGCCGCCGGTGAAATCGAGCCCGAAGTTCAGTCCCCGCAGGCTCAAAAGCCCCACGGCGAGTGCGATCAGGGCAAAGGTCAGCAGCGCCGCCCAGAGGCGGTGGGCCATGAAATCGATACGAGTTTCGCGTTTGAAAAAATCCACTCTGCCTCGTCCCTAGATCGCCAGCCGGACACCGCGACGGCCACCGTAGATGAGATTGACCAGAACCCGTGTCCCCAGAATGGCGGTAAACATGGAACTGACGATGCCAAGCGATAGCGTGACCGCAAACCCCTTGATCGGACCGGTCCCGAAGGCGAACAGCACGACCGCGGCGATCAGGGTGGTCACATTGGCATCGGCAATGGTCGAAAACGCCTTGCCATACCCCCCTTCGATGGCCTGTTGGGTGCTCGAGCCGGCGCGCAGCTCCTCGCGGATCCGCTCGTAGATCAGCACATTGGCGTCCACCGCCATGCCCACGGTCAGCACGATGCCGGCAATGCCCGGCAGGGTGAGGGTTGCCTGCAAAAGCGACAGCGCGGCGATCACCAGCACCAGATTGACCAGAAGCGCCAGATTGGCGATCAAGCCAAAGACCTTGTAGTAGACGGCCATGAAAAGCACCACCAGGACAAACCCCAGCACCACCGCCATGAACCCCTGGTTGATGTTCTCCTGACCGAGGCTGGGGCCGACGGTCCGCTCTTCGACGATCTGCATGGGCGCGGCCAGCGACCCGGCCCGCAACAGAAGCGCCAGGTTGCGGGCCTCGCGCGAACTCTCCAGTCCGGTGATCCGAAAACGACTGCCGAGCTGCTCCTGGATGCGGGCAATGTTGATGACCTCTTCAACCTCGACCTGCTCGCGGACGATCTCACCATCGACTCGCCGTGCCTGGATCTCTGTCTCTTTGAAGACCACCGCCATGTGATCGCCCACCCGACCGCCGGTGACCTCATTCATGACCCGGCCACCGCTGCCGCTCAGGCGGATATTGACCTGCGGCTGCCCGGTCTGGGTATCCAGTCCGGACTGGGCATCGGTGATGGCCTCGCCGGTGATAATGACATTGCGCTCGAGCAGCACGAACCCGCCCCCGCGTTCGGGAAAGCGCTCGGTGCCCGGCGGGATTGGATCGTCGCCGTCGCCGAAATACGGGAAATTGCCCTGATCAACCATGCGGAACTCGAGGGTCGCGGTGGCACCGATGATGTCCTTGGCACGGGCGGTGTCCTGGACACCCGGCAGCTGAACAACGATCCGGTCGCGACCCTGACGCTGGATCACCGGTTCGGCCACGCCTAGTTCGTTGACGCGGTTGCGCAGGGTGGTCATATTCTGCTCGACGGCAAAATCCTGGACCTCGCGCCGCTCTTCGTCGGTCAGCCTGGCGGCCAGCCGCGGCGGGTTGCTGTCGGCCACCGGTTCGAGATCAAGTTCGATGTATTCGTCTGCCAGCAACGCCTGCGCCTGTGTGCGTGTGGCGGCATCGGCAAAGGTCAGATACACCCCATCGGCCTCGAGGCTGACATCACGGTAGCGAAGGTCCGCCTCGCGGAGCAGGCGCCGAAACTCGTCGCGGTAGCGCTCGCGGGTCTGCTCGATGACCGCCGCCATGTCGATCTGCATGAGAAAGTGCACGCCGCCGCGCAGATCCAGCCCCAGGTACATGGGCTGCCCGCCCAGCGCCCGCAGCCACGCCGGTGTGGCCGGCGCCAGATTGAGTGCGACGGTATAGTCTCTGCCCAGGGCGACGGCCAGTTCGTCCGCGGCCCGGACCTGGGCATCGGTACTGCCAAGCCGCAGGAGGTAGCGATCTTCGCCGGCCTCGCGGCCGCGCACGGCGATCTCCCGATCGGCGAGCAGTTCGTCGATCCGCTCGCGATCCGCCGGCGACGGTGCCTCGCCATCGGCGGTTGTGACCTGCAACGCCGGATCCTGCCCAAAGACATTGGGCAGGGCATAAAGACAGCCGGTGGCAATGACCACCACCAGCAGCAGGTATTTCCACAGCGGGTTTTGGTTCATGAAAGCCTACTTGTCGGCCTTTTTCTCGTCCTTGCCTTCCTTGCCGGCATCGGCCTTGTCCAGCCCGCCCTTCATCGAGCCCTTGGGCAGCACCTGGGCCACCGCGCTCTTTTGCAGCCGCACCTCCAGGCCATCGGTCAGTGCCAGGTTGGCAAAACTGTCACCCACCTCGGTGATCCGCCCGACGATCCCGCCGGTGGTGAGCACCTCATCACCCTTGGCCAGGTTTTCGACGAGCTTCTTGTGCTCTTTGGCGCGCTTTTGCTGCGGGCGGATGAGCAGAAAATAAAAGATCACGATCAGCGCGATCGGGAATATCAGCCCGGTCAGCCCGGCGGCGGGTTCGCCCCCCTGGGCCAGGGCATCACTGATGAAAAAGTCCATGTCGATCTCCCTCGGTCAAAAGGCCGGCATTATGTCACACCCGTTCGCCGGGCATGGAATGCCTTGGTGAAATCCGCCAGACATCCGGCGTCGATCGCGCCGCGTATATCGGCCATCAGACGCTGAAAATAGCGCAGATTGTGAATGGTGTTCAGCCGGGCGCCGAGCATCTCGCCGCAGCGATCAAGGTGGCGCAGATACGAGCGGCTGTAGTGCCTGCAGGTATAGCAGTCGCAGTCGCGCTCGACCGCCCGAGTGTCGTGGGCAAACCGGGCGTTGCGCAGCCGCAGGGTGCCGGTGTCGGTAAACAGAAATCCGTTGCGGGCATTCCGGGTGGGCAGCACGCAGTCGAACATATCGATGCCGCGGGCGACACACTCGACCAGATCCTCGGGCCGTCCCACGCCCATGAGATAACGCGGCTTTTGCTCGGGCAGCCGCGGGCCGAGCCCGTCGAGCACCCGCAAACGCTCCTCCGGGGGCTCGCCCACCGACAGCCCGCCAACGGCGTAACCGTCAAAGCCGATATCCACGAGCCCGGCCAGAGACGCCGCCCGCAGGTCCTCGTACATCCCGCCCTGGACGATGCCGAACAGCGCCGAGGGGTTGTCACCGTGGGCCTGGCGACTGCGCTGCGCCCAGCGCAGCGAACGCTCCATGGACTGCCTGGCGCCCTGCCAGTCCACCGGCCACGGGGTGCATTCGTCAAAGATCATCACCACGTCCGATCCCAGGGCGCGCTGCACAGCCATGGAGCGCTCGGGGTCGAGGAAGACCCGGGCACCATCCACCGGCGAGCGGAACTCGACCCCGGATTCGCTGATGCGACGCCCATCGGCGAGGCTGAAGACCTGAAAGCCGCCGGAGTCGGTCAGGATGGGCCCCGGCCACTGCATGAAATCGTGCAGATCACCATGGGCCTCGATGATCTCGGTGCCGGGTCGCAGCATCAGATGGAAGGTGTTGCCCAGCAGGATCTCGGCGCCGCTGTCGCGCACTTCCTCGGGCGTCATCCCCTTGACGGTGCCGTAGGTGCCCACCGGCATAAAAGCGGGTGTCTCGACCGTGCCGCGGTCGAAATGCAGTCGCCCGCGACGCGCCAGACCATCCACTGCCAGCGACTCGAACCGCAGCGTCATGCCCATCGCTCCGCGGCATGGGGCAGGATGAACATGGCATCGCCGTAGCTGAAAAACCGGTAGCCTGCCCTCACCGCATGCTGATAGGCCGCCAGGATCGACTCACGCCCGGCAAGCGCACTGACCAGCATGACCAGCGTCGAGCCGGGCAGATGAAAGTTGGTCACCAGCCCATCGATCACCCGAAAGTCAAAGCCCGGGTAGATAAAGATTTCTGTCTCGCCCTCGAAGGGCGCCAGATCGCCATGGTTGGCGGCGGCGGCCGCTTCGAGCGAGCGCACCACGGTCGTCCCCACCGCCACCACCCGGCCGCCGCGGTCACGGGTCCGGGCAATGGCCTCGCAGGCGGCGGTCGGGACCGAGATCCACTCGGCGTGCATGTGATGGTCCTCGATGCGCTCGCTCCGGACCGGCTGGAAGGTGCCGGCACCGACATGCAGCGTCAGGGTGGTGGTCTCGATGCCGGCGGCGGCCAGGTCCTGCAGCAGGGGCTGGTCGAAATGCAACCCGGCGGTCGGCGCCGCCACGGCCCCGGGGTTCTGGGCATAGACCGTCTGATAGCGCTCGCGATCGGTGGCGTTGTCGGGCCGCTTGATGTACGGCGGCAGCGGCATGTGACCATGACGCTCGAGCAGTTGCGGCAGCGGCGGTTGGGCCGGGAATTCGATGCGATAGAACGCATCCTCCCGGCCCGTCACCGTCACCGGGATGTCGCCCTCGAGGATGATTTGGCTCCCGGCTCGGGGCGGTTTGTTGGCCCGGATCTGGGCAATGGCCCGAGTGTCACCGGCGAGGCGCTCGAGCAGGATCTCAACCGCCCCGCCACTTGGCTTTCGCCCGTACAAACGCGCCGGCAACACCCGCGTGTCGTTGAGCACCAGCAGGTCACCGGGGCGCAGATAGCTTTTGATGGCCGGAAACTGCTCGTCCCGATATTCGCCGCTGAGGCGGTCGAGCACCAGTAGCCGGCTGTCGGTGCGATTGGGCAGTGGCTCCGAGGCGATCAGGGCCTCGGGCAATTCGTAGTGGAAATCGCTGACTTTCATCTTGGCCTGTTATACTTAGGAATCCGTTGCCGGGGTGGCGAAACTGGTAGACGCGCCGGACTCAAAATCCGGTTCTCGAAAGAGAGTGCGGGTTCGACTCCCGCCCCCGGCACCATCAATCAGCCAGAATGAAGCTCAGTCGTCGCGATCGGCGGTATTCTCCAGCACGCGGCCGGCTTCCTGGATATCCTTCCCCAGCCCTTCCATGGTGTTGCAACCGGCCAGAAGCAGACCGATCAAAACGGTCAGGACAACGGTGCCGGCGCGTAATGTGTGGGACCTGGCCATGGGTGCTCTCCGCTAAAACAGCAACGACAGGCACTATATCAAGCCCGGACGGCGTTGTGGCACCGGATCATCCGGGGGTGTTAAGATTCAGGGCTGACGCGATGGGGCCGTAGCTCAGTTGGGAGAGCGCTAGAATCGCACTCTAGAGGTCAGGGGTTCGACTCCCCTCGGCTCCACCATCTTTCCCCCGACACCATTCCGGGCCCCGGTAGCTCAGCTGGATAGAGCAATCGCCTCCTAAGCGATAGGTCGCAGGTTCGACTCCTGCCCGGGGCGCCAGACCGAGGGATCGGTCACTCGGCCTCGGATGATGATGGCTTGCCCGCCATCCAGCCGATGGGCAACTCCAGCTGCCACTCGGCCTGTTCGGCGTTGGCCCGCATCAGACGCAGAATCTCGTGCGCGTGGGGCCGTGTCAGGGCCAGACCGGCCACCGGCGCCGGTTCAAAGCGACGATCCGGCTCACCCGGCAGCGGCTGCCCCAGCAATGCCACCACCACGGTTTCGCCCGCCTCGCCCTGGGCCTCGACGCGCGCTTCGGTGACCAGGTAATGCGCCCAGCTGTCGGGTTGCACCACCGACGATTCCTCGGCCTCGGCTTTTTCCTGATCACGCTGGGCGGCCACCTGTGAGCGGGCCCCGATGTGCTCCAGCGCCATGACCGTATCGTGGGCTTCCTGGCCCTCACCGGCGGGATGACTCTTTTTGAGGACGGTGTTGATGTGGTGCATCAACCCGGTCAGCGCCCGGCGCGAGAGCCAGGCGACCCGACCCTCGCCGGAGGCCATGGTCAGCATGATCGCCATCCGGTCCTCGAGTCCTGAGTAGGCGAACCGAATCTGATGAACCCGCGGAAAGCTTTGCTCAGTCATTGTCCTTATGCCTTGCGACGGTTGCGGCGAATGAGGCGTTCGCGTTTGCGCTGCTGACGCGGTGTCAGCCGATTGCGTCGGCCCGCGTAGGGATTCTCGCCGGTTTTGAAATCGAGCCGGATGGGCGTGCCCTGCAGCGAAAATGCCCGCCGGAAACGATTGACCAGATAGCGCTTGTAGGCAGCGGGCAGCGCTGCGGTCTGATTGCCATGAATGACAATCATCGGCGGATTGCGCCCGCCCTGATGGGCATAGCGCAGTTTGATGCGCCGACCTCGGATGAGTGGCGGCTGATGGGCTTCGAGTGCATCGGCAAGCACCGCATTGAGTGCCGGCGTCGGCAGCTCGGCGCGCGCCGCCCGGTGGACCTGTGCGACCTCGTCGAGCAGCCGGCCCACCCCGGTGCCGTGCAATGCCGAGATGAACCGCGGCCGGGCGAAATCCAGAAAGGCCAGCTTGAGATCCAGTTCGCGCCGAATGCGGTCGCGATCGGCCGGGGCGAGCCCATCCCACTTGTTGACCGCCAACACCAGCCCCCGGCCGGCGTCGACGGCGTGACCGATCAGATGCGCATCCTGCTCGGAGATTTCCTGCTGGGCATCGAGCACCATGATCACCACCTCAGCCGCGTCGATGGCCTGCAGGGTCTTGACCACGCTGAACTTCTCGACGGTCTCGCGAACCCGGCTGCGACGCCTCACGCCGGCGGTATCGATGAGGGTGAACGCCTGGCCATCCCGCTCGAAGGGCACACGAATCGCATCCCGGGTGGTGCCGGGCATGTCATAGACCAGGACCCGCTCTTCGCCCACCAGCCGGTTGACCAGGGTGGATTTGCCGACATTGGGGCGCCCGATCAATGCCACCCGTATCCTGGCCGAATCATGCGTCTCGGAGATCGGCGCATCGGTATGGCCATCGTCGTCGGTGCCCGGTGTCCCCGGCTCGTGGGCCTCGTGCCGCGATCCGACCAGATCGTCGAGCACCGCCTCCATGAGCCTGGGCACGCCACGCCCGTGGACCGCGGCAATGGGCCAGGGCCGATCCAGCCCCAGGGCATGGAACTCGGCACCGGCAAGATCCGGGTCGACACCGTCGACTTTGTTGAGCACCAGCCAGACACGCTTGCCGCGCTGTCGCAGCTGATGCGTCAGCGCCTCATCCCCCGGCGTCACCCCGGCGTGGGCATCGACGAGAAACAAGACTGCATCGGCCTCGTCCAGGGCACGGACCGCCTGGCCCTGCATGTCGTGGTAAGTGGGGTCATCCGGCTCACCCAGCCCGCCGGTATCCACCACCACATAGGGCACCGGCCCCACCCGGCCAAGGCCGTACTGGCGGTCCCGCGTGAGCCCCGGAAAGTCCGCCACCAGGGCGTCCCGGGTTCGCGTGAGCCGATTGAACAGGGTCGATTTGCCCACATTGGGCCGGCCCACCAGGGCGATTACAGGCTGCTCCATGGGCAAATGATAGCAAAGCCGGCGCGCGATCAGGCGTGCAGGGATGCCGCCAGCAGCCGCCGGGTATAGGGCTCGACCGGATCGGTAAAGATGCGCTCGGCCGAGCCAGTCTCGCAGATCCGGCCGGCCTGCATCACCACCACCCGGTGACTCATGGCCCGCACCACTTTGAGGTCATGACTGATGAAGATATAGGAAAGGCCATGGCGGGCCTGCAGCGTGCGCAGCAGATCCACCAGCTGTGATTGCACCGACCGATCGAGCGCCGAGGTCGGCTCATCGAGGACGATCAGCCTGGGCTTGAGCACGATCGCCCGGGCCACGGCCACCCGCTGGCGCTGACCCCCGGAGAGTTCGTGGGGAAACCGCCGCAGCAACTCCGGCGCCAGGCCCACCTCGACCAGCGCCTCGCGGGCCCTCGCCTCGCGGCCGTTGGCATCCAGTGCGCGCTCGTGGACCGCCAGGCCCTCGGCAATGATCTGCCCGACCGACATACGCGGACTCAGGCTGCCGAAGGGATCCTGGAAGACCACCTGCATCGAGCGGCGCAGCGGGCGCAGCCGGCGCTTGTCCAGACGGCTGAGGTCCTGCCCATCGAAGGTGATTCGGCCCTTCGCCGGTTGCAGCCGCAGCAACGCCATGCCCAGGGTCGTTTTGCCCGACCCGCTCTCACCAACCACGCCCAGGGTCTCTCCTGGGCGCACCCCCAGCCCGACACCGTCGACGGCCATGAGATGCGACCGCACACGGCCAAATGGCCCGCGACGCCGGGGAAACGCGACTCGAAGATCGCGGACTTCGAGAAGCGGCGGGCCATCCGCCACGGGCGCTGGCCGCCCATCGGGTTCGGCGTCCAGCAGCATGCGGGTATAGCCATGCGCCGGGCGGGCGAAGACCGCCTCAACCCGGCCCTGCTCGACAATCCGGCCGGACTGCATCACCGCGACGCGATCGGCAATGCGTTGGACCACGTTGAGATCGTGGCTGATGAACAGCATGGCCATGCCCAGCCGGCGACGCAGATCGGCGAGCAACTCGAGGATTTCGGCCTGAATCGTGACATCCAGTGCGGTGGTGGGCTCATCGGCAATCAAAAGCCGCGGGCTGTTGGCGATCGCCATGGCGATCATCACCCGCTGGCGCTGCCCGCCCGAGAGCTGGTGGGGATAGGCACCAAGCCGGTCGGCGGCTTCGGGCAGCCGTACCATCTCGAGCAACTCGACAATCCGCTCGCGGGCCGTGGCCGGGGACAGGCCCTGATGGATCCGCAATGTCTCACCGATCTGTTTTTCCAGCGTATGCAACGGATTGAGCGAGGTCATCGGCTCCTGGAAGATCATCCCCAGGGTGCCGCCGCGCAATGACCGCAGCCGCGCCACGGGGGCATGGATCAGCTCCTCACCCTCGAGCCGGATGCTGCCGCCGGGATGAGTCGCCTGGGGATAGGGCAGAAGCCGGGGGATGGAAAGCGCCGTGACCGATTTGCCGGAACCACTCTCGCCAACCAGCGCCAGGGTCTCGCCGGCATTCAGCGACAGGCTCACCCCCTCCACCACCCGGGTCGGGCCTTTTTCGCCGTCAAAGGCCACCTCGAGATCGCGGATCGACAGCAAAGGCTCGCTCACCGTCCACCCCCGGTGAAAAGCTTGCGCGGATCGAATGCATCCCGGGCGGCTTCGCCGATGAACACCAAAAGCGAGAGCATGATCGCCAAGGTGAAAAACGCCGTCAGCCCCAGCCACGGCGCCTGCAGATTGGCCTTGCCCTGGGCCAGCAGCTCGCCCAGCGATGGCGAGCCCGGCGGCAGGCCGAAACCCAGAAAATCCAGCGAGGTCAATGTGGTGATCGAGCCGGTGAGGATGAACGGCATGAAGGTCACCGTTGCCACCATGGCATTGGGCAGGGCGTGGCGGATGATGATCACCCCATCCGAGACACCCAGCGCCCGGGCGGCGGTGACGTAGTCGAAATTGCGCACCCGCAGAAACTCCGCCCGCACCACCCCCACCAGCTGCGTCCAGCTGAAAAGCAGCATGATGCCCAGCAGCCACCAGAAATTCGGTTGCACGAAACCGGCCATGATGATGAGCAGATACAACACCGGCAGGCCCGCCCAGACCTCGATGAAGCGCTGCCCGAAAAGATCAACCCGCCCACCAAAGTAACCCTGCAGGGCACCCACGGCCACACCGATCAGCGAACTCGCCAGCGTCAGGACAAGCCCAAACAGCACCGAAATGCGAAACCCGTAGATCAGCCGGGCCAGCACGTCCCGGGCCTGGTCATCGGTCCCCAGCCAGTTCGCCGCCGAGGGCGGCGCCGGTGCCGCCGCCTCGCTCGCGTAGTTGATCGTGGCGTGGTGATAGCGGATCGGTGGCCAGAGCATCCAGCCCTTTTCCTCGATCAGCCCGGCCACGTACGGGTCGCGGTAGGACGCCTCGGTGGGAAAGTCGCCGCCAAAGGTGGTCTCGGGGTAGCTCACCAGCACCGGGAAATACCAGCCCCCGTCGTAGTGCACCACCAGGGGACGCTCATTGGCGACGAACTCCGCCCCAAGGGACACCACAAACAACACCAGAAAGATCCACAGCGACCACCAGCCACGCCGATTGGCCTTGAATTGAGCCCAGCGTCGTTGATTGATGGGGTCGAGCCGCATCATGGTCTAGCCCTCGCGGGTCTCGAAATCGATGCGAGGGTCGACAAGCACATACATCAAGTCCCCGAGCAGATTGAGGACGAGTCCCACCAGGGTGAAGATGAAAAGACTGCCAAATACCACCGGATAGTCCCGGTTGACCACCGACTGAAACCCCAGCAGCCCCAGCCCGTCCAGCGAGAAGATGACTTCGATGAGCAGCGCGCCGGTGAATAGCACCCCGACGAAGGCGGCCGGAAAACCGGCGATGACAATGAGCATGGCGTTGCGAAAGACATGGCCGTAGAGCACCCGTCGCTCGCTCACGCCCTTGGCCCGGGCGGTCACCACGTATTGCTTGTTGATCTCCTCTAGAAAGGAATTCTTGGTCAGCATGGTCAGCCCGGCAAAACCGCCGATGACCATCGCCAGCACCGGAAGGACCAGGTGCCAGAGGTAGTCGAGGATGCGCATCGGCCAGGTGAGGGATTCCCAGTTGTCCGAGACCAGCCCCCGCAGCGGAAACCAGTCGAGATAACTGCCCCCGGCAAAGAGCACGATCAGCAGGATGGCAAACAAAAACCCGGGGATCGCGTAGCCGACGATCACCACCGCGCTGGTCCAGACATCGAATGCCGAGCCATCGCGAACCGCCTTGCGGATCCCTAACGGAATGGAGATCAGATAGGTGAAAAGCAGCGTCCATAACCCCAGCGAAACGGACACCGGCAGCTTGTCGGCGATGAGCTCGAGCACGGTCTGGTCACGGTAGAAGCTCTCGCCGAAATCGAGCCGCGCATAGTCGCCAAGCATCTTGAGAAACCGCTCGTGGGCCGGTCGGTCAAACCCGAATTGGGCCTCCAGCTCGGCGACATAGGCCGGGTCGAGCCCCCGGCCACCGCGACTCTCCCCGGCCACCTCATCGGCCGCCACCCCCGAGAAGCGACTGGTCGAGAACTCGGCGGTCCCCTGCACCTGGGCCATGATCTGCTCTACCGGCCCGCCCGGTGCGAACTGCACGATGGCAAAGTTGATCAGCAGGATGCCGATGAGTGTCGGGATCATCAGCAACAGCCGGCGCAGGATGTAGCCGTACACGTCAGTCTCCGGGTGATCGCTAGCTAGCGGTTATCGATGCGTCGGGCCTTGTCGGCATCCACCCACCATGTATCCAGGGCCAGCCCGTAGGGCGGGTTCTCCGCCGGACGACCGAACCGGTCCCAGTAAGCCACCCGAAAACGGTCGATGTACCAGTTGGGGATGGCGTAGAACCCGAACTGCAGCACCCGGTCGAGGGCGCGCACCCGGTGGATCAGCGCTTGCCGGTCGGGGGCGTCGATCACCGCCTCGACCAGCGCCTCAACCACCGGATCACAAACACCGGCGACATTCCGGCTGCCCTCGACGCTGGCCGCCTCGCAACTCCAGAAATCGCGCTGCTCATTACCGGGCGACAGCGACTGCGGTGCGACGTGAACGGTCATGTCAAAGTCGAAGGACTCCATCCGGTTCTGGTACTGGGTCGGATCCACGGTGCGCACGCTGACCGCCGCCCCGAGACGCTCGAGATTGCGTTTGAACGGCAGCACCACCCGCTCGAATGACGGGCTGACCAGCAGGATCTCAAAGCGCATTGGTCGGCCGCTCTGCGAATGAACCAGCTGCCCGGACTCCACCTGCCAGCCGGCCTCGTTGAGCAGCGCCAGTGCCCGTCTGAGATTGGCCCGGCGACTGGTCTCGGCGGTCGAGGGCGGCTGATAGGCTTCATTAAACACCCGTGCCGGCAGCTGGTCCCGCCACGGCTCGAGCACCGCCAGCTCAGCCTCGCTTGGCAACCCGGTGGCGGCCAGTTCGGAGTTCTCGAAATAGCTGCGGGTCCGGCGATAGGCCCCATAGAACAGATTCTCGTTGGTCCACTCGAAGTCAAAGGCATAGGAGAGCGCCTCACGCACCTTCGGGTCCGAGAAGATCTCGCGGCGGGTGTTGAAAAAGAACCCCTGCATCCCCGCCGGGCGGTCATGGGGAATCTCGGCAAGGCGCAGATCGCCCGCCTCGACCGCGGGGGTGTCGTAGGCCGTTGCCCAGTTTCGGGCGACGTTTTCCTGACGCAGGTGATATTCACCGGCCTTCAGGGCCTGGAGAGCGACCGTGCCATCCCGATAGTAGTCGTAGCTGATCCGATCGACATTGTGACGTCCCCGCTTGATGGGCAGATCCGCGGCCCAATAGTCCTCGACCCGCTCGTAGACCACCCGTCGACCCTGCTCCACTTCGACGACCCGATACGGCCCGCTGCCCAGCGGCGGCTCTAGGGTCGTGGCGGCAAAATCGCGCCCCTCCCAGTAGTGCGCCGGCAACACCGGCAGCTGCCCGAGAATCAGCGGCAACTCGGCGTTGTCGCGGGTGGCAAAATGAAAGACCACCTGCCGCGGCCCCTCCACCTCGACCCGTTCGACGTCGCGGTAGTAAGCCCGGTACTGCGGATGCCCTTCGTCCCGTAACCGGCGGAACGTCCAGGCCACATCGTCGGCCGTCACCGGCTCACCATCATGAAACCGGGCCGCTTCGCGCAAATAGAAACGGACATGGCTGTTATCGGGCGCCACTTCGATGGCCCGTGCAATCAGCCCGTATTCGGTAAAGGGCTCGTCGAGCGTCCCCTCGGTGAGGGTGTCGTAGACAAGCCCGATGCCCTCGGCCGCCGTTCCTCGCAGAATGAACGGATGCAGGCTGTCGAAGGTGGCCGCCGAGACGTTGGCGAGCTTGAGCGTTCCGCCCTTGGGGGCGTCCGGGTTGACGTAGTCGAGATGCTCGAAATCGGGTCCGTATTTGGGGCTGCCATGCAGCGTCAGCGCGTGTTCTGCGGCAGCCGCCACCGTGACCGGGCCGATGGTTGCCACCAACAGGGTCATGAGCAGCCCACGGAGACCGTTGTTTGCCATTCTCCGACTCCCTTGTCGAAACCGATCCGGCCATGACCGCTTGGCCATGGAAACGCTTTTGAGTAACGTACTCGTGATTCTTTCAGGGGCAAAGGGGTTCCCATGGGTTTTCTCACCAACCGCAAGGCGCTGGTCGTCGGCGTCGCCAGCAACCGTTCGATCGCCTGGGGTGTGGCCAAGGCCATGCACGAGCAGGGCGCCGAGATCGCGCTGACCTACCAGACCGAAAAGCTCAAGGCCCGGGTCGAACAGTGCTCGCAGGCCTGCGGCGGGGGGCCGGTGATGCCACTGGATGTCACCGATGACGCCCAGATCGAGGCCGTGTTCAAAGAACTCGAGTCCACCTGGGGGCATCTGGATATTTTGGTCCATGCGGTTGGCTTTGCCCCGCGGGAAGAGCTGGAAGGCTCATTCGTTGATAACACCACCCGGGGCGGCTACGCCATGGCCCATGACATCAGTGCCTACAGCTTTGTGGCGCTGGCCCGGGGCGCCCGCCCGCTGATGCAGGGGCGGAACGCCAGTCTGCTGACACTCACCTACCTGGGCGGCGAGCGGGCGTTGCCCAACTACAACGTAATGGGCCCTGCCAAGGCGAGCCTGGAGGCATCGGTGCGATACATGGCCAATGACCTGGGCCCGGAGGGCATTCGCGTCAACGCCGTCTCCGCTGGGCCCATCCGCACGCTGGCGGCGTCGGGCATTGGTGACTTTCGCAAGATGCTCGACTACAACGCCGCCTCGGCGCCGATGCGCCGCAACGTCGACATCGATGAGGTCGGCAACGCCAGCGCCTTCCTCTGCTCGGAGCTGGCCTCGGGGATTACCGGCGAGGTGGTCCACGTCGATGGCGGATTCCACGCTGTGGCGCTGTCGAGCAGCATGCTCGACAGCCAATAACCCCACGGCAGCGGGTCAGATGTTGTCTTCGTAGACCCGCACCTCGGCGGCTTCGCGCAGCGCGGCGCGGACCGCCCGCATGCTCACCTGCCCGTCCAGATCGTTGAGTGAGCGACGCAGTTGCTCGCGCTGCTCGGCGCTGAGTGACTGCGGGTCACCGTTTTCCACTGCTTCGACGGTCACCACCGCCCAGCCGTCGGCGGTCCGAGCCATCCGCGATACCCCCTGGCCGGCGGCATCCGCCGCCAGCCGGAACCCCGCCTCACGCACACCGGCCGGTAACTCGCGGTCGTTGCGCCGACTCCAGCGTGGTCCGTTAACGGATGCCGCTTCGACTTCATCGGCGGCGGCCTGCATGGACCGACCCGCCGACAACGCCTCGCGGATGCGCTGGGCGTCCGCCCGCGCTTGGGCCTCGGCCTTTTCCTCAACCACCGCCGCGCGCACCGAATCACGCACCTGCTCGAGAGGCTGCAGCGCGGCCGGCTTGTAGTCCTCGACCCGGATCACTGCATAGCGGCCCTGCGAGAGCTCGAGCAGATCGCTGTTCTCTCGGCGCTCCAGGACCCCTTCGCTGAAAGCGGCCTCGAGCACGGCGGACTGGGCGCCGATCCCTTCTTCGGTGCCCTCGCGGGGTATCCAGCCGCTTTGCTTGACCTCAACGCCCAGCGCCTCGGCGGCGGGCGTCAGTCGCTGCGGGTTCTCGAAGGCGAGCGTCTCAAGCTCGTTGCCAAGCTCAAAGACCTGGCGCTCGGCCCGCTCTCGGGCAATCTCATCGCGGATGCTGTCGCGCCGCTCGGCCAGCGGCGCCAATTCCGCGGCCTGGATGTCGGTGACCTCGATGATGTGAAACCCGAACTGGGTCCGTACCGGTTCGCTGATCTCACCCGGATCAAGTGCCCATGCCGCCTCCGCAAAGCCATCCACCACGTCTGTCCGCTCGAGCACACCCAGACTGCCACCATTGGCGGCCGATCCGGTGTCATCCGAGACCGCCTCGGCCACCTGCGCAAACGACTCGCCGGCAAGAATGCGCTCTCGGGCGGCCATCGCCGCCTCCCGGGCAGCTTCTACCGCAGCGGCATCGGCCTCGGCATCCACCGCCACCAGGACATGGCGGATTGCCCTGGATGACTCGGCCTGCACCTGCGCCTGACGCTCGGCATAGCGATCATTGATGGCTTGCTCGTCGACGGAAATGGACTCGGCCAATACCGCGGGATCCAGAGCCACATAGCGCAGCTGGACCTGCTCGGGCTGTCGGTAGCGATCGGGATTGGCCTCGTAGTGTGCCTCGAGATCGGCTTCGGTCACGCCGACGCGGTCGCGGTAGCGATCGAGCGATAGGGTTACCCAACGCAGCTCACGCCGCTGCCGTTGCAGGGCAATGACCCGGTCGAGTGCCGGGTCGGGGGTAAAGCTGCTGGCCCGCAGGCTTCGCTGCAGCAGCGACAGGGCCAGATCCTGGCGCAACTGCCCCTCGTAGCGCTCGGGGGTCAGCCCGTTTTGCTGGAGCACCCGCCGATAGCGATCGGCCGAAAACGCGCCGTCGACCTGGAAGATCTCCTGGCTTCGCACGGCGTCGGCCACATCCTTGTCACTCACCCGCAGACCATTCGCCCGGACATAGCCAAGCAGCACCTGCCGGTCGATCAACTGCTGCAGGGTCTCGCGGCGGAGCTGATCATTGTCAAAGAGCGCCGGATCGAACTGATCACCCAGCATCCGCCGCAGCTCGGCCTGCCGCTGTTGGAAGGCCTGATCGAGCTGCGACCGGCTGATCTCCTCGCCGTTTACCTCGGCCACGGTCTGCGGCCCTCCGCCACCGCTGACATAACCGTAGAGGCTGGAGATCACAAAGGGCACCACCAGCAGGACCAGCACCGAGATGGCCAGTCCGATTCCCATGCGATCACGTATCGATTGGAGCATGATTGGTTTTCCGTAAAATCAAAAAGGCGCCAATTGGCGCCTTCCTGATGATGGGATGATGTGGCGGAGCGGACGGGATTTGAACCCGCGACCTCCGGCGTGACAGGCCGGCATTCTAACCAGCTGAACTACCGCTCCGTATTCTTTTTGGTGGGTGGTGAGGGGCTCGAACCCCCGACATTCGCCTTGTAAGGGCGACGCTCTCCCAACTGAGCTAACCACCCGGGAAAGCGGCGCTTAGTTTACTGCATCCTTGAGCGCCTTGCCAGCCTTGAAGCCCGGCACTTTCGACGCGGCGATGTTGATGGTGGCGCCGGTGCGCGGGTTGCGGCCGGTGCGAGCAGCCCGCTCGCGGACAGTGAAAGTGCCAAAGCCGACCAGTGTGACCTGGTCACCCTTTTTCAGCGCGCCGGTGACGGTTGACGCGAAAGCATCAACGGCCTTGGTGGCATCGGCTTTGGACAGGCCCGCGGCCTCGGCGACAGCGTCGATAAGCTCAGACTTGTTCATGGATCGAATCCCCTTAAATGTTTATTACGATTGACGTCGTTCCCGACGAATTCACTGTGCACTGTTCTTGAGACAACAGGCTGACATGAAGTGGCCGTTCAGGTGCCCGGCTTACGCGCGCTCTCTGCGACACATCATGCACAATCCCGGTATAGCAACGGCTCTGCGGCGCTGTCAAACAAAAGCGCCAAAAACCTGGGCCTAATGACGCCTCAACGACGGGGCTTCCGCTTCGTTGGAGGCCACCGCCTTGGCGGGTGTCTCGCCATCATCCACCCTGGGTGTCGGCTGCTGCGTGAGCGCCACACCAAGCACTTCATCGATCCAGCGCACCGGCCGGATATCCAGTTTGCCTTTGAGATCTTTGGGAATCTCGGCGAGGTCCTTTTCGTTTTCTTGCGGGATCAACACCGTGGTGATCCCCCCACGCAACGCGGCCAGGAGCTTTTCCTTGAGCCCGCCGATGGGCAACACCTCGCCGCGCAGGGTGATCTCGCCGGTCATCGCCACATTGGCGGCCACGGGAATCCCTGTCAGCGCCGAGACCAGGGCGGTACACATGCCGATCCCGGCACTCGGACCGTCCTTGGGGATGGCGCCCTCGGGTACATGGATGTGGATGTCGTTGTCCTGATGGAAGCCCGGGTCGATGCCCAGCACCTCGGTACGCGCCCGCACCACCGTCAGCGCAGCGTGGATGGACTCTTTCATCACATCGCCCAGCTGACCGGTGTTCTGCAGTTTGCCCTTGCCCGGCATCACCGCGCCCTCGATGGTCAAAAGCTCGCCGCCCACCTCGGTCCAGGCAAGCCCGGTCACCCGGCCGATCTGGTCGCTGGTCTCGGCCACCCCGTAGCGGTAACGCCGCACACCCAGGTATTTATCGAGATTGCGCGGTGTGATTTGCACCGCCCGGTCCCGCGGCTTGAGCAACACATCCTTGACCACCCGGCGGGCGATCTTGGCGACCTCGCGCTCCATGCTGCGTACACCGGCTTCGCGGGTGTAGTACCGGGCGATGTCCCGCAGTGCGTTGTCGCTGACCTCGAGCTCGCCGTTTTTGAGCCCGTTGGCCTTGAGTTGCTTGGGCAGCAGGTAACTGCGCGCGATGTTGACCTTCTCTTCTTCGGTATAGCCGGACAGCCGGATCACCTCCATGCGATCGAGCAGCGGCTCGGGGATATTCATGGTGTTCGCGGTACAGACGAACATCACATCCGAGAGGTCGAAATCGACTTCAAGGTAGTGGTCGTTGAACGTGGCGTTCTGTTCGGGGTCGAGCACCTCGAGTAGCGCCGATGCCGGATCACCGCGGAAGTCCATCGCCATCTTGTCGATTTCATCGAGCAAGAACAGCGGATTGCGTGTACCCACCTTGGCGAGCTTCTGAACGATCTTGCCCGGCAGCGAGCCGATATAGGTGCGGCGGTGGCCGCGTATCTCGGCCTCGTCGCGCACGCCCCCCAGCGACATGCGCACGAACTTGCGGTTAATCGACCGGGCGATGGACTCGCCGAGCGAGGTCTTACCGACCCCGGGGGGGCCGACCAGACAGAGGATCGGCCCTTTGAGCTTGCGCACCCGCTGCTGGACCGCCAGATACTCGAGGATCCGTTCTTTGACCTTTTCAAGGCCGTAGTGATCGGCATCCAGTACCGACTCGGCGTGGCCGAGATCGTGGCGAACGCGGCTGCGTTTTTTCCACGGCAGCGAGAGCATCCACTCGAGATAGCTCCGCACGACGGTGGCCTCGGCGGACATCGGCGACATCATGCGCAGCTTGCCGAGCTCCTGGTCGCATTTCTCCCGCGCCTCTTTGGACATGCCCGAGGCCTCGATCTTCTGTTCGAGGTCTTCGATTTCGTTGGGCACATCCTCGAGCTCGCCAAGCTCTTTCTGGATGGCCTTCATCTGCTCGTTGAGGTAGTACTCGCGCTGGGACTTCTCCATCTGCTGTTTGACGCGTCCGCGGATGCGCTTTTCCACCTGCAGGATATCCAGCTCGCCTTCGATCAGCGCCATGAGATGCTCGAGCCGGGCCTGCACCCCGGCCATCTCGAGGATGCGCTGTTTCTCGTCGATCTTCAGGCTCATGTGCGCCGCGACGGTATCGGCCAGACGGCTGGGCTCGTCGATCCCCTGCAGCGACGAGAGGATTTCCGGTGGCACCTTCTTGTTGAGCTTTACATACTGCTCGAACAGCGAGAGCAGCGAGCGGGTCATGACCTCCAGCTCTTGCTCGTCCTCGCCGCCTTCCTCCGGCATGGCGGTCACCGTCGCCTGGTAGTGGTCGGCATCGACCCGCAGGTCACGGACCCCCACCCGTTCGGCGCCTTCCACCAGCACTTTGACGGTGCCATCGGGCAGTTTGAGCATCTGCAGGATGTTGGCCATGGTGCCGACCGAGTAGATGTTATCCGGCGAGGGATCATCCATCTCGGCGCTGTGCTGCGCCACCAGCAGGATGCGTTTGTCTACCGCCATGGCCGCCTCGAGGGCCTCGATGGATTTCTCCCGACCGACAAAAAGCGGGATCACCATGTGGGGGTAGACCACGACGTCACGGAGCGGCAGCGCCGGTGTCTCGGCACCGGCCGCCGGAATGATTGGCTCACTCATGGATTGCCTCTTGGGGGTCGAGCCCCGGCGGCGGCTCAGTCAGATGCCGCCGCCGACTGCTCGGACCCGTCATAGATGAGATAGGGGGGCGTCTCGCCGCGAATGACCGCATCATCCACCACCACCTTGCTGACGTTCTCGAGCGACGGCAGGTCATACATGGTATCGAGCAGTACATGTTCAACCAATGTCCGCAGCCCCCGAGCACCGGTGTTGCGGGCAATCGCCTTGCGGGCAACCTCGAACAGGGCTTCGTCCCGGAATTCGAGCTCAACGCCCTCCATCTCGAACAGCCGCCGGAACTGCTTGACCAGCGCATTACGCGGCTCGCGGAGGATCTGGACCAGCGCCTCTTCGTCGAGCTCTTCCAGGGTCGCCACCACCGGCAGACGGCCGACAAACTCGGGAATCAGCCCGTAGCGGACCAGGTCCTCGGGCTCGACATCGCGGAGGGTCTCACCCACCGCCTTGCGCTGGCTCTCGCCCTTGATCTCGGCGGAAAAGCCGATCCCGCCCTTCTCGGAGCGCTGCTGGATGACCTTCTCGAGGCCCGCGAATGCGCCGCCGCAGATGAACAGGATGTTGCCGGTATCCACCTGCAGAAACTCCTGCTGGGGGTGCTTGCGCCCGCCCTGGGGCGGCACCGACGCGGTGGTCCCTTCGATGAGCTTGAGCAACGCCTGCTGCACGCCTTCGCCGGAGACATCCCGGGTAATGGACGGGTTCTCGGCCTTGCGCGAGACCTTGTCGATTTCGTCGATGTAGACGATGCCCCGCTGGGCCTTGTCGACATCGTAATCGCAACGCTGCAAGAGCTTCTGGATGATGTTCTCGACGTCCTCACCCACATACCCCGCCTCGGTCAGGGTCGTCGCATCGGCGATGGTGAACGGCACATCCAGCAACCGCGCCAGCGTCTCGGCCAGCAGTGTCTTGCCCGACCCGGTCGGCCCGATCAACAGGATGTTGCTCTTGCTGAGCTCGACATCCTCTTTGCCCTGTGCCGCCTGCATGCGCTTGTAGTGGTTGTAGACCGCCACGGACAGGACCTTTTTGGCGTGATCCTGACCGATGACGTGCTCATCCAGGGTGCTTTTGATCTCTTGGGGTTTGGGAAGGCCCGCGTCGCCTTCGCCGACCTTCTCTTCCATCTCTTCGCGAATGATGTCGTTGCAGAGCTCGACACATTCGTCGCAGACAAAAACCGAAGGCCCTGCGATGAGCTTGCGCACCTCATGCTGGCTCTTGCCGCAGAATGAGCAGTAGAGCAGCTTGCCGTTATCGTCGCGACCGCCGTTGTCTCTGTCAGTCATGGGCTACCTTTGCGCCGTAGGAAGTGGGACAGTTCCGACGATGCCCGCTTTTAGCGGGTCACGCAACCGCGTTAATCCGTGGGCAGGCTACTGCGGTCGGCGAGCACCTGATCGATAATCCCGTAATCGCGGGCCGCCTCGGGGGCCATGAAATTATCCCGCTCGGTGTCTTCGGCGATCTTCTCGAGCTTCTGCCCGGTGTGGTGGGCGAGAATCTGATTCAGTCGCTCGCGCATGCTCAGGATCTCGCGGGCATGGATGTCGATATCCGTGGCCTGGCCCTGAAAACCGCCCAGCGGCTGGTGGATCATCACCCGCGAGTTGGGCAGCCCAAAGCGCTTGCCCGCCGCGCCGCCGGCGAGCAGCAACGACCCCATGCTCGCGGCCTGGCCGATGCAGACGGTGCTGATATCCGGCTTGATGAACTGCATCGTGTCGTAGATCGCCAGTCCCGCAGTGACCACGCCGCCGGGGCTGTTGATGTAGAAGTGGATATCCTTGTCCGGATTCTCCGACTCCAAAAACAGAAGCTGTGCAATCAGCAGGTTGGCCTGGTGATCCTCTACCGGCCCGACCAGAAAGATCACCCGCTCTTTGAGCAGGCGCGAGTAGATATCGAAGGCGCGCTCGCCGCGGGAGGTCTGTTCCACCACCATCGGCACGAGGCCGGTGGCCATGGGGCTATCTTCGCGGTGCTCGTTGTTCATCAACGTTTTGACTCCCGGCCGCTTATTCGGCCTTGGCGTTGTCTTCATCCTCGACACCACTGGTCAGGGCGTCGAGACTCATTGGTTTGTCCGTCACGGTGGCCTGTTCGGTCACCCAGTCCACAACCTGGTCTTCCATGACCTGCAACTGCAGGCTTTGCATCATCTCTTGGTTCTGCAGGTAGTACTGCATCACCTGCTCGGGCTGCTCGTACCCCGATGCGACCCGCTGTAGGGCCTGCTGCATGCGTTCCGGCTCCAGCTCGATGCCGTTGGCGCGGACGATTTCGTTGACCAGCAGCCCCAGCTTGACCCGTCGCCGGGCCTCGCTCTCGAACTGATCCGCCGGCAGCTCGGGCTCGTCACCCTCGGCACCCGACTGCCGCATCCGCTCGCGGGCCTGTTGCCGGAGCTGGTCGATCTCGCTGTCCACCAGTGTCTGCGGCAGTTCAATGTCGTTTTGCTCGACAAGCGCCTCCATGACCTGATTCTTGACCCGGGTCCGGGTTGCCTGATCGCGCTCGCGCTCGAGGCTCTCGGTGATGCGCTGACGAAGCCCGTCGATGCCGCCATCGATACCCAGCTTCTCGGCGAACGCCTCATCGGCATCGGGCAGCTCTGCTGCCTCGACCTTTTTCACCGTCACCTCGAAGGCCGCCTCATTGCCGGCAATCGCCGGGTCGGGAAACCCTTCCGGAAACGTGTAGGTCACGGTTTTGGTCTCGCCTGCTTGCATCCCGACAAGCTGTTGCTCGAAGGGTTCCGGCATCTGCCCCTCGCCCAGCGGGACCGGCACATCTTCGCCGCTGTTGCCCTCAAAGTCCTCGCCATCGATCTTGCCCTCAAAATCGATGGTGACCTGGTCGCCCTCGGCGGCGGCCCGGTCGACCTCGGCGTACTCGGCGTGCTGTTTGCGCAAACGATCCAGGATCCGGTCGACGTCCGCGGCCTCGATATCCACCACCGGTCGGGTCAGCTCGATGCTCTCGATGCCACTGACCTCGATATCGGGGATCACCTCGAAGGCCGCCTCGTATTCGATGTCACTGCCCTCTTCGAGATTGACCGGCTCGATCTGCGGGCTACCGGCGGGCCGGAGCGATTCCTGCTCGAGTGCCTCGGCATAGGTCTGTCGGACCACCTCGTCGAGGACCTCGCCCCGCACCTGGGGGCCGTAGCGCTTGGCCACCACCTTCATCGGCACCTTGCCGGGCCGGAACCCCTGCAGACGGACCTGACCGCGCATTTCGCGGAGCTTTTTATCCACCTGCTCATCGACCCGCTCGGACGGGACCTGAACCTTCAACTTACGCTTCAGGCCCTCGCCCGCTTCTACCGATACTTGCATCGCCCACCTCTAGTGACTGGTGCGAAAGGCGAGACTCGAACTCGCACGGGGGACTACCCCACTGGGACCTAAACCCAGCGCGTCTACCAGTTCCGCCACTTTCGCGCTTGTAAACCCAATCCATCATCATACCGGCAAGGGGGCAGGCAAGAAACCTCAGCGCGCCTGACTACGGCGCCGCATCAGCCATTTGTGCCCTTCTGCCACCAGGATGATTGGCAGACTGACCACAATGGCCAGAAGCCAGGCCCCGGGGCCGAGTGGCTGGGTTTCAAAGATCACCTGCATGGGCGGCAGATAGGTAAAAACAAGCTGTGCCGCGACGATAATCGCGATGGCCAGCCAGACCCTGGCATTCCCGGTGAGACCGCTGGTGTTCAGGATCCCCGTGTGCAGCCGCCGCGATGAGAACAAAAACCAGATTTCGAACAGTACCAGGGTGTTCACCGCAAGCGTTCGCGCTTCTGCAAGCGGCCGCCCATCCGCAAGCTCGCGGGCGAACAGGGCCAATGTGCCCGCGACCATGCATACCGCAACAATCAGAATCCGCACCAGTATGACCCGGGGAATGAGCGGCGCCGATGGCGACCGTGGAGCGCGGGCCATGACATCGTCCTCGGGCGGCTCGAAGGCCAACGACAATGCCAGCGTCACGGCGGTGATCATGTTGACCCAGAGGATTTGCGCCGGCGTGATGGGCAGCATCCAGCCGGCCAGCACCGCCACCACCAGCAACAGCGCCTGCGCCGCGTTGGTGGGCAGCAGAAACGCAATCGATTTGACGATATTGTCATAGATCACCCGGCCCTCATGAACCGCCGCCTCGATGGTGGCGAAGTTGTCATCGGCCAGAACGATTTCCGCGGCCTCGCGGGCGGCATCGGTGCCACCGTGCCCCATCGCCACGCCGACATCCGAGCGCTTCAGGGCCGGGGCGTCATTCACCCCGTCACCGGTCATGGCGACCACCTCGCCCTGGCTTTGCAGCGCCTGTACCAGCCTGAGCTTGACCCGGGGCGAGACGCGGGCAAACACCGAGTGCTGGGCGGCGCAGCGCGACAGGGCCTCGTCATCCATCGCCTCGAGTGCTTCGCCGGTGATCCCCCGCTCGTCGTCGCCGATGCCAAGCTGACGGCCGATGGCGGCCGCCGTCACGGCGTGGTCGCCGGTGATCATCTTCACCCGCATTCCCGCTTCGTGGCAGGTCTTCACCGCTGCGATCGCCTCCTCGCGCGGCGGGTCGATGATGCCGACCAACCCGATCAGCGTCAGACCATCGATCCGCGACGGGTCATCGAGGTCAACCCCACCGGGGGCGGTCTGCCGGGCGATGGCCAGCAGCCGCAGGCCGTCAGCGGCCATGGCCTCGGCCTGCCGGTGCCAGGCTGCCTCATCCAGCGGCTCGGTCCCATCGACGCCCAGCACCTGCTTGCAGCGGGGCACAACGGCCTCGGGCGCGCCCTTGACCATCAGCACCTGTCCTTCGCCATCGTCGGTGCCGTGGAGGGTTGCCATGAAGCGATGCGTGGAATCGAAGGGCAAACCGTCGACCCGCGGATGCGCCGAGCGCAGTGCCCGCAGCTCGACGTCCTGGGCCTTGGCAAAGTGCAGCAATGCCACTTCCATGGGATCGCCACTGACCCTGACCTGGCCCTCGCTGTTGGCATGGACATCGGCGTCGGAACAAAGCACCACGGCGCGGGATAACGCGTCGACCACCGATGCCGGGGCCGGCTCCTGGGCCCGGGCTGCCTCGAGCGCCAGTGTCTTGTCATCCACCCGGTGGAGACCGTCACCCAGCAACACGGCGCGGACCGCCATCTCGTTGAGGGTCAGGGTGCCGGTCTTGTCCGAGCAGATGACACTCACTGCACCCAGCGTCTCGACCGCCGGCAGTCGTCGCACGATGGCCTTGCGTCTGGCCAGCCGCTGAACGCCAAGCGCCAGGGTGATGGTGACAATGGCGGGTAGCCCCTCGGGGATGGCCGCGACAATCAACGCCACCGCGGCAAGGAACATCTCGACGACCGAAAAACCATGCACCAGGATGCCGGCGAGCGCGGTAAACGCCCCGGCGCCGAGAATGATCGCGGCAAGGCGTTTGCCCAGCCGGGCCAGATCCCGGAGCAACGGCGTTGTCACCGACTCGACCGACGAGAGCATCGCGGTGACCTCGCCCAGCGCGGTGGCATCCGCGGTCTCGACCACCACGCCGGCACCCTCGCCACGGGTCACCAGCGTGCCGGCATAGGCCATGCACCGCCGGTCGCCGATGGAGGCCTCGGCAGAGACCGGTTCGACGGACTTGCTCGCCGGCACCGACTCACCGGTCAACGCCGACTCGTCGATCGCCAGCCCCCGGGTTGTGACAAGCCGGATGTCGGCCGAAATCTTTGACCCGGGCTCGAGGATGACCATGTCTCCGGGGACCAGCTGCGAGGCATCGATGGTCTGGCGGCGATTGTCCCGCCGGACCGTCGCCTGCGGTGCGAGCAACCCGCGAATGGCGGCCAGGGCCTGTTCGGCGCGGCCTTCCTGGATAAAGCCGATGACCCCGTTGATCAGAACGACCGCCGCGATAACGCCGGCATCAAGAAAATGGCCGAGCACAGCGGTGATCACCGCCGCGACGATGAGCAGCTGGATGAGGAGGTTGTCGAACTGGCTGATCAGCCGCCGCAAGCCGCTGCGTTGGGCCACGCGACGTTGTCGGTTTTCACCAAAGCGCTCGAGCCGGGGAGCGATCTGTGCTTGATCCAGCCCCCCACGGCCGGTCTGCAATGCCTCGAGCACCTCTTCGGCGTCGAGCGTATGCCAGGCTTCATGGCGCCTGATGCCGGCGTCTTGCCGCTGCGATTGATGGGCCTGCATGGGCATCCCTCGCCGCGTTGTCTACCAGTGGCTGGTGCCGGGTTCGCCTTTCCAGGGCCCGACCAACTCGCTTGTCACCCAACCGCCGTAGTACTCACCCCGCTGAGGCACGACCGCTTCGCCGCCGACAAAGCATTGCAGCGACTCCGGATAGACCGACAGGTATCCGGCGATCGCTTCCGCGCCGGCCAGCGGGTCGGCATAACACCAGACCGCTGCCTTTAAATCCAGCGTCGGGGTGACGACATCATAGTAATTGGCCTGCCCTTTCCACTCGCAGAAGCTTTGATGGGCCGAGGGACGGAGCCACTGCCGGTCAAACGCCCCGGCGGGCAGATAGAAAGCAGGTGGGCTGCCCGTCTCCAGCGCCCGGATGGCCTGTTGGCTGGCGGCGATGCGTCGGTCACCCGCCCAGATCTCGACGCGGCGGTCGTCAGCGACATAAGCCGGCGGCCGGGGATAATCCCAGACCGACTCCTGCCCCGGCCCCGGGGCAATGGCAAAGTCCGGCCGGGCGTCGCCGCGATAGCGCCACCCCTGTCGGAGCGATTCAAGGTCTGTCATCGGCGGTGTCTCCGTGGTCGATTCGTTGATCAATGGTCTGCAAAAGCAGCCGTCGGAACCATTGACTCATGGCGTCGTTGTGATGGCGCGCGTGCCAGTACAGGTACATGGGAAATCGCTGCTCCTGCAGCGCTCCGGGCAATGGACGGGTCACCAGACGACCGTCCCGGGCCGCCAGTCGCCGGGTCAGCCGGTGCGGCAACGAGAAGATGACATCACTGTTGGCACAGGCATCCGGGACATTGGCAAAGCTCGAGAGCTTGAGCGCCACTTGACGGTGGACACCCTGGCGGGCGAGGCGTTCATCCATCATCGCCGGGCCGCGCCCGGTGATCGATACCACCCCGTGGCGGGCAGCGCTGTAGCGCTCCAGGGTCATGGGCGGGTCGGCGAGCGCATTATCCTGCCCCATCAGCACCTCGGAGTGGGTGTGGTCAATCACCCGCCGATGGAACTGGGCGGCCCCGGCCCAGGGCTCCAGTCCGCTGATGGCCAGATGCAACCGACCTTCAGCCAGAAGCGCAAAGTAATCATCCGGGTGCGAGTAGATCTCGAGCTGCATGTTCGGCGCGTTCTGCCGGATCGCGGGCACCAGGTCCGGCAGGTAGATCGCCGCCTCCAGATCCAGGCACCCGATGCGCAGCGAGCCGGTGGCATCGGCCGGTTCAAAATCGGGCGTGGCCACCAGGCCCGAGAGACCGGCCAGCAGATCCGCAAGCGGCTGTCTTAGGCCCTCGGCCCGTTCGCTGAGCGTCAGCCCCGCCGGCCCGCGAACCAGCAATGGATCATCGAAGGTTTCGCGCAGGCGGCCCAGGGCACGGCTGACGGCCGGCTGACTCATGGACAGGCTCGTCGCCGCCCGGGTGATGTGACGCTCACGCAGAAGGGCCTCCAGGACCACCAGCAGGTTGAGGTCGACACCGCGGAGATTCGTTTCACGCATAGAGTAAATATAGATAATTCATTAGACGCATCATAACAGGCATCGTAGGGTCTCGATTGAACCCAAGGACCTGAACCGGAGGATGCATGCAATTCACTCACACGCTCAAAGCCTTTGCCACTTCGGCGCTGCTCGGTGGTGCTGCCATGGCCGGCACGGCCCATGCCGCGGCCTATGTGATCGACACCGAAGGCGCCCATGCATCGATACAGTTCAAGATCAGCCACCTGGGCTTTAGCTGGCTGAAGGGGCGTTTCAATGATTTCGAGGGGGACTTTAGCTACGACGCCGACAACCCCGAGGCCTCGGAAATCACCGTGACCATCGACACCGCCAGCATCGACTCCAACCACGCCGATCGCGATGCGCATCTGCGCTCGGCCGATTTTCTGGATGTCGAGCAGTTTCCGCAGGCGCGGTTTGTCAGCACCGACTTCATCCCCCACGACGATGGCGAGGCCACCCTCGAAGGCGAACTGACGCTGCGGGGCATCACCCGTGATATCGCCATTGATGTCGAGAAAATCGGTGAGGGCGAAGACCCCTGGGGCAACTATCGGGTGGGCTTCAGCGGCGAGACCGAGTTCCGGCTCGAGGACTATGGCATCGACTACGAACTTGGCCCGGCCAGCGAAGTGGTCTACCTCGAGCTCGAAGTCGAAGGCATCCAGCAGTAAGCCCATCCAGTCGATATCAGGGAGCAACCAATGGCCAGGATTCTTGTCCTCTACTACTCGATGTACGGCCACATGGAGACCATGGCCCAGCGCATCGCCGATGGCGCACGGGGCGTGGACGGCGCCACAGTGACCATCAAACGCATTCCCGAGACCATGGATGCCGAGGCGTTCGCGGCGGCAGGCGGCAAGACCGACCAGAGCGCCCCGGAGGCCACACCGGCAGAACTGGCAGACTACGATGCCATCCTCCTGGGCACACCGACCCGCTTTGGCAACATGGCCGGCCAGGTCCGGACTTTTCTGGATCAGACCGGCGGGCTGTGGGCAGAAGGCAAACTCGCTGGCAAGGTCGGCAGTGTCTTTACCTCGACCGGCACCGGTGGTGGTCAGGAGCAGACCATCACTTCGAGCTGGATCACCCTGGCCCACCACGGCATGGTGCTGGTGCCGCTGGGTTACACCAACCCGGTGCAGTTCGACATCTCCACCGTCAGCGGCGGCACGCCGTATGGGGCGTCGACCATCGCCGGGGGTGACGGCTCAAGGCAGCCCGACGACAAGGAACTCGAGATCGCCCGCCACCAGGGTGAGAAGGTCGCCGAGGTCGCCGTCAAGCTGCACGGCTGAGGTATAGGGCGGCTTGACCAGGGCCGGGCCGGTGACAGACCGGTCCGGTTCTTTGCAGGTTGCATGACCACACTTTCAACGTAAAAGCTCGTCCAAGCGCCTTTGAGCGTCTCGAGCTCTCTCGGCCCACCCCGCACGAGATAAAGCATCCCTATATTCGATCAAGGCTGGCCGGTAGTCCGCGTCGCCTAGTCGGACGTACTGATCGTCGGTGTCTAACGCCAACCCGACATCGACACTGATGAGACCGGCAACGATCGCGGGGAGCGCATCCGGATAATTTGCCTCATCGCGCAATTTGGCGAGGATATCGATGCCTTCTCGGTGGCGGCCGGTCGCTATCCTTTCCACACCCACCTGCAGCCTTGCCTCAGCGATGTCCGCTTTGGATGGCTCCCTCTTGAAAGAGGCGGAAATATCGTTATCAGCCACATTACAGCGTGTACGAAACCGACCAGGGCCCAGCCTCTCGGTGTCGCGCTGCATCCTGGATACACGAACACGGATTCCGATTGTTTTAGACAACTGCCGGTGAACGGCAACAGAGAACTGCCCGCCCGACTGACCAAAAAGGGCATCCCTGCCAAGAATAGCCCGGCACTTTGCAGCGCCGACCTGTGACCCCTGCGACATATCGAGGCCAGCATGCGTGATTTCCACATACCGGACGGGCCCTTCCACCCAACTGCGTGCGTAGCTTTTATCAGCGTATCCTGATGTCACGACGATACCCAGTGCCAATCCACAAGGTATCGCCCGGACGAATTGCTCCCTAAAAGTCATGCTGCGGCACGACAGCGCCGCTGGGGCCTTGCGGATTGGCCGCGTCTTCGTTGGCACCACCGCTCATATTCACATCAGAGCTATTGGTGTTAGCTCCACCTGACTCGATGGAGTCGATCGCTCCGCTAGTAAACGCCGGCTGATACACCGCGACGGTGAATCGCCAATAGCCGTCTTCCGAAGTGAAGCTCTGCAGACGGGTCCCCGGCGGCACCTGACCACTGGTCACCGAGCTGCTTGCATTGGAACTGGACATGACGTTCAAGAACTGACTTTGCGTTTCGTCATGCTTTTGCGGTGACCCGGGCGTGCCGTCTTCATTCTCCGGCACGAAGAACTGCTCAGCATTCTCCATCTGCTCCTGCTGAAAACCGCCCTCCCAGTAGATTTCATCTCCGGAAAGATAGGACACCAAAGCGCTCCTCGCTCGAGTCTCAGAGACATCCTGCGCCATTGACCGCAGCCGTCTTGCCATCATTGGGTCCGAATTCTGGCGGATGATCGCGCTGCCGAAACCGACCACTGTGTAAGCTCCGCTTTCGACATCGCTTATTAGGCGGGCCCCAAGTGGCGGAGTGGCAAAATTGGCGATATCTTCGAGGACGCCCTGGAACGCCGCCTCAGGATCCGTGGTATTGACCACGGTTTCACCGATCCGGTCGACTGCACCCTGAGTTTTCGTCGAGGTGAGCACACTAACCATCACACTTTTCTCATCGACGAGGTCCTCAATGGCGTACACGATATAGCCATTCACCATCCCCGACACCGTCTCAACACATTCCTCCGATGTACTGGAGAACATGTTGGCCACGCTCTCTACACCGGTATCCATGGCAACCGTCGAGTCCTCTACCTGAGCGCTGCACTCGCTGCTCATGCCCTCCATGAACTCAACAATGCCTTTGCGTGCGTTGACATACGCTTTGAAGTAGGCATTACGTTTGCTCAAAAGTGTGGCGTTGATATTGTCGTACGTGCGGTAACCGGCAAACTCCGTTGAAAGATAAGCGAATCCCGTATCGGTGTTGATAAGCTTTCCGCCGGCAAAACCATCGCTTTTGATCCGCTGGTAGGCCCGACTGACACCTTCTTCGATGGTTTCAGCGTTTATGGCATTTGGGTCAGTCCCACTGCCACCGTCCCCCTCAGGTGAGAAATCATCCAGGGAAAGTCCTTGTCCGAGTGCTACGTTTGTCGCACCGAAAATCAAAACAGCACCCATTAGTCGCCAAGGATTACCAAACATCTTCCATCTCCTGTGTCATCTCGTCGACGGCTTCCTGGCCATCTTGTGCGGTCGCTTCGGCGTTTTTCGCTTGACTACCACCCGCTGATCGGGATGAACCTGACGCCTCCATGGGCCGAACGATGAAGTCACCTTGGCGAAATTGAGCCCCCAGGTCCACGGTGGTTTCGATAACAGAGGCATTGGACAACTTCGCCTGAACACTTGTGATCTCAATCACGCCAACTGAGCGCTCCTCACGCCCTAGACTCTCTTGTGTGTACGGATCAACAATGGGTTCCCCATATTGCACAAGCCGGTATCGATCACCGATCTGGATATCGTTTCCACCCTGCCCAAGAGTGACCGTGTTATTGCTGTAACTCGCGACCATGATCGGGAATATGGCATTGAGAATCGTTTCCCCGATCTCGGAGCCGCCCCGCCGGGCGAGCTGGGAGAGCGTCAAGTCGCGTCCACTGCCCTGCCACCGGTCGCTGTACTTGATCTGCGTTGTGGCAACATCGATGATGCGGTAGCTGACATCAGCACCCGCCGTGGTTATCGTACGGCTTTGACCTGTGGACGATAATTCAATCGTTCGCTCGGAAAGATTCGCCTGCTCAATCCGACCAACAATCAAATAGTCAGTCCCCAGACGGTTTCCCAGACGGGCAAGCTCCGGTGTCGCCGCGCCACCGGATGCAACAAAACCCAGCTCTTTGCTCTGTTCTTCTAGGAAATCACGATCAAGCATCGCGAATCGGCGGCTCTGCGTCAGCGAGGTCGTTAACGCGTCTGTCACGGCAAGCTCAAAAGATGCCTGGTCGCTATTCATCAATCGGAAAGGCATGACGGCCATCCGAAGCCGCTCAGCTTGCGCGGAGACCTCATACTTGGCGACCCGCGCTCTGAGCTTTACCGACCAGAGACCCTGCTCTTCCGATGCCTCGAGCAGGGTATACGAATCGACCACGCCTTCCGTTTGTGTCGCAATGGCCTCGCTTGTCATCGAACTCGAGGCAACCGAGGAGCCATCTTCGGTATCGAGAGCCAACGTGGCCTGCGCGCTTTCCGAGACACCCGCTAATTGCCCACCGTTGACCGACAACACTGCCTCGCGGAGAGCGGATGCGATCGCGATATTTTGTGTTGACCCCTCGCCCCTCGTTTCAACCTCGACATAGCTCACCCGAGCATGTACGGCTGAAATGAACATCAGGAACACAACCGCCAAAATGAATGTGGCCCGCTCGGGCCACATTTTTTCATGCTGAATCATAAAAGGCCTCAATCAGCCTGTATCAGAACGACACGTTCGAAATGTCATCCGGAACTTCAACGTCATTGGACCGGGCAAATGCGACGAAGTTGTTCGTTGCTCCGGCAAACGATTCCATGAAGCTGGGCAGATTCGTAGCCACGAAAATGGGCGCAGCAGTGCTACTCCGCAGCTCGTTGAGCTTCATCGGGTTACTTGAGAGGCTCGAAATACCACTGCTAACGGAATCCGCCCACTTCTGCGCCTCCGGCAGGAGCTGAGTTGCTTCATAGACTCCCTTGACGTAGTGCGGCACTGCCGATGCCAGGGCCTCTTTGCCCGCATCCGAGACAGCCTCGGCGCCTTCTGCCGACTCCTCGACCAGCGCAACCGCCTCCCGAGTGACCTCTATATCCCGCTCTACCGCATCTTTCTCTGCAATGTTGCCTTCAGCATAAAAGTTTCCGCGGGCGCTAAGCTGCTCGGCTTTTTCTTTATACCCCAGTGCATCCAACGTATTGGCAAGCGCAAGATTCATGTTGCCAAAAGCAAGCGAAAAGCGCCCCATGAGGCCATCACCCTGACTAACAAGCTGACCCACATCGACATCGCTGCCCCCATCGCCACCACCGGTAACGTCATCCAGACCGAGAGCGCCCACCGGGCCGCTAATGGCGAGCGTCAGTAGACCTGCGGACAGACTTTTTAGAAGACCTTTCATTACACTTCTCCAGGTTGAAAACTTAACGAATTCCTTTCGCGTTGAGCTGATCTACCAGCACTCGACCGGCATCCTCTGCCGCTTCGATCAACGCATTACGCTTGGCAACCTGCCTGTCGGGTCCCAGACCCGCATATTGCACAGGCCCAACGCTGGCTACCTGCCGGGGAAGACCTCGGCCGATATCCCATATCTGCCCGCGGACAGACACAAAAACGCGTCGATTGCCCGTTGCTGGATCCACCTCATCCTGCTGCAGGCCCACGTCTAGTGTTCCCATGGCAAACAACTCAACATCACAGGAGGACGCTGCTTTAATTGCCGCTGTTCTCGTACCCGCTGTCAGCGTGTCGGACTCTGCAAACTCCGACCGGATAGCATCCAGAGAGGCTCCTCCACAGAAGCCAAACACGTCGACATATGGGATGACCTCAAATCCGTTGCCCGCAAATACCTGGCCAACGGCGCTATCAATGTCGCTGGCGCTGCTGACGTCATAGGCAATTTCGTCTGCTTTGGTCAGCGTGCTGCCGCCCGTGGTGCTGCTTGAAATGGACGAAGAGGATGTACTGCCGGATACTGTCCCACCCGAATCAGCCATTTGGTCTGTCTGAGTCGCTTTACTGTCCTTTTTCTCAACCACGGTGCGGCGGTCATCAAAGTCGCGAATGCTCTCGACTTCGCGAGCCACAAAAACGAAACTCAGCATCGAGGCCGGACCGGCCCCTTGACTCGAGGTCTGTCCGGCTTGCGCCAGCTCGTTGAACGCTGCATCCACCATGCCGGTATTGACTGCAATCCGAACGGCCACGCGTATGACGTTCGATTCCTCATCGACCATCTCGTCGAGGACAGTGACGTCAGAAATAAAAGTATCGAGTTGCTCCTCGAACTTTGTGGCCGACGCCGAATAGCTGGTCGACCTTGCCGTGTTGAATGTCGCGGTATAGCTGCGCCACGCGGATAATTTCGCCTCATGGAGCGCCTGCGTCCGATCTGCCTCACTGGGTTTGCTGTTGAAAACACCGCTTTCGTAACGCACTTCACCAACACCCTGGAACTCACTTTGGGCATGCACTCCAGCGGAGGCGAGCACTGCCAAGCAGCCAAGGGTCAACAACAAAAATTTACCTGCATTTCGCAAGGACATCGTCCATCTCCAAAAAAGCCTTCTGAATACCATCGGTCACGCCCCATTTATCCACCCACTCCCTCTGAGGATCCGAAATCTGTTGTGTAAAGGAGTTGATTGAAGAGAGGACTAACTCTTCGAACGCGGCTGGATCATCCGGCCGAATGCCGACCGGCACGGTTGAACTTACCGCATATTTGAATTGATGATTCGCATAATCTTTCTCAAGCAACGGCTGGCTGACACGCGCGGTCGCGTAGAGCCCATACAAGTAAGCGATCTGGCTGGACGTCCGATCAAGCTCTAGCTTTCTCAACCGGTCAACCGTGAAGGATACCGTATAGTCGGGATTCGGAATCTCGAGCTGATAGACATCACCGTTTGTAAACTGAGCCGCCATCTGGTTACCGATGACGGTACCTTTTTTGAACGGCAGCACCGGAACGGATTGATTGGACGCGAGGTACTTGCTCATTGTCTGACCGACTCGGGCAGAGAAAGCGTCTGCATCAAGTCCAAGCTCATCTACTACACTGACAGATTCGGGGGATAGCTCGGCGGTGGTAACCTGAATCCTGTTGCTATATGCCGGTTTCAACTCCACTTGCTTGAGCATCTCGACAAAACTCGCAAGCAATCCGAAGTCATCCTCTCCGATTAGGGCCCGACGGGCGAGCGCCCTGGCATGGTCATCGGATGGGCCACCTTTGCGCGCATCCCGCACTTGTACACCGATCGGAAATGCCCCGACGACCTTCATCGTCGAGTAATCAAAGGCGAGCACCTGCCCATGGACATCGACAACATATTTCGTATTGCCGTCGATATCGGTGGTGGAGACGTTTTCCCAGTCAATAGCCAGGGCCAGGACAACACCATCGCCATCGCGGTAGTCCGCAAGCTCACCGAATTGGAAGTTATGACCGGTTTCGGTAGCCCTCAACCTCTCCACAAGCAGGGTGTCCACCAGCGATGCGCCACGCTCATCCTCTAGCTCCAAGAGCTCAGAAACGTGAGGATACCTTTCGGCTTGACCCTGAGATGCGCCAATAATGGCAGTCCCGGCGAAAAATACCGGCAACTCCGCCTGTGCAATGCTTACGCTGCAGAATAAGCATGAAATCGCAGCAACTAGAAATCGGATTGTGCCCCCAAAAGACTTTTTAACCCTTGCTATCACCTCTCACGGTATCCGGTATTTGTTTGCGATCACATCCCCTATATGGGGTGTTGATCAACGAAAGGACGCGGGAACAAGCAACCCGACGACAAAGTGATATCGGATGTACCGGATGATCTCTGGCGAGGGAATGGTGGGCCGTCAGGGACTCGAACCCCGAACCTACTGATTAAGAGTCAGCTGCTCTACCAATTGAGCTAACGGCCCTGAGAGAAATGGGGTGAGCGATGGGACTTGAACCCACGACCACCGGAGCCACAATCCGGAGCTCTACCAACTGAGCTACGCCCACCATTGTCAACTTTGTCCTGCCCGGTGACTGGTCGGGGTGGAGGGATTTGAACCCCCGACATCCTGCTCCCAAAGCAGGCGCGCTACCAGACTGCGCTACACCCCGCCGTGATCGCAGGCGCCCCGCGGCCGACTGACCGAGAGAAGGAGGATAATACTCAGCGCGCCATAGGCGGTCAATGTGCGTATACTCCCGGCCAGCGCAAGGAGTAACGCTTACATGACATTCGATTCCTTCGGCCTGCGTGCCGAACTGCTCGACGCCGTCAAGGCATCGGGATACACCACCCCCACCGCCATCCAGCAACGCGCCATCCCAGCCATCACCCAGGGCAACGACCTGCTTGCCGCCGCACAGACGGGTACCGGCAAGACCGCTGCGTTTACCCTGCCCCTGCTGCATCGCCTCGCCGCGCAACGCCCGGCAGGCAAGGGTCGGCCCGTTCGCTTGCTGGTCGTCGCCCCCACCCGCGAGCTGGCCGCGCAGATCCATGAAAGCGTCAGGAACTACGGCCAGGATCTGCCGCTGAAATCCGCCGTGGTCTTTGGCGGTGTCGGCATGCAACCCCAGATCGACCGGCTGCGTCGGGGCGTTGATGTGCTCATCGCCACGCCGGGCCGGCTCCTCGACCACCTCCAGCGTGGCCATGTCCGGCTCGACCGCCTTGAGACCGTGGTCCTGGACGAAGCGGATCGGATGCTCGACATGGGGTTCATCCACGACATCCGACGCTTGCTCAAGCAGCTGCCACGCGAGCGCCAGACGCTTTTGTTCTCGGCAACCTTCTCGAGCGAAATCCGCCGACTGGCCAGCGGCATGTTGCGGGACCCGGTGGAAATCGATGTCGCCCCCCGCAACAGCGCCGCCGAGACGGTCGCGCAGAAGGTCTACCGCCTCGACAAGGCCAAGAAGCGCCAACAGCTCAGCCAGCTGATTCACGAGGGCGACTGGCAACAGGTGCTGGTCTTCACCCGGACCAAGCACGGGGCCAATAACCTCAGCCGGCAACTGGACAAGGACGGGCTGAGCGCCGCGGCCATCCACGGCAACAAGAGCCAGAGTGCCCGGACCCGAGCGCTGGATGGCTTCAAGCAGGGCCAGGTGCGGGTTCTGGTGGCCACCGATATCGCCGCCCGGGGGCTGGATATTGACCAGCTGCCCCATGTGGTGAACTACGACCTGCCCCAGGTGGCCGAGGACTATGTCCACCGCATCGGCCGTACGGGAAGGGCCGGCAACGTAGGCGAGGCCATTTCGCTGGTGGCCCCCGAGGAGAATAAACTGCTCAAGGGCATCGAGCGGCTGCTCAAACGCCCACTGGAGCGGGCCGAGACCACGGTCTGAACCCTGGATCATGGCGCGCCCGGCAGGACTTGAACCTGCAACCCTCGGCTTAGAAGGCCGATGCTCTATCCGGTTGAGCTACGGGCGCCCTGTGAGCATTGTAGCGCAAACACAGCCGGCGTAGAGTTCGCGCCCTATCGGGCTGAACGGGTGACAGGACAGGGTATGAGCGCAGCCATCATCGACGGCAAGGCAATCGCCGCGGATATTCGCGAACGGCTGACCGATCGGGTCAATGACCGGATCCGGGCCGGGCAGCGCCCGCCGGGGCTGGCGGTGGTACTGGTTGGTGACAATGCCGCCTCTTCGGTCTATGTCCGCATGAAACGCCGCGACTGCACCCAAGTGGGGTTTGTATCCCACGACCATGATCTGCCCGCCGACACCGACCAGGCGGCGCTACTGGCGCTGATCGACCAGCTCAACGCCAGCCCCGAGGTCCACGGCATTCTGGTACAGCTGCCACTGCCCGATCACATCGATGCCCAGGCGGTCATCGAGCGCATCGATCCGGCCAAGGATGTGGATGGTTTCCATCCGCGAAATGTCGGCCGGCTGGTCTTGCGTCTGCCGGGGCTGCGCTCCTGTACGCCCCATGGTGTGATGACGCTGCTCGCCCACACCGATACCCCGCTCGCCGGGGCCCGGGCCGTGGTCCTCGGCCAGTCCAACATCGTTGGCCGACCGATGGCATTGGAGTTACTCAATGCCGGCTGCACCGTGACCATCTGTCACAGCCGCACCCGGGATCTGCGCGCCGAGGTGGAACGCGCCGACATCCTAGTGGCCGCCGTGGGCAGGCCGGGATTTGTCCCCGGGGACTGGATCAAGCCCGGCGCCACGGTGATCGATGTCGGTATCAACCGGCTCGAGGACGGCAGCCTGGTTGGCGATGTGGATGAGCGGGCCGCCGAGCGGGCCGCCTGGATCACACCGGTGCCCGGGGGGGTGGGCCCGCTCACCCGGGCCACGCTGCTCGAGAATACCCTGCAGGCTGCCGACGCCCTGGATGGCTGAAAAGCGCGGAGCACAACCCCGCTCAGTCACCGTGCTCGCGTAACATCGCCAGCGCCGCATCCAGGCGCTCTACCCCCAGCACCTCCATACCCTCGGGCGCCTGGCCGCGGGCCGGTGCGTTTTTGCTCGGCACCAGGGCCTTGGTAAACCCGTGCCGGGCGGCCTCGGCCAGCCGGTCCGGCCCGTTGGGGACCGGCCGGATCTCACCGGCGAGCCCCACTTCGCCGAATATCACCCAATCCTGCGGGATCGGCCGATCGCGCAGACTCGAGCTCACCGCCAGCAGCGCGGGCAGATCACTGGCCGTCTCGGCGATCCGCACGCCGCCGACCACGTTGACAAACACATCCTCACCATAGGTGCTGACCCCGGCGTGGCGCTGCAACACGGCGAGCAGCATGCCAAGGCGGTTACCATCCAGACCCACCGCAAGCCGTCGGGGATTGGACAACGGGCTCTCCGCGACCAGGGCCTGGAGCTCGAGCAGCAGCGGCCGTGTCCCCTCGCGGGTCACCAGAATGGCGCTGCCGGGCACCGGCTGCTCATGCCGGGATAAAAAAATGGCCGAGGGGTTTTTGACCTCTTTAAGGCCGGTGTCCTGCATGGCAAAGACACCCAGCTCGTTGGCGGCACCAAACCGGTTCTTGACCGCCCGCAGCAACCGGTAACGACTGCCGGAATCGCTTTCAAAATAAAGCACCGTATCGACCATATGCTCGAGCACACGCGGTCCGGCCAGTTGCCCTTCCTTGGTGACGTGCCCGACCAGAAACAACACCGTGCCGGTGCGCTTGGCAAACTGCACCAGCTGCGCCGCCGACTCGCGCACCTGGGCCACACCACCGGGTGCGGAACCCAGCTCCTCGCTGTGAATGGTCTGAATCGAGTCCACCACCAGGACATCCGGTTTCTCGCGGGCGGCAAGCTCGATGATGGCCTCGACCCGGGTTTCGGCCAACAGCCGCAAATCAGCATCCATCACCCCCAGCCGCTCGGCACGCATGCCCACCTGACGCAACGACTCCTCGCCGGTGACATAAAGCGCGCCCTGACGCTGGGCCACCCGGGCGACGGCCTCGAGCAGCAGGGTGGATTTGCCAATCCCCGGATCGCCACCGAGCAAGACCACACCGCCGGCCACCAGACCCCCGCCGAGGACACGATCAAGCTCGGCGATCCGGGTGGGGAAGCGCGCTTCCTGATCCCGCGGCACCTCGGCCAGGCGCTTGACCCCACTGTCACCGGCGTACTGGCCGGCCACACGTGTCGACCCGCGGCCCTTGGCGGTTGCAGGCGCCTCGAGCTGCTCTTCGAGGGTGTTCCATTGACCGCAGTCCGGGCATTGCCCGGCCCACTGCGGCGTCACCCCACCGCAGGCGCTACAGACAAACCGGGTCTTGACGCTGGCTTTCGCCATCAGGCCTCTCCGCGACGATAGACACGCTGGACCCGGGGCGTTAGCCGGCAGAAAAGCTCGTAGGGAATGGTCCCGCAGTAATCCGCCACCTCGCCCGCCAACGGGTCGGCGCCCCACAGCACCACCGGATCCCCCACCCGGGCATCGGGCACCGGGCGCAGATCCACCGCCAGCATGTCCATCGACACCTTGCCGATCAACGCCGTCCGGCGACCGTTGACCACCACTGGCGTGCCGTCCGGGGCATGGCGCGGATAGCCATCGCCGTAGCCCATCGACACCACCCCGACGGGCATGGCCTCGGGGCAGACAAAGCGCGCCCCATAGCCCACGCCGTGGCCGGCGGGCAGGGTCTTGACCGAGACCAGACGGGCCTCGAGGGTCATCGCCGGTTGGAGCCGATCATGGATGGCGGCATCCGCAAAGGGCGAGGCCCCGTAGAGCATGATGCCGGGCCGGATCCATCCGGCCCGGGCCATGGGCCAGTGCAGCGTCCCGGCGGAGTTGGCAATGCTTGTCTGATCATCCGACACCGCATCCGTGGCCAGCGCCTGCTCAAGCGTCTCGACCTGGGTGGCCGTGGCCGATTCATCCGGCTCATCGGCGCGGGCAAGATGCGTCATCCACCGCAGCTCACCCACCGCCGGCAGGGCTCGCAGGCCCTCGACCGCCGCGTCCGCCTCATCGGGGGAAAATCCCAGGCGTCCCATGCCGGTGTCGACTTTCAGCCAGCAGTCAATGGGCTGTGACGGCGCCGCGGCTGCCAGCGCCTCGATCTGCCATGGCTGATGGATGACGGCATCCAGTCGCCGCGCGGCGAATACGCCGATCTCGTCGGCGTCAAAGAAACCCTCGAGCAACACGATGCGTTGCTCGAGCCCGGCTTCGCGCAGGGGCAGCGCCTCTTCCAGGCAGCTCACGGCAAAGGCGTCGGTGAGATCACTGAGCGCATGGGCGACGGGCAACAGGCCGTGGCCGTAGGCGTTGGCTTTCAAAACCGCCATGGTCCGGCCATCGGATGCCGCGGCCCGGGCCATGGCCATATTGTGCCGCAGGGCGTCGAGATGGATCGTCGCCCGGGCCAAGCGGCTCATTGCCAGCCCCCGCCCCCGTAGCCGGCATCGGCGATGAAGTTCTCGAAACGGGTGAA
>UEZJ01000006.1_pt1 | contig 55135 bp, 56 predicted proteins | sample 1903791 | NCBI WGS metagenome assembly UEZJ01 (sample SAMEA4776353, study PRJEB27445) | saltern metagenome | biome: Hypersaline environment; feature: solar saltern; material: Pellet | place: Spain | collected 2012-08 | depth 0 m | reverse complement strand
TGTTGTTGGAGACAAAGAGCGCGAGGCCGGCGCCGTTGCGGTGAGAACCCGCACCGGCGAGGACCTGGGCTCGATGTCGATGGAGTCATTCGTGGAACGCCTGGAGGCCGAATCGGCCAGACTGGGCCGGACACATCTGGAGGACTGAAGGATCGCTATACGCAGAAAGCCGGGGGCGCGCCGCCAGCAGCCCGGCGCCGGCGAAAACCGGCGCATCAACGAGGATATTCAGGTCCCACGGGTTCGCCTGATTGATGAAAACGGCGAGCAGGTGGGGATTGTTGAGACGCAAGAAGCGGTTCAACGAGCCGGGCAGGCCAGCCTGGATCTGGTAGAGCTCGACCCCAACGCCGATCCGCCCGTCTGTCGGGTGATGGACTTCGGTAAATGGAAGTTCGAACAGGCCAAAAAGCAGCAGGCGGCTAAGAAAAAGCAAAAACAGATCCAGGTCAAAGAGGTCAAGTTCCGGCCCGGCACGGATGTGGGCGATTACGAGGTCAAGCTGCGCAACCTGAAAAAATTTCTCGAAGAAGGCGACAAGGTCAAAGTCACCTTACGGTTTCGCGGTCGCGAGATGGCGCACCAGGAGCTGGGCGCCGAGCTGCTCGAGCGGGTCGAGCAGGATCTTGAAGATTATGCGACCGTCGACCAGCGCCCCCGGATGGAGGGCCGGTTGATGGTCATGACGATGTCTCCCCGCAAGGGGAAGTAGACAGGGGGTATCCCCTGGAGGTGGGCTCCCGGCTCGGCCGGGAGTTCTTGTTTGTGGCAACGGAGAAGCGGTTCATGCCCAAGATCAAGACGAACCGTGGCGCTGCAAAGCGCTTTCGCAAGACCGCCAGCGGGCGGTTCAAGCGGGCGCATGCCTTTCACAATCACATCCTGACCAAAAAGGATGCGAAGCGGAAGGTGAAGCTGCGTGCCACCACGTTGGTAGCAGAGCAGGACACGCCAGCCATTCGGCGGCTACTGCCCTACGTATAGTGTTTGACGAATAAAAGAGGATTCGGAAGATGGCCAGAGTCAAGCGTGGCGTCATCGCGCGCCGCCGCCACAAGAAGGTCCTCGGCAAGGCGAAAGGTTACTACGGCGCACGTCGCAAGACGTTCAAGGTAGCCAACCAGGCGGTCATCAAGGCCGGCCAGTACGCCTACCGGGATCGCCGGGTACGCAAGCGCGAGTTCCGCGCGTTGTGGATTCAGCGGATCAACGCCGCTGCGCGTCAGAACGGGCTGTCCTACAGCCGGTTGATGAACGGGCTGAAGAAAGCCGAGATCGAGGTCGACCGCAAGGTGCTGGCCGATATGGCTGTCCACGACAGCACCGGCTTTGCCGCCGTTGCCGAACGGGCCAAAGCGGCACTGAGCTGAACCACCCCACGGGTGGCGGCCAGACGGGGGAAGGCCGGGGTCTTCCCCTTTTTTATGTCCGGGGACGGAAGTCAACATGCGCGATGATCTGGATGGATTGACCGAACAGGCTTTGAGCGCGGTCGCCGAGGCAGCCTCGCTGGCAGCGCTCGACGAGGTGCGGGTGAACTACCTTGGCAAAAAAGGTTGGCTCACCGAACAGCTCAAAGCGCTTGGTAAGCTGCCGGCCGAGGACCGACCGGCTGCGGGCCAGGCGATCAATCAGGCCAAACAGCGGGTCAACGAGCGGCTTGAGGCCCGCCGGGCCGAGCTCGAAAGGGCCGAGCTGGAAGCCGCCCTCAAGGCCGATCGGGTCGATGTCACACTGCCCGGCCGGGGAGAGCGGCCCGGCGGGCTGCACCCGGTAACCCGGACGCTGCAACGGATCGAGGCCATGTTCCAGGGCGTCGGGTTTCGGGTCGCCGAGGGCCCCGAAATCGAAGACGATTACCACAACTTCGAGGCCCTCAATATCCCGGCGGATCACCCGGCCCGGGCCATGCATGACACCTTCTACTTTGACGTCCGTCATCTACTTCGCACTCACACCTCGCCGGTGCAAATTCGCGTGATGGAGCAGGACGGGGCACCGGTTCGGGTCATTGCCCCGGGGCGGGTGTACCGTTGCGATTCGGATGTCACCCACACCCCCATGTTCCACCAGGTCGAGGGGCTTTTGGTGGATGAGGATGTGACGTTCGGTGACTTGAAGGCGGTGCTTGATGATTTTGTCAAAGGATTTTTCGAGGCGGATCTGGCCGTCCGCTTTCGCCCCTCGTATTTCCCATTCACCGAGCCGTCCGCGGAAGTCGATGTGGAGTGCATGTTCTGCCACGGCGAGGGGTGTCGCGTTTGCAGCGGCAGTGGCTGGCTCGAGATCCTGGGCTGCGGGATGGTCCACCCGGCCGTGTTCGAGGCCGTGGGCATTGATGCCGAGCACTACACCGGGTATGCGTTTGGCATGGGCGTCGAGCGGCTTGCCATGTTGCGGTATGGCGTGGATGACCTGCGTATCTTTTTCGAAAACGATCTGCGCTTTCTGCGCCAGTTCCGGTAGGAGCGCTGCATGCGAATCAGTACACGCTGGTTGAACGAATGGGTGGCTTTGCCCGATGACACCGAGACGCTGGCCGAGCGTCTGACCATGGCGGGGCTCGAGGTGGATGGTGTCGAGCCGGCCGCCCCCGCGTTTGATGGGGTGGTTGTGGGGGAGATCATCGGCTGCGACCCCCATCCGGATGCGGAACGCCTCAAGGTCTGCCAGGTCGATGATGGCAGTGGCGAGCCAAAAACCGTGGTCTGCGGCGCGCCCAACGCCCGTCAGGGACTGAAAGCGCCCTTTGCCCAGGTCGGCGCCCGGCTGCCGGGGGATATGAAAATCAAGGCTGCTAAACTTCGCGGGGTGAAATCCTTTGGCATGCTTTGCGCCGCCCGGGAGCTGGGGCTTGCCGAAGACAGCGAGGGTTTGATGGCGCTCCCCGCGGATGCGCCGGTTGGCATCGGGCTGCGGGACTGGCTGGATCTTGACGATGTGGTGATCGAAGTCGAGCTCACGCCCAACCGCAGTGACTGCTTGAGCATGGCCGGTGTCGCGCGCGAGGTGGGTGTGCTTGAGAAGACACCGGTCAATCCACCGCAATGGCAGCCCACGCCGGCGGTCATCGAGGATGAGATCCCGGTCCAGCTCGCCGCACCGGCGGATTGTCCCCGCTATTGCGGCCGAGTCATCCGTGATGTCGATGTCACAGCCGCCACCCCGATGTGGCTGCAAGAGCGGCTGAGGCGCGCAGGCGTCCGACCACTGGGCGTGGTGGTTGATATCACCAACTATCTCATGCTCGAGCTGGGACAGCCCATGCATGCCTTTGATGCGGCAACGCTCAAGGGCGGGGTGACCGTCCGCAAAGCCCGCAACGGCGAGACGCTCGAGCTACTCAACGGCGAGACCGCCGAACTGGACGAGCAGACCCTTGTCATTGCCGATGACCAGATTCCGGTGGCCATGGCCGGTGTCATGGGGGGCGCACCGACGGCGGTATCCGATCAGACCGTGGATGTGTTTTTGGAGTCGGCGTTTTTTGCCCCGGGTGCGATCGCCGGACGGGCCCGTGCGTATGGCCTGCATACCGACTCGTCACACCGATTCGAACGGGGCGTGGACCCCCAGGGATGCCGAGACGCGCTCGAGCGGGCGACGGGGCTTTTAATCGAGTTGGCGGGTGGACGGCCCGGGCCGATCACCGAGGCGGTCGCCGAGGCCGACATGCCCCCAACCCGATCGGTGACGCTGCGGCCGGATCGGGTCAATCGACTGTTGGGCACCCGGATCGAGCAGCCCGAGATGGTCGAGACATTGTCCCGGCTGGGCATGGGCCTTGTGGAGGGTGCCCAGGGCTGGGACGTGCAGGTGCCGAGTTGGCGATTCGATATCACTCGTGAGGTCGATCTCATCGAGGAGGTCGCCCGGATTCATGGCTACGATCGGTTGCCGACCCGACGCAGTGCCGCCCCCGCCGCGCTGACCGGCGCGAGCGAATCGAAGCTGTCCCTGGATCGGGCCCGGGCGTTGCTGGTCGATCGGGGGTATCAAGAGGCGGTGACCTACAGCTTCGTCGACCCCGAGCTGCAGCGCCGGCTCGATCCGGATGAAGCGCCCGTGGCGCTTGCCAATCCACTGTCCGCCGACCTTGCGGTGATGCGCACCACATTGTGGACCGGCTTGGTGCGCGCGCTCAGCCACAACCAGAACCGGCAGATGAACCGGGTGCGGCTCTTCGAGACCGGGCTTAGTTTTCGGGGCGAGCCGGGTGCGCTCGCTCAGACTCCCGTGGTGGCCGGTCTGATTGCCGGGCCGGCGTCGGGGATGCACTGGGGTGAGCGGCCACGCGACGCCGATTTCTTTGACATCAAAGGCGATGTCGAGGCGCTTTTCGAAATGGCGGGGATCGCTCATCAACTCGACATCGCAGCGGCCGAGCATCCGGCACTTCACCCGGGACAATCGGCGGCCATCCGCAAAGACGGTCAGACCGTGGGGTGGCTCGGCGCGTTGCACCCGGCGGTGATCCGCGACCTGGATCTGAACGGGCCGGTCCTGGTGTTCGAGTTCGCGCAGTCATTGCTCGGGCAAAAGGCCTTGCCCGACTACCAACCCATACCGCGGTATCCATCGATCCGTCGGGATCTGGCGGTGATCGTTGACGAGACGATCGCGGCGGCGTCGGTGGAGCAATGCATCCGTGAGGCCGCCGGTGAGGTGTTGAAAACGGTCTCCGTGTTCGATGTCTACCAGGGCAAAGGTGTCAGTGAAGGCTGCAAAAGCCTCGCCATGGGATTGATATTGCAGGATTCTTCCCGCACCCTTACCGACGACGAAGTGGAGACCGTCCAACGTCGGGTGATCGAAAAACTGCGCCAGGACCTGGGCGCAGAGTTGAGGGAGTAGGGCACGAATGGCGCTGACCAAGGCGGATATGGCCGAGCGGCTCTTCGAAGAGGTCGGCCTCAACAAGCGTGAGGCCAAAGACCTTGTCGAGGGGTTTTTCGAGGAAATCCGGCATGCCCTTGAGTGCGGCACGGCGGTCAAGCTCTCCGGATTCGGAAACTTCGATCTGCGCGATAAAAACCAGCGCCCCGGTCGCAACCCCAAAACCGGTGAGGAAATCCCCATCTCGGCGCGACGGGTTGTCACCTTTCGGCCGGGGCAGAAGCTGAAAACCCGGGTAGAGAGCTATGCTGGACGCGAGCAGTAACGACGAGCTGCCGCCGATTCCGGCCAAACGCTACTTCACCATTGGTGAGGTCAGCGAGCTATGCTCGGTCAAGCCTCATGTCCTTCGGTACTGGGAACAGGAGTTCCCGCAGCTCAATCCGGTCAAACGCCGTGGCAATCGACGCTATTACCAGCGCCAGGACGTCATCCTGATCCGTCAGATCCGGGCGCTGCTCTACAACCAGGGCTTTACCATTGGCGGCGCGCGACAGCAGCTCTCGGGCGAGGGCGCGCGCGAAGACGCCAACCAACGCCAGCAGATCCTGCGTCAAATCCGCAGCGAGCTCGAGGAGATCCTGGCCGGCCTGCGCCGTTAGTCGGCGGGGTGTCCCGGAAGGGCGAGGGTGATTGGCGTCAAGGCGCTGCTGTTGTATCCTCACGCCCTTAGTTCGGGGTGTAGCGCAGCCTGGTAGCGCACCTGCATGGGGTGCAGGTGGTCGGAGGTTCGAATCCTCTCACCCCGACCAATTTCCCTGTCTTAATCAGCCACTTTCATTTCCCTCGTCGCCGGCGTGAAGCTTCTGGAACTTCACACCGATAGGGGTACGCTTGGCGACCTTGCTGCCCTGCTCGCGGTGCTGAAGCGGGCTAAAAGCGCGCCCGCAACCGAACGACGAAGGCATCGGTGTCGGTTTCTTCACCACGGAGTTCGTCCTCCGAGAGGCTTGAGACATGGTAGGCCGCGGACAGATCCAGCCCTCGCCAGCGTCGGCCCAATCCGGCGTTGGCGAACGCCCGGTCCTCACGTGATTCACTGAACGCTGCATAGCCGCCACCGACGAACCCGAACCACTGGTACGCGGGGGTATAGACCCATTCGCCCTGCAGGGTGTTGTTGGGGTCCTCGAAGTTGAGAATCGTCTCGCCGCGAAAGGCCCATGTGAGCTGGCTGTACTCCACCCCGGCGGTCAGCTCAAGATAGTCCTCATCCTCACCGGGGCCCAGCAGCCAGGTGTTGGCAATATTGGCACCGGCACTCAGCGCTTCCCCGAGTTCGGCCTCAAAGCCCAGGCTGACGCGGCTTTCCAGTCCGGCATCGTTGCGCGCGGACTGCCGGCTTTTGTTGTCAATCACGCCATAGAAACCGGTATCGCTCTGCCCGGTGAGTTCGAATCCGACAATCGGATCGCCATTGGAGATATCCGTGCCGCGATCGGCGTCAGCGCTTTGGAGGTAGCCACTGCCCTCAATGTCGATCGTCTCCTCGGTCTGCGCTGGTAGCGCCGGGCTCAGGATCACGCCAATGGCCGTCATGGATACATTCAAGCGGGTCGAGTTTGGCAAAATCGTGCTCCTTGTCTCGCTAGCGTCCTAACTGTCGTGTCTCCCGGACGCCGTCGCGGGTCTCCGGGGTGGGTGAGTCTTGATGCATTTGCAGGAATAACGCGTGGGCCCGGCGGAGGTTGCCCAGGTGATAGTGCGACCAGGCGAGCATGAGCCTGAGGTCGCGGTCAGTTTCGCCGGCGTCAATGGCGTCGATGACCCGCGCATACCGGCCCTGCTCGAACCACGCCGCCAGCTCGCCACCGCCGCTGGCGCGCAGGGGTTGCAAGCGCTCGCGGTAGTCACTGCCGCGTGCGATGTTCTCCGAGATGAGTTGGCTTGCCTGCTCGCGATTGCCCGTCTCGCGATGGGCGAGGACGAGGCCTTCCAGTGCGCCGGAGGTGTGCTCGAGGCTCAGTGCCTTTTCAAAGGCCCGAATCGCCGGCGGGCCGCTTTGCTCATCCAGGTAATGCCAGCCAAGCGAGAGCCAGAGCTCGCGGTTCTGCCTTGACTGGGCGAATGCCGTGATCGCCTGCATCACCAAGGGGCCTGGGTCGGCTTCGCCATCGAGCAACCGGATGGCGGCGAGTCGATAGGCCGCGGCGACGCTCTCCCAGCGCTCACGCCAGGGCCGGGCGATGGCCTCGGCCCGTGCAGGCTGATTCTGAGCCAGCCGGCTGCGGGTCAGTCCTTCGATGGCATTGGCATTGGCGCCCCACTCACGCGACCGCTGAAACCATTGTATCGCCCGCTCCGGCCGTTCCAGGCGATACCAGTACCAGCCAAACACGTTGGCCGCGGCGCGGTTGCGGCTTTCCAGAATATGACTGGCAAATTTCGTTTCCTGCCCGCGCTCGGCGCGCCGATCGAGATTGGCGAATGTCTCGGTGAGCCTGGGGCTATCCGATACCGCCTCACCCGCGACGTCCGCCAGCGTTCCTGCGCGCTCGGCACTGATTTCGCCGTCCTCGCGGAGTCGCTCGATGGACTGTCTGGCCAGCTCACTGCCATGCCAGTCCGCGTACACGGCAATGGTGCCTTCGCGAATGGCGGGCTCTGCGCACTCGCTCAAGGTCCCGGCCAGCAGGCTTTGACTGCGTTCGTTCTGATCGAGCCGAGCGTGGGCCCGGGCGATGGCCCAGCGCAGCTCCGGATCCTCGCAGCCGCGGGCCTGCAGCTGCGGGCGTTGCTGATATCGCTCGAGGGCGTTACGGGCATCGCCATCGCGGCTTGCCGAGAGAATCGCGGCGCGGGCATGCAGTCGCTCGAGGGCGTTGAGCAGCTCCAGGCTCGGGCGCCAGTCGGGGTGCTCGGCGCGCAACTGCTCGAGGGTGCGCTCTGCCGCCTCGACATCCTGCTGCTCGTAGACCGCCCAGAAGGCCTCGGCCGGGTTGGCCGGCGGCGCATTCTGCTCGATCACAAAGGCCGCGGCGGGCATGGCCCACAGGACCAGGCTGATGGCGAGCGGCAGACCTTTCATGCGTCGGCCTCGCTGGCGGTTGCAAGCCGGCTGAGCACCTGCAGTGCCGCCGGGTAGTAGTCGTGGGCCAGGGTTGAGGCGGGCCAGCTTGGGGCCGACTCCGAGACCAGTGCCCCAATGGCCGCGTAACCGGCATGGTCACCGGCCATATGCACCACTGGCTCGGCCGTCTCGCGTACCAGCACGAATGTCTTGCCGCTATCAGGACGCTGCATGGCCTGCCAGTGGCGCTCGGCGACATCCGGGCCCAGTCCCGCCCAGTGCAGATAGAGCGGCACACGAATGGCATCAAAACCGGATCGCCCGGGTTGTCCGACGATGCTCGATGGGTCGATCGACCCGTCCGGCCCGACGCGGATCCAGTCCGGTACGACGACCCGCTGCTCGAGTACCCGTCGCGCCAGTTTGAGCCCATCGTCCAGAACCGCCTGCCAGGGGCCGTCATGCGCTTTTGCAAACGCCTGCAGGGCGGGGAAAACCCAGTAGGAGAGGTTGACATGGAGCGCGTCGCCTTCGGGCATAAAGCCGCTCGGGCCGGGTTTGATCAGCCAGCGGCCGCTGTGTTTGACCACCAGAGCCTCGATCGCATCGAGATGGCGCTCGGCGGCCTGGCGGTAACTCGGTGCGTTCCAGCGCTCGGCGGCCCGCAACAGCGCCCAGGCCACCAGCATGTCGCCATCGGTTGCTGCGTTCATGTCACCGATGCGGCCCTCTTGACGATTCCAGGACCAGGCCAGCAAGCCGTCTTTACGCACCGCCAGATGCGTCATGGTCCACTGGCGGATCTGCTCAAAACGCCGGCGGTCGTCCGCGGCAACGGCAATGAGCATGCCGTAACCCTGGCCCTCGGAGTGGCTCATGCCATTGTTCTGTGTATCCACCACGGCGCCGTCCGGGGTGATGAAACGGTTCATGAAGCTCCACAACAGCGGGCTATCGGGGCGTTGCGTGCCGCCGACGAGGGCTGTGCTCAATGCCAATGTGGCAAGGACAACGACGCTCAGCGATCTAGGCACGATGATTCCTCCCCTGCCTAAGGGCCCGATTGCCAAGCAGGGCGAGCGCCGCGATAAGGGCAATGAGCCCGGGAGCGATGATATGCAGTGGGTAGCGACCCAACCGCGTCAGCAGTGTCAGTTCCGTGCCGGTCGCACTCCGCCCGGCGTTGCTGCCGGTGACCGTATAAGCGAAATCCCGCCAGCCTTCGGTGGTGTTGAGCAGACTCGCCCCATGATTGAACCCGGCGAGATCCTGCTGCGTCAGCGAGGCCGCGATCGCGGGCAGCATCGGTGCAATCCGCGCGATGAGGTAGAACACGTCGCGACGGTCGCCATTCATGGCGGCGGGGACGCTATCTTCAATGGCGAAGCCGATGGCGTCTGGCAGTTCGGCCCAGTCGGTGATGCGGGTCGGTGACATGAGATCGGACCCGCTGCGGATCAGCCGGCTGTCGCGGGCGATGCGTGTGGGCCACCCGCTCTGCCGGCCGACCCGACGCGCAATGGACCGGTCACGGTTGAGGCGTGCGACGTCGGCCATCGGATCGAGGCCGCTCATCAGATTTGTGCGCGTGAGTCCCGGCATGATGATCGAATCGAGACTGAGTTGGTCGGCGGTGCCCATGATGATGGCGCGGCGATTGGTGCGGCGTTTCTCGTTGCCTCGGAATGTCGCATCCAGGGTCTCGCCGGTGACGCTGGCCAGATTGGCGAGAACGGTGAGCAGCGCTTCGCGCGTGGGGCGCTGATCCGGTTGCGCGAACAGTTGCAGCGACGACTTGGACTCGCTGGGTGCCGCGGTGAGCGCGGCGGCAATCCGGGGCGTGATGCGGCGATCCATTGAGCGCGGGATGTAGAGTCGCACGGGTTCCATCCAGTCCACGGCCGCACCCCGGTCATCGGCCGCCGGTTCCGGCGTTGTCACGCGCAGGGTGAGCCGATTCAGCCCGGCCGCATAGCTGTCCCACGGCAGGGGAATGCGCAGCCGGGTGAGCGTGGAACCACGCCCGGCCGGGAGCGTCCGCTCGGCGGTGAAGCGTCCGTTGATGGCCACCTGTATGCGTGTCGCAACGGTTGTATCGGCGCGGATCGGCAGCTCGATCCGGGCGCCGTCGGGGTCGCGTTGGGGTTGATAGTCATAGGGCAGGAGGAAGTTGACCACGCGGCGCTGCAGCCGTGTGCGCTGCTCGGCGAGATCGTCAAGCCAGGGGTCCACGGTAAACGCGGCACCGGGCTGAGGTCGGGGCAGGCGTTGCGCTGCATCGGGCAGGCGCTCGAGAAAGCGTGCCAACTCGGCCTGAACGGCCTGCCAGGTGGGCGCGGTGATGACCCATGTGACAAAGCCGTCGTTATCTACAACCGGGCCTCCGGTTTCCAGCGGCAGCCCATCGAACACCCCACCTTGATTGCGCCGTTGCAGCGAGGCACGGGTGGCGATGATCAGCCGGTGTCCCGGCGTCGTCTGGAACGAAGCCGGGTCGGTGATATGGATGCGTGACGGCGCGCCACGCTGCAGGTGCGCATACCCCTGAACGGCTCGGATCCATTGCGGCATCGCACGGGGGTTGTCAGTGGACTCGGGTGCCAGCAGGTAAAGCGGCTCGGCGCCCGGCCCACTCGCCAACAGGGCGAGTGCCATTTCCGTCTGCGTTGCCGGCCCGCCGTCCATCCGGACACTGACGATCTCTACTTCGGCGTAGAGCGCGTAGGTCGCTTCGATGCTGCGAATGCCGTCTGGCTCGAGCGAGGAGACGATCCGAATGTGGTTGGCGCCCGGTCGCAGGTCGGCACGGTCGATGGAAAACCGCACGCGAACCGACCGGCGTTCGATATCGGCGGGCGTGACACGCCCGTATTCCTGGCCATTACCGAGGAAACGCACGGATGAACCGGCTTCATCCAGTTCCGGGGATAGGCTCAGGTCCGCAACGAGGGTCAGTCGTTCGGCCTCGGCAGGTGCGTGAATGAAAAATCCGGCGGCCGCCTCCTCGCCCTGCAGCCGGATCGTTTCATGCTCGGGCGGGATCGGCACCGGCAGGGTGTCGCCGGTGGCCGTATTCGCCAGCGTGACGCTCAGCACGGCGCACAGCGCCTGGAGGTAGCGCATGCCCGGCATGGCTAGGCCTCCTCCTGATCGGGCTGGTTGGGCTCAGGGTCGCCAGGATGGCGTTGATGCCGCGATTGCACGCTGACCCGCGCTAGCCGGATCGGTGCCCAGAGCGCCTGCCGAATGACCGCGAGCAGTGCCATCGGCATGGGGCGTCGTTGCCGCCGCGTTGCAAAAGCGCGGGTGAGGGCGGCGTTATCGCCCAGCATCAGGGTGAGCCATGCCTGACGGTCGGCATAATCGGCCGGCTTATGACATAGCTCGAGTTCAATGGCGTTGGTCTGGCGCGTTGCCCGCTCGGTGTCACAGATGAGCCGCCGGTCGGTGCGTGCGCTGTGGATCGTGATCCGGGCGCCGGCCTCTGGCGGCTCGGCAGTCTCGGTATGAAGCCGGCAACGCCCGGTCGTGGTGATATGCACGACCTCACCCGTTGCCGATTCCCCGTGTTGGCTCGAGAGGCGCCAGCGAACCGGTTCTGCAACCGCGAGCCGGCGTTCGCTCTGGCCGGGTGTTTCGACCATGGCGCCGAGGCCCGCGAGCATCAGTAGCAGATTGAACCCCGCAAAGCCGCAGACCAGCATCATCGCCGCCTCGCCCTGCGCGGTGGTCAGCGACTGCCATAGCCCGTAACCAATGGCCGAGACACTCAGCAGGGTGAGCGCAATAAGCGGTTTGGCCCGTGGTGACAGGTACTCGTGGATGAGCGTCTCGCCCTTGGCCGTGACATTGAACTGGGACTTCGCGGGGCTCAGCAGTGTCCCCAGTACGATCGGCAATAAATAAAACGTGAAGGCGTTTTCGTAAATCTCGCTTGCCAGCGGCCGGCGTAGGCGCCCGAAGATGATGTTGGTATAGGCAATGACCGCCAACAGAAAAGGCAGCGTATAGGCGATGAACTCCTCGGGCGTGGCCAGATAGAAGACCTGGCCCGAGAGCAAAAACCAGAGCGGAGCGAGGATGAATATCGCTCTCGCAATGGGAAAGAGCCAATAGGTCTGGATGGCCAGATAGCTAATGCGCTGCGGCGTTGTCAGTCCCTTTGTCAGCAGTGGATTGCGCCAGATGAAAATCTGCAGCATGCCCTTTAACCAGCGCTGGCGCTGGCCGATGTAGCTGGAGACCGTGTCTGGCTGCAGTCCGGCGATCAGGGGCTCACTGACATACGCGGAACGCCAGCCCCGGGCGTGCATCTCGATCGATGTCTCGGCATCTTCGGTGATGGACCGGCCCTGAAAGCCACCGGCATCGGCAATGGCGCGGCGTCGCAGCACCGCCGCTGACCCGCAGAAAAAGCTCGCATTCCAGCGATCCAGTCCCTGCTGTATGGCGCCGTAGAACATCTCGTTTTCGTCGGGTGTACCCCCCTGGGTCCGCATGTTGCGATCAAAGGGGTCCGGGGTGAGGAATGAATGCGGCGTCTGCACCAGCCAGAGGCCGGAGTCGTTCAGCAGATGTGGCAGCGTCTTGTCGAGAAAATCCGCGGTCGGCATGTGATCGCAGTCGAAAACCGCGATGAACTCGCCATCGCCGTGCGCCATGCCGGCGCTTAAATTGCCGGCCTTGGCGTTATTGTTGTCGGGTCTCGACTGGTAATGCGCACCGGCGGCCTCGCACATGGCGCGCAGTTTCTGTGCCCGTGCCGCACGACTGCCATCCGGATCATTGGCGAGTCGATTGTCCGTGCCACCATCGTCCAGCAAGTAGACCGTCAGCCGATCCGCCGGGTAATCGATGTTGCACGCGGCAAGCACGGTGGCTTCGATCACCTCGGGAGACTCGTCGTAGGTGGGGATCAGGATATCGACGCGGGGCCGGGCGGCCTCGCCGCAGCCGGCCAGTGTGACCGATGGCCGGCGAATCGGGTCGAGCAGGACGAAGACGCTCGTCAGCAGCAGCCAGAAGGCATAGACCTCGGCGCTGACCAGCAGGAGGCCGGGGATGACCTCGCCCGCCGTGCCCTCCGTCGGTACCGTATGGACAAGGCGCCAGACGATATACCGGCCGGCAACAAAGACGGTGATCGCGTAAATGGCGAGCCGCAGTGCTCCCCTGACGCGCAGAGCGCCGAGCAGAAAAAGGCCGCCGAGCGCACCCCAGGCCAGGATTGCCTGGGTACCAAGCGGTACGGGCACGAATAAAGCGGCGATCAGTGCAATACCGGATAGGGTGACGGCACCCCAGAGCACGACCTGGATATCGATACCCCCTTTTAGAGTTTCAACATCTCATTCACTCGAGCGGACGAGTCCGGTGGACTTGTCGCGTGATGATTTGTTCCTGGCGGTCGGTCAAGCGCTCTCCCCCCGACCAATCTCTGCGTGTTGGCCTTCCGCCGCGCGTTGTATCGATTCCCCAAAGCGATCGATCAGGCATAATCATTGCTTTCAGGTTGTTAAAGGATTGGTATGACCATCAAATCACGGCGCGTTGTGCCCGCTTTCCTTGCCGTATTGGCCCTCAGTGCCCTGAGCGCTCCATCCATGGCGCAACACAGCGGCGAATCCACAAAGCGATCGGCGGGGGTGCGCGCCGGTGGCGGGGATGGCTTTGAGGCCATCGAGGTTTATCACCGTCGCCCGTCACCGTGGCTTGAACGAACCCTGCTGGCATCCACACCGCCGGGGGATTGGTCAGCGCTATGGGATTTGAGCCTTGCCTACTGGGAAGGGGATCACGACAACAATGGCTTTCTGGCCGTCGGTCCAGTGTTCGAGCGCCAGGGCCTACCAGCGGATCTGCGCCTGAGCCTGGGTGTCCAGCCAACCCTCATTTCTTCCCACAACGGCAATGGCAAGGATTTGGGCGGGCCCGTCCAGTTCACCAGTCACTTGTCGCTGGTCTGGGCGCCAGCAACGGCGCTGTCCCTCGGCGTGCGGATACAGCACACCTCCAACGCCGGTCTCTACGACCACAACCCCGGTGTGGATATCGTTGCCGCGGAAGTGGGGTTTGCCTTTTAAAAGGGCTTCGCTGTGGTCAGCCCCCGTAGAGCCAACTGATCAGCAACGAAATGGTGAGAACCCCGGCAGCGGTCGAGAAGAAAATCGCCGATGAGACCTGCGCCGGGCGCTGCTCATAGCGCTTGGCAAGCACATAGACATTGGCGGCAATGGGCAGTGAGGCTTGCAAAAGCGCCGCGGCTGCCCAGACCGGTGGTAGATCCACCACCCAGAACACCATCATCGCGACCAGCGCCGGGTGGACGAAGAGTTTGAGCGCGACCACATAGGCGGTTTCACCGGCGCCTTCTTTCATGGGTCGGCCCGCCAGGGTGGCCCCCAGGGCAAACAACGCGCAGGGCCCGGCCGCGTCGGCGAGCAGCCCCCCATAGCGCTGGATGGGTTCGGCCACCGGCACGCTCATCAGGTTAAGACCAAGCCCGACCACCCCGGCCATGACAATCGGGTTGCGGACGATGCCGCCGCCGGTACGACGCAGCAGTGGCAGAAGGCCGCGCCCGGTCCCCAGATCGGCTTCGACCAGCGCGGTCGCCAGTCCCAGCATGACGATGGTATCGCCCATGACGATCAGTACCGCAGGCAGTGCCGCCTCGCTGCCATAGAGCAGGATGATCAGCGGCAGGCCGATAAAGCCCACGTTCGAGAAAACCGCCCCCAGTCCCTGGATCGAGGCATCGGCCATGCGAAGTTTCAGCAGTCGGTGGCCCACCCAGACGGTGGCGAGAAAAAGCACCAGGCCCGGCAGGTAGTAGGCGATGAGCAGATCCACCACCTGGCCGGTGGCCGCCGGCGCGGCGTAGGTTTTCACCAGCAGCAAGGCGGGCAGGGCAAAGTAGAAGACGAATCCATTGAGCCCCGAGACTGTGGTCTCGTTGAGAATCCGGCTACGGGCGGCCAGATAACCGGTAAAGATAAGCGCAAAGAATGGCAGCGCCAGATTGATTACAGCCTGCATGCTTGCCGGTGATTGCTACGGGTGTGCGGAGTCTATCGGGTTCGGGCGGTGACGGCGACAATGACTGTCCCGGCCGGTGGCGGGCGCGTATGATTCCGCACTCATCGAGTTGGCGGATTAGACAAGCGTTTCGATGTTCAAAACTCCGGCGCTCTCGCACGCGGTGGCGCTCGTCGCGCTGTCGGGTGCGGCGGTTCTTGGCTTCGTCCCACCGGCATGGCTGCCGGCGGGCACGGGTGCAACCACGGCGATTGCTCTGGCGACGATCGCCCTCTATGCCACCGGGCTGATCCCCGAGGCGGTGACCTCGCTGTTGTTTTTCTTCGCCGCGATGCTGCTGGCGGTGGCCCCGCCGGCAGTCGTCTTCGCGGGTTTTTCATCCACCGCGTTCTGGATCATCTTTGGCGGGCTGATCATCGGGATGGGGATCCGCCACACCGGCCTGGGTGCGCATATCGCCGCCTTATTGCTTGCCCGGTTGCCGTCGCGCTACGGGCTGGTGATTGCCGCGACGGCACTGACGGGGCTGGCGTTCGCCTTTCTGATGCCGGGGGCAATGGGGCGGATGGTGTTGCTCGTGCCCATCGCCGTGGCGGTCGCTGACCGGCTCGGGTTTGCCGCCGAGTCCAATGGCCGGATCGCGCTGGTGCTTGCCGCGGTGTTTGGTACCCACGTGGGCTCGTTTGCGATCCTGCCGTCGAACACGCCTAATGTTGTCTGGTCCGGCGCGATGCAGTCCATCCACGGCATCGAGATTGGCTATCTGGAATATCTTTGGTGGCATTTTCCGGTGCTTGGTGTGGTGCGCTCGCTGCTATTGGTGGCGCTGATCGTCCGGCTTTTTCCAGATGCGCTGCCTGCCAGCCGCGAACGTGGCGAGTCGCCGGCGGCGATGGATCATCAGCAGCGGGCCATGGGCTTTGTGCTTTTTGCCGCCCTGGCGTTGTGGGTGACCGACTTCTTGCATGGCGTCGGCCCGGCGTGGATCGCGCTGGCCGCCGCGATTGTCTGTCTGCTGCAGCCCCAGCGCCTGGTGCCGCAGCGTCCATTCGCCGCGCTGGATATCGGCCCGCTGTTGCTGGTCGCGGGAGTGCTTGGGTTGGGCGCGGTGCTCGCGCATTCGGGGATTGGCGAAGCGGCCTTCGTGCAGATGCTGCCGCATCTTCCCTTCGAGGCCGGTGCGGATGCACAGAACTACGCTGTGGTCAGTCTTGGGGGCGTGGCGTTGGCAGTCCTCACGGCCATGCCGGGGGTCCCCGCCATCGGCGTACCGCTGGGAGAGACGCTCGCGCAGGCCACCGGCTGGCCACTGCAGTCGGTGCTGACCATCCTGGCGGCCTCGTATTCCACCTACCTGCTGCCGTATCAAGCACCCCCCATTCTAGTGGGCGCGCAGCTGGGGCAGGTGCCCTGGGGGGCGTTGACGCGCTTTACGCTGATTTTCGCCGGGCTGAGCATATTGCTGATCTTCCCCCTTCACTATGCCTGGCTTGCCGCGATCGGGCTGTTGGCGGGCGGATGATCATGCGCCGGGGTCGCATCCGGCGACGGGTCGATGGCATGCTTGCTGCATGATGCAGTCACGCCCATCGCTTACGGTCGGAGTGCTCTTGTGTGATGACCTCCACGAAGAGTTACTCACACGCTGGCCCTCGTATCTCTCGCTTTTTGACGAGCTGCTCGCCGGTGACCCTGTTGCATTCGAGACCCGGGGTTATCGGGTGCATGACAAGGAATGGCCCGACGGCCCCGATGCCGCCGATGCATGGCTGGTTACCGGCAGCCGTGCCAGTGTTCACGAGCGTCTGGACTGGATCGTCGAGCTGGAGGGGCTGGTTCGGGACATCGATACGCAGGGCTTGCCGCTGGTGGGCGTTTGCTTTGGGCACCAGCTGATCCACTCGGCGCTCGGGGGGCGGACGGCACCGTCACCCCATGGCTGGCATCTGGGCGTCTATCCGGTTCACACCGAGACCGCGTGGGCGGGGCTGGATGCCGGTCAACCGTTATCGCTGCTCGCGGTGCACCAGGATCAAGTGGTGGACTCGGCGCCGGGGTTCGAGCGACTGGCGACCAGCCCACAATGCCCCTGGTACGCGGCCAAACGGGGGACGACGCTGACCATTCAGGGTCATCCGGAGTTTGATGAGGCGTTTTTCCACGCGCTCATGGACCGGGTCCGGCTCAAGGCCGGGGATGAGGCGGTCGAAGCGGCGATTGCCCGGTTGCCGTCATCCAATCACCACGAACCCGTCCGCCGCTGGATACGCGGCTGGCTGGCCGGTGCCGAGTCGCAGGCCACCGCAGGTTAACGCTTCCCCATGGGTGAGGCGATTGCGGCGGGGCTGGCCCGGTATCAGTCCATCTGTCCCGACTGGCCGGCATTCCGTGATGCCATCAGCCGACCCCAGCCAGTGACCCTCTGGGCCCATCCCGAGCGACTGGCACCCGAGACGCTGCAGCGACTGTTGGAGGATGCGGGCATCGCAAGCGCACCCAGCCCCTGGGATGACATCCTGCTGCGGCTTGCCCCCGATGCCAGTCCGGCGCATCACTGGGGCTACTTTGCCGGGCTTTTTCAGATCCAGGAGGAATCCGCCCGCCTACCGGTCAAGTTGCTCGATCCCCGGCCTGGCGAACGGGTGCTGGATCTATGCGCGGCGCCGGGCAATAAAACCGCGCAGATGGCCCTGGCCATGGAGAATCACGGCCTGGTAGTGGCCAATGAACTGCAATCCGGCCGTCTGCCGGCCATCCGTCAGCTCATCCGACGTCTGGGGCTTCGCAACGTGTTGACCATCCGCGGCGCCGGCGAGTCATTGGCGGCTAATACCGGCCCCTTCGACCGGGTGCTCGTCGATGCCCCCTGCAGTGGCGAGGGCACCTGGCGGAAGTATCGAATCCATCAGCGGGATGGGGGCCGGGTGATCGACGATGTCGAACGGAATCGACTGGCCCAGCGCCAGCGACGGCTGCTGCATCATGCCGTCGGGCTTGTCCGACCGGGCGGGCGCATCGTCTATGCCACCTGCACGCTCGCCCCGGAAGAGAATGAAGCCGTGGTCGATGCGGTGCTCGGTGACTGGGGCGAGGCGCTGACCGTCGAATCCGCCAGTCAGCCGGCGCTGCCGAGTTCCCCGGGTGTGACCGAGTGGCAGGGACGGCATTTTGACCCGCGGCTTGCCGGGACCTGTCGGGTGTGGCCGGGCGATGCGGATGTCGGTGGCTTTTATGTGGCGGTGTTGAGCCGAACGGGGCCGGCTCGGGTGGGTCAGGCCCCCGGGGGAGAGTCCGTCGGATCGGCCGCGTGGCCTGATCATCCGGCGACACGGGCACTGCAGCAGCGCTTTGCAGTCAATCCCCGGGCTTTGCAGGGGTTGACCACCGGCCCCGATGGCGGGCGGTATCTGCACTACCGGATCGCCGACCAGCCATGGCCATCCGCGCCGCGGGTGGATGCGTTCGGCCTCGCCGCGATCGGGCTTCAGGTACGACCGGTTAAACCCACGACCGGTGCAGCGCTATGGCTTGCCCCCGAGATGGGGCGGAACGTCCTCGAGTTGACCCGGGCGGGGCTCGATGCCTACCGCCAACGTCGGCCGATCGCGCCCGAACACACCGAGCCACGCGGTGGCCCGGTGTCACGCGGTTTTGTCGTGCTCACCCACCAGGGCTATGGCGTGGGGGTCGGTCGGATCGGTCACGGCAAGATGATCGAGAGCCACTACCCCAAAGCCTGGGTCACCGGGTCTCCGGGGGGTCGGGCAAATCCCGACGCTGATTGAGCGTGTGCTTGATCCGGGCCAGCCGCTCGCGGCCCTCTGCACCCGATCGCAGCGCCACACCAACCGCAAGCACATCCAGTAGGGCGAGGTGCGCCAGGCGCGAGAGCATGGGCGTGTAGATGTCGGTATTTTCATCGACATCCGCGTGCAGGCTGATATCGGCCAGGCGGGCGAGGGGGGTGCCCGGTCCGGTGATGCCGATGACAACCACCGACCGGGCCCTCGCGACCTCGAGGCTGTCCAGCAAATCCCGGCTGCGGCCGGTATGGGATATGGCAATGATCACGGTATCCGGCGGCGCGATGGTCGCCGAGATCGCATGGTTGTGGGCATCGGTATAAGCGGCCACCGGCATGCCGAGCCGGAAGAATTTGTGCTGCGCATCCTGGGCCACCAGCCCCGAGGCACCATGGCCGTAGAGTTCGATGCGGCCGGCTGAGGCCAGGCACTCGATGGCCTGCTCGAGCCGCGGGTGCGAGAGCTGGTTGCGGGTGTGAATGAGCGTGGCGATCTGCCGGTCGATGACCTTGGCGGCGGTCTCCTCAAGCGGCTCGTTGCTTTTCACCCCCACCGGACTGGGCGGCAGCTCGGCGGCAAGACTGCGGGTCAGTGCCATCTTGAAGCCGTGGATCCCGGCATAACCCAGGCGTTTACAAAAGCGCACGACGGTGGGCTCGCTGACATTCGCGAGCGCGGCAAGCTGGGCGATGGGTTGATCGGCGATGGCGTGGGGTGCTTTCAGCACATGATCGGCCACTTTGCGCTCGGCGGGGGAGAGCTCGGGCATCCGGGCCCGTATCTGGGCCAGCAAGGGCGTTGTGCTAGGCGTGCCTTGTCTGGAGTGCAGGTTCATGAGCGCTGTTCCACATAGGCGGCCAGGCCGGCGAGCGCTGGCTGGCTGGCCTCGATGCTGAACACCGGAATGGCATTGAGATAGTCGCCGAAACGGCCCTTGGCGATGAATCGCTGGTGGAAAGCCTGCCAGTCGAAAAGCGCACCCAGCGCAGGAATGAGTCCACCGCCGATGTAGACCCCGCCACGCGCACCGGTGGCGAGCGCCAGATCACCCGCCGCACTGGCCAGCGCCTGGGTGAAAAGCGTCAGCGTCTCGCGGGCAGCGGGCTCGTCGGCCTTTGCGTCGGCAACGATGGCGTAGGCATCCCGCGGCTGGCCGTCCCGCCCGTCAATGGCGGCGGTTGCCGCATCGATGGTCTCAAGCCCCTTGCCCGAGGCCATCCGCTCGGCGCTGCAGTGGCCGAATCGCGCATTAATGTGGGTGACGACCGCGGCCTCGCGCGGCGTCTGCGGGCCAAAGCTGATGTGTCCGCCTTCGGTGGCAAAAACCTGCCAACGCGCATCAGCGGGGACGACCAGTGCGCTGCCGAGCCCGGTCCCCGGGCCCAGCGCGAGCTTTGGCGTCATTGGTGCGGGGACACCGTCCGATCGTTGTGCCAGTTCCGTGGGCCCGAGCCGGGTGATGGCCCAGCCCTGTGCGGCCCAGTCGTTGATGATCTCGAGGGTATCCAGTTCGCAGCGACGGCGGGTTTGTTCGACCGAAAACCGCCACCCGGCGTTGGTCAGTGCGATGTCATCCGCTTCCACCGGGCTCGCGATGGCGCAGGCGGCGTGCCGGACGTGGGCTTCGGGACACGTCTGGATTGCTGCCCGCAGCAATCCGGCCAGGTCATCAAAGTCACTGGTCGGACGGGCGAACAGCAGGTCTGGCTCGCCTTGGCCCGGGTTATACAGCCCCACACGGGCGTTGGTTCCGCCCACATCGGCTAACAGCCAGGCGCGATGCTCAGGCCGACCAGTAGACATGGGTCGGGACCTTTTTTTGTGACAGGACCGCGAGGACCGGGAAGCGCTGCGGGTCGCCGGCACGGATCGCGCTTTGCAGCGTCTGCCATTTCTCCTGACCGCTGATATGAAGGGCGATCCAGCGGCTGCTCGTCAGCGTATGCAGGGTCAGGCTCAGCCGGTCATAAGGGGCATCCGGGGCTCGGGTGGCCACACAATGCGCTTCGGTGTCCGGGTCCAGTCCCCGGGCCAGTGAGGGGTCGCCCGGGAAAAGCGATGCGGTATGGCCATCCGTGCCCATGCCCAGGATCACCGCATCAAAGGGCCGGGGCAGCATGCTCAGGGCGGCCCCGCAGGCGGCCTCGTCGGCCCGGGCATCGATGCCCTCGCGATGCAGCGGATAGAAATGCGCGTCCGCTGCCTGGCCATTCAACAAGTACTCATCGACCAGTCGGGCGTTACTGGCTGGATCCGCCGGTGGCACTCGGCGTTCGTCGGTCAGGCTGACGTAAACCGATTCCCAGGGCAGATCAATGCCGCTCAGTGCCTCGAACAGGGGGACAGGGGTGCGGCCGCCGGGCACCAGCAGACTGGCGCGGCCGCGGGCCCTGACTGCATAGCGAATGACTTCGCCGACCCGCTGGGCGAGCGCGTCGGCGGCCTGACCCGGATCGGCGAAGCGCTGGGCGCTTTCCAGAACATCAGCGGCACCCATCAGCTCTCCTCATGCCAGCTGGATTCCTCGCGGCCAAGCAGCGCGCTGGAGGCGGCCGGTCCCCAGGTGCCCGCGGTGTAGGGTTTGGGCGGATCCCCCGCCTCCTGCCAGGCGGCGAGGATCGGTTCGATCCACTGCCAGGCGGCGTAGAGCTCATCGCGGCGCATGAAAAGGGTCAGCCGCCCCCGCAGGACATCCATGAGCAGCCGCTCATAGGCGTCGGCCTGACGTTGCTGGAAGGCCTCGGCAAAGTCCAGGTTGAGCGATACCGGGCGAAGGTGCATCCGGTCTCCCGGCGATTTGGCCATCATGTGCAGTCGCACGCCCTCATCGGGTTGGAGTTTGATGACCAGCCGGTTGGGGCGTCCCGCCCCGTAGGTCACATCGAAGATCGAATGCGGGACATCGCGGAAATTAACGACGATTTCGGCGGCACGCTCCTGCAGCCGCTTGCCGGTTCGCAGATAAAAGGGCACACCCGCCCATCGCCAATTGGCCAGCTCGGCGCGGATAGCGACAAACGTCTCGGTGTGGCTGTCCCCGGCCACCTCGGGCTCGTCCAGATAGCCCGCCACGGGTTGGCCGGCGATGGCGCCCGCCCGGTACTGGCCGCGCACGGTATTTTTTAATGCGTCTTTTCCAGAAAGCGGGTTAAGCGCCCGTAATACTTTGAGTTTTTCGTCCCGAACTGCATCGGCGGCAATGCTGGTGGGCGGTTCCATGGCGATAATGCAAAGCAGCTGCAACAAATGGTTCTGCACCATGTCGCGCAGCGCACCGGTGCGGTCATAGAACCCGGCGCGGCCATCCACGCCGACCTGCTCGCTGACGCTGATCTGCACGTCACGGACCCAGTCGCGGCGCCAGAGCGGTTCGAAGAGCATATTGCCAAACCGCAGCGCGATGAGGTTCTGGACCGTCTCCTTGCCCAGGTAGTGGTCGATCCGGTAGATCGAGTCTTCGGGGAAGATGGCACCGATACGCTCGCTGATGGCCCTGGCCGACGCCAGGTCGTGTCCCAGGGGCTTTTCGAGCACGACCCGCGAGGCGGGCGTGACAAGCCCCTGGGCGTTGAGATGCTCGCAGATGTTGACAAAGTGGCCGGGCGCGACCGCCAGGTAGAACACCCGGCAGCAACGCTCCCGGCCGGTCAGCGCCGCGCGCAGCGCCTCGAAGCTATGCGCATCCTCGGCATCAGCCTGAAGAAACTGTACCCGCTCGACAAAGCCCTGCCAGTGCGCGTCCTCCAGCTCGGCGGCATCAAGCCGTTCGGCAAGCGCCTGGTAGACCTGTTCGAGAAAGCCCTGGGTATCCATCTCGCGGCGGGCGGTGGCGATGATCCGGCCGTCATCCGGCAGTTGTCCGGCGCAGTGGCGGCGATAGAGCGCGGGCAGCAGCTTGCGCATGGACAGATCGCCGGTTGCGCCAAACAGAACAAGATCAAAGGGCTCGAGTGAATCCACATCGCCTCCATCGGGCATTGGGCGTAGTAAAACTACAGACCAGCGTATCGAAGCGGGCCGGGCATTTGAAGTCGCACACGGGTCTTGGCAGTCTGTTCGTAGGAAAGCTACTAACACCCCATCGACCCATTGGAGACGCGCATGGCCGATCCCCAGGCAACGCTGCAGGCGGTGACCGAGCGCATCCGCCGGCGCAGTGAGGCACAACGCAGCGCCTACCTGGCCCGTCTCGCCGAGGCCGCCGAGCAGGGGCCGATGCGCACGGCCCTGTCCTGTACCAATCTCGCCCATGCATTCGCTTCGGCACCGGACGCCGACAAGGCCCGGCTCAAGGCACTGCAGAAGATGAACGTCGGGATCGTCTCGGCCTACAACGACATGCTCTCGGCGCATCAGCCGCTGGAGGGGTTTCCGGCCCTGCTCAAACAGGCGGTGCGTGAGGGCGGCGGCACCGCGCAGTTCGCCGGCGGCGTCCCGGCCATGTGTGATGGGGTCACCCAGGGGCAGCCGGGGATGGAGCTGTCGCTTTTCAGCCGCGATGTGATCGCCATGGCCACCGGGGTGGCGCTTTCGCATAACACCTTCGACGGCGGGCTTTGCCTGGGGGTGTGTGACAAGATTGTCCCGGGGCTTTTGATCGGGGCCTTACACTTCGGGCATCTGCCCTTTATCTTTGTGCCGGCAGGCCCGATGACCAGCGGCATGCCCAATGATGAAAAAGCCCGCATCCGGGCGCTCTACGCCGAGGGCAAGGTCGGCCGCGAGGCGCTGCTCGAATCCGAGTCGCGGTCGTATCACGGCCCGGGGACCTGCACCTTCTACGGCACCGCCAACAGCAACCAGATGCTCATGGAAATCATGGGTTTGCACATGCCCGGAGCGGCGTTTGTCAACCCCAACACGCCGCTTCGCGACGCGCTGACCATTGCCGCCGGGCACCGCATCGTCAAGCTCACCGCCCAGGGCGATGACTACACCCCCATCGGCCGGGTGATCGACGAGCGTGCCATCGTCAACGGCATCGTCGGCCTGCTCGCCACCGGCGGATCCACCAATCACACCATCCACCTGGTGGCGATCGCGCGCGCTGCCGGTATACGCATTCAGTGGGACGACTTCGATGCGTTATCCCGAGTGGTGCCGCTGCTCACCCGCATCTACCCCAATGGACAGGCGGATGTGAACCATTTCCACGCCGCCGGTGGCATGGGCTTTCTCATCCGCGAGCTGTTGCAGGCCGGTCTGCTGCACGAGGATGTCCTCACCGTTGCCGGTCGTGGCCTATCCGCCTACGCCGAGGAACCCACCCTCGCCGACGGCGGGGTGGCCTGGCAGCCGGCGCCGTCGGCAAGCGCCGATCAGTCGGTGTTGCGCCCGGTGGCCGAGCCGTTTAGTGAGGATGGCGGGCTGCGGGTGCTCGAAGGCAATCTCGGCCGGGCGGTCATCAAGGTCTCGGCGGTCAAGCCGGCCCATCGCGTGGTCGAGGCACCAGCCCGGGTCTTTGATGGTCAGCAAGGCGTGCTCGAAGCCTTTCGCGCAGGGGAGTTGAGCGGCGATTTCGTCTGTGTGGTCCGCGGGCAGGGCCCCCGGGCCAACGGCATGCCCGAGCTGCACAAGCTCACGCCCGAGCTTGGTGTGCTGCAGGCGCGCGGGCAAAAAGTGGCCCTGGTCACCGACGGGCGCATGTCCGGCGCCTCCGGCAAAGTGCCGGCCGCCATTCATTTATCGCCCGAGTGGGCGAGCGGGGGCGACATCGGGCGCATTCGCGATGGTGACCCGATTCGGGTGGATGCCGAGACCGGGCGGCTTGAGGTGTTGGTGGCGGCCAGCGAATGGCAGTCGCGCACGCTCGAACGTCCCGAGGGCGAGCCGCAGTTCGGCATGGGCCGTGAGATGTTTGCGGGCTTCCGCGCCAGTGCGGGCGACGCCGAGAACGGCGCCATCAGCTTTTGGCCGCGGGAGGAATAACGCATGTCGAGCGCGTCCGCTATTCAGTCGATCATGACCCGTGCGCCGGTGATACCGGTCCTCGCCATCGACGAAGTCGAGGTGGCGGTGGATCTGGCTCGGGCGCTGGTGGATGGCGGCCTACCGGTGCTAGAGGTGACGCTGCGCACTGACGCCGCGCTGGCAGCCGTCGAGGCCATTGCCGAGGCGCTACCGCAGGCCACGGTCGGTGTGGGCACGGTGATCTCCGCCGGCCAGGTGGCGTCCGCGCAATCGGCAGGGGCGCGCTTTGTTGTTAGTCCGGGGTTCACCGCGTCGGTGGCGGTCCGCGCCCAGCAACTGGATCTGCCCCTGCTGCCCGGGGTGATGACCCCCTCGGAGGTGATGGCAGCGGTCGAGGCCGGGTTGGATCATCTCAAGTTCTTTCCGGCCACCGCCGCCGGCGGCGTCGACATGCTCAAGGCCTTGGCCGGGCCGTTTCCGCAGGCGCGCTTCTGTCCCACCGGCGGTATCACCGCCGACAACCATCTGAGCTTTCTGCGGCTTGCCAACGTGCTTTGCGTGGGCGGCAGCTGGTTGGCGCCGGCGGACGCGGTGGCCGCCCGGGACTGGCCGCGGATCCGCGCGCTGGCGGCGGCGGTATCCGGTCAGCGCTCGCCGAGTGCGGAGGCCGGCGGGGTCGGAGATCGCTGGTATTCGGTGGCCGGCGAAGAGGACCCGGGCAGCGCGTTTGAAGATTTACGATAAATCGCCAGTTTAAAATGTACCAAAGCGGTCCTCTTTCCGTTATAATCGCGAACCATGATCAGGCTGAACCGAGAAACCGACTACGGTGTGGGCATCCTGACGCTGATGGCGCAGGAGCCGGCGGCCCGGTATAACGCCGCAGCTCTGGCCGAGGCGCGGGGGCTGCCGCAGCCGATTGTCAGCAAAATCCTAAAACACTTGGCGCGCAGCGGGCTGCTTGCCTCGTACCGTGGCGCCAAGGGCGGTTACGGGCTTGCCCGTGAACCCGAAGCCATATCCATTGCCGAAATCATTGCCGTGCTGGAGGGCCCCATCGCGCTGACCGATTGCATCGAAGAGGGGCAGGCGGCGTGCCAGTACGGCAGCCAGTGCAACATCAGCGGTGTGTGGGGGCGGATCAACGATGCCGTCCAGCAGACGCTGTCCCAGATCACCCTGGCCGAAATGGCAACGGCCGACACCGGCCAACAGGGTCAAATCCATCCCGTGGAATTTACCGGAGTGCGACATGTCCGCGAGCACTGAGACCATCGAGCGGTTTACCAACAAAGGCTATGAAGCCGGGTTTGTCACCAACGTCGAGGAAGATCGGGTTCCCCCGGGCCTCAACGAAGATGTCATCCGGACCATTTCGGCGAAGAAAAACGAGCCGGAGTGGCTGCTGGCGTGGCGGCTCGAGGCCTATCGCAACTGGCTGACCATGTCCGAGCCGGACTGGCAGTACCATCATTACGATCCCATCGACTTTCAGGCGATCTCTTACTACGCCGCGCCCAAGCGCGACGAGGATCGCCCGCAGAGCCTTGATGAGATCGACCCGGAGATCAAGGAGACCTACGACAAGCTGGGCATCCCGCTGCACGAGCAGGAGATGCTGGCGGGCGTGGCCGTTGATGCGGTCTTTGATTCGGTCTCGGTGGCCACCTCGTACAAGGACAAGCTCGCCGAGCAGGGGATCATCTTCTGCTCAATGTCCGAGGCGGTCCAGGATCATCCCGAGCTGGTGCAGAAGTACCTGGGCACGGTGATCCCGGCCAATGACAACTACTTCGCAGCGCTCAACTCGGCGGTCTTCACCGACGGGTCGTTCGTCTACATCCCCAAGGGCGTGCGCTGCCCGATGGAGCTTTCCACCTATTTCCGCATCAATGCGGCCAACACCGGGCAGTTCGAGCGCACGCTCATCATCGCCGAGGACAGCAGCTATGTCTCGTACCTCGAGGGCTGCACCGCCCCGATGCGCGATGAAAACCAGCTGCACGCCGCCGTGGTCGAGCTGGTGGCACTGGATAATGCCGAGATCAAATACTCCACGGTGCAGAACTGGTACCCGGGGGATGCCGAAGGCAAGGGTGGCATCTACAACTTCGTCACCAAGCGCGGCCTGTGCGCGGGGGATAACTCGAAAATCTCCTGGACGCAGGTCGAGACGGGTTCGGCCATCACCTGGAAATACCCCAGCGTGGTGATGCGCGGCGACAACTCGGTCGGCGAGTTCTACAGCGTTGCGGTGACCCGGCTGCGCCAACAGGCCGATACCGGCACCAAGATGATCCACATGGGCAAGAACACCCGCAGCACCATCGTCTCCAAGGGCATTTCTGCCCAGGAGGGTCAGCAGGTCTATCGCGGCCTGGTGCGGATTGCGCCGACCGCGGAGGATGCGCGCAACTACTCGCAGTGTGACTCCATGCTGATGGGCTCGGAGTGCGGTGCGCACACCTTCCCCTATCTGGATGTCAACAACAGCACCGCGCAGCTCGAGCATGAGGCCACGACCTCGAAGATCGGCGAAGACCAGATCCTCTATTGCATGTCCCGCGGCATTGCCGAGGAGGACGCCGTCTCGCTGATCGTCAATGGCTTCTGCAAGGAGGTCTTCCGCGAGCTCCCCATGGAGTTTGCCGTCGAGGCGCAGAAGCTGCTCGAGATCACGCTGGAGGACTCGGTCGGCTGACGCCGAGCCGCATACGAAAGGGCACGGCGGGCGGCAGTCGTCGCCCGTCCATTGATTAGAGATTGCAAAGAATCGGGAGTCAGAAATGGCATTGCTGGAAATTCGCAACCTGCACGTCAACGTGGAGGGCGCCGAGATCCTCAAGGGGCTGGATCTCACCATCGAGCCGGGCAAGGTCCACGCGATCATGGGCCCGAACGGCGGCGGCAAGAGCACGCTCGCCAAGGCGCTGGTGGGTGATGACGCCTACGAGATCACCGAGGGCGAGGTACTTTTCAAGGGCGAAGACCTGCTCGAGATGGATCCCGAAGAGCGGGCCCGGGTCGGCGTGTTTCTCGGCTTCCAGTATCCGGTGGAGATCCCCGGTGTCTCGAACACGTACTTTCTCAAAGCGGCGGTCAACGCCATCCGCAAACACCGCGGCGAGGGCGAGATCGACGCCATGGAATTCCTCGAGCTGGTCAAAGAGCGCGCCAAGCGGGTCAAGCTCGATGAGGGCCTGCTCCAGCGCCCGGTCAACGAGGGCTTCTCGGGCGGCGAGAAAAAGCGCAACGAAATCTTCCACATGTCGGTCCTCGAGCCGCAGCTGGGCATTCTGGATGAGACCGATTCGGGGCTCGATATCGATGCGCTTCGGATCGTCTCGGACGGGGTCAACGCCATGCGTGACGAGAGCCGTTCCTTTCTTGTGATCACCCACTACCAGCGCCTGCTCGACTATATCGTCCCGGATGTGGTGCACGTGCTCCTGGACGGCCGGATCGTCAAGACCGGTGGCAAAGAGCTTGCCAAGGAGCTGGAGAGCAAGGGGTACGAAGGCTACAACGAAGACGCGGCCTGATCGCGCGGAGAGACGTCAATGATGGAAGCAGTTGCAAAACCGCAGAGCGTCTATCTCGAAGATTTCGAGGCTCGTCCGGACAAAGCGCCGGAGTGGCTCGAGACGTTGCACCGGCGCGGTATCGAGGCCTTCGAGCAGCGGGGTTTTCCGGGCGCTCGTGAGGAAGCCTGGCGCAAGACCAATCTGCGCCCGGTCACCGAAGCGCACTTTGGCGCCGTCACGGCGCCGGGGGCTGCGCCCCGGGTCTTGGTCGAGCGGCTCGCGGATATCGGCGAGTGCTATCGCCTGGTCTTCGTCGATGGCCGCTTTGCCCCCGATCTATCCGATCTCGACAATCTCGCCAAAGGGCTGACCGTGGCACCGCTTGGCGAGTACGCGGGCGAAGCGCCCGAGCGGCTTGTCAAGGCACTAGGTGCACGGGCGGACATCGACTGGCATCCCTTCGCCGCGCTCAACACGGCGTTTTTCCAGGATGGGGCCTATGTCCACGTCGCCGCCGGGGCGCTGGTGGAAAAACCCATCGCCGTCACTCACATCATTACCCCCGAGGCCGATCAGCAGGCCGTCTATCCGCGGCTTGTCGTCGATGCCGAGGACGGGTCCGAGGTCCGGGTGGTCGAGCGATTCATCAGCGACGATCAGACCGGCGCGCTGGTCAGTCCGGTCAGTGAGCTCTCGGCCGGCCAGAACACGATCCTCGACTACAGCCGGCTGCAGGAAGACGGCATCGCCACCATCAACATTGGCACGGTCAACCTGGCCGCTCAGCGCGATGCCTCGCTGCGCGGTGCCTTTGTCGGCGATGGCGGCCGGCTCGCGCGGCTCGATCTGATCGCCGATCTGGAAGGTGAGGGCGGTGAGATCGACTGCAATGGCATCTATCTGACCGAGGGCAAGCAGTTCACCGACTTCCATACCTGGTTCAACCACCGGGTCGAGAATTGCTTTAGCCGGCAGCGCTTCAAGGGCATCCTCCAGGGCCGGTCGGAGACGATTTTCGATGGCCTGGTGAAGGTCTTCGAAGGCGCCCAGAAAACCGACGCGGTGCAGGAAAACCGCAACCTGGTACTGGGCAAGCGGGCTCTGGCCCACTCCAACCCGCGGCTCGAGATCTTTGCCGACGATGTCAAATGCACCCACGGCTCAACGGTCGGGGAACTCGACGAGGAAGCGCTTTTCTACCTACGCACGCGCGGCATCAGCGCCGACGGCGCCAAGGGGATGCTGACCCTGGCCTTCGCCGGCGAGATAGTCGATATGTTCCGTGTCAGCGGCGTCCGCGACCACGTCCGCCGAGTGCTCATGCGCCGGCTGGGCGTAGAAGATGCGGACATTGGAGATATCCTTTGAGCGCAACGGCACCGAGTGCAGGCCCCCAGGCGGTGGAGGTGGAGCGGATCCGGGCGGATTTCCCCATCCTCCAGCGCCCCATGAACGGCAAACGCCTGGCGTTTCTCGACAGTGCGGCCAGCGCGCAAAAGCCGCAATGTGTCATTGATGCCGAGCGCGAGTGCTACGAGACCTACTACGCCAATATCCATCGTGGCGTGTATCAGCTCTCGCAGCGCTCCACACAGGCCTACGAAGGGGTACGCGCCGTCGTCCAGCGGTTCATCAACGCGCCGGATGAGCGGGAGGTGGTCTTTGTCCGCGGTGCCACCGAGGCGATCAACCTGGTGGCCCAGTCGTTTGTCCGGCCCATGCTCTCACCGGGCGATGAGATCCTGATCACCGGCATGGAGCACCATGCCAACATCGTGCCCTGGCAGCTGGTCTGCGAGGCCACCGGGGCGCAGCTGGTGGTCGCCCCGGTGCTCGATGACGGCCAGCTCGACATGGAGGGGCTGCGGGCACGGATCGGACCCCGGACGCGGTTTGTCAGCGTGGTCCATGTCTCCAATACCCTCGGGACCATCAATCCGGTCGAAGCGATCATCTCGCTGGCCCACGAGCAGGGCGTGCCAGTGTTGGTGGATGGGGCGCAGTCAGCCCCGCACATGCCGGTGGACGTCCAGGCCATGGGCGCAGACTTCTATTGCTTTTCGGCCCACAAGACCTACGGGCCAAGCGGTGCGGGTGTGCTCTGGGGGCGCTACGAGCACCTGAAAGACATGCCCCCCTACCAGGGCGGCGGGGACATGATCCGGACCGTGTCGTTCGAGAAGACCACCTATGCCGAGCCGCCGCAGCGCTTTGAAGCCGGAACCCCCAATATTGCCGGGGTGATTGCCATGGGCCGCGGGCTTGAGTACATCGAGTCGGTGGGTCGCGAAGCGATGATCGCCCATGAGCAGGGCCTGCTCGACTACGCCATGGACCGCCTGGGGGATATCCCGGGTATGCGGTTCATTGGCACCGCGCCCCACAAGGCCGGGGTGGTCTCGTTCCTCCTCGATGGCGTCCATCCCCATGACATGGGCACCATCCTGGATATGGAAGGGGTGGCCGTCCGGGTCGGACACCACTGCACCCAGCCGCTGATGGAGCGCTTCGAGGTGCCGGCCACGGTCCGGGCCTCCTTCGGGCTTTATAACGATCGAGACGATGTGGATGCCCTGGTCGATGGGCTCCACCGCGTCAAGGAATTCTTTGGCTGACCATGTCCGATCTGCGTGAGCTCTACCAGGAGGTCATCCTCGATCACAACAAACAACCCCGCAATTTTCGGGTTGTGAATCCCCACGACCACGCGGCGGATGGTTACAACCCGCTTTGTGGTGACAAGATCCACCTCGAGCTGCGGCTCGATGAAAGCGGCCGGATCGAGGACATCGCCTTCACTGGAGAAGGTTGCGCAATTTCAACGGCTTCAGCCTCAATCATGACAGAGACGTTGAAGGGTAAAACCGTGGCCGAGGCCAATGCGCTCTTCGATCGTTTTCACCATCAGGTCACCGATGAAGCCACCGAGCTGGACCCCTCGCTGGGTAAGCTCGGGGTGCTGGCGGGCGTGCGCGATTACCCGATGCGGGTGAAATGCGCCACCCTGGCCTGGCATACCCTGCAGGCCGCCCTCGAAGACCGGGGCGAGATTTCGACCGAGTAAGGTCATGGCTGAGTCCGGCGACCCACAGACCCTCCGCGAGGGCATCATCACCGCCCTGAGGGGCGTCTATGACCCGGAAATCCCGGTAGATATCTACGAGCTCGGGCTCATCTACGACGTCGAGGTGGATGAGGACGGCTTTGTCGATGTGCTGATGACCCTGACCTCGCCGGCCTGCCCGGTTGCGGGGCAGATGCCGATCCTAGTCAAGGCGGCGGTCGAGCAGGTCCCGGGAGTTCAGGCGGCCGAAGTAGAGCTGACCTGGGAGCCGCCCTGGACTCAGGAGCGGATGTCGGAAAGCGCCCGGCTGCAGTTGGGGTTTATGTAGCCAAGCCCCCGCTGGCCGGATCGCGGATGGCCGCGAACGAGGCATGCTGTCCGGTCCATCGAAACCCCGTCACGCCATCGGTGGTATTGTCCTCTCGCGCCTGATAGCGGAACAGCTCGGTCGTCAGGATCGTGGCCTGCTCGGTGCCGGCGAGTTCGGTGATATGCGTTATCCGGCGGCTGCCGTCGCTGAAGCGACTGAGCTGGACAATCAGATCGACCGCCGAGGCAATCTGATCGCGGATGGCCTGGGCCGGCAGATCCATACCCGCCATCAGACACATCACCTCCAGACGAGAAAGGGCATCGCGAGGTGAATTGGCGTGGGCGGTGGTCAGCGACCCGTCGTGTCCTGTATTCATTGCCTGGAGCATATCCAGCGCCTCGCCGCCGCGACACTCACCGACAATGATCCGATCAGGCCGCATCCGCAGGGCGTTGCGCACCAGGTCCCGGATGCTGATCGCGCCGCTTCCCTCGATATTGGCCGGACGCGATTCAAGGGATACCACATGGGATTGCTGGAGGTTGAGTTCGGCAGAATCTTCGATGGTGATGATGCGCTCGTCACCGTCAATGTAGCCGCTCAGGGCATTAAGCAATGTCGTCTTGCCCGAGCCCGTGCCGCCGGAGATGACGATATTGCGGCGCCGTTTGATGGCCTCGATGAGCAAACCCGCCATCGCCGGGGTCATCGCCCCCGCCCGGGTGAGTTCGTCGAGCGTCATGTGGCTGTTGTGCGCCTTGCGGATGGTAATCGTCGGGCCATTGAGTGCCAGCGGGGGGATGACCGCGTTGACCCGCGAGCCGTCAGGTAGACGGGCATCAACCAACGGTGAGCCTTCGTCAAGACGCCGCCCAATCGGTGAGACGATACGATCGAGGGTGTTCTGCAGGGCTGCCTCCGAGCTGAAGCGAATCCCGGCCGGGCAAAGCCGGCCTTGTCGTTCGACGTAAATGCTGGAGGCGCCGTTGACCATCACCTCGGTAACGGCGGGATCGGCCAGCAGGCGCTCAATCGGCCCGAGGCCCACGGTCTCTGCCACCACCAGCGCCACCGCCTCGGCCCGATCGATATCCTCGCCAAGCGCCAGGGCGTCGTTTTCGATGAGTTGCCAGGCGATGCGCTCGGCCTCCTGCCGGATCCGCTCCGCCGACAGGGTCTCGACGAGGTCACGCTGAAAAAGATCAAGGCTCTCCGCCACTTCATGGCGCAGACGTTCGACGAGCGCCGGTGAGGGTGCACCGATGTGGTGATACTGGTCATTGGATTGGTTGGCATCGGGATAACCAAGCGCCCCGCGTTCCGGATCCGGATCAGGTTGGCTGCGGTTAGCGCTGGCAGGATCCGACACATCAGCCGTCTGGTGTGTAGCGTTCGCCTCCGGCGTATCGATCTGCAGGGCATACGCACCAACAAGGATATGGTCGGTCGGCGTGATCGGCCCGCAGTGTCGGGTGGGGCGTCCGTTGATAACAACCCGGTTGGCGTGGCCCAGCGCCCGCAAGGTGCATCGACGTTCACGGATCTGCAATACGGCGTGGCGCCTTGCAATGCCGCCATCGGTCAGTCGCAGTTGGCATCGTCGGCTGGCCCCGATCACGAGATCGGCATCATCGGGGAGGTCTCGGGTATCACTGCTGCCCGCCGGCGAGGTGATCTGCAGAGTCATGGCTTTCATCTCACGCCCTCCTCGAGCGGCAGAAGGTCATGGTCCGGGGCGCTTTCCGCCAGCCCAGCGCGGGGGTCGGGCTTCTGCGGCCAGGGTGTCAGGCTTGGTGTGAGCATGACGATCAACTCGGTGTTCTCGGATCGGTTGCGTCGCGAGCGGAAAAACTCGCCGATGACCGGCAGTTCGGCGAGGCCGGGAAAGCGGTCGATGGCCCGGGATTGCTGACTGTCAACCAGACCCGCGATGACCAGGGTCTCGCCGCTGCGCGCTTTCATCCGCGTTGTGGCATTGCGAACCGAAAATCCGGGCACCCCCATGACGGTCACCGCTTCGTCGACACTGCTGACCTCGACGGCGACATTCGCCTGAATCGTTTGATCGTCAGCGACCTCGGGGGTGATATCGAGCGAGACACCGTAGTCTTTGAACTGCACCGTGGTGGCGTCGCCGTCGCCCGGGACGGGGATGGGGATCTCACCACCGGCCAGAAACGACGCCGAGCTGCCGCTGAGCGCCGATAACATGGGCTCGGCGATGACCTCGACGCGTCCCGATTCATCCAGCAGATTGATCATGGCGGTGATATCGAGGCCCAGGCCGAGATAGCTGTTGCTCTGGCCGATATCGAGGGGGAGCTTTCCGGCCGGAAGTGATTGGCCAAGGTCGGCCCGGAACACATCGTTGGTGTTTAGATCCGACGCGTAGGCGAAGGTGATTCCCGGACTCTGATCGGACCACTCGAGCCCGAGGTCCTGGAGCGTTGAGCGCTTGATCTCGACAAAGCGGGCCTTGAAATGCACCGTCGCTCGATCCGGATTGGCGGCAGGCCGTGTCAGGTCAGTGATGTCGGCGTGCATCGTTTTGAGCTTTTCGAGCCGTTGCTTCGCATCAATATCGTGGGGCTGGCCGGTCAGAACCGGTTGACCCTCAAGCCACGACAATGACACCCCGGGAATGAGCTCGACTAGCTGTGTGAGTGTCGGATTCTGGTCGGCTGTCGGGGCCGCGACGACTTCAACGCGTGTGCGGTGTTGACCATCGGATTGCCAGACTCTCAGGTCGGTGGATCCGGTGCTCAGACCGATGACAAGGAGTTGTTCTGTCGGCTCGATGACCCGTACCTCGGCCACCTTCGGGTCGGCGATCGCCACCCGCTCGATACCGGCGGTCTCCAGCAAGCGGGAATGTCCGATGGTCAGTTCCATGGAAACGGGCAGCTCTGCCACGGCGGGCAAGGGCAGAAGACAAGCGACCAGCAGTACCTGCGAGATTTTTGCTTTAATGTAATTCACAGAGCGCCTCCGCGAATGACTTCGACAGGTCGGTGTTTGCCCTCGCGTGCGGATCGGTTGTCGAGCAGTTGGTCCTCGCCGATGGCAATGTGCGGCATGGGGCGGTCATCCTTATCACTCCGCAGGACGACCGATATCTCGCCAACCGCGAGGGCCTGCGTGATTCGCACTGCCTCGGCGTGGGAGACCGCGACGGTCAGCTCCGAGTACCGCCATTGATTCTGCTCGGTGCCTGCGAGACTTCCTTGCAGATGGGGTCCTGCCGCCAAGATGACGACATCGGACAAAAGGGTGGTTGTGGTCTGTTGCCCATCCCGGCGGTAGGTCATGAGCAGATCAACCCGATCGCCGGGTCGCAGCAGACCAGCGATTGCCTGCTCCCCGGGTACGGGGATGGTCAGGGCCCGGTCGCCGGTTCGTACCAGCTCCGATAGCCTCGTGCGGTCGTCCTCCCGCAGCATGGCGGGCAGGATTGGATCACCGCGCTCGAGAGGATGTTGCAGAATGCGACCGGCGATCCGCGACCAGCCCTGGCGGCCGAGTGCATGGGCATGCACATAGGCCTTGGGCATCGACCGCACCGCAACATCCTCGGCGGATAACGTCTCGCCGGCGGCCAGTGCCGTTTTGGCAACCAGCACAGGCCGCTTCGTATAAGGCTCGGATAGATCGGCTTCGACCGCCTCGGCCAGATGGTCGATATGGCGCGCGGCGAGCCACGCGGCAGCCAGACCGCACAGCAGAGCGATCGAAAGCACGATGAGATGCCTCTGGAGCGCCGTCATGGACGTCTCTTCATCCTTCCTTATTAAAAAGGGACACTCAGCCCCCACTGGAATTGATCCGCATGCCGGAGCAGCAATGACTCGATCTCATCGAGCATCCCCCAGACAACGGCTAACCCCGCTGCCACCGCGATGTACTCCGAGCTACTCATGATTACCGGCGGGATGCTCGATCCGGTGGATGACTGCTACCGTCCGGGCGCTGCGGCGCTTGAATTCGACTTCGATAGCACCCAGCCGGGGGTGGCTCATGGAAAGGCCGTGGCCCGCATCGGTCGGTGCCGTTGTCTCGACCCATCCCCGACGTGCCAGATAGCGTCCGAGTCGCTCGCGTGCCCGGGGAATCGGGTAGTGGCCTTCGATGACGGTCGTATCGCCGTGACGGTTGCTTTGATGGTAGAGCCGTTCCATGGCCGGCGGGATCAGCCCCGCGCCGGCTTGACTCTGGCGACGGTCACTGTCGAGGGCATCACCCAGCCGCATGACACTCAACATCACCGTCGTGCCTTCGGGCGTGGATCGGGCGCTGACATGGCGAGTCGCCTGACGACTGTAGAACAGTGTCTCGATCGCTGATTCGCCGTCGTTGGCTGCATCGTCCAGTGCTTGAGGGAAAACTTCACGATAGGCGGTCCCGGCCCACTCGTGGCGATAGTGCGCGATGATCTGTTCAGGGCTTTGGTCGGTGAGATAACTCGCAACACACAGGGGCAGCCCATTGATGCTGACCCGGGGGTCACGCATGACCGCCTCAGCCCCCGAGGGCAAATGCTTCTGAGCAATCACCGGAGCGCAGACATCCGGCATGGCCTGGCTGGCCGATGCAAAACCAATCAACAGCAGGGCAAGTCGAGGCAAAAGCCGGCTAATGGGGGCTTTTGGGCTGAACACCGGACGGTGGGATGAAGTCGGTGGCATCTGCATCGCGTCCCTCCCTGAACAACACAAAACGGGCAAGCCCGCGGCCCGGACGGGTGGCCGCGTCCAGAGGCTCGCTTGCCACCACGCCTTCGGTGCGGGATTGATATTGCCGGTCACGCCGGGCTCGCCAATCGACCGAGACAACCGATGCCGACGCCTCCACGCTCAGGGTGGATGCATGCTCATCCAGCTTGGTTGTGGGCTTGATGGCCCGCTCGGCGTGGTGGGATTGCAAAGCGGGTTGAGGCAATCGGAGCATCTGAGGGTGCAAACCCCCGATTCGTGCAATCCCCGGCACATAGTCACCATGCGCAAGCGCACGTACCGCGGCGCTTGCCTCCAGATTGCTCTGTTGATCGCTTTTCATCGGCCGGCGTTGTACCGGGATGGCCGGGTCGTTTGCTCGATAGTGCTCGAGTTCGACACCTGCAAGTGCCTGACCCCAGCTGCTGATGCGCACAGCATGCTGGGTGCCAAGCTGTGCGCCGTGTAGATCGGCAAGCCAGTCAACCGCCCATAGCGCTGGCAGCAGCGCCATCAGGCAGAGTATCGCCTCGGTCAGCGCGGCTCCGCCCTGGCGATTCATGGCCAAACGCCTCCAGGTTGCGTGCTCAGCCGTGGCTTCCAGAAAGGCCCGAACAAGGTCGGGTCATTGCCGGCATCGCCTGGACATGGCTGACCGCAGCCCTGGGGCGGCCGGTAGACCACCCGCGCGATCGTCAAGTGATTGATGCGGCGGGATCGCCGCCCTTCGGCCAGCGTGGCGATGGCTGGTACTGTGAATCCTCCAGTTTGATCGCCCCGGGTCTTGAGCCGGGTGTAGCGTCGAACACCGCGGTAGTTACCGGCGATGCGATCGGCATCAGCGCGTCCCCGCGCCAATGTATCCCAGCCGCTCCACTCGCCCTTGCCCAGCTTGTATTCCGCCTTTTGAAACCGATCGAGCGAGCGCCAACCGTCGGCATCGGCGTGGTCGGCCCGCGACGTGGCGCCTTGCTTGCGAATTTTGATAATCAGCGGGATTTTGACATCCCATTCCCGGTGGCCACTGCCATAATCGGGCCAGCCACGACCCTCGCGACCGGCAAGCCAGCGTCGCAGCCGTCGGTCATGATCGATTGTCGCCGCGACCCATTCGCCGAAGCGGCGGCGATCATCGCCGGGCCGGGCGCTTTGGATACGGCTTAGCGTCTGCGCATACCGGCTCGCCAGATACCCCTGGACGACCGCCCGATAGGGCTGGGGTAGCGCGTTTGTCGCATCGGTCTGGTTGATGGCAATCGATGGGTCATGGCTCTGTGCGACTGCCGCCATAATCCGGTCGATCTCTGGCGGCTGAATCGCCAGCCGGGCTCTGGCCTGCGTGCTCATCATCAGGCCGTGGAGTCCGTCGATGCCATTGATATAGCCGCGACCGAAAAGTTCGGTGCCCTTCAATGCGGCATCCGCAATACGCGCGGCGGCGCTGGTTGCCTGATTGACGTAGGGGATGTAGCGCGTGACGCTGGCCAGCCCGTCACTGGCGTCTTCGACGTATCGCAGCCAGCTGAGGTAGGCAGTGAAATGGCCGACGGCGATGTGGTTGGCCACCAGTGCCCGATTGGTATAAGCAATCAGGTTGAGGTGACGCGCCATCCAGCTGGCGCCGCTGTAGGCGGCCGCATCGGCGGCGTTGACCACGACGCTGCGGTCATTGGCCCCGTCAGCGGTGCGATGCGAAATGGTGATCGCCAGTCCGATTGCCGCGATGATGAAAAGCATCAACGGGAGTATCTGACCAGCGGTCCGGTTAATTCTGTGAGTCAAAGTTCTGCAGGGTATCCGCCTGCTCCGAGCGCTGTGCGGCGCGCTCCGAGTCCTCGGCCGCCTGCTCGATTTGTTCGCTGCCATCTTCACCCGCCATCTCCCGGGCCAATGCGGCAGCCTGGCTGGCGATCGTATCGCCAAAAGCCGAGAAAATCCCGATGCCAGCCACTGCGATAAGTGCGGTCACAATAATGTACTCGGACATCCCCTGTCCGGCCTGGCGGTGCCCCTTGCCGGGGCGCTCCGTGATTGCTTTATCCATCCTGCTCCTCCCTGAGCGTGGTTAGCCTGATCAACGCTTCCAGCCTAGCGCCATGACCCCTTGCCCATAAGGGCCGTTGATCTTTTGCAGATCACCACTCGGCAGACCCGCTGCAGGCCCGATGGGGTGGCATCTCGCGCAGCCAGAGCGTGTCGGGTGGGGGGCGTTCGAGGATCTGGAATACACCGGCCACCGGGTCGAACGCGATCGGTCGGCCACCCTGGCTCCAGCGAATCACCAGCGGCCCCTCGTTTGCGGTCACAATGCCAAGCGCCGGCGGCTCGATTAACGGCACCGGTGATGGATCCAGCCCCATGTGGATTTGCTGACATAGCCAGCGCCATGCGTGATCGCGATCGGCGGGGATATCGGCGACGGTGATGGGGATCGCAAAGCTCCGGGCTAAGGCGGCAACGACCGCCGAATCGGGTTGCTCGGGCGCTGTTATCGCCTCATAGGACAGCGAGGCGGTGCCGTCGTCCGGCGTCTTTGACGGCGTTGAGCTTGGTTGATGTTCGATCACAAGCCGAAAGGCGATCAGAGCGAGCACCCCGATGGTGACGGTCGGTCGGCAACCGGGGCGCCAGCGCGGGGCGGGAAGTCGATGACTTACGGTGCCCGCACTCGCCGCCGGCAGAGACACAAAAGCGACCCAGATACCAACACCGAGCAATGGGTGGGGGGCATGGGTCTGGCGAGGGACCGGGAGGGTCGCGATATGGGGCTGCGCGCCGGTACCCGCGCCCAACCGGTTGAGGGCACCGGTCGCACTCACCCAAAAGGCGGCGCTGCCGTTGGTGGGGACGACCACCGGGCGGCCAAGCGCCGCGGCCTGGATCTGAACCGCCCTTTGATGCAGCAACGGCAGCCACCGTCCGCCAAGATAGCCAATGCTGGTGGGGTTGATGATTACCGCGGTGTCGGAACGCGCGACGTCAAACAGACTGGGTGTGTGGAAAATGTCCGAGCAGATCAACACTGTCACCGGTGTCGCACCGAGCATGGTGGCTGCGGAGGATTGGCGTGGGTCGGCGATCGACGACTCGGCGATGGGCAATGGACGTCTTTTATCGATTTGCGCAATGGGCTGTCCCCGGACTGTACGAAGCACCGCCGTGCTTGAGAGTTGGCCGGGCCGTTGATACCGATAGACATGCCGGATCTCTGCGGGTGGATCGGATACGGGCCTGGCGGGATCCGGACGCGGCGGCGGGCTGCCCAGTCCGGGTGTGCTGCCTTCAGGCCAGACAATCCAGTCGGGGTCGGCCTGGAGGGCCTGTTGCCGAAGCCTGCGGTGACGGGCAACCACCGTCTCAAGTTGGTTGTCAGCGATCAGACGCGCTTTTTGATGAGGGGGCAGGGCGGTTTCAATCACCGCCACCCGCTTGGCCGTTGGCTCTGCCGATTCGCCAGTATTTGTCGTGGTCAAGACGATGATCGCCAGCAGCAACCCGGATGCACTACTCCACCGGGCGAGGCGTTGCAGACGGTGCGAGTGCGCCCCCGATCGGCACAGCGCAGCGGCCATCGCCGCCTGAGCGCCGATTAGCGCGACATCCAGTGTGATCACACCACCGCCAGCCAGTACCTCGGCGAGGGGTTGCCTTATCCCGCTCGGGCCGGGCAAGCCCGTGACAGCAGCCACAGAGACCGGCAAGCCGAGGTATCGCAGACCGCCCATGGCAAGGGCGACAGTGACGATGATCAGCCCGCATCGCACCCCCCAAAAGCGATGCGATGCGAGCCCGATCAACGCGCCGGTCATCATCGGCCCGAGCGCCAGTGCCAGAGCGACAAAAGCCATGGCCGGGTAGGCCTCGACGATGCCGAGGATGACGTGCAAAGCGGGCAGCCCTGCGGCCAGTGCGGTGTGGAGGCAACGTTGCTTGATGGGAAACCGCAGCGCAATAAACCACGGCACAAGCCATACAAGCCCCAGGCCATCGAGCCCGATCGGTGGCAGGCTCGCCCAGCCGAGCAATCCGGCCAAAAGCCCCATCAACGGGTCTCGGGTGTTTGCTTTTCGCCTTTCAGTCGCTCGAGCGCCTTTCTGACATCAACGAGCGCAGGCCGTGAGGCGCTGACGGGCGCAAGCTGCTCGTGCCGGTCAAGTAATGTCCGCGCTCTTTGCAGATGCGTCACCGCCAGGTTGTAAGTGGCAACGACATGATCGGGATTGCGTTGAAGCACCGCTTCGAAATGCCCGGCGGCGCCCTTGGGCCGCCCTTGGCGGTAGTCGATGATACCCAGGCGTAGATGCGGCGAGATCAGCCGTGGTTGTGCATCGGCAACGGCGCCATAGAGTTCATTGGCGGTGTCCCACTCGCCGTCGCGGAAAGCCTTGTCGGCTTTCTCGAGTTTTTCATAACCGGCGGCGAGCGGTTGTAGCGACACGGTGCTGCAGCCGCTCGCCAGTGCTGTGATGACCAGCACGAGCGATAGCCTTGTGAGATGCTGCCACACAACTAACCTCCGGGTCCGAGTTCGGGTTGGATACGGCCGCGGGGGAGACGCCCGGCGACCACTTCGATGACCGCCCGGGTGCCTGCCGGTGCAAAGACAAAACGGTTTGGCATGACCCAGTCCTGGCGGCGAATGAGCCGTTGATGGCGATCAACAAAGAGCACATCCAGTGAAAAGCCCATGCCAAGGGTGTGAACGCTGCCGCCGGGCTCGAGGATGAGCCCATCGAAATCCGCCGGCGGCTGGCGGCAGGGCAGGAACCCGAGCAGACGGCCCAGTGGATGGGTTATCACCCCGAGCCAGAGCGGGCGGGACGAGGCATCAGACTCGAGGATCATCCAACCCGATCGCCATCGCTCGATTAAAGCCATCCCGCCTCCAGGATGTTGAAGACAATGGGTGCGGCAATCACCGCGAATGTCAGCGGGAAGAGCAGTGTCATCAACGGCAGAAGCAAACGCACGGGCGCCTCATTGGCCGCCTTTTCGGCCTGGGCAAATCGCCGGTCACGCTGTTGTTCGGCCTGGTGCTGTAACAGATCGGCAAGCCCCGCCCCCGAGATCTGCGATTGGGCGATGGCCGCAGCGAATTGCTCGACTGCCTGTACCCCAGAGCGTCGCGCCATGGCCTGTACCGCCGCACTCATACGGGCACCCGCGCGGATCTCGGCATTGACCTGGCTGAGTTCGTTCTGCAAAGCGCCCGACGGTATGCGGGCGCTGCATTGCGCAAGTGCAGCGCTAAAGCCCAGACCCGCCCGAATCGAGAGCTGGAGCAGATCAAGCAGCAGGGGCAGCTGACGGGCGAGTTGATTCTGGCGTTTTTGAATGGTGTCCCGAAGCCAGACCCAGGGATAGACAAGCCCGCAGGTGGACGCGACTACCACCAGGAGCACAGAGTGCGACGACGACTGGCTGTACGGCGTGGTCGCAAGCATCGTGGAGACAATCAGCAGGCAGGCCGTACAGGCACCAAGGACATAGAACTCGACCGGGGTGAGGATTTGTTGCAAACCGGCGCGTTCGAGCTGCAGCGAGATCCGGCGGTCAAACGTCGAGCGGCCGATTGGCAGTTGCGCGGCGATGACACGGGCGAGGGGTAATGTCAGCCGAAGCAAAGCCGGCAGTCGCTGACCATGCCGGCGGCGCACCGCGCCTTTCGGGACGCGGGCGGCAAGCCCGGTCACCGCGACTACGGCGAGTGCGACGCTGACCCCGACAAGCCCGGAAGCGAAAAACGCCATGGCTAGATCTCAATATCGACAATCCGTCGGATCCACAGGGTGGCGATGACCATCAGCACCGCGGCGACGGCGATACCGATCCAGCCAACCGGGTGAGTGAACAGACGGCTCATGGTGGCCGGCTGCTGGAGGTAGATCACACCGGCGATGCCGATGGGGAGCAGGGTCATCAGACGTCCCTGCATGCGCCCCATCGCCGTGAGCGATCGGATGCGCCGTTGCATGTCGTTGCGGGTTCGCAAGGTCCTGCCCAGGTTCTCGAGGGTATAGGCCAGATCGCCGCCAACCTGGTCGGCCATGGCCACGGCGCTTTGGAAAAGCGCAATATCGTCGCTTTTGTTGCGCTCGCAGAACTCGCTGAGCACCTCGTTGAGGTCACCGCCCAACGTCCGGCGGGTGACCATGAGCGCGAACTCATCGCGAATCGGCCGTGGTTGATGGGTGGCCAGCAGTTCAAGGCCACGGTTGAGGTTAGCCCCACCGCGCAGGCAGCCGGCAAGGGCCTCGATCGCCTCGGGCATCTGCTGCGCAATCGCGCTTTGGCGGTGCGATCGGACCACTTGGACCGCAAACCTGGGAATGAACAGGGCGGTTGCCCCCAGGGCGGCAGCGATGGGTGGCGGCACAAATGCAAGGCCAAGCAGACCCACCAGGGTGGCCAATAGCCCGGCAATCAACATCATCTGCCGTGCGGAGAGCTCGATGAATTGTTGATGAAGGCCCACGGTGGTCGTTCGGTGTACGTGGCTTGTGTATGCGCGCGAAGCCGCCTGTACGAGTCCGAGTATCGACAAAGCGGCAGCGCCGCCCGCAATCCCGGTCAATGTCACGGCCGCCATTTCGCCCGTCACGCCATAACACTCCCTGTCTGGTGACGGTTTTATTAAAAAGCGATGGCTTTGCCTTGCTCAATAGCCGTTGGTCGGAGCCTGGGCAAAGTAGCTTTGCAGAAATTCTTCGAACGGCGGCTCGGGTGCGGCCTCCAGCCGTGACTGCTCGGCCAGTGAGGCCGCTGCGGCGCTCTGCAGCCTGGAAAGCGCAGCGGGCGAGATGGGGGCCTGGCGCAGTGTCTCGGCGTGGGTTTGCGAGACCCGCAGGGCAAATTCGACGAATTCCTCGCCGTTGTCGCGCATCTCACGTAGCACCCGGGCGGATGGGGTGTCATCCGCATTCTCCACACGCGCCCGGTAATGGGCGAGGATCTCGCGATAGCGGCCATCGTCATGCACTTCGTCGAGGAGCTCCGCCGGTCCGGCCATGGCATCAAAAAGCTCCCGCGCCCACTGCCGCAGGCCCACCCGCTCGCCGTTGCCCCGATACAGGGTCAGAGCGGGGTCGCGGCCCGCCCTCGCCACCAGGCCCTGGTTGGCATTGATCTGGTTTTGTTCGGCGGCATCGATGGGCGGGCTGTCCTCGAGCAGGCAGAAAAGCAGCAGGATCTCGAGAAAGGCGATCTGCTCGTCCTCGATGCCGATGGGGCTGAACGGATCGAGATCGAGGGCGCGGATCTCGACGTACTCGACGCCGGCACGGTGCAGCGCGCAGGTGGGCTGCTCGCCGGACCGGGCCCGGGCCTTGGGCCGGACGAAGCTGTAGTACTCGTTTTCGATCTGCAGCACGTTGGTGTTTAACTGGCGCCACTCGCCATCCACGCGGGTGCCGATGCGGCTGTACTCCGGGTCGGGCGTGTTGATCGCCGCACGCAGGCTCGCCACATAGCTTTCAAGATCGTTGTAGCTGACCTCCAGTGCGGCCTGGGCGTTGTTCTTATAGCCGATGTCACTCATGCGCAACGAGGTCGCATAGGGGGTGTAGAAGGTATGGGTGGAGAACGCGTCGAAATCGATGTTCCGCCCGCCGGTGAATGACTTGCAGATGGCAGGCGAGGCGCCCATGAGATAGGGCAGCAACCAGCCATAGCGCTGAAAATTGCGGATCAGCCGAAAGTAGATATCCGAGCGAAAGCTTGCGAAGTCGCGACGATCCGCCGACTGGGCCTGTACCGCGCGCAGGAACTCTTCGCTAAACGAGTAGTTGAAATGGATCCCGGCGATCGCCTGCATGCTGCGGCCGTAGCGCCAGTCCAGGCCGCGGCGGTAGACATGTTTCATCCAGCCGATGTTGGAGTGGCCATAATCGGCGATGGGAATGCTGGCATCACCCCCGACAATACAGGGCATGCTTGTTGCCCACAGCAGCTCATCGCCGATCTGGCGATAGGTGTAGCGATGCAGTTCCGAGAGCCGCTGCAATGCGGCGGCCGGGTCATCGAACGCCGGGGTGACGAACTCGAGCAGTGCCTCGGAATAATCCGTGGTGATCTCGTCATGGGTCAGCGCCGAGCCAAGGCCCTCGGGATGTGGTGTCTGGGCGATCCGTCCATCGCGGCTGACGCGCAGGCTTTCTTTCTCCAGCCCCACACGGCGTCCGGCGATCAAGCCACGCTCGCCGGCAGCCTGCAGCGCCCGGGTTCGCCGATCGGCACTTTCTCTCATGCTTCTCTCATTGCCGGATCATGCAAAGGCGCGATTGTGCCCGCGCCGACGGCGATTTGGAATGCCTATGTTGCGCTGCCGCTGGTATTCGCACCCGGATCATCGTTAGGGTCGAGTTGCAAGCTGGAAAACCACACACGGCCCAACAGGAGGAGTGGGACGATGACAAAAACAGCATTGGTAACCGGCGGGACCCGTGGCATCGGCGCCGCCATCGCCCGGGGCCTGGGCGAGGCGGGCTATCAGGTCGTAGTCACCTATAACGGCAATGACGAGGCTGCGGCGGACTTCACCCGCGAGACGGGCATCCCGGCGCGCAAGTGGGATGTCGGCGATTATGGGGCGTGTGAGGCCGGTGTGGAGTCGGTGAGCAGCGAATACGGGGCCGTTGATGTGCTCGTCAACAACGCCGGGATCACCCGCGATGGCATGCTCCATAAAATGGGCATCGAGGATTGGGATGCGGTCATTCGCACCAACCTGACCTCGGCATTCAACATGACCCGGGCGGTGATCAACGGCATGCGCGAACGGGGTTTTGGCCGGATCATCCAGATCTCTTCGATCAATGGCCAGAAAGGCCAGATGGGCCAGGCGAACTACGCGGCGGCCAAGGCCGGACTGGTCGGGTTTACCAAGTCGGTGGCCCAGGAGAACGCCCGCAAGGGCATTACCGCCAACGTTATCGCGCCCGGGTATATCGGCACGGACATGGTGGCCGGCGTCCCGGACAAGGTGCTCGAGCAGATCATCGGCCAGATCCCGGTCGGCCGGCTCGGCGAGGTCGACGAGATCGCCCAGGCCGTGGTTTATCTAGCAAGCGATGCCGCGGGATTTGTCACCGGCTCGACGCTATCGATCAACGGCGGCCAGTACATGAGCTGACCGCAGGCGCTCAGCGCCGGGCCGAGAAAAGCGCTGAACCCTGCTCATCGACGAGGCGCTCGCCTTTGAGCAGGGTCATTTCTACGGCCACCTCATGGCTGCCGTAGACATCCGCCCGGACGAATTCAACAGGGTCTGGCTCGGCGTCGGCGTGCGGCGATGGGGCACGCGTGATCGTGCCGGCTACCCGATAACCGCCCGACTCCTTTCGTGGATGGGCGGCAATCCGGTATTCGCCATAGTCACGGGTCACCGCCGCAGATGCGTTCTGCTCGGCGGTCTGTCCGAAAAGTCGTTTCAACCATTGCATGGCCACCGAGATTGCCCGAGGGGGGCTGGGGCTGCAAGCCAGCCGGTCGGTTCAAGCGGTTTGGGCAGCAGCGGTGGCCGGGTCGGGGAGTCGGCGGGCCAGAGGGGCTGCGATAAGGCCATACACAAAAATGGGGATCAGCGCATAGACGACATTGTCACGGTAGTCGGCCACCACGCCGCCCAGTAAGGGGACAAGAAAATTGTTGACCGCACCGATGGCGAACATACCGGCAGCCAGCGCCGCGGTGCGGTTGCCCCGGGTGTAGAGCGGCGGCAAGGCAACGATGAGGATCAGCGTAATGCCAGCGGCAAGGCCGGCCGGGAACAGGGCGATGATCCCCGGGATGCCGGGCAAAAGCACAAACCCGCCCAGGCCGGACAGCCCAATGAGCAGCATGGCGAACAACGGCATGGGCCGGCCGATCCAGCGACGCCCGAGCCAGAACATCAATGCCGATGCGAGTAGTTGGGTGCCATTGAAAAGCCCCAGTGCCAGATCCAGAAGGCCATCCTCACCCCGGCCCTCGAGCACCGGCCCGAGATAGGCATTGACGCCAAAGAAAAGCGAACCGCTGGCCCCGAGCAGGATGCCCAGGCGCCAGACCAGGCTCTCGCGCCAGGCCGGCATCCACCCGCCGGTATCCGGGGCGCGCGAGTCCCGGTCGCGGGTCAGCCCGAAGACCAGCATTGCCGGGATCAGGGCCGGCATCGACCACATGACAAGTGCCAGCCGCCAGTCGCCGTCGGCCAGGGGCAGGACCAACGGCAGGGTGAGTGTTGAGCCAAGGACTTCACCCATGAGCATGCCGTTCATGTACACCGCTGTCCCCAGCGCGATGCGTTGGGGTGACCAGATGGTCAGCAGGGTCGGCAACGAGGGTTGGATCCCGGCAATCGCCACCCCCATGAGCGCGGTTGCCCCGAAAAGCGCTGCCACACCGCCGACGCCCCGGGCCGCGGAACTGAGCGCCACCAGGATGAGCGCAATCACCAGCGTGCGGCGGGCGCCAATCCGGCTGATCAGCCACGACGCCGCCAGGCCGGCGATGGCGAGCATGAGGATCGGAAAGGTGGTCAGCGCCCCGGTGGCGGCCTGGCCAAGGCCCAGGTCGGCGGCGATGGTGGGCGCCAGCGGCGGCGCCACCATCACGGTCAAGCGCAGATACACGCCCGCACTCCAGAGAAGGAGCATCACCACCCGGGTTGATGGACCTTCACTCAAAGCAGTGCGCATGCAGGCCTCCGGCGATGGGCGCTACACTGTAACACCAGTGACGCGGCAGTAACGGCGTGAGCGATGCAACGCAGCCAGAGCCCCGGGCCCATTGTCGGCAGTGGTAACACCATCGACCTGCGTCTCCACCAGCCACGAGAGCGGCTGGACTGGGTGGTCTACGCCATCGGCGCACTGGCCCCCGGAGACGATCTGGCCTTTCTCACCAGTGACTCACCGGATCGGCTGCGGAATTATCTGCATGATCAATACAACGGTGCGCTCGAGCTTGCGATCCTCGAGCGCGGCACCGATCTCTGGGCGCTGCATGTGCGTCGCAAGCCATCGGCCAACAGCACGAGAGATGCCAAAAACCCATGAGCGAGCTTGAACACAGTCATCACCCCGAGGCCATCGCCGAGCGCCTCGAAGCAGGCCATCAACCGAGTTATCTGCGAGATGCCATTCTCGGTGGCATCGACGGATGCGTGACCACCTTCGCCGTGGTCGCAAGTGTCGTCGGTGCCGGACTGCCGGGCCTTGTGGCCTTCGGCCTCGGCCTGGCCAGCCTCATCGCCGATGGCTTTAGCATGGGCGTGAGCAACTACCAGGGGGTGAAAAGCGAGCACGACACCCTGGCTCGGGCCCGCGCCACCGAGAACCGACATATCCACTACGCCCCCGATGGCGAGCGCGAGGAAATCCGTCAGATCTTCGCCCGCAAGGGGTTCAAGGGCGATACGCTCGAGTCCATCGTCAAGACCATCTCGGCCGATGAATCGTTGTGGGTGGACACCATGTTGCGCGAAGAACACGGGCTGGGAATTGCGGCCTCAAGCCCGCTCAAGGCGGGGCTCTGGACATTCGGTGCCTTTGTGGTGGTCGGTGCCATCCCGTTGCTGCCGTTCATGCTGCCAGCGCTCGGCGTTGATATTGCCTTTGTCGTGAGCAGTCTCATGACGGCGGTGACATTTTTCGGCATCGGGTTTGTCAAAGGCGTACTGGTCGGCGAGCGGCGTATCCGCTCGGGTGTCGAGACGCTGCTCATGGGCGGTGGCGCTGCGCTGATCGCCTATTTTGTGGGCGGGGTGTTTGAACCCATGATGACCGAAATGGGTCTTGCCCTGCAGAACTGAATCCGATGCCAACCCAATCGAGGAGATGCTCATGAGTCAAAGCCCTGCCATTCTGCTTGTCCCGGTCGATGGATCGGAGGGCGCAAGCAAAGCGGTCCGCTACGCCGGTGGACTGGCGCAGCGGCTGGATCTGCCGTTGCGGTTTTTGTTCGTGTTTCCGGACGACCCGGTGGATATGTTCGGCATCCCCACCGAGGATCCGCGGGCCGAGGAGCTCGAGTACTTCTCGCCGGATGCGTTCAACAAGCTGCGCAATCGCACCGCCGAGAAAAACTTCGCCGCTGCCCGCGAGGCCCTGGGGCGCATGGATGTAACCATCGAGGAGGTCACCCTATCGGGCGCCCCGGCCGAGGCCATTGTCGAGCACGCCCGCGAGACCGAAGATCCGATGATCATCATCGGCAGCCGTGGCATGGGGGGGCTTAAAAGCCTTCTCATCGGCAGTGTCAGCCAGCGTGTGCTCCACCACGCGCCCTGTCCGGTGACAGTGGTTTGACAACCGCCGATACGGGGCGTGACCCGGCCGAGCGCATCGCCGCTGCGCTCGAGTTGGTGATCGACGGGCTGGTGCGCCGGGACTGGGCGCTCATTTGCGCCGAGTCCTGCACCGGCGGCTGGGTGGCCAAGGTATGTACCGATCGCCCCGGCAGCTCGCGCTGGTTCGACCGCGGCCTTGTGACCTATTCCAACGAGGCCAAGCAAGAGCTGCTCGGGGTGGCGCCGACGATTCTGGCGGCGGCCGGCGCGGTCAGCCAGCCCTGTGCCGAGGCCATGGCCGAGGGCGCCCGCGGCGGTCGGGATGATCGGGTCAGCGTTGCGGTGACCGGAATCGCCGGGCCCGATGGGGGCAGCGCCGAGAAACCGGTGGGCCTTGTCTGGTTTGCCTGGGCGCTGCCGCAACAAACGCTGAGCAGCGAGGCGGTGCATCTGCCCGGCGATCGTGAGGCCATACGGCTTGGCAGCGTGGCCCATGCGCTGGATGGCCTGGCCCGCCGGCTCGCCGCCTGACGGCTGTCGTCAACGGACAATCGGGCTGGGCGCTGTCCCACCGCTGTGGGATACTCCACGGGTTATCCATTTCACCGAAAGGTTGTAGGTAAGGCATGGACGAAGATCGTAAAAAGGCACTGGGCGCGGCACTCGGGCAGATCGAAAAGCAGTTCGGTAAAGGGGCGGTCATGCGCATGGGCGATGCCCGTGCCGTGGGCAATGTGCCGGTGATCTCCACCGGGTCGCTGACGCTCGATGTGGCGCTCGGTGTCGGTGGCATCCCCCGCGGGCGGGTCATCGAGATCTATGGCCCCGAGTCCTCGGGCAAGACCACGCTCACCCTGCAGGCGATCGCCGAGGCGCAGCGCGCCGGCGGCACAGCGGCCTTCGTGGACGCCGAGCACGCCCTGGATCCGGAGTATGCCGGCAAGCTCGGTGTCGATGTCGACGAGCTGCTCGTCTCGCAGCCGGATACCGGCGAGCAGGCGCTGGAGATCGCCGATATGCTGGTGCGCTCCAGTGCCGTCGATATTGTCGTGGTGGACTCGGTCGCGGCACTCACGCCCAAGGCCGAAATCGAAGGCGAGATGGGAGATTCGCACGTCGGGCTGCAGGCCCGGCTGATGTCCCAGGCGTTGCGCAAACTCACCGCCAATATCAAACGCTCCAACACCACAGTGATTTTTATCAACCAGATCCGCATGAAAATCGGGGTCATGTTCGGCAGTCCGGAGACCACTACCGGTGGCAATGCACTGAAGTTCTACTCTTCGGTCCGCATGGACATCCGCCGGATTGGCGCGATCAAAAAGGGCGATGAGGTGGTCGGTAACGAAACCCGGGTCAAGGTGGTCAAAAACAAAATGGCCCCGCCGTTCCGGCAGGCCGAGTTCGAGATCCTCTATGGCGAGGGCATCTCCCACGAGGGCGAGCTCATTGATCTTGGCGTCAAGCACGGGCTCATCGATAAATCCGGGGCCTGGTACAGCTACAACGGCGATCGCATCGGTCAGGGCAAGGAAAACGTCCGCCAGTACTTGAAGGACAACCCGGACACCGCGCAGGCCATCGACCAGGCGCTGCGCGGCCAACTGCTGACGACCGCGACGCCCCAGGAAGATGAGCCGGCCGCCGAGAACAGTGAACCTTAGCCCCCATGGATGAACCGGACAGCGATCCGGAAGCGGCGGCGCGGGAGAAGGCCATCCGCCACCTGGCGCGCCGCGAGCACAGCCGTCGGGAGCTTTACCGAAAGCTCTTGGCGCGCTTTGATGACCCGGTGCTGATCAACGGCGTGCTCGATGCGCTGGCGTCGGAGGGGCTGCTCAGTGAGGAGCGTTTCACCGAGGTCTTTATCCGTCAACGGGTGGCCGCCGGCTATGGACCGCTGCGGATCCGCGCCGAGCTGAGCGAGCGTGGGGTCGATGGCGGCATTGTTGACGCCCATCTCCAACTTTATGACGATGAGTGGACTGAACGCTGTCACGAGGCCTGGCACAAGCGCTTCGGCGAAGCGCCGCAGAACCGGCGCGAGTGGGCAAGGCAGATGCGGTTTCTGACCAACCGAGGCTTTCCGAGCGGGTTGGCGCAGTCCATCATCGGCGACAGCCAATAACCGACAATACCAACGAAGGGCGCATGAGCACGATTACCACCAGCGCGGAAATCCGTGAGGCATTCCATCGTTTCTTTGCCGAGCGTGGCCACGAGATCGTGCCTAGCGCCTCGCTCGTGCCCGCCAACGATCCAACACTTCTTTTTACTAACGCCGGCATGGTTCCGTTCAAGGATGTATTCCTCGGCCGCGAGCGCCGTGGCTACGACCGGGCGGTGTCCTCGCAGCGCTGTGTCCGGGCCGGCGGCAAGCATAACGATCTCGAGAACGTCGGTTACACCGCCCGCCATCACACGTTCTTCGAGATGCTTGGCAACTTCAGTTTCGGCGATTACTTCAAGCGCGATGCCATTCGGTACGCCTGGGCCTTTCTCACCGAGGTGCTGGAACTGCCGCCCGAGAAGCTGTGGGTGACCGTCTACGAGGAAGACGATGAGGCGGCTGCCATCTGGCTCGATGAGGTGGGTGTCGATCCGCAACGATTCGGCCGCATCGGCGCGGCGGATAACTTCTGGTCGATGGGGGATACCGGGCCCTGCGGGCCGTGTTCCGAGATTTTCTATGACCACGGCCCAGGAGTGCCGGGCGGGCCGCCGGGCTCGCCGGATGAGGACGGTGATCGGTTTGTCGAGATCTGGAATCTGGTGTTCATGCAGTACGACCGGGGCGGTGACGGGGCGCTGACTCCGCTGCCCAAGCCCTCCATCGATACCGGCATGGGCCTCGAGCGGGTTGCTGCGGTGGTCCAGGGGGTGACCAACAACTTTGATATCGACCTTTTCCGGCGACTGATCGCCGCAGCGGCAACGCTTGCCAATACCTCGGATCACGAAAACAGCTCGCTGCGTGTGATCGCCGATCACATCCGTGCCTGCGCGTTTCTGGTGGTGGACGGCGTCTTGCCCAGCAACGAAGGCCGCGGCTATGTGCTGCGGCGGATCATTCGTCGTGCGGTCCGCCACGGCTACAAGCTGGGGATCAACGAGCCCTTTTTCTATCGCTTGGTCGAGCCGCTGATCGCCGAGATGGGCGAAGCCTTCCCGGAATTGCCGGCCAACCGGGCGCTGGTCGAGCGGGTCCTCAAACAGGAGGAGGAGCGCTTTCGCGAGACACTGGCCCAGGGGCTGCGGCTTCTTGCCGACGATCTCCAGTCGCTCGAGGGCGAAACGGTGCCCGGTGAGACGGTCTTCAAGCTCTACGATACGTTTGGGTTCCCGGTCGATCTGACCGCCGATGTGGCCCGCGAACAGGGGCTTTATCTGGACATGGAGGGGTTCGAGTCGGCGATGGAGGCCCAGCGTGAACGCGCCAGGGCCGCCAGCACCTTCCGCGCCGAGTACGGCGGTCTGGCCGACTTTGGCGGGCGCACCGAATTCAGCGGCTACGACGTCAGTGAGGATGCCGCCCAGGTCATCGGCCTGTACCGCGATGGGGCCGCGGTTGATCGACTCAAGGCCGGCGAAGCCGGCATGGTGGCGCTTGATCGCACGCCTTTCTACGCCGAGGCCGGTGGTCAGGTCGGCGACAGTGGTTGGCTGCTGGCCTCGAGCATGCAGTTCGATGTCGATGACACCCAGCGCTATGGTGAGGCGCGCGGGCATCTCGGGACCGTCGCGGTGGGCGAGTTGGCCCTGGGGGATGCGGTGGATGCCCGTATCGATGTCGCTCGCCGCGATCGCACGCGGCTCAACCACACCGCGACCCATCTTTTGCATGCCGCACTGCGCCAGGTCCTCGGCGAGCACATCCACCAGAAGGGCTCATTGGTCAGCCCGGAGCGGTTGCGATTCGACTTTGCCCACTTCGAGCCCATCAGCGACGAGGCGCTCCGTCGCATTGAGGGGCTTGTCAATGCATGGGTGCGGCAGAACGAGCCGGCGGATATCTTCGAGACCGGCTATGACGAGGCCGTCGCAATGGGGGCAATGGCCCTTTTTGGCGAGAAGTACGGCGATCGGGTGCGGGTGGTTCGGTTTGGTGATTTCTCCACCGAGCTCTGCGGCGGTTGCCATGTCGATCGCACCGGCCGGATCGGGGTGGTGGTGATAACCGCCGAAGGCGGTGTGTCCGCCGGTGTGCGACGCATCGAGGCGGTCACCGGTGACGCGGCCATCGAGTTGATCCAGCAGCAGAATCAACGCCTGGCCGCGGCAGCGGATCAATTGCGGGTATCGCCCGACAATCTGCTGCCGCGGCTCGAGTCCGAACTGGGCCGGATCCGCGAACTCGAGCGCGAGGTGGGGCGTTTGCAGCAACGGCTGGCCAGTCAGGCCGGCGATGAGCTTGCGGGCAAGGCGGTCGACATCGATGGGGTGAAGGTGCTCGCCGTGCGGATGGACGAGGCGGCCGATTCGCTTCGTGAGACGGTGGATCAACTCAAGAACAAGCTCGGGACCGCGGTGGTTGTGGTCGGCGCGGTCAGCGGCGAGAAGGTTAAACTGGTCGCCGGCGTGACCAAGGACGCGACCGATCGGGTCGCAGCCGGCGATCTGGTCAATGCAGCGGCTGCCCCGGTGGGTGGCCGTGGGGGCGGCCGGCCGGATTTTGCCCAGGCGGGTGGCTCGGATGTGGCGGCAATCGGCGAGGCGCTCGCGGTTGTCGAGCCCTGGGTCAGGGAACGAATCGAACAACAATAGGATCGAGCATGGCGCTGATTGTCCAGAAATTCGGGGGCTCTTCGGTCGGCAGTATCGAGCGCATCGAGAACGTCGCCCGCAAGGTCATTGCCACCCAACAGGCCGGCCACGAAGTGGTGGTGGTGGTCTCGGCGATGAAAGGCGAGACGGATCGACTCACCGATCTGGCCCATGCCGCGGCGCAGAGCAACAGTCCGCGCCCACGCGAGCTGGATCTGTTGCTCTCTACCGGCGAGACGGTGACGATTGCGCTGCTCACCATGGTGCTCGAGCGACTCGGCGCCGGGGCGCGGTGTTACACCGGCGCACAGGTCAACATCCTCACCGACAGCGCGTTTAGCAAGGCGCGCATTCAGGATATCGACGCCGAAGTCATTCGGGACGATCTGAGCTCGGGGCGGATCGTGGTTGTCGCCGGGTTCCAGGGCGTGGACGAGAATGGCTCGATCACCACACTGGGCCGGGGCGGGTCGGATACCACCGCGGTGGCACTGGCCGCGGCCCTTGGCGCCGATGAATGCCAGATCTACACCGACGTCGACGGTGTCTACACAACCGACCCGCGGGTCGTGCCCACCGCCCGGCGGCTTGATCGGATCACTTTCGAGGAGATGCTCGAGCTCGCCAGTCTCGGCTCGAAGGTCCTACAGATCCGGGCGGTGGAGTTTGCCGGCAAATACCAGGTTCCCCTGCGTGTGCTCTCCTCATTCGAGGATGGGCCGGGCACACTGATTACGATGGAAGGAGATGCAATGCAGCAGGGTAGTATGGAAGAGCCGCTGATCGCCGGAATCGCGTTCAGTCGGGATGAGTCCAAGGTCACCATCCTGGGGGTCCCTGACACCCCGGGGATTGCCGCACAGATTCTCGGGCCGGTCGCCTCGGCGAACATCGAGGTGGACATGATCGTCCAGAACATCAGCAACGACGGGCTCACCGACTTTACCTTTACCGTGCACAAGCGCGACTACGACCGGACACTCGAAATCCTCAAGGACAGGGCGCAGACGCTTGGCGCGCGTGAGGTGTTTGGCGACAGCGATATCGTCAAGCTCTCGCTGGTCGGTGTTGGCATGCGCTCGCATGCCGGTGTGGCCAGTCGTATGTTCGACACCCTGGCGGCCGAGGGCATCAACATCCAGATGATCTCGACGTCCGAGATCAAGATCTCGGTGGTGATTGCCGAGAAATATCTTGAACTCGGGACCCGGGCGCTGCACAAGGCCTTCGATCTGGATGAGGCGAGTGGCAAAACCGTCGCGGTGGAAGGAGAAAATACCTGACCCCCTCATATGGAGGGGTAGTTTTCGTGTAAACTGTATACAGTTTTGGTGGGGGTGTCGGATGAACCCCGCAGCCAGTCGCCCATGGGGGGAGATGACCAAGGGCAGGGCGGCATTTGAACAGACCGCAGGATCATTTACGTGTCAATGTGGTCTGACCGGGCAGGCAGATAACGATTAGGAGAAGTCGGAATGCTCATTCTGACGCGCAGGGTCGGCGAAACCCTGATGATAGGCGATGAAATCGAAGTCACGGTTCTGGGTGTCAAGGGCAATCAGGTGCGGGTCGGTGTCAAGGCGCCGAAGGATGTTTCGGTGCATCGCGAGGAAATCTATGACCGCATCCGTGAGGAGGGCGATCCACCCAAAGATTCAACCGACGGGGGCGCGGCCTGACCGGATCCAAATGCCGGCCCCGGTTTACGTGAAACCGTCCTTGCCGTATTCTTGCTCGCGCAATGGGAGAGGTGGCCGAGCGGCTGAAGGCGCTCCCCTGCTAAGGGAGTAAGGGCTTAATCGCCCTTCGTGGGTTCGAATCCCACCCTCTCCGCCA
>UEZJ01000005.1_pt1 | contig 55375 bp, 56 predicted proteins | sample 1903791 | NCBI WGS metagenome assembly UEZJ01 (sample SAMEA4776353, study PRJEB27445) | saltern metagenome | biome: Hypersaline environment; feature: solar saltern; material: Pellet | place: Spain | collected 2012-08 | depth 0 m | reverse complement strand
GCCGGCGGTGGCAGGTTGAGCAGATCTCGCTCGGTGGCGGTGACCACGTCGAGGCCGGGCCGCTCCATGCTTGCCCAGTCCGGCGCCTTGTCCGCCTGCAGCGTGGTGCAGCCCGACAAAAGGATCACGGCGGCCGCAATGATGAGCCTGCGCATCGTCATCACAACTGATTGTTGATGTTGATCTGTGTGAATTCGCTGCTGCCGGCATCCCGGGCAAAAATGGTCAGCTCGCCGTCGGTCTCGGTGAAGCGAAGCTCAAAGTCACCGATCTGGAAAAGTCGTGTCCCGTCGAACTCGATCAATTGGCCCTCGTCATCCAGCAGCCCCAGGTTGCTGGTCGTCGCCCGCGAGACATCCCTGAGCAAGGCTTCCTGCAGCTCCTCTTCGAAACGCTCGATCGATGTGCGCGCCGGCCGTCGGGCCGCGGCCATGGGACTGCGGCTGGTGTCCTCGACGGTGGCCCGCTGAAAGCGCTGGGATAAAAGTCCCGGGTCATTGCCCTGGGCGGGGCGATAGGTCAGCTCGGCCTGGGCGAGCGATACAACGGCCAGAAGGCCGCTGATTGCCAATGCGGTTTTCATAGCCAAATCTCCTCGTGGGCGGTCAATCCGGCGCCGGGCGCAGTCGCGTCTGGTAGCGATCGATGATGCGACTGACCTCGCGCACCGCGGTGGCGGCCCGCTCCTCCGGGCCGGGGTTACGGGGCCACACGCGGATGCGGTAGATCACCTCGCGACGAAACCGGATGATGATTTCGGTGCCTTCGCTCATCCACGGCGACTCCTCAACGCCGATCACGCCGCGGGCGATCACGGACTGATTGCGCCAGTGATTGGCGAAGGCATCGTAGAAGCGATCACCCAGGGCGGTGACCGTGCGCTGGATGACCATGTTGTTGAGGCCATCGTTTTCCAGGCCACCCTCACGGGGCGGTGGAGCCTCGAGGGGGGTCGGGTCTTCCAGGCCATCGGCCTGCCTTCCCTGGCCGATGGCCTGCCACAGCGGCCACAGACCCACCAACCCCGCGCCGGCCAGCAGCGCACAGCACCGCCGCCGTCTCATCACAGGCGCTTGGGCCGGAGGCTGCGCTGTGCCCACATCGCCGCGGCGACGCGATTGGTGCAGCCGATCTTGCGATAGGCGTTATACAGATGGGTCTTCACCGTATGGGGGCTGACCGAGAGTTTGTCGGCGATATGGTCGTTGCTCAGTCCCTGGGCGAGCGCCTGCAGTACCGTCATCTCCTTGCGGGTCAGTGCTTCGACGGGCGCCTCGCGCTGGCGCCGGCGTCCCGCGGCCTCGCCTGGTGCGAGCAGCTGACGGATCTTGCTCAGCAGGTTTTCGAACGGCTCATTGTCGTGGAAGGCCCCAACGATTTCGCGACGGGCGAGAAACTGCTCGGCATCCACGCTGGCGGGCAGATTGATCAGGATGGTTGGCGGCAGACCGGCGGCGCCGGTGGCTGCACCGGCATGATCCTCGAGGATGGTCGCCACGCCCCGATCGGCGCTGCGGATATCAAGGATGATCAGTGCCGGACGCTCACACTGGAGCAGGGCACCGAGTTGGGACGGTGCGCCCATATGGGAGCGGCAGATCCCGTAGTCGAGCAGGTATTGCCCGAGCAGCCGGTTCTGGATGGAAGCGTCTCCGAGCAGAAGGCTGACCGGCAGATCGCGGCTGGCGGGTTGTTCGCCGGCGGCGAGGGGGCTGGCCTGATTGGCCAGCCGGGATGATTCGATGGATGTATAAGGCGTGTTCCTTTCCATGGTCTACCTCGGTGTTATGGGGCGATATGTGCAGTTGCAGGATATTGCTCGCCCGTCATTCCGTTCCACGGAACATCGGGTCACGGGGATGGTAAGTTGTTATGGCGTCAGGCGGGGATCGATTCAGTAGGGTTTTGTAAGGTCGGACGGACTACCCCGTAAGGGGTATTTCAGATAAGGAAAATGGTGGCCAGCCCCAGGAAGGCCATGAAGCCGACCACATCGGTGACGGTGGTCAGGACAACGCCCCCGGCCAGCGCCGGGTCCACGCCCAGTCTTTTGAGCATCAGCGGCACCCCCACCCCCGAGAGACCGGCGACGAACAGGTTGATGACCATGGCCGCGGCGATGATGGCACCGATGGCCGGCTCGCCAAACCAGATAACGGCGATGCCCGCCAGGATGGCCGCCCACATCAACCCGTTGAGGATGCCGATGCCCAGCTCCTTGACCAGAAGGGCCCGGGTGTTGCGAGAGGCGACCTGTCCCAGTGCCAGGGCGCGGGTCACCAGGGTCAGGGTCTGGGTTCCGGCGATGCCCCCCATGCTGGCGACGACCGGCATTAAGACCGCCAGTGCGACCACCTGCTGAATGGTGCCCTCGAAAAGGCCAATGACATAGGCGGCGAGCAGCGCGGTCAGCAGATTGATGCCAAGCCACAGCGCCCGTCGCCGGGTGCTTGACCAGATCGGGGCAAATAGATCGGCTTCATCGCCGAGCCCGGCCATGGTCAGGATCGAGCGCTCTGCTTCATCGCGGATGACATCCACCACATCGTCAACGGTGATGCGGCCAATCAAGCGGCCCCGCTCGTCGAGCACCGGTGCCGAGATCAGGTCACGGTCCTCGAACATCTTGGCCACCTCGCGGGCGGGTTTGTCCGCGGCAATGGCGACCGCTTCGGTATCCAGCACATCGGCCACCGGACTGGCCGGATCGCGGGTCAGCAGGTCGCTGACCCTGAGTACGCCAAGGAAGTGATCGAAGCGGCTGACCACGAACAGGTGATCGGTGAGTTCGGGGACACTGCCACGCATGCGCAGATAGCGCATCACCACATCCAGGCTGACATCGGGCCGGACGGTGACCGTGTCGGTATTCATCAGCCCGCCGGCGCTGTCCTCGGGGTAGGCGAGCACCGCCTCCAGCCGCTGGCGGTTTTGATTATCCATCGACCGAAGAATGGCGCCGGTCAGTGTCTTGGGCAGGTCCTGCATGAAGTCGGCCAGATCGTCCACGTCCATGCCCGAGGTGGCGGCCAGCAGCTCGGCCTCATCCATCTCTTCGATCAGCCCGCTGCGGACCTCGTCATTGACCTGCAACAGCACTTCACCGCCGTTTTCTTCCTCGACCAGCTCCCAGAGCAGCTTGCGCTCGGCCACCGGAAATGATTCGAGCAGATCGGCGATTTCTGCCGGGTGGAGGGCGTTGAGCATGCGCCGGGCCTCCGGGACGGTGCCGCCCTGGAGCAGACCGGAGACGGTGTCCGCAACCCGACCCTGTTTTTGTTCGCGCTCGTCGCTCATGCATCACCCCGCCCGACGGATACCGGGAGATGATCCGGCAGTCCGGGCATCAAGGCAATTCCCGATGCCGGATGGTGACGGTCAGATCCGTCCGTCGCAGGTGGTTGGCGAGGGCCTCGATGAGGTAGACCGAGCGGTGCTGGCCACCGGTACAGCCCACTGCCACGGTGAGGTAGCTGCGGTTCTCACGCTCGAAAACCGGCAGCCAGTCATCCATGAACTCGGCGAGTTGCCGACTGTATCGCTCAACGAGCGGGCTTTCGGCGAGAAATCGACGCACTGGCTCGTCCCTTCCGGTGTGCGGCCGCAGCTCGGGCTGCCAGTGCGGATTGGGCAGGCAGCGGCTGTCAAAGACGAAGTCGGCATCCGTCGGGGTACCGTGCTTGTAGCCGAACGACATGAGCTGCACCGACAACTGCGTGGGCGTGTGGGTGAGCCGATCACGGATCAGCGTCCTTAGCTCGTGCAGCGTGGTATGGGTGGTGTTGATGGTCATGTCGGCGCGCGCCTGCACCGGCATGAGCAGTTTGCGCTCGTCAACGATGGCTTCGGCCAGCGGGGTGTCGCCATTGCTCAGCGGATGACGCCGGCGGGTCTCGGAGAAGCGTTTCAGCAGCGTGGCGTCCTCGGCATCAAGGAAGACGATCTCCGCGGCCAGGCCCTGTTGCCCCAGGCCCTCGAGGATATCCGGGATCCGCTCGAGGGCCTCGAGCCGGTTGCGGGCATCGATGCCGACGGCGTACTGCATCTCGCCGCCGGTCGCCGCGATATGCCCGCCAAAGGCCTCGAGCAGGGCAACCGGCAGGTTGTCGATGCAATAGAATCCGCTGTCCTCGAGCGTTGCCAGGGCGACACTCTTGCCCGAGCCGGACAGTCCACTGACGATAATCAGCCGCCGGGGCGAGCCCTCGGGGGTCACCACGGGGTTCGCTCGAGGTCAGACATGTCGATCACGACTCCAGGTTGGGGCCCAGCCGGCCGTCTTCGCGGTGGTGGTCGCTGCGCTTTTCCTTGTGCTTAACCACCTGACGGTCGAGTTTGTCGATCAGCGCATCGATGGCGGCGTACATTTCGTCCTCGGTGGCTTCGGCAAACAGACGGGCACCACTGAGCGCCAGCGTGGCTTCGGCCTGGTGGCGGTTTTTCTCGACCCGGAGCATGACATGGGCATCCACGACATTGTCGAAATGCCGCTCGAGGCGCTGGAATTTTTCCTCCACATAGCCCCGCAGCGCATCGGTGATATCCAGATGTTGTCCGGTGATATCGATTTTCATGATTTCTCCTTTTGGGGTCGCGCCGGTCGCCGGCGATCGGTGGATGAAGCGATGCCCATGACCTCGCGGTATTTCGCAACGGTGCGCCGGGCAACGTGGATACCCTCGTCCTGCAGGGTCTGTGTCAAACGTGCGTCGCTCAGCGGCCGCGTCGGGTCTTCCGCCGCGACCAGGCGGCGTATCCGCGCACGAATCGCCGTCGCCGAGCACTCGCCGCCATCGGCGGTGGGGACATGACTGGAGAAGAAGTGCTTGAACTCGAGCGTGCCCATGGGGGTGTGCATGTACTTGTGCGTGGTGATGCGGGAGATGGTCGATTCGTGCATCTCCACCGCCTCGGCCACTTCGCGCAGCACCAGCGGCTGCATGGCCTCTTCGCCCTGCTCGAGGAAGGCTTGTTGACGCTCGACGATGGTCTGCGCTACCCGCTGTAGTGTGTCGGCCCGCGAACGCAGGCTTTTGATCAGCCATCGCGCTTCTTGCAGGTGCTGTCGAAGCAGGCTGTTATCGGCGCTGCTGTCGCCCCGTCGGACCAGGCTTGCGTAGTAGCTGTTCACCCGCAGTGCCGGTGAGGCCTCGGGGTTGATCTCGACCTCCCAGCGGCCGTTGACCCGTCGGACAAAGCAGTCCGGCACGATGTACTCGGTGCGGGGCTGCGAGAACGCCGAGCCCGGATGGGGGTCGAGTTGCTGGATCAGCGTGATGGCCTGCTCGAGAGCGGCCTCGTCCAGCCCCAGGCGTTTCTCTAGGGTACCGTACTGCCCCTCGGCCAGCCAGCCGAGCCCTTGTTGGATCACCCGCCGGGCGGCTTCCCGGCCCGGGGTGTCGGCCGGCAGTGCGTCCACCTGAATGGTCAGTGCCTCGGTGGCATCCTGTGCCCCGATGCCCACCGGATCCAGGTGCTGGATGAAGGCGAGCACCGCGCGGACCTCGTCGACATCCGCCTGCAGCTCGCTGGCCAGGGTCTGTTGAAGCGACTCGAGTGGTTCGCTCAGATGGCCGCGCTCGTCGATGGCATCCACCAGAGTGTCGGCGATCTGCCGATCCCGGGCGCTGAGCTTGGAAATGGCGAGCTGCCAGTCAAGGTGAGCCTGCAGAGTGCGCTCGTCGCCGGCGCGATTCTCCAGAGGATCGGGGCCGCCGGTCGGTTCGGTGGCGTTGACCGCGGCCGAGGTGACGGGCTCGTCCCAGCGTTCGTCCACGGGCAGCGATTCGCCCAGTCGCGCGGCATCGGTGGCGTTGCTCCCCAGTGGCATCTCGGAGGGGTCGGTGACCGCGGGCTCGGTCGTCGTCGCCTCGGACGGGGCGGGATCGCCATCGCTCTCGTCCTCGAGCTCGAGCATCATGTTGGATTCGAGCGCCTCGCGGATTTCGAGGTTGAGCTCCGCTGCCGGCAGCTGCAGAAGCCGGATCGCCTGCTGGAGCTGGGGCGTCATGGCCAGCTGCTGACTTGTGCGAAGCTGAAGGGCGTGTTTCATCGTCTTCCCGAATCCGATTGCCTGATCAGACTAACGTCAGCGTGCCGTTGATCGCCACCACTACAGCGTGAAGTCTTCGCCCAGATAGACTGCCCGGACCTGTTCGTCGGCAAGAATCGTAGTGGCATCGCCTTCGACGATGACCTGTCCTTCATTGAGGATGGTGGCCCGGTCCACCAGCGCCAGGGTCTCGCGGACGTTGTGATCGGTGATCAGCACGCCGATCCCACGTTCGGAGAGGTGACGGACGATCGCCTTGATATCCCCCACCGAGATCGGGTCCACACCGGCGAAGGGTTCATCCAGCAGGATAAAGCGTGGTTCCGCGGCCAGCGCCCGGGCGATCTCGACGCGCCGTCGCTCACCGCCGGAGAGGCTAACCCCGGACTGGTCGGCCAGGTGGCCGACGCCGAACTCGGCCATCAGCGAATCGGCCTGTTCGTGCTGTCGGGCCCGGCTGAGATCGGCACGGGTCTCCAGCACGGCCAGCAGGTTGTCGCGCACGGATAACCGCCGGAACACCGAGGCCTCCTGGGGCAGATAGCCGACACCGGCACGGGCGCGCTCGTGCATCGCCGCCCGGGTGATGTCCCGTCCGTCGAGGTGGATTCGGCCCCGGTCCGGCCGCACCAGGCCGACCATCATGTAAAAGCTGGTGGTCTTGCCGGCGCCGTTGGGGCCGAGCAGGCCAACGATCTCACCGTTGCGCAGCCCAATGGAGACATCGTCGACCACGCTGCGTCCCCGATAGCGCTTGCACAGGCCATGGGCCTGGAGTTGCCCGGTGCTCATTGCGACGCCCCCGCCTCGGGGAATACGCGGACCTTGACCCGTCCCTGGTCTTCGCCGTCGGCGACGGTGCGCTGGCTGTCCGGGTAATGGGTGATGACCTCGCCGGTCACCGAGTTCTCGCCCTCCCAGACGAGGCAGCCGCCGAGCAGCACAAGCCGCTCCGGTGCGGCGGCATAGTACTCCATCCGGGGGGCCTCGGCCCGGCGCGGTGGCCCCTCTGGCTGCAACGCGCGGTAGCGCGCCGGCGAGCCCTCGATCTCGACGCGCTGAAGCCGTCGCGCCTCGTCGGTGAAGGTGCGCATCACCGAGCCGGTCAAGCGGGTCTGCCCGCGGATGAGTACGACGTTGCCCCGATAGACCCCGGTGCCCTGCTGGTCATTGATTTCGGCGCGATCGGCGCTGAGATCGATGGGCACGGGTTGCTGGGCAGGGCTCGCGGCTGCAATGAGCAGCAGCGCGAGTCCCGGAATCAGCCAACCCGCCCGCCATCGGGACAGCCTAGCGTGCGGGTTGGTAGTGACCTGCCACATCATCGAGCAACTCCAGTCTTTCCTCATCCAGCCACAGCCGGGCCCCGATCGCATCGACATCATACCCGGGGCCGTGCAGCGACACCGCCGCCGGCGTGCGGGCCTGGGACCGGCCAGGGCGCACCTCGAGGTATGCCGTCTCCAGCCGGATCACCCCGGCTGGTTGCATCCGCTGCATGATGACATCGCCAATGACTTCCACCCGGTCGGTATCGAGCATGCTGCGGGCGAGCCGTGACCGCCCACGCCAGGGTGGGCCATCGGCGGTTGCCAGTACCCAGCGCGGGGTATCCAGCGCCCAGCGCGCGGGGCGCTCGAAGTATCGCGCTGTGGGTGCCTCGACCTGCCAGGTGACCGCTCCGTTCTCGTCGCTGGCCTGCAGCCGGACTTCGCGGGCATAGGCCTCGAGCTGGTCGCTGTCCGGTGCCCGGGCGGGGGTCGGCGACGGGCGATCCTGCCATTGCCAGAGGGCGATCGCAGCAATGGCAAAAACCGCCAGAAGACCCGCCCAGTGGCCAGGCTCGGGGCGCAACCATGGCGAATGTCTCACACCACCCCCGCCCGCAGGAGGTCGTGCATGTTCAACGCCCCGACAAGGCGAGCGTGCTCATCCACCACCAACAAAGCATTGATCCGGTCGCGCTCCATGGTGGCGAGGGCCTCGGCGGCCAGCAGGCCGCGGCGGATGCACCGCGGTGCCGCGGTCATGACCGCTTCGGCCGTGGTCGTATGGACATCCACTGCTTTATCCAGCGCCCGACGCAGGTCGCCATCGGTGAAAATACCGATGACCTCACCCTCCGGGCCGGTCACCGCCGTCATCCCCAGCCCTTTGCGACTCATCTCGACGAGGGTTTCGGAGAGCGGCGTATCGGCGGTGACGCGTGGGATGGCATCACCCTGGTGCATCAGATCATCGATGCGCAGCAACAGCCGTCGGCCCAGCCGGCCGCCGGGGTGGGAGTGGGCGAAATCCTCGGCGGTAAAGCCGCGGGCATCGAGAAGGGCGATGGCCAGCGCATCACCCATGGCCAGGCTGGCGGTGGTGCTGGCGGTCGGTGCAAGGCCGAGGGGGCAGGCCTCACGATCGACCCCGGTCTCCAGATGCGCATCGGCGGCCCGGGCGAGCGTCGATGACGGATTGCCGGTCAGGGCAATCAAGCCCAGCGAGCGGCGCTTGATCACCGGAAGCAATTGATTGATCTCGGCGGTCTCACCCGAGTTGGACAAAGCAACGACGACATCGTCGGCGGTCATCATGCCCAGATCGCCGTGGCTCGCCTCGCCGGGGTGGACGAAAAACGCCGGCGTGCCGGTGCTGGCGAGCGTCGCGGCAATCTTGCCACCGATATGCCCGGACTTGCCCATGCCCAGCACCACTACCCGGCCGCTGCAGGCGAGGATAAGGCGACAAGCGGTCGCAAAGGCCGCATTGATGCGTGGTTTGAGTGCCGCGACCGCGCTCGCTTCGGTGTCGATCACCGCCTGGCCCAGTCGGCAGAAGTCCTTGTCAGTCAGCATGTCCGTCTCACTCACGAACCACCCAGAAAAAGCATGACCTGATAGGCGATAAACGCGGCCAACAGGATGGCCCCCTCGCCCCGGTCCAGATGGCCCCGCCGCCCGGGACCATAACCCATCGCCACAATGGCGACCATAAAGCCGCTCATGATGGCGTAGTCCCGGGCCAGGCTCGCGCCATCGGTGGCGAAGGGTGCAATGGCGCCGGCGATCCCCAGAACGGCCAGTAAGTTGAAGATATTCGAGCCCAGGATATTGCCGATGGCCAGATCATCCTCACCCCGCCGGACACTGCTGATCGCCGCGGCCAGCTCGGGCAGACTGGTGCCCACCGCCACGATGGTCAGCCCGATCACCAGGTCGCTGACCCCCAGCGCCTGGGCCAGCGCCACGGCGCTGATGACCAGAAGCCGGGCGCTGATCAGCAGCACCACAAGCCCGACAACCAGCCACACCACGGCCTGCCGCAATGGCATGGGCGCCGGCAAGGCCTGCCGGATCTCCCGGGTCATGATGTCGGCGTCGTCGTCGGCCCGGCGGGCGGTCCGGCCCATCCAGATCAGTACCCCGGCCATCGCCGCGAGCAGCACCAGCCCGTCGACCCGACTGATGCGGGCATCCGCCAGTAACAGCGCAGTCAGCCCGACCACCCCCAACAACAATGGATACTCGCGCCGCAGCACCGCCGAGCGCATCGCAATCGGCATGACCAGGGCCGTTATCCCGAGGATCAGCCCCACATTGGCGATGTTCGAGCCCAGCGCATTGCCCAGCGCCACGCCGGGTGTGCCATCCAGCGCCGCAATGGTGGAGACCAGCATCTCCGGCAAAGAGGTGCCAATCCCCACCACCGTCAGCCCAATGAGCACCGGGGAGACACCCAGCTGACGGGCCACCGCCGAGGCACCGGCGACAAACCGGTCGGCGCTCCAGGCAAGGGCAACAAACCCGGTCACGATCACGATCGCGGGTAGCAGAAACTCCATCCAGCAGGATCCCGAATCATCCACAAAGGCAGCAAGATACCGTATTTGACCGCCCCCCTGCCTTGGCGGATACTCGCGCCATCCAATCCTTGCAACCGGTCAACCTTGCTCCATGCCCGAACCACAGCCGATCCCGGCCGCACCGCCGCTGGTGGAAATCAGTGATCTGAGATTCCGGCGCGGTGGACGGTGGCTTTTCGATGGCATCGATCTGAGCGTACATCGTGGCGAGGTTGTTGCCGTCATGGGGCCGAGCGGCACCGGCAAGACCACCTTGTTGCGCCTCATCGGGGGCCAGTTGCGCGCCCACAGCGGCAGCGTGCAGGTCATCGGTGAACCCGTGGGCAGCCTGGGGCGGCGGTCACTCTATGCGCTGCGCCGGCGGATGGGCGTGTTGTTCCAGAGCGGGGCGCTGTTTACCGACCTGGATTGCTTTGACAACGTGGCTTTCCCGCTGCGCGAGCACACCGCGCTCCCCGAGCCGCTGATCCGCCACATTGTATTGATGAAGCTCGAGGCCGTTGGGCTTCGGGGGGCCAGGGGGCTCTACCCCGCCGAGCTCTCCGGCGGCATGGCCCGTCGGGTCTCGCTGGCGCGCGCGCTGGCGCTTGATCCGGAGCTGATCCTCTACGACGAACCCTTCGCCGGTCAGGATCCCATCTCGATGGGTGCATTGATGAAGCTGATCCGCCAGCTCAATGATGCGCTTGGCCTGACCAGCATTGTCGTCTCCCATGATGTCGAGGAGACCCTCGAAATCGCCGACCGGGTCTATGTGATCTCGCAGGGACAGGTAATGGGTGTTGGTACCCCCGATGAATTGCGGCGCCGGGGATCGGAGTGGGTGCAGCAGTTTCTGGGGGGGCTGGCCGATGGGCCGGTCCCGTTCCACTATCCGGCGCCGTCGCTGAGCGAGGACTTTGGAGGCGGGGCGTCATGATCGTCCGGCTGCGGCAGCTTGGTGCCGGCACCCTGAGCGCCACCACAACCCTCGGCCGGGCGGTCCTGTTCTTGCTGCGTGTCGTGCGCGGCAGTGGCGAGCTGATCCACCGGCCCGGTCTGTTGCTTCGCGAGCTCTACTCGGTGGGTGTGCTCACTTTGGTGATCATCATCGTCTCGGGGCTTTTCGTGGGCATGGTGCTGGGCCTGCAGGGTTACTACACGCTGGTGGATTTTGGCGCGGAGCAGTCGCTGGGGGTGTTGGTCGCGCTGTCACTGACCCGCGAACTCGGCCCGGTGGTCACCGCGCTGCTGTTCGCCGGGCGGGCCGGATCGGCGCTGACCGCCGAGATCGGGCTGATGAAAGCCACCGAGCAGCTCGCCGGCATGGAGATGATGGCAGTGGACCCGGAGCGGCGGGTGGTTGCCCCCCGGCTTGTGGCGGCACTGCTGGCACTGCCGTTGCTGGCGATGATTTTTACACTGCTGGGCATCGTGGGCGCCTATCTGGTCGGTACCAGTCTGTTGGGTGTCGACGGCGGCGCGTTCTGGTCGCAGATGCAGGCCCAGGTCAGTTTCGAGGATGATGTGCTCAATGGTCTTATCAAGAGCATGCTTTTTGGCGTCGCCGCCGGTTGGATTGCGGTTTTCAACGGCTACGACTGCCAGCCCACCTCGCGGGGTGTGAGTCGGGCCACGACCCGGACCGTAGTGGTGACATCACTGGTGGTATTGGGGCTCGACTTTGTGCTCACCGCCCTGATGTTCGATTAACGGAGGATCAGCCGTTGGATAATGCACGCAGCATGGAACTTGCCGTTGGCGCCTTTGTCGCCGCGGGCCTGGCGGCCCTGTTTGTCCTGGCGATGCAGGTGAGCAATATCACCGCGTTCCAGCAGTCCGAGGGCTACACCGTCGAGGCCTATTTTCAGAACGTGGGCGGGCTGCGCGAGCGGGCACCGGTGCGGATGGGGGGCGTCCAGATCGGCCGGGTAAGTGCCATCACCCTGGATGCCCAGCGCTTTGAAGCCCGTGTCGCCCTGACCATCGACCAGCGCTATGACGATCTGCCCAGCGACACCGCGGCGAGCATTCGCACATCCGGGCTGCTCGGCGAGCAGTACGTCTCGCTCGAGCCCGGCGGGATGCCGGATGCCCTGGCAGAGGGCGACGAGATCACGCTCACCCGCTCGGCGCTGGTGCTCGAGGATATCGTCGGGCAGTTTCTCTACAACCAGTCGGGCGAGGGTGAATAGGCATGGCCGATGACACCCGAGCGGGCGGTCAGCTTGAAGACAACGGTGGCGGGACGCTGATGATCCGCGGCAGTCTGAGAAGCGACGACGTCGTGCGGCTGTATGACGCGCTGCCCATCGATGCCCGCACGTTGCGGCTGGATCTCACCGGGGTGAGCGCCGTGGACAGCGCGGCGGTGGCCATGCTGCTGGACTGGCGTTGGCGGCAGCAGGCGATCGGCGGCGCGTTGCAGATCGAGCATGCGCCGGATTCATTGCGACGGCTCGCGGCCATTGGTGGGGTTGATAGACTATTGGGGATTGAGGGAATCACGACGGGGGCAACAGCCAAATGATGGAACCCGATGCCATACGGGCCCTGCTGCAGGCGGGGCTTCGGGACGCGGATGTCGAGGTCGCCGGCGACGGTCGGCACTTTCAGGCGCGAATCGTCAGCGCCGACTTCGAGGGGTTGCCCCTGCTGCGACGCCACCGGATGGTCTACGATCTGCTGCAATCGCATATCGATAGTGATGTGTTGCATGCCATTTCGATGCGGACCCTGACACCGGCCCAGGCCGCGGCCGAGCAGGGCTGATCGCGTGGAAAGATTGCTCATCCGCGGGGGGCGGACCCTCGATGGCGATATCCGGATATCGGGCGCCAAGAACGCCGCGCTGCCGATCATGGCGGCGACCCTTCTGGGGGATACGCCATCGGTGATCGGCAACATCCCTGATTTGCACGACATCACCACGACCATGGAGTTGCTCGGCCGCATGGGCGTGCAGTTGACCGTGGATGAGCGCATGCGCGTCGAGATCGACCCCCGCAGCATCAGCAACTGTCATGCGCCCTATGAGCTGGTCAAGACCATGCGCGCCTCCATCCTGGTGCTCGGCCCGCTGCTCGCGCGCTACGGCGAGGCGGATGTCTCGCTGCCGGGTGGCTGCGCCATCGGCACCCGACCGGTCAATCTGCACGTCGAGGGGCTGCGGGCCCTCGGTGCAGAGATCAGCGTCGAGGGCGGCTACATCCGGGCACGCTGCCAGCGGCTGAAAGGCGCGCGATTGGTCATGGATCTGGTCACGGTGACCGGTACCGAAAACCTGATGATGGCCGCCACCCTGGCCGAAGGACAGACCATCATCGAAAACGCCGCCCGCGAGCCTGAGGTGGTGGATCTGGCCAACTGCCTGAATGCCATGGGGGCGCGCATCGCCGGGGCAGGCACCGACACCCTGACCATCGACGGCGTCGAGCGCCTCGAGGGGGCGCGCTACGACGTGTTGCCCGATCGCATCGAGACCGGCACTTTCCTGATTGCTGCGGCCATGACCGGCGGGCGGGTGCGGTTGAAGAACACCGCTCCCCATCTGCTGGATTCGGTGCTCGCCAAGCTGCGTGAGGGGGGCGCCGAGGTGGATGTGGGCGAGGACTGGATCAGTCTGGACATGCACGGCGCCCGGCCGCGGGCGGTGCAGGTCCGCACCGCCCCCTATCCGGCCTACCCGACGGACATGCAGGCCCAGATCTGTGCCATGAACGCCGTCGCCGAGGGTGTTGGCATGGTCACTGAAACGGTCTTTGAAAACCGTTTCATGCATGTCCAGGAGATCCAGCGCATGGGCGCGGATGTCCGGCTCGAGGGGCATACCGCGATCAGCAACGGCGTGGCCCGCCTGACCGGGGCACCGGTCATGGCAACTGACCTGCGCGCCTCGGCCAGTCTGGTCCTCGCCGGCCTGGTCAGTGAGGGAGATACCGTGGTCGATCGGATCTACCACATCGACCGTGGTTACGAATGCATCGAAGAAAAGCTTGCGCAACTGGGTGCCGACATTCGTCGGGTGCCCGGGGAGACCACCCGTGAGTCGGCCTGAGCAGATTACCCTGGCGCTTTCCAAGGGCCGGATCCTCGAGCAGACACTGCCATTGCTCAAACCGTTGGGCATCGAGCCGTTGGAGGATCCATCCAGCAGCCGCAACCTGGTGCTGCCGACCAGTGACGAGCGGGTGCGCCTGATCATCGTGCGCGCCACCGATGTGCCGACCTATGTGGCCCACGGCGGTGCCGACCTGGGGGTGGCGGGCAAGGACGTGCTCATGGAGCAGGGCGGTCACGGGCTCTACGAGCCCCTCGACCTGGGCATTGCGCGTTGCCGTTTGATGGTCGCAGGCCCGGCGGACGCCCGGCTGGATGGCCAACGGGTCAGCGTGGCCACCAAGTTCGTCAATATCACCCGGCGCCATTTTGCCGCCCAGGGCCGTCAGGTCGATCTGATCAAGCTGTACGGATCGATGGAACTGGCCCCGTTGGTGGGGCTTGCCGACTTTATCGTTGATCTGGTGGATACCGGTAACACGCTGCGGGCCAATGGCCTGGCGCCGCTCGAGCATATCGCGGATATCAGCTCGCGGCTTGTGGTCAACAAAGCATCAATGAAACTGCGACATGACGAACTCCAGCCGATGCTCGATCGCATCGCGGCGGCGGTGGGTCATGGCGGTAACGGATAGAGGCCATGCTGGACATACAACGGCTCAGTACAACGCAACCGGATTTTGATCAGCGGCTCGCCGCGCTCACCGACTGGGATGACGGGGCCACCCATGCGGTCGAAGAGGCGGTCGGTGAGATCCTCAAAGCCGTCCGACAGCGGGGTGACGCCGCCTTGCTGGACTACAGCGAGCGCTTCGATGGCTGGCGTGTCGGTCATGTCACCGAGCTCGAGGTGGGGGCAGCCCGCTGTCGTGAGGCGCTCGAGGGCCTTCCGGCCGACGATCGTCAGGCCCTCGAGACCGCCGCGGCCCGGATTCGCGAATATCACCTGCATCAGCGCCAGGACGGCTGGGAGCGTACCGAAGCGGATGGCACCCGTCTGGGCCAGCAGATCCGTCCCCTCGAGCGGGTCGGCATCTATGTGCCCGGCGGCAAGGCCGCCTACCCGTCGTCGGTGCTGATGAATGCGATCCCGGCGCGGGTGGCCGGCGTGGGCGAGATCGTCATGGTGGCGCCGGCACCCGGCGGCGAGATCGCGCCCATGGTGCTGGCCGCCGCCGCGGTGGCCGGGGTGGACCGGGTCTTTCTGCTCGGCGGCGCCCAGGCCGTTGCCGCATTGGCCTACGGCACCGACACGGTACCGGCGGTGGACAAGATCGTTGGGCCGGGGAATGCCTTTGTGGCCGAGGCCAAACGGCGGGTGTTCGGTCATGTGGGCATCGATATGGTGGCCGGGCCATCCGAGATCCTGATCATCTGCGATGGCCAGACGGATCCGGCGTGGACGGCCATGGATCTGTTCTCGCAGGCCGAACATGATGAGGATGCCCGGGCCATTCTGGTCTGCCCCGAGGCACGCTATCTGGATGAGGTCCAGGCCGCGATGGAGCGGCTTTTGCCCGACATGAGCCGCTCAGAGATCATCCGGGCGTCGCTGTTGCGGCGCGGCGCGCTGATCTGTGTGCGCGATCTTGGTGAGGCCGCCCGCGTGGCTAATGCCATTGCCCCGGAGCATCTTGAGCTATCGGTCGTCGAGCCGGAGCGGCTCGCGGCGGCCATCCATCACGCCGGGGCCATATTCCTGGGCCGCTACACCCCCGAGGCGCTGGGGGACTACTGCGCCGGACCCAGCCATGTGCTGCCCACTTCGCGCACGGCGCGGTTCGCATCGCCCCTGGGGGTGATGGATTTTTGCAAAAGCACCAGCATGGTGTACTGCACGCCGTCGGGCGCGGCCGAACTGGCGCCGGTGGCCTCGCGCCTGGCCCATGCCGAGGGGCTGACCGCCCACGCCCGATCGGCCGAGTACCGTCTGGCGGCGGCCAGTGGAGAGGGCGACGGGCAGGACTAACGGCCCGGCGGCTGCTGGGGCCGGCGTTGGCCCATGGCGGGGGGACGCTCGGCGATGCGCACGGTCCACTGCACCGATTGGTCCTGTCGACGGCCCGTCAGCCGGACCTCCGAGCCCGGATCGCGCTCGGTGATGCGATTGAGCAGATCGGTCACGCCGGCTACCGGCGTGCCCTCGAGTCGGGTAATGATATCGCCGATCTGCAAACCGGCCTGATCCGATGGGCCGCCAGGCAGTATGCCGGCGACCCGGACACCCTGCTGGATGGGACTGTCCTGGATTTGAATGCCGATCCAGCCGCGGATCACCCGGCCGTGGTCGATGATGTCATTGAAAACGGCCCGGGCCAGCGCCGCAGGGATAGCGAATCCGATGCCCATCGATCCCCCCGAGCGGCTGAAGATCGCGGTATTGATGCCGATGATCTCGCCGTCGGTATTCACCAGGGCACCGCCGGAGTTGCCCGGGTTGATAGCGGCGTCGGTCTGGATGAAGTTCTCGAATGTCGTCAGCCCCAGCTCGCTGCGTCCCAGCGCACTGATGATGCCCTGGGTGACGGTCTGGCCAACGCCGAAGGGGTTGCCGATGGCGAAGACCACGTCGCCGACGCGCATCTGCTCGGCGGGTGCCAGCCGGCTGAAGGGCAGGTCATCGGCTTCGATGCGCAGCACCGCCAGATCCGACTCCGGATCATTGCCCACCAGCTGTGCCGGTGTCCGTCGGCCATCGGCGAGCAGGACCTGGATTTCGGCCGCCCCCTGGATGACATGATTATTGGTCAGGACATGGCCATCGGCGCTGACCACCACGCCCGAGCCCAGCGAGGTGTCCAGGGGTGGCCCGCCATCGGCGGGGAGATCATCAAACAGCCCCTGCAGTTGCGGCGTCTCGAGAAACGCATTGCGCGGGTCCGGCTGCCGGGTCGCGGTGTAGATATTCACCACCGCCGGCGCGGCGCTGGCGACCGCGTCGGCGTAGGAGGCCACGCCCAGGCCATCGCCGGATAGCATCAGCTGTTGTTCCACCGGACGGGGCGCGGTGGTCCCATGGTTCAATACATCCGGTGCCAGCCAGACCACGGCCCCGGCCACGACAACGCCCACCAGGGCGTAGCTGAGGATAAAGCGGGTTATTCGCTGCAGTGACATCTTCTATACTCGGCACCGATCAATAGGGAATCGCATTATGGTACACCGTCGCGAACTGCAGGATTATCTCGCCGAGCGGCTGGATGTGGCTGGCCTGGGCGATTACTGCCCCAACGGTCTTCAGGTCGAGGGGCGCCACCGGATCGAGCGTCTTGTCACCGGTGTGACCGCCTCGGCGCGGTTTCTCAAGGCAGCGCTGGAGGCCGAGGCGGATGCCGTGCTGGTGCATCATGGCTTTTTCTGGAAGGGCGAGCCGGCGGTGGTCACCGGGATGAAGGCCGAACGACTGCGCTTGCTGCTGCGTCACGATGTCAATCTGTTCGCCTATCATCTGCCGCTGGATGTGGATCGACACTGCGGCAATAACGCCTGTCTGGCGGAAAAGCTTGGCGTTGCGTCGTGCGAGACGGTGGCCGCCGGCGGGGTTCCGGGGCTGCTCTGGTACGGTCAGCTTGACTCGGCTGTCGGTCCCGACGGGATGGTCGACCGGCTCCGGGCGGGCCTCCAGCGGGAACCTGTGTGGGTGGATGGCGGTCTAGAGACCATCCAGCGCGTGGCCTGGTGTTCCGGGGGCGGTCAGCGGTTTTTGACCGAGGCGGCCGCACTGGGCGCGGATGCCTATGTCAGCGGTGAAATCTCCGAGCCCACCGCCCACGAGGCCCGCGAGCTGGGGCTGCATTATTTCGCCGCCGGGCATCACGCCACCGAGCGGGACGGCGTCCAGGCGCTTGGGGCCGAGCTCGCCGACCGGTTCGGGATCAGGCATCGGTTCATCGATGATCCGAACCCGGCCTGACAGCCCCTTGATCAGGGCCAAGACGGGGCCGGATGGACGCCCGCCAGGCCGCGCTGCAGCTTGACGATTGCAGGCGAATGTTGGATTCTTCTCGCCTGAAAATACCGCGGGTTTGCGGTGGCAGGTGGTGATTGGCCCTTCCTGGAGACTCGGCCGGTCATCTGGACTGAAATGATCCATGCGGGGGAACCCGAATGTCCCAGGATGGCGCGAACAAGAGCCGACGCCGATTCCTCACCGGTGCCGTGACAGCGGCCGGCGGCGTGGGTGTTGCCTACACGGCGGTGCCTTTTCTTGCCTATTGGAATCCCAGCGCGACGACACGGGCGGCGGGTGCGCCGGTCGAAGTCGATACATCCACCCTCAAACCGGGCCAGAAGATGGACATCAGCTGGCGGGGCCAGCCGGTCTGGGTCATCCGCCGCTCCGAGTCGGCCATCGAGCGACTCGCCGAGGTGGAAGACCGACTCAGTGATCCGGCCTCGGCGGTGGCCTCGCAGCAACCCGCCTATGCCCAGAATGCGCACCGGTCGCTCGATCCAGAGTTTCTGGTGCTGATTCCGATCTGCACCCACCTTGGGTGCATCCCGTCCTACATGCCGCAACCGGGCTCGCTGGATGCGGACTGGCGGGGCGGTTTCTTCTGCCCGTGTCACGGCTCCAAGTTTGATATGGCCGGACGGGTCTATGCCGGCGTCCCCGCGCCAACCAATCTTCAAGTGCCTCCGCACCGCATCGCTGACAATGGTGTGCTTGTGGTCGGAGAGGATCAGGAGGCTGCCTGATGAGTGATGCCACGAAAGCCCAGGGCGGGTTGCTGGGGTGGGTGGATGCCCGCTTTCCGCTCACCCGGATGTGGAACGAGCACATCGGTGAGTACTACGCGCCCAAGAACTTCAACCTCTGGTACTACTTCGGGTCGCTGGCGCTGTTCGTGCTCGTCAACCAGCTGCTGACCGGCATCTGGCTGACCATGAACTACAACCCCTCCGCCGACGGGGCGTTCGCCTCGGTGGAGTACATCATGCGTGATGTCGAGTGGGGGTGGCTGATCCGCTATATGCATTCTACCGGCGCATCGGCTTTCTTTGTGGTGGTGTATCTGCACATGTTCCGGGCGCTGCTCTACGGGTCGTATCAAAAGCCCCGGGAGCTGATTTGGGTCTTTGGCATGATCATCTACGTGCTGCTCATGGCCGAGGCGTTCATGGGCTACCTGCTGCCCTGGGGGCAGATGTCCTACTGGGGGGCACAGGTGATCATCTCGCTTTTCGGGGCCATCCCGGGCATCGGCGAAGAGCTGGCGCTCTGGATCCGGGGTGACTACAACATCTCCGGCGTGACCCTGAACCGCTTCTTTGCCCTGCATGTGGTCGCACTGCCGTTGGCCATGGTGGGGCTGGTGGTCTTCCACATCCTGGCGCTGCATGAGGTCGGCTCCAACAACCCGGACGGGGTGGACATCAAGAAGAACAAGGACAGCACCGGCAAGCCGAAGGACGGGATTCCCTTCCATCCGTACTACACGGTCAAGGATACGTTCGGGCTCGGGGTGTTTTTGATCTTCTTCAGTGCCGTGGTCTTCTTTGCTCCCGAGATGGGTGGTTATTTCCTCGAGCCGCCCAACTTCGAGCCGGCCAACCCGCTGCAGACGCCCGAGCATATTGCACCGGTGTGGTATTTCACCGCGTTCTACTCGGTGCTGCGGGCAATCCCGGACAAATTCGGTGGGGTGCTGGCCATGGGGTTGGCCATCTTCCTGCTGTTCCTGCTGCCCTGGATTGATCGCGGCAAAGTCCGCTCGATCCGTTACCGCGGGTTGGGTCACAAGATTGCCCTGGGGCTGTTCGCGGTGGCCTTCGTCTGCCTGAGCTACCTCGGGCTGCAGGCCCCATCGGATGTCTATTTTGGCCTGACGGTGACCCTGTGGGCGCAGATCTGGACGGCGGTGTATTTCGGGTTCTTCATCTTCTTGTTCACCTACACGGCGTTCGGGTTCGAAAAACCCAAGCCGGTGCCAGAGAGGGTGACCGACTGATGAAGACAATCGCATTCGCAATCATGCTGGCGCTTTTCTCGGGCACGGCCGTCGCCGCCGGGGGCGGGGGCGATCTGATGGATGCCAAGGTGGATGTCTCCAACGAGGCGTCCCTGCAGCGTGGCGCCAAGCTTTTCGCCAACAACTGCATGGGTTGCCACTCCGCCAAGTTTGTCCGGTGGAACGCGTTGCCCGAGGCCCTCGGGGTGTCGATGGAGACCATCGAGGAGAATCTCATCTATGGCAGCTACGAGGCCGGGGACACCATCAACGCAGCGATGCGCCCGGCGGATGGCTCTGAGTGGTTCGGCGCCGCCCCGCCCGACCTCTCGCTGACGGCACGGGCGCGCGGCGAAGACTGGGTCTATACCTACCTCAACAGCTTCTACCGCGATCCGGACGCAAGCATCGGCTGGAACAACAAGCTGCTGAAGAACTCGTCCATGCCCCACGTGCTCTGGCGGTTGCAAGGCGTACCCGAGCCGGTCTACGAGGGCAGCGGCGACAGCATCCAGGTGGCATCGCTGGAGATTCCGGAAGGCCAGGGGGGTACGCTGACCGAGGCGGAATACCATCAGGCCACCCGGGATATCACCAATTTTATGGCCTTCATGGCCGAGCCGGTGCGTGCCAAGCGTCAGGAGATCGGCGTCTGGGTGATCGGCTTTCTGGTGGTATTCACCATCCTTGCCTACTTCCTCAAGCGCGAATACTGGAGGGACGTCCACTGAGTCGTCAGGTCGAAGACCTCGAGCCCGGCACCGTGGCGCTGAGCCAGCGCTCGAGTATCGGGTTGTACAGCGATCCGTCCGCGCTGGACAGCCACCGCGTCCGGCTGGTTCTGGCCGAGAAGGGGATCGCGGTTGAGATTGTCGAGGTGGCGCCGGACGGTGCTCCGCCCGAGGACCTGGCCGATCTCAACCCCTATGCCGAGACGCCGACGCTGGTGGATCGGGATCTGGCGCTGTACGACGCTCGGGTGATCTGCGAATACCTGGATGAGCGGTTTCCACACCCGCCGCTGATGCCCATCGATCCGGTGTCGCGGGCCAAGGCAAAGCTGGTGATATCGCGGATCGATCGCGACTGGTGTCGGCTGATCCAGCGGCTCGAGGATGGCGAGAAAAAGGGCGTGGCCAAGCTCAAGCGCGATCTGGGCGAGAGCCTTGCGGCAAGCGCCGATGTCTTTGCCACCGGCACGCGGTTTTTCTTGAGTGACGAACTCACCATGATGGATTGTGTGCTTGCCCCGGTGCTCTGGCGTCTGCCCCTCTACGGCGTCGAGCTGCCGACCGAGGCGTCCGCCATCACCGAATATGCCGACCGGCTCTTCCAGCGCGAGACCTTCCAGGCAAGCCTCACAGAAAGTGAGCAGGCCATGCGCGGGGGACGATGACCCCGTCCCGTCCGTATCTGCTTCGTGCCATCAACGAGTGGGTCGTGGACAACGGCATGACCCCGCATCTGCTCGTCGATGCCGAGCATCCCGACCTGGATGCCCCGATCGAGTTTGCCGAGGAAGGCCGCCTGGTCCTCAATATCTCAGCCAGTGCGGTTCGCGGACTGGATCTCGGCGACCACGGAGTCGCTTTCAATGCCCGGTTTGCGGGTCAGCCGCGCACCGTTTTCGTCCCCATGGCTGCGATCATGGGCATCTACGCCCGTGAAAACGGCCGCGGCATGCTGTTCACCCCCGAAGATGGGGATGGTGATCCACCGCCCACGGGCACGGATGACACCAAGCCCGAGCGGCCGGGGCTGCGCGTCGTCAAGTAGGGCGTTGATCGCCGAAGAGCTGCTGGTCGATCAGATCGCACAGGCAGTGGATCACTAGCAGGTGGACTTCCTGGATGCGTGCCGTGGCCTGGGCAGGGACCCGGATCTCGATGTCCCGCTCATCCAGTACCCCGGCCAACTGGCCGCCTTCCCGGCCTGACAGGGCGATCACCCCAATGCCTCGGTCATGGGCGGCCGAGACCGCCTCGACCACATTGGGGCTGCCACCGCTGGTGCTGATCGCCAGCAGCATGTCGCCGGGCGTGGCCAGCGCCCGGATCTGCCGGGCGAAGACCTGCTCGTAGGCGTAGTCATTGGCAATGGAGGTCAGCGTCGAGCTGTCCGTGGTCAACGCCACGGCGGGCAACCCGGGCCGCTCCATCTCGAAGCGGTTGAGCAGTTCCGAAGAAAAGTGTTGGGCATCGCCGGCCGATCCGCCATTGCCGCAGCTCAAGATCTTGCCATCGCGCCGCAGACACTCGGCCATGGCCAGGCCGGCCTGGCTGATGGCCGGTCGCAGATGGTTGAGTGCGGCCTGTTTGACCTGAATGCTTTCGTGGAACTGTTGCGCGATGCGCTCGCTCGGATCCATTCGGTTGAACTCCTGTTAATCGTCGGCGCGGAAGGCATCCCGCTGCCACTGGATCGTGCCATTGGGGTCGATGGCGATCACGTCAAACCGGGTCGCCGGTTCCTGCCCGCGGCGCTGTAGCCACCCGGCGGCCGCAGCCACCAGGCGCTGCCGTTTGCCACGGGTAATGCTCTCGAGTCCGCCGCCGTGGATGCCGGCGCGGCGCACGCGAACCTCGACGAATACCACCTCGGTCTGATCCTGCATGATCAGGTCAATCTCTCCCCGGCGCAGACGGAAGTTGCGCTCGATAAGCGACAGCCCCCGGGCCTGCAGATAATCGAGCGCCAAATCCTCACCGGCCATACCCATCGTCTGCCGCGGGCGGGCATGCTCAGCGGCCTTCGCGGTTTGTCGATTGACCATCCTCGACCTCGGTTTTCTCGGGCAGGTTCACCGGGCGCAGGCCATCGGGGGTGATCTCCATGACCGGCGTCGTCCGCCGAATGCGCTGCCGGGTATCCACGGCAAGGGTGCCTGTCGCCCCGGCGGTGCGCAGTGATGGATATCTCAAAAGCGCATCGATCCGGCTCAGCAGGTTGTAGGCGTCGATACCCAGCGCAAGCAGCCGGTGCTGGCTCTCCAGCCCAGCGGCATCGAGCTGCTGCCGGGCCCGCTGCGACCCGGGATCCGGGTTGCGCCCCATCAACCACGGCAAGCGCGGCAGCATGAGTCCCTCGAGGTCGTTGTTGACCTCGGCGGCCGGCTGTTCATCGTGGGCATCGGCCACCCCCAGTACCGGCAGTCCGATGCCACGATGAAAACGGATCTGAGGCAGCACCAGGCGCGCATCGGGCTGCCGGGCTGCGACGAACACCCCATCGATGTCCATCCGCCGGCGGGCTTCGAAGCGAAGCCTCGTGCCGGTGATCGACTGGATCCGCTCGTGCCGGCCATCGCTGGCATCCAGGTTGAGAAGCTGTCGGATCGGGACCGCCAGATCCTGCGCCTCGGGTGAGTAGCTCACCACCTCGGCGATCCGGCCATCCCGATCGGTTAAGGCATCGCGAAAGGCCTGTCCAACCCGACGGCCCCAGTCATCGGCCCGGCGCAGCACGGCGAGCCTCTGGTAGCCGAGCCGACGGGCCGCCTCGGCCATGGTGCGGGCATCGTCCTCCGGCGCCAGGCCGAATTGGTAAAAGCCCGGTAGCCGATCCGCCGGCGGCCTGGTCTCAAGCCGATTGAGTGCAATGGTGGGGCGTGAGCGGTCCAGGTTCCGGGCCAGCTCCCGGACCGCCGCTTTGCGCAGGGGGCCGATTACCTGGCCCGCGCCCTGGTTGAGGGCACGCTGATAGGCAAAACGCGGCGGTAGACCCGCCTCACCGGTGTCGATGAAATCGAGTCGGCGAGGCCGACGCTGTGAATCGCTGGCGTGATAGGCCGCGAGGATACCCCGCTGGATGAGCGCGCCGGCGTTCGCCAGTTCGCCGGAGAGCGGCAACAGCACGGCCACCCGGCGGGCGGGGGAGAGATCCGCCCGCTGCATCAGCCGGATGCGGGTAAGCAGCATGCCGGTGGCGGGGTGCTGCGGATGACGCCGCCGCCATTGCCGCAGAAAGCGCCGGGTTGCATCGGGATTGAGGGCGTGCCGGGCGACACCGTCGGCCAGTTCTTTCCAGCCGCCGAGATCGGTATTTGCGGTGGCCGGCGCCGGCCAGTCATCCGCTTGGGTGCCATCCAGGGCGATGAGCGCACGCCAAAGCACCGATTCGGCGGTCAAGCGGTGGGTGGCCGATGCCTGGGGGGCGTCGTCAATTCCGGTAAGGACCGTCACCGCCTTTGCATATTCCCCGGCGGCCATCCGTGACTGGCCTTCCCAGAGGCGTCGCAGTGGTTCGATGCGAGCCGAGACTTGTCCCTCGAGCCGGGCCAGGCTACGGGCCTTGTCAGGATCGGGTCGGTCCGCCGCCTGCCGGATCGCGAGCATCTCGCGCAATGCCTGGGTGGCCGGCGACGCCGCCCGGCCCGGTGGATCGGGGGCATCCATGTCATCGGCGAGCTGGGTGGCGAGCACCGCCGCCTCGAGCCGCAACCGAGTGCGCGTGGGTGCCGGTGCCTGGTCGGCGGCCATATGCAACAGGGTGATGGCGCTGGTGGTATCGCCCAGCCGTTGGGCGGCCTCGGCATCGTCCAGCTGGGGCGAGTCGAATGGCCGTTCTTCGGTTGCCGGCGGTGGCATGGTCGCGCACCCGGCAAGCACAGCCAGTGCGGCGAGTACGACAAACAAGGGGCGGATGGCAGTCAAAAAATGGCCTCGCAGCGGTCCGTGCAGCCCTTTACACTGCAGCCACCAGAGTATCGAGTCCGGAAAACTGACATGTCAAACGACGCCGGTCGCCTCCATGTCGTCGCGACACCCATTGGCAATCTCGAGGACATATCGCCCCGGGCGGTGCGGGTGCTCGGTGAGGTGGCACTGGTGGCCGCCGAGGACACGCGACACAGCGGTGGCTTGCTCAACCATCTGGGACTGAAAACGCCGCTGGTCAGTCTTCATGAGCACAATGAGGCGCAACGCATCGACACTGTGCTGGCGCGACTCCAGGCCGGTGATGACATTGCTCTGGTTAGTGATGCGGGGACACCCCTGATCAGTGACCCGGGCTACCGGCTGGTACGAATGGCCCAGCAGGCGGGCATCGAGGTGGTGGCCGTGCCAGGGGCCAGCAGCGTGACGGCGGCGCTATCGGTCGCCGGTCTGCCCACGGACCGGTTTGTCTTCGAGGGTTTTCTGCCGGCCCGGGCCAGTGCCCGGCGTCAGCGCATCAAGGCGCTTGCCTCGTTGTCCTCGACGCTGGTGCTCTTCGAGGCGGCCCGGCGCCTGCCGGCAGCCCTGGCTGACCTGCAGGTCGTCATGGGCGGTGAACGTGAGATCGCCCTTTGTCGTGAGCTCACCAAGCGTTTCGAGACGGCGCGGCTGCTGCCCCTCGAGCAGATGCGTGAGTGGGTCGAGTCGGATGCCGATTGCCGGCGCGGTGAGGTGGTGCTGGTCATCGGGCCGCCGGCAGAGGCACAGGCCCCGCCGCCGGTGCTGCCGGCCCCGGAGGTTCTGGCATTGCTTCGGGCCGAGGGCCTCGGTGCCCGGAGCGCGGCACGAGTGGCGTCCAGGCTCACCGGTCAATCGGTCAATGCGCTCTACGATATGGCCAGTGGTCAACCACGCGCGCCGGGTTGAGCCGGTGTACAATCGGTGTCGGGAAGTCGGCCGGGCAGTCGCGGCACACCACATGGTGGCGCGGAGGAAAGTCCGGGCTCCGACGGGCAGGGTGCCAGGTAACGCCTGGGCGGCGTGAGCCGACGGAAAGTGCCGCAGAAAACATACCGCCGATGGCCGCCGCGGGTGGCACAGGTAAGGTTGAAATGGTGCGGTAAGAGCGCACCGCATGCGTGGTAACACGGCATGGCAGGGCAAACCCCACCCGGAGCAAGACCAAATAGGGGAGCATACGCGTGGCCCGCGCGGCTCCCGGGTAGGTCGCTAGAGATGCGCGGTGACGCGTATCCCAGATGAATGACTGTCCTCGACAGAACCCGGCTTACAGGCCGGCTTCCCACTTTCTTTTCATGCGAATTCTCGCATTTTCCCTTAAATCAATGTTTTCAAACCGTATTTTTGGGCGCTGATCGCCGGGCTTGACCGGCGCTCGGCAAGTTTCTGTAAGTATCTGTCCTGTTGGGAAAAATCCGATGTCTGTCGGGTTGACGTCGTGATATTTGCTGTCTAAAGTGTGGTTCAAAGTGGGAAGAAGTGGTGGAAAATGGTTTCCACGGGTCGAACAGGGGATAATGCGTGTTTCGTGGTGTCACCCACATCAACCTGGATGCAAAAGGCCGCATAGCATTCCCCAGCCGTTATCGTGAACGGCTGACGGGGCTTTGCGACGGGCAGCTGGTTGTGACCGTCGACCGGGATCACTGTCTTCTTGTCTATCCCTTGCCCGAATGGGAGCACATCGAGCAAAAGCTGGTGCGGCTGCCCAGTCTGAATCGCGCCGCGCGCCGGCTGCAGCGTCTGCTGATCGGTCATGCCACCGAGTGTCAGCTCGATGGCAATGGCCGGATCCTGCTGCCGGCCCCGCTGCGCGAATTTGCCGGTCTGGATAAACACACCGTACTGATCGGGCAGGGCAACAAATTTGAGCTCTGGGACGAGGCGTCCTGGACCGATCGCAGAGATGAATGGCTGGAGGAGGCGGCCGGCTCGGAAGAGCTGCCCGCCGATCTTGAGTCGTTGTCATTGTAAGGGGTCGGTATATGCAGGCATCCGCAGCCCATCATCCAGTCATGCTGGAGCAGGCCGTGCAGGCAATGGCACCCGCGCGGGGCGGTGTCTTTGTCGATGGCACCTACGGCCGCGGCGGCCACGCCATGGCCCTGATCTCGCGTCTGGATGATACGGCCTGCATCTGGCTGGTCGATCGCGACCCCGAGGCCATTGCCGTTGCCAGGCAGCGGCATGGCAGCGACCCCCGCTGCCACATCCTGCAGTCGAGTTTCGCCCATCTGGGCAGCCATCTGCGCGCAGCGGGCCTGGCCGGTCAGGTTTCGGGGATCCTGCTCGATCTGGGGGTGTCCTCGCCGCAGCTGGATGACGCGGCCCGCGGATTCAGTTTTCTGCGCGACGGCCCCCTGGATATGCGGATGGACAATAGCCACGGGCCAACCGCTGCCGAGTGGTTGAGCGGGGTCGGCGAGCAGGCGCTGGTGTCGGTGATTCGTCGCTATGGCGAGGAGCGCTTCGCCCGTCGGATCGCCGCGGCCATCGTCAAAGCCCGTGATGCCGGTGAGTTGCCCGGCACAACCACCGGGCTGGCAACCTTGATAGCCAACGCGGTGCCGCGGGCCGAGCCGGGCCGTCACCCGGCCACCCGGACCTTCCAGGCGTTGCGTATCCATCTCAACGGCGAGCTCGAGGCACTCGATGCCCTGCTCGCCGAGGTCTGTGACCTGCTTGGGCCGGGCGGGCGATTGGTGGTGATCAGTTTTCACTCGCTCGAAGACCGGCGGGTCAAGCGCTTTATCAACACCCACAGCCAGGTTGGCGATCTGCCCCCGGGGGCCGGGGCGGTGCCCCGGGAGAAGCAGCCCAGACTGCGGCGGCTCGGGCGGGCCCATCGACCGGATGATGATGAGATTGCGGCCAACCCGCGGGCGCGGAGTGCGGTGATGCGGATCGCGGAGCGTCTGCCATGAGCCGGCAATGGGTCTGGCTGGCCACATTGGGGGCGCTGGTGCTGACCTCGGCGGTTGCGGTGGTGTCGGTCAAGCACCAGAGCCGCGGGTTGTTCGTCGAACTCGAAACCCTGCGGGACGAGCGGGATGCCCTCAACACCGAGTGGTCGCGCCTGCGTCTGGAACAGGGCGCATTGGCCACCAATGCCCGGGTCGAGCGGCTGGCCCGGGAAGCCCTGGGGCTGCGGCAACCCGATGCCACGACCCTGGTTTTGCTCGAACCCGATTCAACAGCGGGTGAGCGCCCATGAGCGGCGAGAATCGCACGCCTCTGGCACCGCCCTGGCGGCGGGCTGTCGTGATGCTGGCGCTGCTTGCACTGCCCGTGGCGTTGCTCGCCCGGGCGGTGTCATTGCAGGTGTTGGAGGGCGATTTTCTGCAAGGCCAGGGGGATCAGCGTCATCTGCGCGTCGAGCAGCTCTCTGCCCATCGGGGCGGTATTTATGATCGCCATGGCCGGCCACTCGCCATCAGTGCGCCGGTGGAATCCATCTGGGTCGACCCCGGCATGTTGCTAAATGCCCCGGGCGAGGGCGCGATTGATCGCATTGCCGAGGTCCTGGGGCGCGATCCGGCGGCGCTCACCCAACAAATCGAGGCCCGGACGGCCCGAGAGTTTCATTACCTGCGCCGCCACGTCGACCCGGCAGTGGCCGAGCGGGTGGCCGCGCTGGATTTGCCGGGTGTTTACCTGCAGCGCGAGTATCGGCGGTTCTACCCCGCCGGCGAGGTCACCGGGCATGTGCTCGGTTTTACCAATATCGACGATCGCGGCCAGGAGGGTCTGGAGCTGGCCTATGACGACTGGCTGGCGGGCCAGCCCGGGGCCAAGCGCGTCCTGCGCGATCGGCTGGGGCGCAACATCGAGGATGTCGAGCGACTGCGTGAGCCGCAACCTGGCCGGGATCTGACGCTGACCCTCGACAAGCGCCTGCAGTACATCGCTTACCGCGAACTCAAGGCCGCGGTCGAGCGTTTCGATGCGGCGGGCGGTTCGGTGGTGCTGCTGGATCCGGACAGCGGCGAGATCCTGGCGATGGTCAATCAGCCGGCGTTCAATCCCAACCGCCGCTCGGATATTACCGGTGGCCGCTACCGCAACCGGGCGGTCACCGATGTCTACGAGCCGGGCTCGGTTATCAAGCCCTTCACCATTGCTGCGGCGCTGGCGGCCGGGGCGGTGACGCCCGAGACCAAGATCCAGACCTCGCCGGGTGTCACTCGGGTGGCCGGTGAGCAGGTCGAGGATATTCGGGATTTCGGCGAACTCACCGTCACCGGGGTCTTGAAAAAGTCCAGCAATGTCGGCGCCGTGGACATCGCCATGGGCCTCGAGCCCGGCACCCTCTGGCGCCAGCTCAATGAATTGGCTTTCGGCCGGCCCACCGGTGTGGCCTTTCCTGGCGAGGCCGCCGGGCATCTATCGGCGATGCCCTCGAGGCGTCCATTCGAGCGAGCCACGCTTGCCTTTGGCTATGGGCTCTCGGCGACCACCCTGCAGCTGGCCCGGGGCTATGCGGCGATTGCCGCCGATGGCCGGTTGCCGATGCCCCGGCTGATCAAGGACCAGCCCGCCGAGCCGCCCCAGCAGGCCATGTCCGCAGAGCTGGCCGCCACACTGCGCGAGATGCTGGTGTCGGTCACCCGTCCGGGGGGCACCGCCACAAACGCCGCGATCCCGGGCTATGCGGTGGCCGGTAAGACTGGCACCAGCCGCAAGGCCGTTGCCGGGGGCTATGCGGCAGGTCGCTACGTCTCGACGTTTGCCGGGATGGCACCGGCCGACGATCCCCGCTTTGTCGCCGTGGTCACCATTGATGAGCCAGGCGGCGAGGATTACTACGCGGGCATTGTGGCGGCGCCGGTATTCCAGTCGCTGGTGAGCAGCGCCTTGCGGCTGCACAACATCCCACCGGATGCCGTGCCGGACGATCAGGCGCTGACCATTGCCCGGGGAGGCGACCGGTGATGACCGAGAAGCCGCTCAATCAGTTGCTATCGGCGGCGGGCCTCGCCGGGGCGGAGGCGCAAACCGTCTCGGGGGTGAGCATCGACTCGCGCGATGTCACACCGGGCGGGCTTTTCATGGCCCTGGCCGGCGCCCGGGCGCATGGTCTGGATTATCTGCAATTGGCGCTGGATGGTGGTGCCCAGGTGGTGCTCTGGGAGCCCGCCGAGTCCATCACCGAGTCACAGGTAGACGAGCAATGCCGGCGAACGGGTGCCCGGGCCATCCGGGTGCCGGGGCTGCGCCAGCTGGCCGGCGAGATTGCCGCCGCCTTTTACGATGACCCCGGGCGAGCGCTTGCTCCCATTGCGGTGACGGGGACCGATGGAAAAACCTCGGTGACCTGCTACGCCGCCCAGCTGCTCGATGCCGCGAACGGGCCAACGGCGGTCATCGGCACGCTGGGTTGGGGACGGCCCACGGCGCTGGCCGAGGCCGGGTTGACCACACCCGATGCGGTGACGTTGCAGCGACAGTTGGCCGAGTTGCGGCGATCGGGCTTCCAGCGGGTGGTCATGGAAGCCTCGTCCCACGCCCTGGATCAATATCGCCTGGATGCCGCGGCCATCGAGACGGCGGTCCTCACCCATGTCGGACGGGATCACCTGGATTATCACGGATCGCAGGCCGCCTATCGCCAGGCCAAGGCGCGGCTTTTCGGCCTGCCGACGCTGCGCCGACGCGTCCTCAATCTCGACGACTCCACCGGACGCCGTCTGGCCCGGATGACCGATGCACCGGGGGTCTGTCTGACCTACGGCAGCGATGCCGAGGCCGATCTGCGGTTGCTGGATGTTGTGGCCCGGCCGGATGGACTGTCGTGCCGGATCCAGGGCAGGCAAGCGGCGTTTGAGGTCGATCTGCCGCTGCTGGGTCGATTCAATGCGATGAATGTGCTCGCGGCGCTGGCGGCGGTGGCCGGTGCGGACATCGATGCCAGCTGGCGTGATGCGCTCTCGCGGCTCGAGCCCGTCCCCGGACGGATGGAGCGGTTTGTGGCGGGCGACGGGCCGTTGGTGGTTGTCGACTATGCCCATACACCGGGGGCACTGGCCGGTGCCCTGCAGACCCTGGCCGAGCACACCACGGGTCGGCTCATCTGCGTATTTGGCTGTGGCGGTGATCGTGACCCGGGCAAACGTCCGCTGATGGGGACGGTGGCGGCACGGTTTGCCGATGGCCTGGTCCTGACCAATGACAATCCACGCACCGAGTCACCCCAGGCCATTGTGGCCGGCATCCGCGAGGGGGTTCCGGCGGACAAGCCCTGCCGGGTGATGCTCGACCGTGCCGAGGCCATCGCCTCGGCGCTGGAGGAAGCCAGCCGCGACGATGTGGTGCTGGTGGCCGGCAAGGGGCATGAATCGATCCAGCAGGTGGGTGACCAGGCGCTGCCATTCAGCGATCGGGATGAAGTCCGGCGTCGGCTGACGGGGAGGGCCTGCGCATGAGGGAGACGCGTTTGCGCAGCCTGATCACCGAGCTTGGCGGTGAGCTCCGCGGCGAGGACGTGCGGATCACCGGCCTCGCCATTGATGGTCGCTGTGTTGGCCCCGGTGAGCTTTTCATTGCGCTGCCCGGCGAGCGGGTTGACGGCCATGCGTTTGTCGCCCAGGCCGCCGAGGCGGGTGCGGCAGCCGCGCTGGTCAGTCGCTGCGTCGATCATCCGCTGCCCCAGTGGCGGGTGGATGATCCGCGCCGGCTGATGATTGAACTCGCCTGTCGGTGCCGCAGCCAGAGCCCGGCCCGGGTCATCGGTGTGACCGGCAGCAATGGCAAAACCACGGTCAAGGAAATGCTGGCAGCCATCATGGGCCGTGTCGGCCGGACGCTGGCGACCGAGGGCAACCGCAACAACGAGTTGGGGGTACCGCTGACCCTGTCCCGGCTCGACCCGGCGCATCGTTATGCGGTCATTGAAATGGGCTGCGGCCACCCGGGCGATATCGGGCTGCTCGCCAGTTGGGCCCGCCCCGTGGTGGGGCTGGTCAACAATGCCGGGCCCGCGCATTTGAGTGGCTTTGGCAGTGTCGAGGCGGTCGCCCGGTGCAAGGGTGAACTCTTCGAGGCGTTGCCCGAGGCCGGCACGGCGGTGATCAATGTCGACGACCCGCATGCGGCGCGTTGGGAACAGCAGGCGGCCCACTGTCATGTGCTTCGATTCGGCCTGGAGTCGGCGAAAGCGGATATCCATGGACGCCCGCTCGGCGACGGGGGGCTTCAAATCGCACTGCCCGATCAGACCATCGAGCTGCAGCTGCCGCTGCCGGGGCGTCACAACCTGGCTAACGCCGTCGCCGCGGCCGCCTCCGCCCATGCCGCCGGCGCCGACCCCGAGGCCATTGCCACCGGCCTGGCCGCGGTCAAGCCGGTGGCGGGGCGGTTGCAACGCCGGCCCGGCCGGTCGGGCAGTACCTTGCTCGATGACAGCTACAACGCCAATCCGGCGTCGCTGACTGCAGCGCTGTCGGTGCTGATCGCCATGCCCGGGGCCGCCTGGGTGGTGCTTGGCGATATGGCCGAGCTTGGCGACGAGGCCGCGGCCATGCATCGGGACGCCGGCGAGCAGGCACGGCGGATGGGGGTCGAGCGGCTTTTCTGCGTCGGGCCGTACGCCGCGGCGTCGGCCGAGGCATTCGGCGCGGGGGCCGAGCACTTTGCCGAGGTGGATTCGCTGATCGCCGCTGTCCAGGGGCAGCTAGAACGCGGCGTCAACCTGCTGATCAAAGGCTCCCGCGCCGCCGGCATGGATCGCGTCGCCGCGGCACTGGCCGCGGGCGAAGCCCGGAGGGATGCGACATGCTGTTGATGCTCGCCGAATGGCTGGTGCAGTTCGATACGGCCTTTAATGTTTTCCAGTACCTGACATTCCGGGCCATCCTCGGGACGCTGACCGCATTGGGCATCGGGTTGCTTGTCGGGCCGTGGCTGATCCGTCGGCTTCAACACCATCAGGTCGGCCAACAGGTCCGATCGGACGGGCCTGTCACGCATTACGCCAAATCCGGCACCCCCACCATGGGCGGTGCGCTCATGCTTGTGGGCATTGCCGTCGGCACGCTGCTGTGGGGCGATCTGGCCAACCGGCATGTGTGGCTGGTGCTGATCACCACGCTGGTCTTCGGACTGATCGGCGGGGTCGATGACTGGCTCAAGCTCACCCGCGGCAGCAGCGAGGGGCTGCGGGCGCGGACTAAGTTTTTCTGGCAGACCATCGCCGGTTTGCTGGCGGGCGCGGCCCTCTATGTCACCGCCAGCTCGGCGGTCGAGACCAGTCTGATCGTGCCGCTGCTCAAGGATGTCGCCCTGCCGTTGGGGGGGTTGATGGTGCCGCTCACCTGGTTGGTGGTGGTCGGCGCCTCCAACGCCGTCAACCTCACCGACGGGCTGGATGGCCTGGCGATCATGCCCACGGTGCTGGTCGGTGGCGCCCTGGGCGTATTCGCCTACGCCAGCGGCAACGTCAATTTTGCCGACTATCTGGGCATCCCCTATGTGGCCGGCACCGGTGAACTGGCGGTGTTCATCGGCGCGCTGGTGGGCGCTGGGCTGGCCTTTCTGTGGTTCAACACCTATCCCGCCCAGGTGTTCATGGGCGATGTCGGGGCATTGGCCCTGGGCGCCGCGTTGGGGATGGTGGCCATGGTGGTCCGCCAGGAGATCGTGCTTTTTGTCATGGGCGGCGTTTTCGTGGCCGAGACGCTCTCGGTGATGATGCAGGTGCTCTGGTACAAGCGCACCGGGCGTCGGCTTTTTCGCATGGCGCCTTTGCATCATCACTTCGAACTCAAGGGATGGCCGGAGCCGCGGGTGATCGTGCGGTTCTGGATTGTTTCTGTCGTTCTGGTCCTGGTGGGCCTGGCCACGTTGAAGCTGCGATGAACGAGGCGTCCATCATGCAGGCACAGCGGTACGAGGCGGTTGTCGTGGGGCTTGGAGCCTCCGGGCTCGCCTGCGTGCGTCATCTCACCGCTGCCCGGCGTCAGGTGGCGGTGCTGGATACCCGGGACCATCCGCCCATGGCCGAGGCCTTGCAGAGGGACTATCCGCAGGTGCCGTTGATCACCGGGCCGCTGGATGATGCGTGGCTGGCGCGCGCCGATGAGGTGGTGGTGAGCCCGGGCGTCGACCGGCGCGAGCCTGGCCTGCGCGCTGCAGTCGATCGGGGGCAGCCGGTCATCGGCGAGGTGGAACTTTTCGCCCGACAGGTTTCGGCACCGGTGATTGCGATTACCGGGACCAATGGCAAGAGCACGGTGACTCGCATGGTCGCCGCCATGGCACAGGCCGATGGCCGCGATGCCGTCGCCGGCGGCAACCTGGGCCCGGCGGCCCTGGATGTGCTGGCCGCCCGGCCGGATGCCGGACTTTATGTCCTTGAGCTATCGAGTTTTCAGCTCGAGAGCACCGAGACACTCACCCCGGTGGTCGGTGCGGTACTCAACCTCAGCGCCGATCATCTCGATCGTTACGATTCGATGGCCGACTACGCCGCGGCCAAGGCGCGGATCCTGAATGGCGCGTCCACGGCCGTGCTCAATGCCGACGACCCGTGGGTCAGCGCCATGGCGCCGTCAGCGGCGGCGGTGCGCTGGTTTGGACACACGGCCGGCGCCCGTGACGGCGCCGATCACTGGCGACTGGCGATGCACAAGGGCATGCCCTGGTTTTGCCATGGCGATGTGCCGGTCATGCCGCGTCGGGATCTGCCGCTCATCGGTGGGCATAACAGCGAGAATGCCCTCGCCGCGTTGACCATCGGCGAAGCCGCCGGGTTGGGTACCGGGGCCATGGTGCAGGCGCTGCGCGCATTCGCCGGGCTGGGGCATCGCATGGAATCGCTGGGTGAGCATTGTGGCCGGCTGTGGATCAACGATTCGAAGGCCACCAACGAATCAGCCGCCGTGGCTGCGGTCGCTGGCCTCGAACGCTCGCTGGTGCTCATCGCCGGTGGCGATGCCAAGGGACAGCGGTTCGATGGGCTTGCCAGCGTGCTCGCGGATCGGGCCCGTGGCGTTGTGGTGTACGGACGCGATGCGCCGGTCCTCGAGCAGGCCCTTGCCGGGCAGGTGCCATTGCGCGTGGTGGACGATCTGCCGAGCGCAGTGGTTGAAGCGCTGCATCTGTCCTGCCCGGGGGATGCCATTCTGCTCTCGCCGGCTTGTGCGAGTCTTGATCAGTTCCGGGATTACCGCGCCCGTGGCGAGTGCTTTCGGCAACAGGTGGAGGGACTGGCCGATGGCTGACATGGCCCTTCATCCCCGCCTCGAAGCCCTGCTCGGCCAGCGTGCGGGCTGGCGCGATGATCTTGATCGTCCCTTGATGGTCAGCGTCCTGATGATCCTGGGCATTGGTCTGGTCATGGTGGCATCGGCGTCGGTGGCGGTCTCCGGCGCGGATGGCGGCGGTTCGCTGGATCTGCTGTGGCGTCAGACCCTGTATCTGTTGCCCGCGGGGGTTGCCTTGCTGGTGGCGCTTCGCATGCCATTGGATGTGCTCGAGGCGCTGTCCCCGCTGCTGCTGCTTTTCGGGTTCTTTCTGCTGTTGCTGGTGCTGGTCCCCGGCGTGGGACGCGAGGTCAATGGCGCCACGCGCTGGATCCCGGTGGGCCCGGTGAATGTGCAGGCCTCCGAGGTGGCCCGGTTGTGTCTTCTGGTCTACTTCGCGGCCTTTCTCCAGCGGCACGCCACGGTGCTCAAGGGGTCGCTCCGTCCGTTGCTGCCCGCCGGGCTGGTCTTTGCCGCCACCGCCGGATTGCTGCTGGCGCAGCCGGATTTTGGCGCATTGGTGGTGCTCACCATCACGCTGGCGACGATCTTTTTCATTGCCGGGATGCCGTTGCTGCCATTCCTCGGCATCGCCGCCGCCGGGGCGGGTCTATTGACCTATCTGATCGTCTCCAAACCCTATCGACTCGAGCGCATGACCGCTTTCCGCGATCCATGGTCGGATCCATTTGACACCGGCTTTCAGCTCACCCAGTCGCTGATCGCGGTCGGTCGGGGCGAGTGGACCGGCGTCGGGCTGGGCAACAGCGTCCAGAAGCTTTTCTACCTGCCCGAGGCGCATACCGATTTCCTCTTCGCGGTGCTGGCTGAGGAACTGGGTGTCATGGGCATGACGGTGGTGATCGGCCTTTTCAGCGTTCTGGTCTGGCGGGCCTGCCGGATTGGATCGGCCAGCATTCGCGACGGCAATCTGTTTGGCGGGCTGTTGGCCTATGGCATCGGCGTGGCGATTGCCCTGCAGGCGTTCGTCAACATGGGGGTCAATCTGGGCCTGTTGCCGACCAAGGGCCTGACCCTGCCGTTGATGAGCTATGGCGGCAGCAGCCTGGTGATGACCCTGGCCGCCATTGGTGTTTTGTTGCGTGTCGAGCTCGAACGCCGTCAGGCGGCCCGATCGGCGACAGTGCGCCATGCCGGGAGTTGGTCATGAGCGGGCAGACAGTGTTCATCGCTGCCGGCGGCACCGGCGGGCATGTGTTTCCGGCCCTCGCGGTGGCGCAGGCCCTCACCCGCCGTGGGGTCGAGGTGGTCTGGCTGGGCACGGCCCACGGGTTGGAGGCCCGCATCGTGCCCGAGGCCGGGTTGACCTTCGCGCGGCTGCCGGTCCGCGGTCTGCGCGGCAACGGACTGGTTGGCTGGCTTAAGGCGCCGCTGAGCATCCTGCGTGCCATGGTGATGACCATGGGACTGATCCGTCGCCATGGCACCGGCGTGATGCTGGGTATGGGCGGGTATGTCACCGGTCCGGCAGGTGTGGCGGCCTGGTTGTGCCGTTGCCCGCTGGTCATCCACGAGCAGAATGCTATCGCTGGCATGACCAACCGTTGGCTTGCCCGCATCGCCCGGCGGGTGCTGACCGGCCTGGGTGCGACGTTCGAGGGCAAGCCGGGCGAGTTTGTCGGCAACCCGGTTCGCCCGGATATCGCGGCGCTCGACCCACCCGGCGAGCGCTACCCACAGCACCCGCAGCCCCCGTGCGTGCTGGTGCTGGGCGGCAGCCTGGGTGCGCTGACCCTCAATCGGGTTGTGCCGGCGGCACTGGCGCGGCTGCCGGAAGCGCAGCGCCCGGTGGTGGTGCATCAGGCCGGTGAACGGACCATCGATGACGCCCGCCAGGCCTACGACCAGGCCGGCGTCGAAGCGGATCTGCGCGTTTTTATCGATGATGTGGCGACGGTTTATGAACGCGCGGATCTGGTCATCTGCCGGGCCGGGGCGCTGACCGTCTCAGAGCTGGCCGCTGCGGGCCTCGCGGCCATCCTGGTGCCGTTCCCCCATGCCGTGGATGACCATCAGACCGCCAACGGCCAATGGCTTGTCGACGCCGGTGCGGCGGAGATGATCGCCAACCATCAACTCACCCCCGAGGCCCTGGCGCAGCGGCTCTCGGTGCTGTTGCCGGATCGCGAGGCACTGACCCGACGCGCCGAGGCAGCGCGTGCGCTGGGCCGTCCCCGCGCCGCCGAGCAGGTGGCGGATATCTGCCTGGAGGTGGCGGCATGAAGCAGGTCACCGCACCGATCACTGGCGCCCCCGGCGACATGGGCCAGGTGCAGCACTTGCATTTTGTGGGCATCGGCGGCGCCGGGATGGGGGGCATCGCCGAGGTCATGCTCAATCTCGGCTACCGGGTGTCCGGATCGGACCTGCGCGAGAACGCGGTGGTCGCGCATCTGCGAGGGCTGGGGGCGGACATCGCCATTGGCCATGATGCAACGCGGATCGATGCGGCGGATGCCATCGTCACTTCTACCGCGGTCACCGGGGACAACCCCGAGGTCGCAGCGGCCCGTCGCCGTCGAATCCCGATCGTGCCCAGGGCCGAGATGCTGGCCGAGTTGATGCGTTTTCGCTTTGGGATTGCCGTCGCCGGCACCCATGGCAAGACCACCACGACCAGTCTGGTGGCGAGCATTCTGGCAGAGGCCGATCTTGACCCCACCTTCGTGATCGGCGGCCGGCTCAACAGCGCCGCGAGTCACGCCCGCCTCGGGGCCGGACGCTACCTGGTGGCCGAGGCGGATGAGAGCGATGCCTCGTTTTTGTATCTCAACCCCATGATGGCGGTGGTCACTAATATCGATGCCGATCACCTGGATACCTATGGCGGCGATTTCCAGCGCCTGCGCGCGACGTTTGTCGAGTTCCTCCACCATCTGCCGTTCTATGGCCGGGCGGTGCTTTGCGACGACGACGCCGAGCTCAAGGCCATGGCCGCCGATATCGGCCGACCGGTGCTGACCTACGGGTTCGCCGACAGCGCCGATCTGCAGGCCACCGATGTCCGCGCCGACGCCGGTCGCAGTCATTTCATCCTCCGCGCCGCCGATCGCGAACCGCTTGCCGTGACGCTCAATCTGCCCGGTCGCCACAACGTGCTCAATGCCCTCGGCGCGATCGCCGTTGCCCGCTCGCTGTCAGTGCCCGACGAGGCGATCGTGCGGGCCCTCGCGGGATTTGCCGGGATCGGGCGACGTTTTCAGACCATTGGCCGGCTGCCGGTCGCCGGGGGAGAAGCGCTGCTCATGGATGACTATGGTCATCATCCCCGCGAGATCGAAGCGGTGATCGAGGCATTGCGTAGCAACTGGCCGGGCCGCCGGCTGGTGGTGGCCTTCCAGCCCCATCGCTACAGCCGTACCCGCGATCTTTTCGAGGATTTCGTCCGGGTGTTGAGCGCCGCGGATGTGCTGCTGATCAGCGAGGTCTATCCCGCCGGCGAGGCGCCGATCAACGGGGCCGATGGCCGTAGCCTCTGCCGGGCCATCCGCAATCGCGGCCAGGTTGATCCGGTCTTTGTCGAGGACATCGAAGAGCTCCAGGGACTGCTGCCCGACCGACTGTGCGCCGATGATGTGGTGATCACCCTGGGGGCGGGCAGCATTGGCTCGGTTCTGCCGTCGCTTGTCAGCGACAGGGGGGCGCCATGAACGTGCTGCGGGGCCGTTTACGGCAGGGTGTTGCGATGGCGCGCTACACGACCTGGCGGGTCGGTGGGCCGGCCGATCAGCTCTATGAACCCGCCGACGCCAGCGATCTGGGCGCTTTCATGGGCAGTGACCAGCGCATCGAACCGCTCTTCTGGCTGGGCCTTGGCAGCAACCTGCTGGTTCGCGACGGGGGTGTCCGCGGCACGGTGATCCGGCTGCAAAAGGGGCTGGGCGCCATCCACGACCTGGGTGCCGGACGGGTCCTGGCCGAGGCCGGTGTGCCCTGCGCCAAGCTGGCGAGATGGTGCGCCCGCCAGGGCTATACCGGGGCCGGCTATCTGATCGGGATCCCCGGCACCATCGGCGGCGCACTGGCCATGAACGCGGGTGCCTGGGGGGGCGAGACCTGGCGGATAATCGAGGCGGTGGACACGGTGGATGCCACCGGTGCCAGCCGCCGACGCCCGGCAGCGGATTATCAGGCGGGGTATCGAAGCCTGCGCGGCCCGGACGATGAATGGTTTACCGCGGCGTTGTTCGCCTTTGGCACCGGGGGCGATCCGGCGGCGCTCGAATCGGAGATCCGCTCGCTTCTCGCCGAGCGGGCCGAGCGTCAGCCCACCGGCGTGGCCAGTGGCGGGTCGGTGTTTCGCAATCCGCCGGGCGATCATGCGGCCCGGCTGATCGAGCGCGCGGGGCTCAAGGGGGTTCGCGAAGGCGGGGCCCGGGTCTCGGTAAAGCATGCCAACTTCATCGTCCACGAGGGCTCGGCCAGTGCCGCGGATATCGAGGCGCTCATCCAGCGGATCAGACAGACGGTCCGACAGACCCATGGCGTTGACCTGGAGCCGGAAGTGCGGATCGTCGGGGAGGCTTTGCACCATGGTCACTGAGCCGATGCCCACGGCAGCCGACATGGGACGTGTCGCGGTGATGATGGGCGGCGCATCCGCCGAGCGCGCCATCTCTCTGGCCAGTGGACAGACATGTCTCGATGCCCTGGTTGCGCTGGGGGTCGATGCCGAGGCGTTTGACCCATTGCCCCGCCCCCTGGCGGATCTGACCGCCTTTGATCGGGCCTTCATTGCGCTGCATGGGCCCGGTGGCGAGGACGGCACCATGCAGGGGGCGCTGGAGAGCCTCGATATCCCCTACACCGGCAGCGGCGTGCTGGGCTCGGCGCTGGGGATGGATAAATTGCGCAGCAAACAGATCTGGCAGGCGCTGGGACTGCCGACACCGGCCTATCGCGTGGTCACCTCCGCCGACTCGTCGGCCGCGGTGGCCCAAGCGCTGGGGTTGCCGGTTTTTGTCAAACCGCTGCGCGAGGGCTCCAGCCTGGGGACGACGCCGGTGGACCACGAGGACGATCTGGCTGCGGCGGTGGCGGCGGCCCGGCAATACGGCGAGGCCGCCCTGGTCGAGCGCTGCATTGTCGGCACCGAATACACGGTGGCGGTGCTGGGCGACGAGATCCTGCCGCCCATCCGCATCGACGTCGCCGAGCCGTTCTATGACTTCGAGGCCAAATACCGCTCCGAGGCGACACGCATGACCATCCCCTGTGGCCTGTCAGCCGAGCGTGAATCGGCCCTGCAGGGGCTCGCCCGTGACGCCTTTGCCGCCATCGACGCCCGGGGCTGGGGACGGGTGGATGTCATGGCCGACGAGCGGGGCGATTTCTGGCTGCTCGAGGTCAACACCATCCCCGGCATGACCGATCACTCGCTGGTCCCTGCGGCGGCGGCGGCCCACGGTCTGGATATGGCCACGCTGGTCTGGCGGATTCTGCTGACGAGCTGGAGGCACGGTGAAGCAACGTGAGATCGCAGTTCCGGCAAGCCCGATGGATTCTGCTGCTGCTGGCCCTGGGGCTGGGCGCATCGGGGCTGGCTTCGTGGTTGGGCGAACACTGGCAGATGCCACGCGTGTTGCCCCTGGATACGGTGCGCTTCGACGGCGAACTGGCCCGGGTGCGCGAGTCCCGACTGCGCGAGGCCCTGCGGGGGCGGCTGGATGGTGGCTTTCTGGGCGTGGAGGTGGCCGCGGTCCGGCGCGGTGTGGAGTCCCTGCCATGGGTGGCCACCGCCAGTGTCCGCCGCATTTGGCCCGATGCGCTGCAGGTGACGGTGCGCGAGCAAAAGCCCGTGGCCCGCTGGGGTGGTGTGGCGTTGATGAATACCGCCGGCCAGGTGTTCCAGCCCCGGACGCTGCCCGAGCAGCCATTGCCCGCCCTGGCGGGGCCACCCGGAAGCGCATCCAGGGTGCTGGCGCGATTTCGCGAGTTCGAGGCACTGCTCTCGCCGCTGGGTCTGCAGCCGAGCGGATTGACCCTGGACGAACGACGGGCCTGGACGCTGGAGTTAGCCGGCGGCGGGCTCATCCGCCTGGGCCGGGAGGCGGTAACCGAGCGGCTGAAGCGCTTTGTTGCGGCCTGGCCGGCCCTATCCGACGCGCAGCAAAAGCGGCTGGCACGGGCCGATCTGCGCTATCCCAATGGCTTTGCCCTGCGCTGGCAGGACGAGGACGCAGTTGATGACACGTAAACAGGAACGGAATCTATTGGTCGGACTCGACATCGGCACCTCCAAGGTGGTCGCCATTGTGGGTGAGATGCAGCCCGATGGCGCGCTGGAGGTGATCGGGATCGGCTCTCATCCCTCCCGGGGGCTGAAAAAGGGCGTGGTCGTCAATATCGAGTCCACGGTCCAGTCGATCCAGCGGGCGGTGGAGGAGGCCGAGCTCATGGCCGGCTGCCAGATCCACTCGGTGTATGTCGGCATCGCCGGCAGCCATGTCCGATCCCTGAACTCGCACGGCATCGTCGCCATCAAGGACAAGGAAGTCACCACCGGGGATGTCGAGCGGGTGCTGGATGCCGCGCGGGCGGTGGCCATTCCCGCCGATCAGGAAATCCTCCATACCCTGCCCCAGGAATACATCATCGACAGCCAGGAAGGGGTCCGCGAGCCGATCGGCATGTCGGGGGTCCGGCTCGAGGCCAAGGTCCACATGGTCACCGGCGCGGTGAGTGCTGCCCAGAACATCGTCAAATGCATCCGCCGCTGTGGCCTGGAGGTGGATGACATCGTCCTGGAGCAGCTCGCCTCCAGCTACGCGGTGCTCACCGAGGACGAAAAGGAGCTTGGCGTATGCCTAGTGGACATCGGCGGGGGCACGGCCGATATCGCCGTGTTCACCGATGGCGCCATCCGTCATACCGCGGTGATCCCCATTGCCGGCGATCAGGTCACCAATGACATTGCCGTGGCCCTGCGCACGCCGACCCAGCATGCCGAGGAGATCAAGATGCGCTATGCCTGCGCACTCTCGCAGCTGGCCGGCACCGAGGAGACCATCGAAGTGCCCTCGGTGGGTGATCGGCCGCCGCGGCGGCTGTCCCGCCAGACGCTGGCCGAGGTGGTGGAGCCCCGTTACGAAGAGCTGATTACGCTCATCCAGGCCGAGCTGCGGCGCAGCGGCTTTGAGGACCTGATTGCCGCCGGCGTCGTGTTGACCGGCGGCAGCGCCAAGATGGAAGGCGTGGTCGAGCTGGCCGAGGAGGTGTTCCACACCCCGGTGCGGCTTGGCCAGCCACAACACATGACCGGACTCACCGACGTGGTCCGCAATCCGATCTATGCAACCGGGGTGGGGCTGCTGCATTGCGGCTACCGCCACCGCAGCGAACCGCGTCCGGATCTGGGCGGCGGAACCCCCGGGTTTCGCAGCGTCTGGAACCGGATGCGGGACTGGTTCAAGGGTAATTTCTGATGCTTGATGGAGGGTGTGAAGATGTTTGAATTAATGGATGCCTACAATCAGAACGCGGTGATCAAGGTCATCGGTGTCGGTGGCGGCGGCGGCAACGCCGTACAGCACATGGTCTCGGCGGATGTCGACGGCGTGGACTTTGTCTGCGCCAATACCGATGCCCAGGCGCTGCGCAACAGCACCGCCCGGACGACGTTGCAGCTTGGCCAGGGTATTACCAAGGGGCTGGGCGCCGGTGCCAACCCGCAGGTCGGCCGGGAGGCGGCCGAGGGTGATCGCGAGCGGATTGCCGAGGTCCTGGACGGCGCCGATATGGTGTTCATCACCGCCGGCATGGGCGGTGGCACGGGCACCGGGGCGGCGCCGGTTGTCGCCCAGGTGGCCCGCGAAATGGGCGTACTCACCGTTGCGGTGGTGACCAAGCCCTTCCCCTTCGAGGGCAACAAGCGCATGGGGGTGGCCGAAGAGGGCATCCGTGAGCTCGAGCGCGAGGTGGATTCGCTGATCACCATTCCCAACGAAAAACTGCTCTCGGTGCTGGGCAAGGAGCTGACGCTGCTCAATGCCTTTAAATCGGCCAATGACGTCTTGCTTGGCGCGGTCAAGGGCATTGCCGAGCTCATTACCCGCCCGGGGCTGATCAACGTCGACTTTGCCGACGTGCGGACCGTGATGTCCGAAATGGGGATGGCCGTAATGGGCTCGGGCGAGGCGAATGGCGAGGGTCGCGCCCGCGAGGCCGCCGAACGGGCCATTGCCTGTCCGCTGCTCGAGGATGCCAACATCGCCGGCGCCCACGGCATCCTGGTCAATGTCACCGCCGGGCTGGATCTATCCATTGGCGAATTCGACGAGGTGGGCAATGCCGTGAAGGAATTCGCCTCAGAGGATGCCACCGTGGTGGTCGGCACGGTGATCGACCCCGAGCTGGAAGGCGAGCTGCGGGTGACCGTGGTGGCTACCGGCCTGGCCCCGAGTCAGCCGGCGGCCGAGGCCGTCCCCACCCCCCGGTTGGTGGCGCGGACCAGCAACGGCGATGTCGATTACAACGAGCTGGAGCGCCCGGCCGTTGCGCGCAAGGCCGCGGCGGCCGGTGGCAACAATGCCGAGGCCGACATGGAGTACCTGGATATACCGGCATTCCTGCGCCGGCAGGCGGACTGAGCCGTGGTTACGACGACTGGCTGAGGTTTTTGTTATACTGCCGCGATATTTGGGGCACCAATCAGGCGAGTAGCGCCACAATGATTCGACAACGTACGCTGAAAAACAGCATCCGGGCAACCGGCGTCGGCCTTCATACCGGTGAGAAGGTCTACCTGACCCTCCGCCCGGCACCGGCCAACAGTGGCATCCGGTTCTGCCGGGTCGACCTGGATCCGGTGGTGGAAATCGCCGCCCATCCCGAGAACGTTGGCGATACGGTGCTCTCTACCTGTCTCAGCCGCGATGGGGTGCGGGTGGCCACCGTCGAGCATCTGCTCTCGGCGATGGCCGGCCTGGGGATCGACAACGCCTATGTGGATCTCTCCGCCCCGGAGGTGCCCATTATGGATGGCAGCGCCGGGCCATTCGTGTTTTTGATCCGTTCGGCGGGCACCCTCGAGCAGGATGCGCCCAAGCGGTTTGTCCGTATCACCCGGCCGTTGAGTCTCGAAGACCCGGATGGCAAGCGTGTCAGCTTCGAGCCCTATAACGGCTTCAAGGTCGGCTATTCGCTGGACTTCGACCATCCGGTGTTCAAAAGCGGTGAGCGCACCGCCGAGGTGGATTTTTCATCCACCTCGTTCGTCAAGGAAGTCAGCCGGGCGCGGACCTTCGGCTTCATGCGCGATATCGAGCATCTCAGGCAGAACAACCTCGCCCTCGGCGGGAGTCTGGATAACGCCATCGTCGTCGACGATTATCGGGTCCTCAACGAGGACGGGCTTCGGTATCACGACGAGTTCGCCAAGCACAAGATTCTCGATGCCATTGGCGATCTGTATCAGCTCAACCGCAGCCTCATCGGTGCCTTTCATGGCTACAAGTCGGGCCACGAGATGAACAACCGCCTGCTGCGCGAGTTGCTGCACCAGCGTGATGCCTGGGAAGAGGTGACCTTCGAGGATGAGACAACGGTCCCCATTGCCTACGACCAGCCCCTGCCGGTGACCTGACCGCGCGACCTATCCCCCGCGCTGTCTTGATGCCAGACGTCGCAACCCATCGGCCAGCCGCGGGTCCACCATCCCTTCGGCGGCGTTTTCCAGATGACGGACTGCCTCGTGGCTCAGCGCGGGCGAGGCGGCCCTGGGGCGGCGGTTGACCGGTTTGGCCAGACGAACCCGTAGTGCCGCCGGTCGGTGGCCGATGATCTCGCCGGCGGCGTCCAGCAAAGCCTGCTGATAACCACGAAGGGGCGTGGCCCAGACCGGGCTTTCGGCGACCAGCACCAGCGCGTCGGCGTCGATCGCAGCCAGCTGCCAGTGGCCCTGCAGACGCTCGGGGAGTACCGATTGCAGACGGTTGCCGGTCTGCACCAGCCAGCGCGTGTGGCGTTCGATATCGCGGATATCACCGCCGGTCGCTTTCATCACGCCGTTGATCCGTCGGGGCGATCCGGGTCGGTTGTCGGCCATGCCTGCTCCTGCTCATCCCCTGGTTGATGCGCTATAGTAGCGCGTCATTCACCTCTGCGATCGGGTCCTCATGATCAGCGGAATTGCAAAAAAGATATTCGGTAGTCGCAACGATCGACTGATCAAGCGGCTGAGTCGCCAGGTCGAGCGGATCAATCAGCACGAGTCCCATCTCGAGGGGCTGGATGATCAGCAGCTGGCAGCCATGACCCCGGCACTGCGCGAACGCCTGGCGGCGGGGGAGCGGCTGGATGATCTGTTGCCCGAGGCGTTTGCCGTGGTCCGGGAGGCCGCCCGTCGCACCCTGGGGCTGCGTCACTTCGACGTCCAGCTCATTGGCGGGATGATTCTCCACCAGGGGCGGATCGCCGAGATGAAAACCGGCGAAGGCAAGACACTGGTGGCCACACTGCCGGCCTATCTCAACGCCTTATCCGGCGAGGGTGTCCATATCGTCACGGTCAACGACTACCTGGCCCGTCGCGACGCGGAATGGATGGGACGCGTCTTCCGGGCGCTGGGCATGGAGGTTGGCGTGGTGGTGCCGGGCATGGAGCCGGCGGATAAAAAGGCGGCCTACCAGGCGGATATCACCTACGGGACCAACAACGAGTTCGGCTTTGATTATCTGCGCGACAACATGGCCCTGCGTGCCGAGGATCAGATGCAGCGCGACCAGCATTTCGCCATCGTCGACGAGGTGGATTCGATCCTTATCGACGAGGCGCGCACGCCGCTGATCATCTCCGGCAAGGCCGAGCAGGCGGGCGATCTCTACGAGCAGATGAATCGACTGGTCCCCCGGCTCGAACCCCAGGAAGAAGAGGACGGCCCGGGCGATTACTACCTCGATGAGAAATCCCGGCAGGCCTTTCTGACCGAATCAGGCCAGGAGCGCGCCGAGGTCCTGTTGCAGGAGGCCGGCCTGCTCGCCGAGGGCGAGAGTCTTTACGACGCGCGCAACATCGTCATGGTCCATCATCTCAATGCGGCCCTGCGCGCCCACACCCTGTATCAGCGCGACGTCCACTATCTGGTGCAGAACGGGCAGATTGTCATTGTCGATGAATTCACCGGCCGTGCCATGCCCGGGCGACGCTGGTCGGAGGGGCTGCACCAGGCGGTCGAGGCCAAGGAAGGGGTGGAGATCCAGGCCGAGAACCAGACACTGGCATCGATCACCTTTCAGAATTACTTCCGGCTCTACGACAAGCTCGCCGGGATGACCGGCACCGCCGATACCGAGGCCTACGAGTTCCAGCACATCTATGGCCTGGAAGTGGCGGTGGTGCCCACCCATCGGCCGATGATCCGCGCCGACCATCATGATCTGGTCTTTCTCAATCAACAAGACAAATACAACGCCATTATCGAGGACATCAAAGACTGTAATGGCCGCGGGCAGCCGGTGCTGGTGGGGACTACCTCCATCGAGAGCTCCGAGCGCATCTCGCAGGCGTTGCGTGAGACAGGCATCAACCATGAGGTGCTGAACGCCAAACAGCACGAGCGCGAGGCCGGCATTGTTGCCCAGGCCGGGCGGCCGGGGGCGGTGACCATTGCCACCAACATGGCCGGACGGGGCACCGACATCGTGCTGGGCGGCAACCTCGATGTCGAGCTGGCCGCCCTGGGTGAGTCGGCCGATGAGGCCAGTCAGGCGGCGCTGCGCGAGGACTGGCAATCCCGTCATGATGCGGTCCTGGAAGCCGGTGGGCTGCATGTCATCGGCACCGAGCGCCATGAGTCGCGACGTATCGACAATCAGCTGCGGGGGCGTTCGGGCCGTCAGGGCGATCCGGGCTCGACACGCTTTTTCCTCTCGCTCGATGACAGCCTGTTGCGCATCTTTGCCTCCGAGCGGGTCTCGGGAATGATGCAGCGTCTGGGCATGCAAGAGGGCGAGGCCATCGAAAGCGGCATGGTCTCGCGGGTGATCGAGAACGCCCAGCGCAAGGTCGAGGCCCACAACTTCGACATGCGAAAGCATCTGCTGGATTTTGACGATGTGGCCAACGACCAGCGTCGGGTGGTGTACGCCCAGCGCAACGAGCTGCTCGTCTCGGAGGATATCTCCGGGACCATCGTTGATATGCAGGACGACGTCCTCGGCGAGCTGATGAACGAGCACATGCCGCCGGGTACCATCGAGGATCAGTGGGACATCCCGGGACTGGAAGAGGCCCTGCGGGGGCAGTTCGGGGTCGAGGCACCCGTGGCCGAATGGCTGGAGGCCGATGCCGAACTCGATCGCGAAGGCGTCCTCGCGCGTGTTAACGAGCAGATTGCCGCGCACTACCGGGCCAAGGAACAGGAGGTCCAGGCCATCGGCGTGGATATGCGCGAGGTCGAGAAAAGCTTTTTGCTGCAGGTGCTGGACAATCAGTGGAAAGAGCATCTCGCGGCCATGGACTACATGCGCCAGGGCATCAGTCTGCGGGGGATGGCACAGCGCGATCCCAAGCAGGAGTTCAAAAAAGAAGCCTTCGCGATGTTCCAGGAGATGCTCGGGGCGATTAAGCGCGAGGCAATCCGCATTCTGTTCAACGTCAATGTGCGCAGTCAGGAGGATGCCCAGGCGGCCGAGCAACGCCGCGAGGCCGAGCGGGCCCGCGCCATGCAGTTCCAGCATGCCGAGGCCAACGCCCTCGCCGGTGACCAGGGCGCGTCAACCCAGGCGGCCGAGGGCGAGCGCCAGCCGTTTGTCCGGGGTCAACGCAAGGTCGGGCGCAACGAGCCTTGCCCCTGCGGCTCGGGCAAGAAATACAAACACTGTCACGGCCAACTCTAGGCGGCGGGCGGCGTGGCTGTTGGCAATGATCCGCTGCCGCGGCTCCATCCGGTCGACGGGGTCCGGGTGGCCACCGTCAGCGCCGGTGTCCGCAAGGCCGACGAACTCGACCTGGTGGTCTTCTCGCTAGCGCCCGGCAGTGAGGTCGCGGCGGTATTCACCCGCAACCGGTTCCGTGCCGCGCCGGTGCGGACCGCCGAGGCCCATCTGGCGGCCCTGTCGCCACGCTACTGGTTGATCAACACCGGGAATGCCAACGCCGGCACCGGCGAACATGGCGAACGGGCCGTGGCCCAGAACTGCCAGGCCCTGGCCGATCTGACCGGGTGTCAGGCCAGCGAAGTCCTGCCGTTTTCGACCGGGGTCATCGGTGAACCGCTCGCCGCCGATCGCATCGACGCGGCCCTGCCGCAGGCGCTGGAGGCGCTGAGCGACGAGGGCTGGGCGCTGGCCGCCGATGGCATCCGCACCACCGATACCCGGCCCAAGGGCGATAGCATGCGTCTGCCGCTGAGCGGCGGCGAAGTAACACTCACCGGCATTGCCAAGGGCTCGGGCATGATCCGCCCGGACATGGCGACCATGCTGGCGTTTATCGCCAGCGATATCCGTATCCCGCAAAACCGGCTCCAGGCGTTGTTGGAGGTGGCCGTCGCCGAGAGCTTCAACCGCATCACCGTGGATGGGGATACCTCGACCAATGATGCCTGCAGCCTTGTGGCCACCGGTGCCAGCGGCATCGGACTTGAAACCCCCGAAGACGAGCGGCTGTTCGCCCGGGCGCTCGGCCAGCTTTGTCAGCGCCTTGCCCGGGCCATCGTCGCCGATGGCGAGGGGGCAACGCGGCTGGTGACGGTCCGCGTCGCCGGCGCGCGGACAGTGGCCGAGGCCGAGCAGGTGGCCTTTACGGTGGCGCAGTCGCCTCTGGTCAAAACCGCGCTTTTCGCCGGTGATCCCAACTGGGGGCGGATCCTGGCGGCGGTGGGCCGGGCGGGGATCGCCGACCTGGCGCTGGATCGGGTGTCGATCGCCATTGGCGATTATCCCATCGCCGAGGCCGGGGCATTGAGCCCGGATTATGACGAGCGCAAGGCGGCGGCCCGCATGGGCGCCGATGAGTTGACCCTCGATATCCAGCTGGGTCGCGGCGATGCCGAGGCCTCGGTCTGGACCTGTGACCTTTCCTATGATTACGTCCGCATCAATGCGGAATACCGCAGCTGAGCATGAGCGGAGCGGGACCGGTCCACGTGGCCGTCGGGGTCGTCCAGGACGGCGCTGGCCGGGTCGTGATTGCCCGCCGCGACGCCCATCGCCACCAGGGGGGGCGCTGGGAGTTTCCCGGCGGCAAGATCGAGCCCGGAGAAACGCCGATCACGGCACTCCAGCGCGAGCTCGCGGAAGAGCTCGGCGTGACGGCGGAGGCGGCATCGCCATTGATTCGCATCCCGTACGACTATGGCGACCGGCAGGTTGTGCTTGATGTGATGCGCGTCACCGCCTATAGCGGTGAGCCCGAGGGCGTCGAGGGCCAGCCCCTGGCCCGGGTCGCGATTGATTCGCTCGATCCGGCGGCGTTTCCGGCCGGCAACCGGGCAATCATCACGGCCCTGCGCCTGCCATCCACCTATATCATCAGCCCGGACTGCCATGACCCGGACGACTGGCTGGCGCAGCTCGACCGCTGCCTGGCCGGTGGTACGCGCCTGATTCAGTTCCGGGTCCGCGGTGAATCGCCCGGCCGTGACCGACTGGCCAGTGAGGCGGTCAAGCGATGCCATGCCGGCGGCGCCGTGATGCTGGTCAATGGCGATGCAACACTGGCCGAAGCCTCGGGCGCCGACGGTGTGCATTTGAATGCCCGGCAATTGCGGGATTGCAACCGACAGTCACTGTCGGGCTTTGCATGGATTGGGGCCTCCTGCCACAACGGCCCCGAGCTGGCGCGGGCGGCCGATCTGGGTGCGGATTTTGCAGTGCTTGGCCCCGTGGCGCCGACCGCCAGTCACCCGGGAGCAGCGCCGCTGGGGTGGGCGGCGTTTGCCGACGCGGTGGCCGCGGCCCGGCTACCGGTCTACGCCCTCGGCGGCATGGGCCGGGCGGATACCGAGACGGCCATCACCCACGGCGCCCAGGGGGTTGCCGGTATTCGCGGGTTCTGGCCCGGCCTGTCGGGTTAGTGGGGGTCGTTGTCGCCGGGTGGCGGGGGATCGGCGGGCTCGCCCGGAATACGATGCCCTTCGTCCAGCCACTCCCCCAGGTCGACCAACCGACAGCGCCTCGAGCAGAACGGCCGATAGGTGGACGATGCCGTCCACGGCACCGGCGTGCCACATTGCGGGCAGCTGACCTGCGCGGGTTGATCAGATGACACAGCGTTCCAGGATGAACGAGACATCGTTGTCCACCTGTTGGGGTCGCTCGCCGGAGCGGGGTTGCTGGAGGAAGCGGATGTTGCAGTAGTGCCGGCTTCCGCTGATCTCTGGATAAACGCCGGCACCGCCCGGGACGGTGATGCGCAGCATCTGATACGGGGTGGCCCGGTCGAGCATGGCCTGGAAGTTGCCGCCGGGGGCACTCTCTTCGATGGGGTCGGCGCTGTGCCGGAGCAGTTTGAGTACCATGGCGACCCCCTTGTCGATCAGCTCGAAGGCGTTATGCCAGTGCGCAAGAAGCGCCTGACGTTCGGCGGCCGGGGTTTCGAGCCATAGATGATAGCCCGGCAGGTCAAAGGCGCAGGTGCCTCCGGGCACGCCGGCGCGTTGTTCGATGGTAGTGAGAAAGGCGTTGTCGCTGACCGCCGCCGGAATGCCGGTGGGCGCATTGCGCAGCCGGCCGGCGAGCGCGTTACAGTCCTGGATCACCGGCTTGAGCAGACCGCTGTCGACCTCGGGCCGTTGCTCAAGCTGGGTGAGGCTGGCCTCGATTCGGTCGAGCTCTTTCTGTAGCTCGGAGCGGACATCGCTGCGAGTGAGCAGGCTTTTGACATCCAGCAGTGCGTTCACCGCCTCACGGGTATGCCAGGCGCTTTCACCGGCGGCGCCGAAGCGGTACTGGGCGAACAGAAACTCAAGACGCAAGAAGGTCCGCATCCGCTCGTTGAGCGGATACTCATACACGATTGGCTCATCCAATGCGTCCGAATTGCCCACGCATGCCCTCCAATGGATCCTGCGGCATTCTCACTCACTCGGGCCGGTGGGCACAAATGGGGGGGATGACTGGCGCGCCGCCAGGTCCCGATACCGACGATCCAGTGCCGCGATCTGTGACTGCAGTGCCGTGTGGTTGTGCCGATTGTCGATGATGTCATCGGCGATGGCCCGGCGTTGATCCGCATTGGCCTGGTTTTCGAGCATTCGGCGTGCAGCGGGCGCACTGAGCTGGTCGCGTTGCATCACGCGGCGTTTCTGATCAGCGGCCGAGGCATCCACAAGCAGGATACGGTCAAAATGATCCTGCCAACCGGCCTCCACCATCAGCGGTACGACGACGATGGCATAGGGTGTGGTCAAGGCTGCGAGGCGTTGCGCCATCAAAGCCTCGATTCGCGGATGGGTAATGGCTTCGAGGGTCTCGCGCGCGGTCGGGTCGGCAAAGATCCGATCCCGCAGTGCCCGTCGGTCGAGTTGCCCGTCGTCGGTGATCACCTCCGGCCCAAAGGCGCCGCGGACGGCTTCCAGCCCCTCGGTGCCGGGGGCCACGACCTCACGGGCCAGGTCATCGGTATCGATGACCGGCACCCCCAGCCGGGCAAACGCCTGTGACACCGTGGACTTGCCGCTGGCCACACCGCCGGTCATCCCGACCCGAAGGCCGACGCCGTTGTGGCTAGAGGTAGAACCGCTCATGCCCCCAGACTAGCGTGATCCAGCCCGCCAGGGCGAGCCAGGGGCCAAAGGCGAGGTGATTGTCACCGCCGGTGCCAGGCCAGCGACGCACCAGCAGCCAGAGACAGCCGCCGCCGGCGGCGAGCAGCAGAACCACTGGCAGGGCCGCGGGTCCGGCCCAGGCGCCGAGCATCGCCAAGAGCTTGCAATCGCCGCCGCCCAGGCCATCGTGGCCCCGCACCAGGCGATAGGCGCAATTCAGCCCGGCCAGTAGTGCATAACCCGCGGCCGCACCGATGATGGCGCCACTCGGCCCGGGCATGGACGCCACCGGCATGACGCTCAAAAGCAGCCCGATCCAAAGACCGCTGAGCGTCAGGCTGTCCGGCAGCAGCCGTGTCTCGGCGTCAATCACCGACAACGCCACCAACCAGAGACTGACGAGGGTCAGGGCAGCGGTCCGCCACGGGTCGGCCTGGGTCGCCCAGACCACCATCACTACCAGGGTGGTCACTGATTCGATGACCGGATAGCGCAGGCTCACCTGCTCCCGGCAGACCGAACAACGCCCCAGGCCGATGGCCCAGCCCACAAGCGGCAGGTTGCGGTACCAGGGGATCACCCCGCCGCAGCGAGGACAGCAGGAACGCCAGGCTCGCTCGGGGGTGGTCGTGGGGCCGTTCGGCTCGGTTTGCCATAACGGCAGCAACCGCAGCGCTATCCGATGGGTGAGCATGGTCAGAAAGCTGCCCGATACCAGACCGAGCACGAGCGAGGCGCTCAAGCCGATGCAGTAATGAATGGTGTCGGCGGCGATCATCAAAACACCGCGCCCATGCGAAAGACCGGCAGATACATGGCGAAGACCAGGGCGCCGACCAAAAGGCCCAGCAAGGCCATCATCAACGGCTCGATGCTGCTTGTCAGGGCACTGACCCGCCGCTCGAGCTCGCCCTCCTCGGCAGTGGCTAGCTCATCAAGCAGTGCGGGTAGCCGGCCGGTGGACTCGCCTACGGCGGCAACCTGAGCCAGTGCCGGCGAAAAGCCCTCGCTGCGGGCGATGGCATCGGCCATCGAGCGCCCGGCCCGGAGCTCGTGAACCATGCTCGTGACCAGCCGCTGGTAGTGTTGGTTATCCAGCGCCCGTGCCACCGCCGACAACGCCTCGGTGGCCGGCACATCGGCGCGCAGGAGCAACGCCAGGGTCCGGGCAAAACGACACAGCAACGCCCGTCGATGAACGCCGCCGTAGATCGGCAGTCGCACCCGCAGCCGATCGCGCAGGTGGTGCAGGCGGGGCAGGTACCGGGCGAATCCCCAGAGCAATGGCAGCAACCCGGTCAGCATCGGGACGAGCGTCCCCCCGCCGGTGCGAAACCAGCGTGACAGGTCAATCACCGATTGGGTGAATGCCGGCAAGGGTGCATCGAGATCGCTGAACATCGCCTCGAAACGGGGGATGACGAAAATCAGTAATGCTGCGGTGACCAGCAGGGCGACCGCCAGGACCAGACCAGGATAGAAAAGCGCCCGCCGCAGGCGCTGCCGCGTCTGCGCCAGGCGTTGTCGATGATCGACGATGCGACGCAGCAGGGCGGGCAGTTCGCCGGACTGCTCACCGGCGGCAATCAACCCGCGTGCCAGCTCATCGAAGCAGCCGGGCCACTCGGCGAGTACCGCTGACAGGTCGCTGCCACTGGCGATTCCCTCGGCGAGGCTCTCGAGCAGACGGCGGCCGGCACCGTGCCGTTCCTCGGCGGCGAGCATCTCCAGCGCCTGGGCCAGGGGGATGCCGGCGTCGATGAGCGCGGCCATGCGCTGGAGGATGCGGGTGATGTCCTGCTCGCGCAGTCGGGGACGCGCGGAGTTGATCAGCCGGTCAAACCAATCGGGCAGCGAGAGGGCCCGTGTGGTGATCACCCCCTGGTGGCGGAGCCGTTGCTGGAGCTGCCGTTGACTGCGTGCCGGCGCCAGTCCCATCCGGTTTCGTCCGTAACGGTCCGTGCCCTGCCAGATGAAGCTGCGCATGGCTCTCATCACCGGATGATGCGATCGATTTCGGTGCGGCTGGTGACCCCCTCGGCGACACGCTGCAAACCAATGGCATGCAGATTCTCATAACCCGCTCGCCGGGCCGCCGACAGCAGCTGCGATCGCGTCCCGCCGGCGGCGATGCATTCGGCAAGCGCTGGTGTGACGGCGAGCAGCTCGTGGATGCCGGTGCGGCCGTCATAGCCGTCGCGGCATCGGTGACAGCCGACCGGCGCAAAGTCGACGCCCGATTGGCAGCTGCCATCGGATCCATGGTCCTCGGCGCCCGCCGCCGGCCCGGCCGGCCGCCGGCATTCCGGGCAGAGGCAGCGCACGAGACGCTGCGCGGTGATCAGATTGAGCGTTGCCGCCAGACTCCATCGCGGGATCCCCATGTTGGCCAGTCGTGTAATGGCCCCCAGGGCATCGTCGGTATGCAGCGTCGAGAGGACGAGATGGCCGGTTTGAGCCGCCTTGATGGCGATTTCGGCGGTCTCGCGGTCGCGGATCTCACCGACCATCATGATGTCCGGGTCCTGTCGCAGAAAGGCGCGCAGCGCTGCGGGAAAATCCAGTCCGATGCGCGGATTGATGGAGACCTGGTTGACCCCAGGCAGACGAATCTCGACCGGATCCTCCACGGTGAGCAGATTGCGCTCGGGGGTGTTGAGCGTCTCCAGGCCGCTGTAGAGGGTCATGGTCTTGCCCGAGCCGGTCGGCCCGGTCACCAGGATGATGCCATAGGGCCGTTGCAGGGCCTGCCGGTACTGCTCGATCTGGGCGGCCGTCATCCCCAGCCGATCCAGGGCCAGGGCACGGTGGCTGCCATCAAGCAGCCGCAGCACCAGCTTTTCGCCAAAGAGCGTGGGCAGTGTGCTGACGCGGAAATCCAGCGGCGCGCCGGCGTCACGGGCGATGCGGATGCGGCCGTCCTGCGGCAGGCGTCGCTCGGCGATGTCCAGACGCGCCATGACCTTCAGCCGGGTTGTCAACCGCGGGCCGAGCGCCGCAGGCGGGACGGCCGTCTCCTCGAGCAATCCATCCTGACGCAGCCGGATCCGGTAGCCATCCGCCAGTGGTTCGAGATGGATATCCGACGCCCCCTCGGCGGCAGCGCGACCGAGGAGTTCATCGATGTAGCGGGCTGCCGGTGAGTCGTCACCGGTGTCATCGCCATCGCGAAGGGTGATGGCGCTTTTGCGTGTCGCCGCGGCGGGGGCATCCTCGGGCGCAAGTGCATCGAGACAGGCCTTGAGGCGGTCGTCGGCAGCGATCACCGGAGTAACGGATAAACCGGTTTTCAGGCGGATCGTCTCCTGGGCGTTGACATTGCCCGGATCCGAGACCGCCACCAGCAGGCCGCCATCGCCGATTCGCAGCGGCAGGGCATGCAGGCGGCGCAACAGGGCGGGGTCCAGGGGCGGCAGCTGCGAGGGCTCATGCTCGGCGCCCGGGTCGCAGAGGCGCAGCCCGAAAAGCCGCGCTAGGCAGTCCGCCAGTGCCGCCGGCGATACCTGCCGATGATCCAGAAGGTAGCGGACCAGGGACTGGTTGTGGTGGCGGGCCCGTTCGAGGGCCGCATCGATCTGCGCCGGGTCGACCAGACCCTCGTCGATGAGCTGCTGCGCAATGGCCGGTCGTCTTCGGGGTGCGGGCACCGGATGCTGCTCCAATCGCCGTCAGGGACGTCGATCACAGCATGGGTTTCACCGTTGTTCCGGGCAGTGGTTCACAACCTGAGGCATTCGATAAGTGGTCGGGGTGACTGGATTCGAACCAGCGACTCCTGCCTCCCGAAGACAGTGCTCTACCAAGCTGAGCTACACCCCGTTCTGGGACTAGTGGTCGCGCC